>Ga0070665_100000196_pt1 | contig 106415 bp, 66 predicted proteins | sample KBSS13metaG_FD_65862 | JGI IMG/M metagenome (GOLD analysis project Ga0070665, IMG submission 65862) | Switchgrass rhizosphere microbial communities from Kellogg Biological Station, Michigan, USA - KBS S1-3 metaG | ecosystem: Host-associated > Plants > Roots > Rhizosphere > Soil ... | reverse complement strand
CTTGACGGTGAACGGGAAGCTGGACCGTGGCGGGTTGCCGGACCCTGCAGTGCGTGAAGGGGGTGATCATGGGGAGCCTGAAAATGCGACGGAGGCGGCGTTGTGTGGGATCTATGGGGAAGTGCTGGGCCTGGCGGTAACGTCAGTGGGCGTGGAGGATGATTTTTTCCGGTTGGGAGGTAACAGCATCCTGGCGATCCGATTGGTCAGCCGGATCAATAAAGTGATGGAAACAGATATCCGTGTAACTGCAATATTCAGATATAAGACGATCCGTCAGCTGTCAGGTCATTTAATGGATACAGAGGAAGAGAGGGTAAGGATCATTGCCCATCCGGTGAACGACCCGAGACATCAGGTGTTGTCGTTTGCGCAAGAGCGAATGTTTTTTATAGATAGGTATGAGGATGGCAGTAACGCATATAATATACCTATCGTATTTAAACTGCAGGAATCAGTATATGTAGAGAGCTTTCTATCCGCCATACGATCGGTGATCCGCCGTCATGAAGTGCTGCGTAGCGTGATCCGGACAAGCGAAGAGGGTGTAAATTATCAGCAGGTGTTGAATGAAAGCGAGAATTTTGTGTTCATCAATAGGGTAAGCGTGTCTTCGCAGCAGGAGTTACAGGAGGCTATTGGCCTTGCTGTGAAATATTCCTTTCAATTAGATAGGGAATGTCCGATACGGGTCAGTCTGTACAGCGTGCCGGAGGAGCATATCGAAAGCCGCTATATGAGCATAGTGCTGCATCATATAGCGTTTGACGGCTGGTCAATGGATGTATTACTTCGCGAGGTGCTAAATTATTACTACTATCACGAGGCTCTGCGGTACGGGGACGAGGAGAAGGCGGGCGGCTATGAGCTGGAGGCGATGCAGCTACAATACAAGGATTTTGCGTTATGGCAGCGAACCTACCTAAGCGGGGCTGTGCTGGATCGTCAGATGAAGTACTGGCGGGAGAAGCTGTCGGGTTATGAGGAGCTACGGCTGCCTACTGACAAAGTTCGGCCGGCACAGAAGAGTTATGCCGGAGCGGAAGCATATTTTTCATTAGGTGGGGAATTGAGCCAGGAGTTAAAAGAAGTAGCGAAAGAGTTGGAGGTGAGTTTATACAGTGTATTGCTTAGTGGGTATTATCTGCTGCTGAGTAGTTACAGTGGTCAGCAGGATATTGTGATCGGTACGCCAATAGCGAACCGTCATTATCGGGAGGTGGAAGATATGATCGGGTTCTTTGTAAACACATTGGTGTTGCGGGAAAGGATCGACGCGGGCCAGGATCTGGATATGTTCATACGGCAGGTGGGCAGATCGGTAGAAGAGGCGCAGCTGCACCAGGATTTACCATTTGAGAAGTTGATAGACGAATTGGGAGTGGAGCAGGACGCTTCCCGTAATCCGGTGTTCCAGGTAATGTTCGGAGTGCAGCGCTTTGGCCGGCATCAATCAGAAGAAGCAAGTCGTTTGCTGGATGTCTATCAGGGAGATCATGGATATCGGATCGCGAAGTTCGACATGACGACTATGTTGGAGGATAGAGGACAGGAGATTGCAGGAAGTGTAAATTATGCAACGAGCTTATTTGAACCGGATACGATCCTGGCCTATATAGCAACATACAAACAGATATTAGCTCAAATTGCTACATTGAAATCATAAAAAACGAAGCTGCGTATGTCAGGGAAGAAAAAGATAAAGATCAGAGATCTGAATTATTTAAGTAAGGATTGGAATGAGGAAGTGTTATATAAATGGAATGAAACAGACAGAGAATATGTATTGAGCCGTACAGTACAGCAATTGTTTCAGGAGCAGGTGCAGAGGACGCCGGACAATATCGCGGTGGTGTATGAGGATATGGCGCTGACATACCAGGAGTTGAACAGCAGGAGCAACCAACTGGCATCTTATCTGCGGGATATATATGACATTCAGCCTGATGAATTAGTGGGATTATGCGTGGACCGTTCAGCACATGCGCTGATATCTATACTGGCGGTGTTGAAGAGCGGCGGGGGATATGTGCCGATGGATCCGGCGTGTCCAACGGAAAGACTGGAGTATATGGTAAGGGATACTGGCGTGCGGGTGTTATTAACCAATGAGATACACAAAAGGAGTTTACAGCAAATGGCGGAGGGGCTGGGAGTGACGGTTGAGAGTGTGGATGGGCAAACGTTATGGCAAAATTTGCAAGGCTACAGCGTTAGTGATCCTGACCTATTGAGCGGTCCTGAGAACCTGGCGTATGTGATCTATACCAGTGGAACGACAGGGCGTCCTAAAGGAGTGATGGTGGAACACCGGGGAATGTTGAATCTGGCTTTAGCGCAAGGCCTTGAATTGGCCCTGGTATGCGATCTGAGCAAACCAATGTATAAAAATTGTTTAGCATATGCGAGCTTTGTGTTTGATGCCCATGTGTGGGAAATTTATGCAACGTTGATCTACGGACATACCTTATTCATTGTCGACGGCAATGCCAGGAAAGAACTTTCTTTATTACGGGACTATATTTTTGATAAAGCCATCGATATAGCTACTATTCCGCCTGTGCTTCTGAATAATGAGCATATTTTGGATCTGCAGACATTAGTTGTTGCAGGCGATGTTACGCAGCTGCAGGTAATGCATGCGTACCGGGAACGAGGAGTGGACATCATAAATGCCTATGGTCCTACCGAGGTTACTGTATGTGCTTCTTTGCATCATTTCACCGAAGTCAGCAGCAATAGGAATATCGGTCGTCCAATCTCAAATACGACGGTGTATGTATTGAACGATCAGTTGGATCCTGTGCCCATGGGTGCGGTGGGAGAGCTGTATATAGGAGGTATGGGGGTAGCGCGGGGGTATCTGAACCAGCCAGCGTTGACAGCGGAAAAATTTATTGTGAATCCTTTTCAGACAGCAGAGCAAAAGGCAAAGGGGGTAAATGGCCGCATCTATAGGACGGGAGATCTGGTGCGGTATGTTCCGGACAGGGATCTTGAATACCTTGGACGGAGCGATCAGCAAGTGAAGATCCGGGGTCACCGGGTTGAACCAGATGAGGTAAATGCAGTAATGTCATCATACCCGGGAGTAAAGAAAAGTGTGGTGATAGCCCGGGAGCAATCCACAGGAGCAAGCTATTTGGCTGGATATTATGTGTCGGAAGCTGCGCTGGATCATGATGCTCTGCAATTCTATCTGGGAGAGCGGTTGCCGGAATATATGGTGCCACCGGTGCTGATCCGGATTGAAGGAGTTCCATTGACAGTAAATGGGAAACTGGATCGTGGCGCATTGCCTGACCCGGTTTTGATGGAAAAGAGCGGATATGTCGCTCCGACGAATGATATAGAGGCGGCATTGTGCTTGATCTATGGAGAAGTATTAGGTTTGGATGGGGTGAAGGTAGGGGTTGAAGATGATTTTTTTTGGCTGGGGGGAGATAGTATTATAAGCCTGCAGGTAGTGAGCCGTATACGACAGCAACTCAATATTCGGGTGGGGGTAAAGGATGTTTTTACGCATCGTAAGATCTCCGCTTTATATAAGGAAGTGATCGCTAAATTATCCGAGAGTGATATGGAGTTTGTCTCGGAGCAGGGACTGCTGGAAGGAGAGGTGGGCCTGTTGCCAATACAAACCTGGTTCTTCGACCAGGTGGACAGATGTATGTTTCCTGCGTGTAACCATTTCAATCAATCTTTTCTGATCGATGTTCCTCGTCTGGACCGGGAGTTGCTGCGTTTAAGCCTGCGGAAGCTAACGGAAAAACATGATGTTTTGCGGATGAGATATGAGCGAAAGGAAGGCAGGTACAGGCAATATTACCAGCCGGCGACAGGTGAGGTAAACTTTTGCTATGCAGATATCGGGAGCCTGGGGGATGGGGGCCTGACGGCCCTGTTAACAGCGTGGCAGAGCGGGTTCGATGTGCTGGAAGGTAAGTTATGGATGGCAGGCTACCTGGAAGGTTATGACCAGGACCGTGCGAGGATATTCCTGGCATTCCACCATTTGATCATTGATGTAGTCAGTTGGCGGATAATACAAGACGATCTGCGCATGATCTACGAAGGGTTATTGGAAGCAAGGGAACTATCGGGGACGAAGGGTAGTAGTTATCGCCAATGGGTGAAATATGTAAATACATATGCCTCGGATCATTCTTCGGAGAGAGGATACTGGAGCAAAGTATTGGAGGGTAGTAAAAATAGCGCTGCTGTGATGACCCGATACTTAGAGGGTGAGGATACGATGAATTATGAAAAACTCACGTTAGATGAATCGACTACACGGCAGTTGTTAACAGAAGCTTCACGCGCGTACAATACAGAAATTAATCATCTCCTGCTGGCGGCTTTTAGCTTGTCTCTCAGTGAATTCACCGGAGAAAGCGTCAATTACATTTTGCTGGAAGGGCATGGTCGTGAGGGATTGGATGACAAATTCGATGTTTCCAGGACTGTAGGTTGGTTCACAACCATGTTCCCGCTGAGATTGTCCGCGAATAGCGATGATATAGGGCAAACAACAAAGGAGGTGAAGGAAGAACTACGGTCAATCCCAAACAAGGGTTTAGGTTTTGGTTCATTGATCGGCTATTTGTCTGAAGGGATGCCTATGGTCAGCTTTAACTACCTCGGTCAATTCGAACAGGTGAATAACCGACCTGCAGGGAAAGTAGAAATGCCATCCAAGTCATCTGTGACGACCAGGGGTTGGCGAATAACAAATGAGGCGAGCGGGCACCATATTGCAAAGGTAAACAAACAACAAAGCATTGTTCAAGTCAATGGTTTTGTCGCGGGCGGGGAATTGAGATTTTCTATGACAAGCAGGATGAGTAATGTTCATACAAGTCAATTGAAAGAGGCTTTTAAAAATGCGCTCATGAATGTCGTCAAGCATTGCATTTTAAAGAAGGAAGCTGAATATACTCCGAGTGATTTTAAGGATGGATTTGATCCTTTTATTTTAATAAATGCGAATCAATATGCAAATGGGAAAGTGGTTTTTTTGTTGCCGCCAGGAAACGGAGGAGGGGAAAGTTATTTAAATAATATCATAGCAAATTTGCCTGAAGCCAGGATCGTATCGTTTAATAATTATTACATGCATATTGAGAAAAAGCTGGCTGGGGAAGAGCTTCGTAAGATCACCTATGAATTTTTGGCGGCTTATTATGTCACTTTGATAAAACAGCTTCAACCAACGGGGCCTTATTGTTTATTCGGATGGAGTTTTGGTTCGGTATTAGCTTTTGAAATAGCCAGGCAACTTAGTGAGGCCGGAGAGCGTGTCGAATCATTAGTGATGCTTGATGCATTGTTCAATGTGTTTGATGTCTATAATAAGTTATATGACGCTGATTCAGGGCGGCCGGGCGATGAGCTCAATAATAAATACAGGCCGTTGATAAAGAATGGAACGGTTGCCCGAAATGTTGTATTGTTCAAGGCTACCAAGATTCAGGAGGATCCGAACGAAAAAGATGTCGTATCTGCGAAAATAGTTCAATATTATGCTTCAACAAAGGACAATCATTTAAGTGATATTATCAAAGATAAAAAGTTTAAGATCATTTATATAGATGGGGATCATTATACATGGTTATACAATAAAAAAATGCTGCGAACGATATGTTCTTATCTTCATTAGATTGACAGATTATGGTTCTGCCAGAAGAAAGGGATAACCAGATGTAGTCAATTTTATTCTTGCCTCGTTTACTTCATAAAAATCATTTTTAATTCTCAATTGATGAAAAATTTCCTTCATTTTAAGGCCTGGACGGACGGCCTGATAGATCCTTCTCATCAAGTTGTCTGTTATAGACTCGGGTAAAGGGTATTTCATAGGGCTGCTATTTAAGGAATACTTTTTATCGCTGCCCAGTGAATAAATATTTAACAGGAGGGACAGTTTAGAAAATTTTGTCTCCAGGAAATCGTTGCATATCTCCTCTTCAGTTCTTCTATTCAACCCGGCATCCTTTCTTTGCAGATAAAACCAAAGCATTGGCGAGGTATTAAACATCAGTAAGTTAGAGATCTGCCATCGTTTTAAATCGGGTAGCGCATTGTATCTATCCCTGAGGTAGCTGTCTGTAAATTTCATGTTCCAGGTAAATTGTTTGGTAGTTACATCGAATTGATTCTGGCAATGTAACAGGTATTCCAGATTGCAGCTTTCCAATAATTGGCCCAGCGATTCTATGGTATAGCTATATTCATTCGGCTGAATAAGCGCATCGACTATCTGCGCTTCGGGCAGGTTGATATGTGCGGACAAATAACTTTTCATTAACCCCTCATGATGAAAGTCATATAGCAGCTTTTTGATCAGCGTAAGTTCCATTTCGAGATCAATTGTGGTACTAGTGTCGTAAAAATTCCTGATGGCTTTTTGACAGGCCACAGAGGCTAAACGATGATAATAGTTATAAACCATGAATTCCATCACGCCATTTTTCTTCAGCGCCTTCGATATTCTTTTTAATGTGATATCAGGCCTTGCATTGTGATGGACTACACCCGTACAAATGATATAGTCAAATTCTTCTTCGTAGTCGGTGTGGTTCAAGCTTTTCTCCTCCAGTATCAAATTTTTTACGCCTATCTGTTCCGCATTTTTCCTGCATGTATCGATGGATTGAGTGGAAATATCGGTGCCGTAAACCTGTGCTTTCGGGAACTTTAACGCGGTGAGAAGGGCCTGATTGGTCCCACATCCGGCGACCCATATCTTAAGGTCCGTTGAAATACGCGTATGTCGCCAGCTACCCACGTCCTGATTTAACAGGAGTGTTGCAATATCAGGCGGATACGAGCGGATAACAGAAGGGGGCCAGGGAAAATTGAACCTGCCGTAAAATTTCTTATTGATCTGATCTAGTTCTTCGTTGGAATCAATAAGCGTAAGATTGAATATGTCAGAGTTGCTCATATTTTTAATATTTGAGTTAAATGATCCTGATAAATGTGATGGATGAAATAAGAGACCTTCAATTGGGACCCACGCTTTGGAGAGTCTGCGAGACGCGATATAGCTTACGCTTTGGCAAGCCCCAATTACTTACCTGTAACTAAAATAAATCTATGTTTAACCTTGAGAAACTAATTTAATGCTTTTATTTTGAAATTATGTGGTGAGCATTGTGAATATTTTAATCAAAAAAGGCTGCCTCTTTTCTGAGACAGCCTTTTACTTTTGCGTAAAGAAATTTATTTACCGGGTCTCCGGCGCTGGTCTTGCAGGCGGCGTAAATCCTTTCTTCTTCAGCAGGTCATTAATTTCTTTTATGGCCCGATCCAATTGGTTGTCCATGCCTTTTGCGCCCTGTGTAAGGTCCTCTGTTACGGGGATGTCGGGGTCGACGCCGTGACCTTCCTTGAACCAGGTGCCGTCGGGGTTGAACATGCGGAAAGTGGGAACAGTGATATTGCCTCCGTCGATGAGCGGTGGGGCGCCGCTGATACCGATGAGGCCGCCCCAGGTGCGGGAGCCGATGAGGGGCCCCAGGCCGGCTTTACGGAAGTAGTCGGGGAATGCGTCGCCGCCTGATCCGCTCCATCCGTTGATGAGCATGACCTTGGGACCGAAGTTGCCGGAGGGGGGCCAGCTCCAGTTGACACCGTCGCGGGTGGCCCAGAAGGCGAGGGGTTTGCGGTCGAGCATTTCTATGAAGCGGTCCGGGATCTGTCCTCCGCTGTTGAAGCGTTCGTCTATTATCAGGGCTTTTTTATCGAGCTGGGCGCTGAACTGGCGGATGAGCTCGTTCTGTCCGTCGAAGCCTGTGCTGCGGACGTAGATATAGCCGGCATTACCGCCGGTGGCTTCGTCCACCTGTTGTCTGTTGTGCTCGATCCATGCGAGGTGGCGCAGTCTGGATTCGTCTCTCAATGTTTGGACCAGGGCTGTATGTGCACCTGTCCAGGAAGCGCTGCTGTTGTAGGTGAGCTCGACGGGTTTGTCGGCGAGGTTGCCGAACAGGGCGTAAGGTTCTGTTTTTGTCGTTAGCGGAACTCCATTGACGGCGAGGATGTAGTCTCCTTCTTTTACCATCACGCCGGGCAGGCTAAGGGGTGAGCGTACTTCGGCATCCCAGGGGGCGCCTTTAATGATCTTTTTGATCTTGTAGTGTTCACCATCGGCTTCCCAGTCAACGCCGAGGTAGCCAACGTTGGAGCGCTTGGGCGTTTCTCCCACGCCGCCGCCATGATAGGTGTGAGACGCGTTGAGCTCACCGATCATTTCTCCCAGGATGAAGTCGACCTCTTCGCGGGTGACGGCGCCGTCCAACATTTTCAGGTATCTTTCTTTTACCTTATTCCAATCCACGCCATGCATGCCGGGGTCGTAGAAATAATCCCTTTCCAATCTCCAGGTCTCTGTCACGATCTGGCGCCATTCTTTGCGTGGGTCGACCCACATCTGCATTTCGGCTGTCCGTAACCGCTTGTCCAGCTTCTGGTTCTCGTCTGCGGCGATGATGTATACCCCGCCATCTTTCACGACCAGGATGTGCTTGCCGTCAGCGGAGAGCACCATGCCACCGGCATCTTCTGTGATGGTCTTTTGCTTACGTTTGTCAAGGTCGAAGAACAGGATCGGTCGTTCCTTGTCATTGGAGCCCGCGTTGGGGAATTTCTGGTAGATGACCTTACCTTCGACTGCATAAACATTTCCATAGTTGCCTGCATCCAGTGGCAACAGGATGACACGGGACTCCAGTCCATCCAGATCGATGTCGACCGGGGTGACTTTGGGTTTGGCCTTTGCGGCTGCGGCCGGTGCGGCGGGAGGCGTTGCCGGAGCGGCAGCTTCCTCCTGTTGTAAAGCGACGGTGTCATCTTTCTGATAGAGGGGAGAGCGTGTTGTCTTTTTCAGCACGATGGCTGCCAGGTTGGTCGAGTTGGGATAAATGAAAGTGTTATCCATGTCGCTGTACAGCGGGTTGAAGGACTGGCTGGTGGTGATGAACAGGTATTTGCCGCTGGGGTCGAAAGCGGGATTGGCATTGGAATAGTAACCGCTGGTGGCCTGGTGCAGCGCTTTATTCGTATAATCATAAATAAATACGGCCCTATGTCCGTTGGCGAGGTCGCGGTCATAGGCCAGCCAACGGCTATCGGCGGACCAGCTGGGGGAGAAACCCTGCAGGTTGCCTTCGAACATTCGCAGACCATGGTCGATATAAGTAGTCTGATTGGTCGTCCTATCGTAAATGTAGATCTTCATGGCCTTGTCGATGAAGGCCAGCTTCTTACTATCCGGCGACCAGTAAAGGTTGTACCTGTAGCCGGGACCGTAGGAGGTGAGCTTTTTCTCCGGGGCGTCACCTGTAGTCTCTTTCAGGGTGAGCTCGTATTCTCCGGAGCGGTCGCTCCAATAGGCAATATATTTTCCGTCAGGCGACCAGGCCGGGAATTTTTCCGATACGTCCGAGGACTGCGTGAGGTCTTTTACCGCACCATTTTCCGCAGGTACGGAGAAGATATCTCCCCGTGCTTCTATCACTGCGCGTTTGCCGTCCGGAGAGACCTGGAAGTTGGTCATGATCTTTTCTGCCGGCTGGATGGCGGGGCGCAGGGCGGGCAGGTCGGTGACTACCTGGATGGGCACTTCCGCCGACTTGCGGGACGAAAGATTGTAGAGGTAGAGCTTACCGGCATATTCGAAGACGATGTCCTGTGGTCCCAGGGAGGGGTAGTGGACGTCATAGTCTGTAAAGTTCGTGATCTGTGTAAATGCTTTGGACGAGATGTTGTATTCCCACAGGTTCATCCTTTTTTCCTGGCCGCGGTCGGACAGGAAAAAAATGCTGTTGCCGTGCCACATGGGGAGCTCATCATCGGCATCGGTGGAGGAGATATTCTCGAAGGAATAATTGGTCAGGTTGAATAAGTGGATCTGTCCGTTCCATCCGCCCCTATAGCGTTTCCAGTTGCGGAATACCTGCGATTTGAAAGTGAAGGCGACCTGGCTGGCGTCCGGCGACAGGGTGCCGAACTCCGCATAGGGCAAGGGCAGCTTTTGAGAGGGACCTCCGGCTGCATCGATCTTAAAGAATTGATCGAAACGTTCCCGTCCGGCCTCTCTTCCGGAAGCAAACAGGAGGTGTTTCCCGTCGGGATACCAGTCGACCACCCTTTCCAGGGAGCCATGCCAGGTGAGGCGCGTTGCGGGCCCTCCATCGGACGGGATGGTATAGATGGAATTATTGCCGTCATAGTCGGCTGTATAGGCGATGGTATGACCGTCGGGGGAGAACTTGGGAAAGAACTCCACGCCGGCCGGGGAACTGAGATGCTGTGCTTTGCCACCTTCTTTGGGGACTACCCAGAGGTCATTGGCATAGGTGAACACGATCTGTGTGGCGGAGACGTCGGGGAAACGCAGCAGGGCTGCATTGATCTGTGCCCGTGACGCCAGGGCGACGGGTAGGGTGGCGATAAGGGATAAAATGGTTTTACGCATGAATATAAGTTGAATAGTGGTATTCAAGATAAGGGAAATTGCCTGGACAGGGCGGCAATTTCGTGTTTACCGGTCATTTAAAAGGCTGTCCGGCTGATGGTTCGGAGTGTTGGCAGGGTGCTGTGACGTGAGAATGTATAATGTTTTATATTTGAAAAAAGGTAAATGATGCGCAGGCTTTTCTTTTTCTGTTTTTTTTTAGCAATGGCCAGGCTTTCCCCTGCCCAAAACAAGGTGGTGGTGTTCCAGTCGGATTTCGGCCTGAAAGATGGCGCGGTGTCCGAGATGAAAGGGGTAGCCATAGGCGTGTCCCCCGATCTGAAATTATTTGATCTTACGCATGAGATCCCTGCCTACAATATATGGGAGGCTTCTTATCGTTTGCGGCAGACCGTGCCTTACTGGCCGGCCGGAACAGTGTTTGTCTCTGTCGTTGACCCGGGTGTGGGTACGGACCGTAAGTCTGTCGTCCTGCGGACCCGTACAGGACAATTTATCGTAACGCCTGATAACGGTACGCTGACGCTGGTGGCCGAGGCGCTTGGGATCGGGGAGATCCGGGAGATCGACGAGGCTGTCAACCGCCGCAGGGATTCGCAAAAATCCTATACTTTCCATGGACGTGATGTATATGCCTATACGGCGGCCCGTCTTGCCGCTGGCGTGATCACTTTTGAGGAGGTGGGACCCCTGCTGTCCAAACAGGAGGTCGTAAGCATACCTTATCAAAAAGCCGTGCTGGGGGGGAAAGTGATCAAGGGAACGATACCCGTACTGGACGTACAATATGGGAATATCTGGACGAATATACCTGACGACCTCTTTAAGCAACTGCATATCTCATTCGGGGAGCTGCTGTCTGTAAAGATCTTTCACAATGGACAAATGGTCTATCAGGGGGACATGCCTTACAGCGCTACGTTTGGGGCTGTCGCCCTGGGCAAGCCACTGGCCTACCTGAACAGTTTGCTGCAACTGTCCTTTGCGCTGAACCAGGGGAGCTTTGCTGCTGTCAATAAGGTTGGCAGTGGTAATGAATGGAGCGTGGAGGTGGCGAAAAAATAAGATCGTTCACAGATACAGCTGCACCATATGCCGCCAGTAACGGGGCTTATGGGACTCTCCGTCCCAGAGGTGCAGGGCATTCCAAACGCCTTTACTCCAAAGGGCATTGCTAAGGGCCTGGTTATTGTCCAGGAAAACGTCATGTTCTCCCACGACGAAGATGATCTCCTGTAATTTCAGCAGGCGTATCAATTGCTCGTCGTACAGATTGGGGATGAATTGCCCGGGCATGTTGTAATAGATATTCTCATCTCTATAACCTTCGAACAGGTCTTCAAAATGCGGCATGGACGTGGTCAGGTCATAGCGACCGCTTAGCCCGACTATCTTGTGGAAAAGCGAAGGATATTTGAAAGCCAGGTTGGCGGCGTGATAGGCGCCCAGGCTGCAACCTGCGGCAACCAGGGTCGGAAAGGGATTTTTTTGCCTTACAAGGGGGACCACTTCCTGCAGCAGGTATTGTTCGTACTGGAGGTGGCGGAGGATACGATCGGGGGGAGGGACATTCCTGGCGTAAAAGCTTTCTTTATCAATACTGTCGAGGCAGTATACCTGGATCTGACGGCCTTCGATCTTGCGGCTTAGTGCGTCTATGACAAGCCAGTCTTCGTAATCGTAAAAATGGGCTGTTCTTGTAGGAAAGAATAGGATGGGCTCGCCGCCTTCGCCGAAGACCAGCAATTCCATTTCCCGTTGTAAGGAGGGGCTGTACCACTTATGATATTCTCTGTTCATCGGATGAAGGCGGACAGGTGTTGTTGTATGATGTCCTTCCATAAAGCATAGCCTTTATCGCTGATGTGTAATCCGTCCGGGTCCAGATATTCTCGTTTAGGATAGCCAGCCTTATCCGTCATCTTATGATAGATGTCGATGTAGTGCAGGTTGTTACCTTGTTTACGGATCTCGTTCTCTATAAGGGTGTTGGTATACCGGATGCTGTCGACAATGTTCCACCGGGTAATGCTGGGCTTGATAGAAATGAAAGCCAGCGGGATATCCCCGAGATGGAGACGGGTAAGGGCTACCATCTGCTGGAAGAAGATGAATACTTCTTCGGGATGTCTGCCATCGCCCAGGTCATTGTCGCCTGCATAGAGTAGTATGGATTGGGGGCGATAGCCTGCGACCAGTCTTTCGAAGAACCAGACACAGGCTGCCAGCGTGGACCCGCCGAAGCCGAGGTTCACAGGCGCATACTCCCTGAAGTCTTCGTATAGGGTTTCCCAGAGCCTGATGGAAGAGCTGCCATAAAATACCATCCTGGGCTCGTATTCCAGAGCTGTTTTTTCTTTCTCCAGTCGTTGCACTTCATTTTCGTACCAGATCATGGGGGGGCTTTGGGTCTTCAAATTTAACGACGGACAGGCGATATAAGACAGAAAGCTGAATTGATAAAAATAAAATAACAAGCGCGGCGAGACGGATTATCCTATAGCTTTATGACATGAAACATGTTCTTCTTGCCATTTCCTTACTGGGTTCCGCATTTGTGGTGGGGGCCCAGGCGCCTTTTTTCGACAGGGATTCTCTTGTTGTTGCCGGAGCTGTTCCCCGGCTGGTAGCCAGCCAGTTCACTTTTACCGAGGGGGCGTCTGTGGACCGTAAAGGGAATGTCTTTTTTACGGACCAGCCCAATAACAAGATCTGGGAATACGATGTGAAGGGGCAGCTGACGTTGTGGCTGGATAGCGCAGGCAGGAGCAACGGCACCTATTTCGACCGGAAAGGTAACCTGGTGACCTGCGCTGACGAGCAGGGGCAGCTTTGGTCGATCAGTCCCGGCAAGAAAGTCACCGTGCTTATGAAGGACTTTGGGGGGCACCAGCTGAATGGGCCGAATGACCTCTGGATCGACCGGAAAGGTGGCATTTACTTTACGGACCCTTATTATCAGCGGCCTTACTGGACACGGACGAAACCGGATATTGACGGCATGAAGGTCTATTACCTGCCGAAGGGAAAGGACCAGGCAGTAGAGGTGGCTGCCAACCTGGTAAGGCCTAACGGGATCGTCGGCACGCCCGACGGTGAATATCTCTATGTAGCTGATATACAGGACAAGAAGACATATAAATACCGGATCAATCCGGATGCCACCCTCAGTGACCGGCAGTTGTTTGCGGAGATGGGGGCCGACGGTATAACGGTGGATGAGCGGGGCAATCTTTACCTGACGGGCAAAGGCATCACTGTATTCAATCCTGCCGGTGAGAAGATCGCACATATCCCGGTCTCGGAGAAGTCAGCTTCCAACCTCTGTTTTGGAGGAAAGGACAAAAAGGACCTTTTCATCACGGCCGTCGAGTCCATCTATGTGCTGCCCATGAGGGTCAAAGGTGTTGAGTGAACATCAGACGGCGGCTGATAGGAACTGTCCGATCATATTGCGATAGGCCTGGATGGTATCGGGCTTGGCCACTACGTCCAGCGCACCCAGTTCCCGGCAGGAATGGAGAAAGTCTTTCACCTGGAAAGTAGAGTAAAGAATTACGGGGATATATTTATACCGTGGGTTTTCCTTTAGAAATATCAGGCTTTCCTTGCCTGTCATTTTGGGCATGATCTGATCCAGGATCACGAGGTCCGGGAGGTCACTATCGGAACAGCGGTCCAGCCAGTCCACCATATCCAGTCCATTCTCCACGTCGTGCACGCGGATGGCGGGGTCCATTTCTTCCAGGGTTTGCTGGAAGAGCATTCTGTCGTCCATATCGTCATCTACCAGTAAAATGTTGTGATACTTCATCAGTTTAAAAATGTTTTATTTTTATTCCCTGGGGAAATGTGGAAATAATTCCACGGATTTTGTGGCAAGCATTCGTATATTTTACATTTGTTTAATGCCTATATTTTGCCGGGTAGTGTGTATTGGCGCTATTTTACATAGATTTACCCATTAACAACCCTTACCAAACAATGGATAGTCGCAGAGAATTTATCAAAAAAGCGGCCATGATTGCGGGCGCCACCGGAGTTGCGGGGGTGCTGCCGGCTTCGATACAAAAAGCGCTTGCCATCGACCCTCCGGCGGGCACTACCTGGCTGGATGCGGAACATGTGGTGATCCTCATGCAGGAGAACAGGAGCTTTGATCATTGTTATGGCGCCCTACGGGGGGTGCGGGGGTATCATGATCCCCGGGCCATTGAGCTGCCTGACGGCAATCCTGTTTGGTTGCAGACCAATGCCGCAGGGGAGACCTATGCTCCTTTCCGGCTGGACATAAAAGATACCAAGGCCACGTGGATGGGGTCTCTGCCTCATTCCTGGACAAATCAAACCGACGCGCGCAATGGGGGCAGATACGATCATTGGCTGCAGGCAAAGCCTTCGGGTAACAAGGAATACGAGCATATGCCGCTGACGCTGGGCTATTATGACCGGCAGGACATCCCGTTCTATTATTCTTTAGCGGATGCGTTCACTGTCTGTGATCAGAATTTCTGCTCTTCTTTGACCGGCACCACGCCTAACCGGCTCTATTTATGGACAGGCACTATCCGGGATCAGCAAAATGCCGGTGCGCGGGCCCGGGTACGCAACGAAGACACGGACTATGGGGTAGAAGCATCCTGGACCACTTTTCCTGAGCGGCTGGAGGAGCATGGCATCGACTGGCGGGTCTACCAGAACGAGATCAGTAAGCATCCGGCCTTTAAAGGTGAGGAAGAAGACTGGCTGGCGAATTTTACGGACAATCCCCTGGAATGGTTTACCCAATATAATGTCCGGTACTCGCGCGCTTATATGCCTTTTATCCCCGTGTTGATACAAAAGGTAACCAAGGAGATAGCGGAGCTGCAGCAACAGGCAGATGCGTCGCCTTCCGATGATCTATTGAAGAAAAAGCTGGAAGAAAAGAAGGCCGTTCTGGAGACCTTGAAACAGGAGCAAAAGCATATCACTCCGGATAATTACGTTAAGCTGACGCCCAGGCAGCAGTCGTTGCATACCAGGGCGTTCACCCGTAACAGCGAGGACCTATATTTTCATAATCTTACAACTTTGCATTATGAGGATGGTGACAGCGCCCGCGAGATGCAGGTGCCTAAGGGAGATATCCTGCACCAATTCAGACAGGATGTGCGGAATGACAAGCTACCCACGGTGTCGTGGCTGGTGCCCCCTGCGAATTTCTCCGATCATCCCGGCTCTCCGTGGTATGGAGCCTGGTATGTTTCCGAGGTGCTGGATATCCTGACGCACAATCCCGACGTCTGGAAGAAGACGATCTTCATTCTTTGCTATGATGAGAATGACGGCTATTTCGACCATGTACCTCCATTTACGGCGCCAGACCCTTCCCGGCAGGATACGGGCAAGGTGTCAGCCAACATCGATGCGGGAGTGGAATGGGTGACGCGGGAGCAGGACCTGCAGCACTGTAAGGAGGAAGATGCCAGGAGCGGCCCTATCGGACTCGGCTATCGTGTCCCGTTGGTTATCGCCTCGCCGTGGAGCAGGGGCGGCTATGTCAACTCCCAGGTATTCGACCATACTTCCATTCTTCAATTCATGGAAAAATTCCTCAGTCATAAAAGTGGTAAGAAGATCGTGGAGTCTAATATTTCCGCCTGGCGCCGGACGGTGTGCGGAGATCTTACTTCCGTGTTCCGTCCTTATAACGGGGAAAGGATCCCGGCGCCGAAGCCCCTGGTGAAGAACGCGCTGATCGAGGGTATCCATAAAGCGCAGTTCCGGCAATTACCGGCGGGATATAAGCAGCTGACCAAGGAAGATATCGAGCAAATCAGACGAGACCGGACTGCATCGACGCTGATGCCGGGACAGGAAAAGGGAACGCGCCCGTCCTGCGCCTTACCTTATGAACTATATGCCGAAGCTGATCTGAATGAGGAGCGGAATGCCATAGCGGTTAACCTGCATGCGGACAAGCTGGTATTTGGTGATCTGTCGGCAGGCAGCCCTTTCACCGTATATATCCGGGGTAAAGAGTGGACGGTGCGGAACTATGCCGTTGCGGCGGGGGACCAGCTGACGGATGATCTTCCGTTAAGTCTTTTTACAGACGGGAAATATGATGTCAGGGTACATGGACCCAATGGATTTTACAGAGCATTTGCCGGCAGTAAAGATGATCCACCCGTGGTCTTCAACGTGGACTATGAGTTCAACCAGGACCAGAAGCCCAGTGGCCGCCTCATACTTCGCGTAATGAATACGGATGGGGGGCGGGGCTATAAGGTCCAGGTAAAGGATAACGCCTATGGGGCTAAGCTGATAACCAGGGCGCTGGGTGCAGGAGGTACGGAGGGCGGCAGCCCCTCCATCATGGTGGATGCGCGCAATCAATCGGGGTGGTATGATGTCAGCATACAGATAGAAGGATTCGAAGGCTACGAGAGAAGATATGCCGGGAGGATAGAGAACGGGAAGGACGGAGTAAGCGATCCCGCGATGGGATAGGTTAATATATGGTGAGCGGGGATTAATTATTGCACAGTTGAGGGGATGTTTTTCAGTATGCCTTATATTCGCAGGAATCAAACAGACATATGAGAAAATTTCGCATACTGCTATTTACGCTTACGATGGCCGGATCGGCTAACGTGCATGCACAAAGGAATGCAGGGCAGCGTAGTTCAGCCCCTCCTGTTACGCCTACGCCACCGGTGGAAAAATTACCTGTAGGAAGCCGGACATTGAATATCGATTCTGCCGTTGTCACACATGCAGAAGTGACGATCGGCGGTGTGCGTATCCCTTACGATGCCACGGCCGGCTCCATGCCGGTCTGGGATGAAGAGGGCAAGCCTGTTGCGGGAGTATTCTATACATATTACGAACGTTCCGATGTCAAGGACCGTGCTGCACGGCCCCTGGTGATCTCTTTTAACGGAGGCCCCGGCACTCCTTCCGTGTGGATGGAGATCGGATATACGGGACCCCGCCGGCTGAACATCGACGATGAAGGGTTTCCTATCCAGCCCTACGGTGTAAAAGAGAACCCGAATTCTATCCTGGATGTGGCCGATATCGTTTATCTCGACCCGGTGAATACGGGCTTTTCCCGTGCGGTGAGCAAGGACATTCCTACATCCCGGTTTTTTGGGGTGAATGAGGATATTAAATACCTGGCGCAATGGATCGCGACCTTTGTGTCACGAAAGAACCGGTGGGCTTCGCCCAAGTTCCTCATCGGTGAAAGTTATGGTACGACCCGCGCTTCAGGACTTGCATTGGAATTACAGGAGGCGCAATGGATGTACCTGAATGGGGTGGTACTCGTGTCACCTACTGAGCTGGGAATCGAACGGAGCGAGTTTGTAAAGGCTTCGCTGCGTGTGCCTTATTATGCGGCTACGGCCTGGTACCATAAAGCGCTGCCTGCGGACCTGCAGAAAAAGGATCTTACGGACATGTTGCCGGAGGTAGAGGATTTTACGGTGAATGAGCTGATACCTGCCCTGGCAAAGGGCGGTTTTCTCGAGGAGTCCAGGAAGAAAGAGCTGGCGGTGAAGATGTCCCGTTATACGGGGTTGTCTGAAAAATTCCTGCTGCAATCTAATTTAGTAGTGCCTGCGAACTTTTTCTGGAAGGAGCTGCTGAGGGACAAGGGATTTACGGTGGGCCGGCTGGATTCGCGCTATCGCGGACTGGATATGCAGGACGCCGGCGAAGGGCCTGATTATAATGCGGAGCTCAATTCCTGGAACCATGCTTTCATGCCGGCGATGAATGTATACCTGCGTGAAGAGCTGCATTACAAGACTGATCTGCAGTACTTTCTTTTCGGGCCTGTGCGACCCTGGAATAACCAGAATGATCATACCGGAGAAAATCTGCGTCAGGCTATTGCCGAGAACCCTTTTATGCATTTGCTGATACAGTCGGGTTATTATGATGGCGCCTGTGATTATTTCAACGCGAAGTACAGTCTCTGGCAGCTGGACCCCAGCGGTAAGCTGAAGGACCGCCTCCATTGGGAGGGGTACCGCAGCGGGCATATGATGTATCTGCGGAAGCCGGACCTGGCTTCGTCCACGGAGAACCTGCGGAAGTTTATAAAGGCTTCGCTGCCAAAGCCGGGTGAAGCTGCAAGGTATTAAGTATGTGTTTGCAGAATTTAGGATTTACATAAATGTTCAAACGCGGCACCTTTTTAGGCGCCGCGTCGTTTTTGTTATTGTATCAGCCACATGGCGCCATTAATATCATCCCCGCCGGGGTATTGTGCTTTGACGGCATTTTCCACGTTCACAGCGTTGTTGTTGAATTCAAGTGTTGGGTACATCCATCTTTTTGGGATCTTTCCGCCGTTGAGCATACCAGCCCCCGCCGTCTCGAATGTGGGGAAGCCGGTGCGGCGTTGTTCGTAGAAAGGCTGCCAGCCTGTGTTCATGAACATGCTGATATATTTCTGGGTGATGATCTGTTCGATCTCTGTACCTGGTTGTAAAGCAATGGCAGGTTGAACAAGGTAAGTATCGATATCGGACCCTGAATAAGTATCATTGAAATTGGAGAAGTTCAGGGATGCTTCGATGCCATTTTTATAGTAAGTGTCGGCACTGCCGCTGATCCATCCCCGTACGGCAGCTTCGGCCAGTATGAACTGCAGTTCAGCGTACCCCATGAGGATGCCTGGTTCATTTACCGGCTCATAGGCAAAGCGCCGGTTGATCTGGGAAGCTTTGCCTTCCCCTCTTTTAGCCGTGTTATAATCCAGGGGGGCACTGCCAACCAATCCGTCGTAGGCATTGAAATTATTTTCCGGAAGACCTGAAGACGGCGTGGCCTGGCCGAACACGAAAAGACGGGGGTCTTTCAGGCCCTGGAGGATGTCCACGAACGAGCTGTCCAGGTAAAAGTCCGTCTTCATCGAGTTGTCGTTGTAGTATGGATACTGGTTGCCTGTGATGTTGTAATACGGCAACCGGCCGTTGTCGTCATTCGAGATAAACAAGGGATACTTGCCGGGGTTGGAAACAATTTCATTGAAACGTGCCTTAATATCCAGGGCTGTGACGGCCTCTTTTTTGGAAAGGCTCATTAAGACCCTGAGTGTATATGAATTGATCAGCTTTTTCCAATTCTCAATGGTCCCGTTGTAGATGATGTCTCCTCCAATGGCTGTCTGGGATGATGACAGGGAGTCGCTTGCAAGCTTCAGGTCATTTAAAACGCCCAGATAGATGTCCTGCTGTTTGTCATAGACCGGCCGGGTAGCAGATGAGTCGGTGAAATTGTTGTTTAAGATGGATTGCATCATTTTCGAATAAGGGATGTCGCCGAACCGCTGGGTCATGTCGATGATGAAGTAGGACTGAAAGAATTTTCCGATGTAACGGTAATTCTGTTTGCCTACCCGCGCGGCCTCCTGTTGCATTTTTACCGCCTGGCTTATGTTGTTATAGCTGAAGTCGGCCCGTTGCCATCCGTAGTATTGTGCGTTGCTGGAGGATTGGGTATACACCAGCTGGCGGCTGGCGAGACTTGCGTCCGTGGAGATCGTGGAAAAAGCAACGCGTTCCAGGTTTGTCAATACCAGGGCGGGATCGGCGACGGTGGGGTTGTTCGGATTGACCTGGAAGTCCTGGAATTTTTTGCAGGATGCAAGCCCTGCGATGAGGATGACGATGGATGAGATCTTTAAATAGTTCATCTTAATTATTTTAGAATTTAAGATTGATATTAATGCCGATGCTCCTCATGGAAGGAGTCTGCAGGTTATCGCTTTCCGCGTCGGGATCTACGTTGGGTATTTTGGAAAGGATGAACAGGTTGTTACCGATGAGCGAGGCCGAGGCGGCACTAAAGACGCCTTTTGTCCACCTGGCGGGAAAGTTCCAGGTCAGCACCAGCTCGCGCATTTTCAGATAGGTGCCACTGTAATAGAAGTAATTATTAAGCATGGCCCCGCTGGTGGTCTGCATGAAGCTGATGTAGTTAACTGCCGTTGTATTTGGTGCATATTTCCTGGTGTCGGATGTGATATTCCCGTGGTTGTCATAGCTGACGTCGCCTGATGTAACCACCACGCCCGGTCCGACATAGGTACTGTTGCCGGCATTGGCGTCATCCCGGAATTTATTTACGGTGCCGGGAGCGGTGCCGCCCCACCACATTTTTTGATTGGTGGTGGAATAGATCAACCCGCCCAGACGACCGTCGAAAGAGAAGCTGAGCGATATATTCTTATAGGAAATTGTATTTTGCAAGCCATAGATCCAATCGGGGGCGCCGTATCCAAAGGGCTGCGCATAAGCATTGTATGCCTGCATGCCATTGCTATTATAAATGGCCTTCCCGTCGGGGGTACGGGCATCCCAGGTAAAGATCCTGTCGGTCCTGTCGCCTTGTTTTGCCAGGTGTGATCCGCTGTACTTGTCTGTTAAAGTCAGATAGCCATCCGTGGTTTGGGTGGATCGTTTCAGCCAACGATGGTTGTTGCTGAAGTTGATGCCGACGTCCCATTTGAAGTATCGATCTTTTATGGGTGTTGCACTAATGACGAATTCCCAGCCCTTTCTTATGTATACGTCGGCATTTGTCAATACGCTGGAGTAGCCGCTGGCCTGGGACTGGGCCACGGACGCGAAATTATTATATTCCCTGTTCCTGAACCAGGTGGCGTCTATGTTGATCCTGTTCTTTAGCAGACCGAGGACCAGGCCATATTCGCCGGATTGGACCGTCTCGGGGATGAGATCGGGTGACTTGTACGTGTCGGGCCAAACCAGCGAAGGCACATTGTTCCATTTCTGGCCAATGCTGTAGAAGGTCAAATGTGCATAGGGATCGTTGGCGTCGATGAAGCCAGTATTCACTTTGGCCCATGAGGCCCTTAGTTTCAGGAATGAAACGGGCTGGGGTAATTGCAAGACGTCAGACAGTACTGCAGAAATGCCGGCTGAAGGGTAGAAGTAGGCGTTGTTCCTGATCGGCAAGGTGGAAGTCTTATCATATCTTCCCGTAAAGGAGAGATACAGGAACTTCAATGCTTCGAGATCGACCATGCCATAGGCGCTGGCCGTCCTGCGTTCCTGGAGGGTACTGGTCCCTTTTAAAGCGTTGATGGAGTTGGTAAGGCTATAAAATCCGGGAATGGTGAGACCGTCGGTAGTTGCATAGACCGACTTGTAGTTCCTGTAGGTATTGGCACCACCTGCCGTGACGCTGATATTAAACTGATCGTTGAACCGATGTTTGTAATTTAGGATCAGGTCACTGGTGAGATCGAAATAATTGGTATTGGTGACGCTGTAGTTGCCCTGTGAGATATAGCTATAGGCGATGTAGCTGTATGGTTCTTTAAGGTCCTGGTTTACTGAATATGCGTTGAAGCCGTTGCGGAATTTTACGGAAAGATCCCTGGCCAACTGGTAGTCGAATGTCACCTGTCCGAAGTTGTTGTTCTTCCTGTATCCGTTTAAAAGCTCGTTAGCGATGAAATAGGGGTTGTTGTACCAGGATAGGTTATAGTTCTTTTGCTGAAGTCCCTCTTTGCCTTTGATCCAATAATCTTTCAGATCCCTTATGTCGATGTCGGGGCCGATCCACAATAATAAATTATACAAGAGGTTGGGCGGGCCATATCCTATCGTCGGATAGTTATTGGAATATTCTTTGTTGAAGTTGAGCTTGGCGTCTACATTCAGCCTGGTTGTGAGCGCATAGGCGCCTCCTATGGTGAAGGATGAGTTATTTACGCCGGTGTTTGGCACGACCCCTTTTTGGTAGATATGTGAGGCAGAAACCCGGAAAGATCCTTTGTCACTACCTATTGCTGCGGAGACGCTATTGGTGGAGAGTAGTCCTGTCCGGAAGAAGTTCTTTATATTGTTCCTTCCTCTCGAGATCCAGGGCAGGGGAACGAGATTGCCTGTGGAGGGATCGGTAGGGCTATTGTATTGGGTCGTTTCATAGAATCCGCTGGGCGTACCGGAAACTTTCTGATCGAGCTTAGGTCCCCAGATCCATCCGCCGCCTTCTGTTCCGTTGCCTGAACCGTCCACATAGGCGTATTTACCCTGATCTCCGTCACCATATTGGGTCTGTACCCTGGGTACTACCGTATAGCCCGTTTGGAACAAGGTGGAGGAATTCACTTCTACGTTCAGCCTGGTCCTTTTCCCTTTTTTAGTGGTATAGAGGATGGCTCCATTAACGCCCAGGGCGCCATACAAGGCCGCCGCTGCTGTGCCTTTCAATACGGAGACGCTTTCGATGTCATCTGCATTTACTTTATACGGGTCGGCATCGGGGTCGGGTATTCCGTCAATTACGATGAGCGGTGTTTTACCACGTAATGTGATGGCCGGGTTTTGGAACAGGTCGGTGGAATTGGAAACATTCAAGCCTGCGACCTTACCTGTTAATGCGCCGAGGGCCGTCGGGGTTTTGGTCTTTGCCATGGTCTCACCACTGACCTCCTGAACGGCGTAGCCTAATGTCTTCTGTTGTTTTTTGATACCAAGTGCGGTGGTGACCACCACTTCGTTCAATTGCATCCTGTCATTCTGAAACAGGAAAATATTGACCCGGCTTCTGCCGTCTACATTTACTTCCTGTGGAGAGTAGCCTGCCGATGAAAAGATAAGGGTGGCGTTACCGGAAGCTTTGATGGAGTAAAGACCGTCCATGTTGGTGAAGGACCCTCCCGGCGCCCCTTTTACCACAATAGAAACACCAGCCAAGATACTACTATCGATGGCTGAGCGAACGGTGCCTGTTATTACATTTTGAGAAAGCCCGACATAGGAGAGCGCTATAAAGAGCGCCATAGCGAAAGCAGTCTTTTTCATGTCTGAGAAAGTTTTGGTAATGAATATATTGACCCAGATCTATTCCGATCTGATGTGAAAATCCGGCGGAGTGCAATCGTTGTGCTAGCATAAAAGCCTTAACAAATATGGGAAGAATCGGGTAATCCAAAAAATATATATTGAATGAACGTTCAATTAATCTAAATTTTAATAATAACTTCATGATAAGTTAACCTTAAGAACTTGTTGCAATAACATCGCCTGCCGCACTATATTTGTGCGACCAATATTTGCTAATCTACATGGGAAGAAAAAGCTTAATAGTCCCCCGCCAAAAGGAAATCATCAAAGCCTTCTATAATGTCGCTAAAAAGGAGGGGTTGGAGAATGCGTCTGTCGCCAAGACCGCTGAATCGATCCATATCAATCCCAGCCTTGTCATGCACTATTTCAAGACCAAGGAGCATCTCGTATATGGGTTGATCGAGTATATCCTGGACAAATACCTGCTGATCTACAAGATACCTGCCGAATATGCCACTCACCCCAGGAAAGCCTTGTTAATGGTCATCGACAATATATTTTCCAACAAATGGAACACTTTATTTGATGACAGTGTTTCTTACAGCTGTTATTCGCTGGCCTTCAGGGACAAGGTGATCAAGGAAAAATACAAGAGCCTTTTGGATGTATTACGGAAGAAACTGGAGCTGCTGATCCTGGATTGTAAGAAAATGGGTGTGCTGGAGGCAGAGGACCCTGCTTTGGTTGCCGACATGATCTTTGTACTGGTGGATGGGGCGTATTATTATTTAAGCCTGGTGAAAGATAAACAGGAGTATCAGGATAAGCTGATGCGATATAAGAAGCAGGCGGTGGCCTATCTCAATCTCGTTTCCCTCGCCCAATTAGAAAAATAGCGGCCAGTGCAATGATCGCCCAGACAATATTTACAATTACGTTGGGGTAGTCATTAAGGAAGATCGCATTGTAGGTGAGGCCTATAGCGCCCATGATGTTCAATACATGATATATTTTTTCATCCGACCTTAGTTTTTTTATACTTATTAGAAAATAGGCGAGCAAGTAGGAGAATGTACCAATCCAGCCTAAGCATGTAGAGAGCCCCTTGCTCAGAAATAACAATATGATGTTCATGTGTTGTTCAATTCTTTTTCAGACGGATGATCACCAGCTTTGACACCGGCGTATTACTTTTTTCAGCTACGCTATCGATGGGGACCAGGACATTGGTCTCCGGGAAATAGGTGGCTGCGCAGCCGGGCGGGATGGAGAAAGGGACGACGACGAACCGGTGAGCTATCCTTTCGACGTTGTTGTAATGGCTGGTGATGTCTACAATATCGCCTTTTTGGAGGTTTTGTTCGCGCATGTCCTTTTCGTTGAGGAAGATAACCCTTCGTTCATTGTAAATACCCCGGTACCTGTCGTTCAAACCATAGATGGTGGTGTTGAACTGATCGTGGCTGCGGATGGTCATCATCATGAGCTCTGCCGGCGCCAGGGTGATATGATCGGGGTGAACGATGCTGAACTGTGCTTTTTCGGATGGTGTAGTGAATTTCCCTTGCCTGGGAGCATTGGGAAGATAAAAGCCACCTGGTTCCCGCACTCTTTTATTATATGCTTCAAAGCCGGGGATCGTCTTTTCGATGTCGGCGCGGATGGCGTCGTAGTGGTGCAAATATTTATCCCAGTCGATGAAGATCTTCCCGGCGAGTGTGGCTTTGGCCAGCCGGCAGACGATGACGGGCTCGCTCAGCAGGTGACTGGATACGGGGGACAGCATTCCTTTGGATGCCTGGACGACGCCCATCGAATTCTCGCAGGAGACGAACTGGTCTTCTCCATTCATGGTGTCTTTATCGCTGCGGGCGAGGCAGGGCAGGATGATGGCTTCTTCACCGTGTACCAGGTGGCTGCGGTTGAGCTTGGTGGAGACATGTACTGTCAGGCGGCAACGGCGAAGGGCTTCCGCTGTGTACAGGGTATCCGGTGTGGCTGAAAGGAAGTTGCCGCCCATGGCGAAGAAGACCTTTGCCTTGTCATCGTGCATGGCTTTGATGGCGTTGACCACGTCGTATCCGTGCTGTCGGGGTGGCTGGAACCCGAATGTTGCCTGGATGGAATCCAGGAATTTTTTTGTTGGTCTTTCCCAGATGCCAACCGTGCGATCGCCTTGTACATTGCTATGCCCCCGTACCGGGCAGGTGCCGGCGCCGGGTTTGCCGATGCTGCCTTTCAGCAGGAGCAGGTTGACGATCTCTTTTATGGTGTCCACCGCATTTTTGTGCTGGGTAAGTCCCATGGCCCAGCATATGATGATCTTCTTCCTGTCTTTCAGGATAGCGGCGGCTTCCCCTATTTGCTGAATGCTGATGCCGCAGGCTGCCGCCAGGTCAGGCAGGGATGCCTGTTGGAGGTGTTGGATAAAGGTGTCGTAGCCTTCCGTATGTTGTTGAATAAAAGTATGGTCGAAGACGGTGCCGGGCGATCTTTCCTCGTCGAGCCAGAGCAAGAGCTCGATGGCTTGCAGGAGGGCCATATCACCGTTGAGCTTAACCTGCAGGAACAGGTCGGTGAGCGGGGTAGCGCTGCCCAGGATGCCTTTTACATGCTGCGGGTTGCGGAAAGCCATCAATCCTGTTTCGGGCAGCGGGTTGATGGAAATGATCTTTGCGCCGTTGCGCTTTGCTTTTTCCAGGGCTGTCAGCATGCGGGGGGCATTGGTGCCCGGATTCTGCCCCATGATGACGATGACCTCCGCCTCATGAAGGTCGTCCAGTGTTACGGAACCTTTGCCCAGTCCCAGGGTCTCGGTGAGCGCGACCCCGCTGGACTCATGACACATATTGGAGCAATCGGGAAGATTGTTTGTACCGAAGGCGCGTACGAAAAGCTGGTAGAGGAAGGCGGCTTCGTTGCTGGTGCGGCCGGAGGTATAGAAGACGGCTTCATCCGGGGACTCCAGTGCATTGAGGGATGCGGCTATTTTTTGGAACGCTTCGTCCCAGGAGATGGGCTGGTAGTAGCTGGCGCCTTTGGGAAGATAGACCGGCTGGGCTATCCGACCTTGTTTGCCCAGTAGGTAGTCAGACAGCTCCGAAAGGGCGCTGACGGAATGATGGGCGAAAAAGTCTCCTGTGAGCTTTTTGGTGGTGATCTCTTCGGCTATGGCTTTTGCGCCATTCTCGCAGTATTCGGCTATGCCGGAGCGTTCGTCGTCAGGATCAGGCCAGGCGCAGCTGGGACAGTCGAAGCCATTCTTCTGGTTGACCTTAGCGAGGGCTTTCAGCCCTCTGGCGAGGCCTGCTTCACCGATGGCATAGCGGAAGCTGGACAGGATGGCAGGGAGGCCTACGGCCTTTGTTTTCACATCACTCGTGTGGAGGTTGGTCAGTTGATCGGGGGACTCGGCTTTTTCGGGATGATCTTTCTCTACGGGCATGTCGATTGGTTTATTCAGATGCGGACCCTGTGGGACCCTGCGTATATATTAAAGCGTTGGTCCCTGAGGAAGCCGATAAGGGTCATATTATATTCCTGCGCCAGCTGGACTGCCAGGCTGGAAGGGGCGCCGACGGCCGCGACTACGTGTATGCCTGCCATGGCGGCCTTTTGTATCAACTCGAAGCAGGCCCGCCCGCTCAACAATAAGATATGTTCGGAAAGGGGAAGCATGACATCCTGCAGGCTGGCCCCTATGAGCTTGTCCAGGGCATTATGACGACCAATATCCTCTTTTATTGTTATATAATCTCCTTGTTTGTGAAAGAGGGCTGCGGCATGGAGACTGCCTGTGGAGCTGAATAGCTGCTGTTGCTGGTTGAGCTGTGCGGGCAGGAGGTGAATGGTCTCGGTATCGACCTGCCAGTCTGCCCCTGAAGGTGGAGGGCAGACCGTCCGCAGGGCTTCCAGGGATGACTTTCCACAGACGCCACAGCTGGAGGTGGTGTAAAAATGACGCTGTAATTTTCCCAGGTCGAGGGTTATATTCTTTTGCAGGCTGACGAGTATGGAGTTGGCCGTATAGGTGGAGACCATGTCTATGGCGGAGGCGTCAGGGATAATGCCTTCTGTATACAGGAAACCCGTTGCCAGCTGTACATCATTGCCAGGCGTGCGCATGGTGATGGAAACGCTCTGTTCCCGTCGATCTGCTGCCGGACCGTATTGAAGACGGATCTCCAGCGGCTCTTCGATCGCCAGCTCGTCGATGGCATCCAGGACACCTGTGTCCCGTATCTTTTGTATCGGTAAGTGGGCGATGCCCGGTGATTGCGTCATGGGGTAAAGTTATGCAAAAAGCCTGCCTCTTGTATCGAAAACGGACAGCGATTGTCCGAAAGTGAACTTTGGTCTTTGGCATGAGCGTTTTAAATGTTTGAATGTCAATTATGTTCTTTTTGGGACAGGTGTTTGCTGATGTAACAGTTCATTAACACCTTGTCATGTTCAAGAACTACTGGAAAATCGCCGTACGCAATCTTCTGCGGAGTAAAGGATTCTCTTTTTTAAATATTGCCGGACTGGCCCTTGGAATGGCCAGCGCTACGCTGATCCTCTTATGGATCCAGCACGAGCGCAGCTATGATACCTTCCATGCAAAGGACGCCCGGCTGTACGAGCTGATGACCAGTCATTATGCGGATGGGAAATGGGGGACGGGCACTGCAACCCCTGATGTCATGCCGGGGGCCATCATGAAAGATTGTCCCGAAGTGGAGGATGTGGTAAGGGTTGGTTGGAATTCGAACCTGCTTGTTAATTACGGCGAAAAGTCTATGAAGTCGTCCGGTGTGCCTGTGGACACGGGGTTTTTCCGGGCTTTCAGCTTTCCGCTGTTGAAAGGCGACGTACGGACAGTGTTGCGGGACCCTTATTCCATAGTATTGACCGAGGGAATGGCGCAGCGGTTGTTTGGGAATGAAGATCCCATGGGCAAGACCGTGAAGGTCGACAATGCCATCAACTGGACTGTCACCGGCGTGATGAAGGATCTGCCGGATAATACCCAGTTCAAATTCGAGTGGGTCAACTCTTACAATTACCTTGCAATGAAGGGTTATATCGACTCCGACTGGACGGACGTCAATATCCGGGCTTTCGTGCTGCTGAAGCCGAATGCTTCCGCCGCATCGGCCAATGCGCGAATAAAAGGAATGATAGAAAAATATTCGGGTGGGAAAAGCAAGACGGAAGCATTCATCTATCCGCTGAACAAGATGCGGCTGTATGCTGAATTTACGGATGGGAAACCTTCGGGAGGGAAGATCGTGACCGTGCGGATCTTTGGACTGGTGGCCGGGCTGATCCTGCTGATCGCCTGTATCAATTTCATGAATTTGTCGACGGCCCGGAGCGAGCGCAGGAGCAAGGAGGTGGGCATCCGAAAGGTGGTGGGCGCGCGTAAGCCTGCGTTGGTCTTTCAGTTCCTTTGCGAGTCACTGCTGATCGTGTCGGTCGCCGGTGTGCTGGCCCTTTTTATCGTTCAATGGAGCCTGCCGGCTTTTGGGGATTTGACGAGCAAGCACCTGGTGTTGGACTATGGGAACGTTGGTTTTTGGGCCGTGGCATTGGGATTTGTGCTGATCACGGGACTACTGGCTGGCAGCTATCCTGCTTTCTTCCTCTCTTCCTTCCGGCCTGTGGCTGTATTGAAAGGTGGGCTGTTGCGGGTGCATGCGTTGCTGACGCCCCGCAAGGTGTTGGTGGTGACGCAATTTACCATTGCCGTCGTACTGATCGTCTCTTCGCTGGTGATCGCCCGGCAGATACAATATGCAGAGGACAGAAAGACAGGGTATGATCAGCATAACCTCATCTACACCTCTATGGAAGGAGATGTCCGGGCGCATTTCGGGTCCATCAAACAAGCGTTGTTGGGTTCAGGCGCAGTCTCTGCCGTGAGTGCGACGACTTCCCCGCTGACGCAGACCTGGAGCTGGGGGTCCAGCATTGCATGGGAGGGCATTCCTCCGGATACACATATCGGGTTTATGCGGAGCGCTACCAGCGGCGGCATCATTGCGGCAGCGGGTTTGAAGCTGGTGGAGGGAAGGGATATCGACATCGATGCGTATCCAACGGATTCGACGGCTTGTCTGATCAATGAGTCGGCGGTGAAGGTGGCGGGCTTTAAGAACGCTATCGGACAGTGGCTCTACGATCCTCCTACAAAATGGCATGTAGTGGGTGTTTTCAAGGATTTTGTGCTGGGCAGCCCTTATGAACCTATCAAGCCATTTATCATTAAGGGGCCTAAATATTTTGTCGGTACCATTCATATCAAGCTCAATGGGGATCATCCTACCGGGGAGAACCTGGCGGCGGTGGAGAAAGTGTTCAAGACCTATAATCCTGCGTATCCTTTCGAGTATCATTTTATCGATGCGGATTATGCGGATAAATTCAAGGGGGAGAAGCTGACGGGGAAGCTGGCGGGACTTTTTGCGGGGCTGACGATCTTTATTTCGTGTCTGGGATTGTTGGGGTTGGCGGCGTATATGGCGGAGAGCAGGACGAAGGAGATAGGGATACGCAAAGTGCTGGGAGCGTCTGCGGTGCGGATCTCGGTTTTGTTGTCCTCGGGATTCGTGCGGCTGGTGCTGATCGCGATCGTGATCGCGACGCCGATATCGTGGTATGTTACGCATGAGTGGCTGCAGGGGTATAGTTACCGGGTGAACGTGCAGTGGTGGTGGTTCGTTGCTGCGGGGGTAGTGGCTGTGGTGATTGCTGTGCTGGCGGTCAGTGCACAGAGTATACGGGCGGCGGTGGCAAATCCGGTGAAGAGCCTGCGGGCGGAGTAACGGGTTTTGGAAATTATGGGGTATATTACGCCCATGAGAAAACCCATCCCTTTCTGGATGTTGTTGCTGACGGCCTATTCCGGTATTGCCCAGAACTTTTCCGCCGGAGAGGTGAAGCGTTATGAACATGAAGCCCGCCAGGTGCAGATCATACGCGACAAATGGGGTATTCCACATATTTATGGTAAGACGGATGCGTCCGCAGTATTCGGGCTGATGTATGCTGAATGCGAGGAAGACTTCCGCAGGGTAGAGAAGAACTACCTGGAGATGCTGGGCCGGCAGGCGGAGGCCTATGGGGAATCTTTTTTGCACAATGACGTGATGATGCGCCTGATCTATGACAGCGCCCAGGCCGTGGCGGACTATAAGAAAAGTCCTGCCTGGATGCATGCGTTGCTGGATGCATTTGCGGATGGCGTGAACTATTATCTTTATAAGCATCCGGGGGTCAAGCCATTGGTATTGCAGCATTGGGAGCCGTGGTATGCGCTGATGTTCACAGATGGCAGCGTATCGGCCACCAGCACCGGAGGTGTGCGGGCGGATGAGGTGTGGGCGTTCTATGATAAGTATGGCGCGCCGGGGGCGCTCAGGCCGAAGAAGGTCGAACATGTATCTGCTGTTGAAAGAATGGTATTGGAGGACAGGGGGATCCTGCCGTCGAAACAGGAGCCGGAACCCGGGCCATCGGAAGAGGAGGAACATGAGCATGGCTCCAACGGATTTGCCATTGCACCGGCGCTTACGGCAAACGGGAATGCCCTGTTGTATATCAATCCACATGTCCCTTATTATTTTCGCATGGAGGTGCATGTGGTAAGCGATGAAGGGTTGAATGCTTACGGCGCTGTCACCTGGGGCCAATTCTTTATTTACCAGGGGTTCAATGCACACTGCGGCTGGATGCATACATCGAGCTACGCGGATGTCGCCGATCTATACCAGGAAAAGGTGAGCAGGGAGGGTCAGGGGTGGCTATATGAATATGAGGGCGGATCGAGGTCTGTGAGCAGCAAGCCTTTTACCGTTTGGTATAGGAAGGACGACCAGCTCTTATCGAAGCCATTAACAGGGCTGTACACCCATCACGGACCTGTGGTCGCCAGCCGGGAAGGGAAATGGCTGAGCCTGAAAGAATACAACCGTAGTCTGAATGCTTTGCTGGAGGCGTGGCTGATCACGAAGGCAAATAGTTTTGGTGAATATAAGGCGGCGATGAACCTCCGGGCCAATACTACGAACAATACTGTGTATGCGGATGACCAGGGGAATATTGCCTACTGGCATGGAAACTTTATGCCACGCAGGGATACGGCCTATAACTGGTCGCAACCTGTGGATGGCTCTGTATCCGCCACCGAATGGAAGGGACTTCATGAACTGGATGAGCTCGTGCATGTGTATAATCCCGCCACCGGCTGGATACAGAATTGTAATTCCACTCCCTTTAGCCTTTCAGGGAGCAGCAGTCCCATCCGGCGGGACTATCCATATTATATGGCGCCCGACGGGGAGAATTTCCGGGCATTGAATGCTGTACGGTTGTTTGGCCCGGCAAATGAGTTGACACTGGATAGTCTTATTGCAAAGGGCTATGATAGGTACCTGACGGCCTTTGACCAGCTGTTGCCGGATCTGTTCGAGGCATATGAGGCTGCGGGTGGTGCGGATAAGGCATCTGTAAAGGAGGCGATCGATACTTTAAAAGGATGGGACCGTCGATCCGGCGTTCGTTCTGTTGCTACCACGCTGGCTATTGAATGGGGCACTGCCATGGCAAAATATGCGCCTGCTGCAAAGCTGCCGGAGGATGGTTCGTATGTGGTGGATAATGTGAAGAGCGAGATAAGGAATGCTGCTCCGGATCAAAAACTGCGGGAGCTGTCGGCTGTGATGGGCAGCCTGACGGAAAGATATGGCAGCTGGAAAGTGGAGTGGGGTGATGTATGCCGCTATCAGCGGCTGACCGGTGCGATCGCGGAGACGTATGATGACGGGCGGCCCAGCCTGCCTGTAGGATTGGTGTCGTCGGCATTTGGGGCCTTGCCTTCCGTGCAAAGCCGTGTCATGGCCGGTGTAAAGAAAAGGTATGCGTATTCGGGCAACAGTTTTATTGCCGCCGTGGAATTTGGCAAGCGGCTGCATGCAAGGACCATCGTAACGGGGGGAGAGAGCAGCAACCCCGCTTCTCCGCATTTCTCGGACCAGGCGGAGGGGTACCTGAACGGGCATTTCAAGGAAGTCCTTTTCTATAAGGAAGACGTGATGAAGAGCGTGGAAAAAAGCTACCGGCCGGGCGGGGAATAAGGCTAAAAAGGGGCTGAAATACCGTTTTCATCGACTGCCAGGAACCTTTGGCTGGTTATATTTTTTCCATCAGGGGGAAGGCCTAATTTTGACCCAGGGTCACCCTACTTATGTTCCTGAGGAAAAAATATATCATCCTACTTGCGCACATCCTTCTCTGGTCGTTCCTGGGCTTTATTTACATCGCCCATATCCCGCTGACGATCGGGCTCTCTTTTCCCCAGGCATATTGGATAAAGCAATCCAGCATATTTGTGCTGCTCATAGGATTGTATTACCTGAATGGCGGGGTGCTGGTACCGCGCCTGCTGTACAGGCAAAAACCTGTGCGATTCATCCTGCTGCATGTAGCCATTATCGCGCTGCTGTTCTCCGCGAGCATTATTTTCGATGGCTGGGCGCATGTGCAGGAGGGGATCGAGAGGTCTCTCAATGAAAAATTTGTAGGGAAGTTGCAAATCAGGCTGCAGGGCATGAAGCTCGACACCACGCTGCTCCTCACCTACTGCCTGCTGGTGGGACTCAGCACCAGCATATCCATTACCCAGCTGTGGCAGAAGGACCTGCTGAGGAGCCAGCAGCTGGTGCAAAAGCAGCTGGACTCGGAATTGTCCTTCCTTAAGGCGCAGATACATCCTCATTTCTTTTTCAATACCCTGAACAATATTTACGCGCTTACCTTCATCAATATAGAAAGCTCCCGTTCTTCGCTGCACAAGCTATCCCGTATGATGCGCTACCTGTTGTACGAGACACAGAATGACCGGACCTCTCTTTTCAGAGAGATAGATTTTGTAAAGGATTATATAGAACTGATGCAGCTGCGGGTAAACGGGCATACTACCGTGCAGTTCGAGGCGCCCGGGAACATCACTGAAAAGGCGATCGCTCCCATGATCCTGCTGCCTTTTGTGGAAAATGCATTCAAACATGGTGTCCACTCGGTGAAGGAAAGCCGGATACGGGTGAGGATCCGGCAGGATAGCGACCTGCTGGTGCTGGAAGTGGAGAACACGCTTTTTGCCCGCAGGGAACAGGCGATCGACGATGGCGGCATCGGTCTTTCCAATACCCGGCGCAGGCTGGACCTGATCTATGCGGAGCATTACCGGCTGCAGTGCGGACCGGACCAGGATAAATATTCCGTACGTTTGGAACTGGAACTATGACAAAGCTGCGTTGTATAGCTGTCGATGATGAGCCGCTGGCGCTTGCGCTGGTGTGTAACTTTATTACCCTGACGCCTTTCCTGGAGCTCGCGGGGCGTTATTCCAGTGCTATCGAAGCGTTGAAAAGCATTCATTCCACGGAGATCCAGCTGATCTTCATGGATATACAGATGCCCGACCTCAATGGCATGGAGCTGGCCAAGGTGCTGGCGCGGGACAAGTCAACGCCAACGCCGAAGATCATATTTACCACGGCCTACAATCATTTTGCCCTGGAAAGCTACAGGGTAGATGCATTGGACTATCTCTTAAAACCTTTCAATTACGAAGAGTTCCTGCATGCGGCCAACAAGGCAAAGGAACATGTCGAACGTTCGATCAACAATGCTGCTGACATCGAGAACGACTCTATATTTATAAAGGTGGAATATAAATGGGTGAAAGTGCTGCTGAGCGACGTCCTGTATATCGAAGGAGTGAAAGATTATGTGAAGGTGCATCTGTCAACGCAAAGCAGCCTGTTGTCGCTGAATTCACTGAAAAATATGGAAGATAAATTACCTGCCAGGCAGTTCATGCGACTGAACCGGAGTTGTATTGTTTCATTGTCAAAAATTACGGCCGTCACCAAAACGGCTGTACAGATCAACGATATTGTCATACCTGTGGGAGAGAGTTACAGGGAAGGTTTCAGCCAGTTCATCAGGAACTGGATCGTATAACCAATAAAAAAGATTGCGGCCAAAGCTTTTTTCCATGCTGAATGGATACGGGTATTCTATTGTTATCACTTATTTAAAACACCTTTATGTTGCAAGAACGGCCACTTGTATTGTCTTTTATTACTTTGTTCGCTTTTTATTTCCAGGTGGCGGCGCAACAGGCAAAAGAGGATTCGCTCCGGCAGCGGCGGGATCAAATGACGCAGTGGGCGGCGCTGCGGTACCCGGCGATGAGAATGGCCGTGGTGGAGGTGGAGACAGCGGGAAGTGCGCATTATACTTCGCAGTTGTACGGGAAAGATTTTTTGAAAGGATCGATGCGGCCCAAAAGCTCGGTGAGAGCGTTGTTCAATATTCCCGTCCTTACTTCCGGGAGCCAGGAGCTATCTGTCCTCGCTGCTTATAACTCGCAGGAGATGACCCTCAGGAAAACGGTGAACCAGGCCCCACAGGCGCAGGTGAATGATGGCACTTATACTATACAGAGCCTGTCACTGGGACTCAATTACAAACGGACGGATACGCTCTTTCATAAACCGTTGATATGGGGCGGCACGCTGCTGACGAATACTTCGTTGCAGTCGTCCTATGTCCGGGCAACCGGTGTCGTATATGGTGTGATCCCTTTGAAGACGACCCGAACGACCCGCATCTTCGCCGGCCTGGCGGTCGTGATCGATCCCTCCAACATTATACCTGTGATACCGACTTTTTCTTACTGGCATTCATTCGGCAGCACACCCTGGGAGATCAATATCGACCTGCCCACCCGTGCACTTCTGAGAAGAACGGTATTTTCAAAAGGGCTCTTATCTATTGGCACGGAGCTGACCTCACGTACGCTCCTGAGGAAAATAGATCAGCCTCCGTTCCAGGGAGGGTTTGCATTCAGGGATCTCACCCTGAAGAATGGGGTCACCCTGGAATATCCTGTGGCCAGGAAGGTACTGATCGGGTGCAGCGGGGGACTCCTATATACGGCGCAATACAGGATGGTGGACCCCGGGAAGCGTATCAACGATTATGTTGTGGGGGTTAAAAGGGATCCCAGTCCTTATTTCAACATAAGCATCTCCTTTCTGCGATAATATTATGAATATGAAAATTGTAAAAGTCTTCAAGACGGATGTGCAGGACCAGTGGGTTGCCAGACATATCATCTTGTTCCTGCAACAAACCTTCTCCCATTGCAGGATCAATTTCGACCTGGACGATTGCGACAGGATCCTGCGGGTAGAAAGCCAGCAGGGGAAGATCGAAGAATCCGAGATCCAGCTGCTGATAGCGAGATGCGGGCATCATTGCGAGCCGTTGCAGGACTAATCAGCTAACGGACAGGTGCTTCCGGGGACCCTGTGCCCGGAAGGGAGACAAGCCGGGTACAGGCAATGGTGCAGGAAAATGGCAGGCGCCGCAAAGGGCGACTGAAATATGGTCTTTTCGTGTAATTGTTTGGTAGTAATATACGTTTAAAGGCTTTATTTTGTAACATGAAATTAAACGCACCGTTACTGACCCGACGGCCATTTCTAGTTTTACCCTTAGCCCTGACCGTCCTGTTCGTACTTACGGCATTTATTGTCTACATGGTCAGCCGCCGCACAGGCGGCTCCTTTATGTATCCCCTGGATGATCCGTTCATTCATATGATCGTAGCCAAAATGCTGGCTTTTCAGGGAACATGGGGCATATCACCCCATGAGTTCGAATCAGCCTCTTCTTCTGTGCTGTATACCCTGATACTGGCGGCTTTGTTCAAGGTGTTCTCTGTCAATATATTTATCCCCCTGATCATTAATATCATTGCCGGAGCGTTGCTGGTGGTGGTGGTACAGCGGTGGATGGCGAAGCAGGGCGTAAAGCCCGGTGCCCAACTGCTGACCTTGCTGGGCGTGATCATCCTGGTGCCTTTGCCTGTACTGATCATCAGTGGTATGGAGCATACGCTGCAATGTCTTTTTTCCTTTCTTTTTATTTTTGGATTTGCCGATTGGATGGCCGGACCGGGCAGCGATGGGGGAGGGAAAGTACCTTTACAGACCTATCTGTGGGGATTTTTAGCCTGTGCTATCCGGTATGAAGGTTTGTTCCTTGTAGCGATGGTATGTCTTATCCTTTTGTATAAGCGAAGGATCGGGCCCGCTTTTTTACTGGGCGCCGTGTCTTTTCTGCCTTTGCTCTTATTCGGTGTTTATTCCCTGTCGAAGGGGAGTTATTTTCTCCCCAATTCGGTGCTTATGAAATCGGATGGAATGCAAATGTCCCTTTCCGGTGTTGCCCGTTTTTTTGGCCGGATCCTTTTCAAGAAGCTAAGCCTTGCCGGCACGATGACGAATGTGGCAGTGCATCATCTGTTGCTGATATTGCCTTTGACCTGGCTGCTGTTGAGCCGGCAGATGAGACAATCGATGAACTATGGTTACCTGCTGCTGATCATTACGACCGCTCTTTTTTTACAGGTGTGCCTGGCGGCGGTGGGCTGGTTCTACCGGTATGAGGCCTATCTCATTTTAAGTTCGCTGGTATTATTGTCTGTGCTGCTGTATAAATATATGGCAGAGATCAGGCAGCGCCTGAAGGAATATCCTGTGTCGTTGTGGGTGGTAATTTTCGTACTGCTGATCCCTTTTTTCCTGCGGAGCGGCGAGGCGTTCTATACGGCTCCCCGGGCCTGTCACAATATTTATGAGCAGCAATATCAAATGGCGCAATTCCTCGGCAAATATTATAATAATGCAGTGGCGGTGGCCAATGACATCGGCGCCGTGTCATATTTCAAGACGGAAAAGAACGTGGACCTGTATGGGCTGGCCAATATCCAGGTGACCCGGAGCAAGCGGAACAACTATTATACGCCCCAGTTCCTGGACAGCCTTTGCAAGGGGGAGCATGCACAGGTGGCCGTGATCTATGACAGCTGGTTCTCCAACGAGCTGTTGTCCAAATGGAATAAAGTAGCTAGCTGGTCCATCCCCGATAATATCATCTGCGGCGACAGTGTCGTGTCATTCTATGCGATCGACAAAGGCGGGACGCCCAAGCTAAAGAGATCGCTCGAGGCTTACCAGCCTGCGTTGCCGGCAGGGGTAACTGTAAAATATTTTACTTCAGGTCAGGAATAGGCAGGAACCGGCCGTCGAATAAGATGTAAGCCCATAGGAGGGTCCAGACAATATTGAACAGTTGTGCCCCTATGAATGCCAGGGCGGGGCGGCCTCCATTCAGTTTGACGAGATCGGTAAAACGGGCTTCCAGGCCGATGGAAACGAAGGCGAGGGAGAACCAGATGGTGCGCAGCGCGTTCAGGATGCCGCCTACCTGTTTTGTCGCCGGGCCGGGAATGAAGAATGAGAACAAGACAGAGACAACGATAAAACCCAGGACGAACTTAGGAAAGCGTTCCCAGATGACCTTACCGCTGGGGCGTTCCTGTTCAGGTTCACCTTCCACAGCGGGTTTGCCCTTCTTTTTGAACGTCCACCAGATGGCCAGCATGAGGGCTGCCACGCCGATGAGCACATTCTGGGAGAACTTTACGATGACGCCCGCCTTTAGCGCTGCGGGCCCTACCAGTTGTGCAGCTGCCGTCACGGAAGCTGTAGTATCCAGGGTACCTCCCAGCCAGGCACCGCCTACGATCTCGGGGATATGAAAGATCCGGATGATCCAGGGTTGCAGTACCAGCATCGGCAGGGCGACGACCAATACCAGCGTGGTGACGTAGGAGAGCTTTTGTTTGTCGCCTTTGATGGCACCGCTGGCTGCGATGGCGGCGGACACGCCGCAAATGGAAACGGCAGATGCGAGGATCACGCCAAATTCATCATCTACTTTTAATTTACGGGCGATCCACAGGGCGGCGAACCAGACGACGCTGACGACGATGACGGATTGGAGAAGGCCGGGTAATCCAGCCTTGATGATATCGGTGAACAGCACGCTGGAGCCAAGGATCACCAGGCCAGTCTTGATATAAAATTCCGAGCGGGCTGCTTCCCGCAACCATTCCGGCAGAACAGAGAGGTTACTGATGAGCAGACCGATGACGAGACCAAATATGACATATTCCAGACCGATATAGCTGATGGTGCTGTTGCCTGCGATGATGAGGGAGGTGATGCCGAGAATATAGATGACGGCGAAGCCCGCCACAAAGCGGCGCGGTGTACCTCCCAGGAAGAAGACTGCGGCAATGGCCAGGAGGAAAAGTATTACCCCGATGGCTGCGAGGAGGAGCAGGTTGGAAGGCGCCAGCACTTTGGAGAAAAGGTCGCTGCTATTGGACCATTGATAGACGGGCGTCTGGAATTTGAGACCGGGGGTAAGGCCTGCTAACAGCAATACGGCGAGGATGACGGCTCCTCCGATGATGAAAGCGACCCAATCTTCGCTGAGCAATGATCTGAAAGTAATGCCGGGCGTAAGTTTTTCGGGAATGGGAGCGGAGGTCGTGTTAGAAGGTTGAGCCATAACGGGTGGTGACATTTTGTAATCCGTAAAAGTAAGTAAAAATGTTAGTCTACAAAATTTATAGACTATAAATCCGTAAATTGAGACTCTTCCCTGACCGTCATCATCTTTTAAAAATTTATTACATGAACAAGCTATCCCATGTGGTGTTGCCGGGCAGCGCCCGTCAGGTGCGGCCGGGGGCCAGGGTCCTTGGAGCGGCAGGGCCGGAGGAATGGATCGAGATCACTTTGAAATTACGACGCAAGCAGGCGCTGCCGGAACCTTTGGGAGGAACTGCGAAGGTCCTTTCACGAGCGGAGCTGGAGGCAAATTATGGGGCATCCGCGGATGATGTGGAAAAGGTGAGGACAGTCCTCACTGAGCAGGGGCTTACCATTCTTAGCGAGGACCTTTCCAGCAGCAGTGTCAAGGCGAGCGGGCCTGCGGATGTTGTGGAGGAAGTGTTTGGGCTGAAGCTGCTGCATTATATGCAAGATGGGGAGCGGTATCGTGGCCGTCGCGGGAACCTGCATATTCCGGAGCAGCTGGAAGGTATTGTCGTGGGTGTTTTCGGGCTGGATACCCGCCGGATGGTGAGGAAGCGGCCACACCGGAAGCGGCCCCGATCGTTAGCGCTTGCGGGGAGGAGGGCAGCTGCGCGGAGCTGGTTTTTTCCGGCAGAGCTGGCGACCATCTATAATTTTCCGGCTGGAGACGGGATGGGGCAGACAGTGGGGCTATTGGAATTCGGGGGTGGTTATTTCGAGGAGGACCTGGTTACTTTTTGCAAGAATGCCAATATTTCGACGCTGCCTGTTGTCAAGACCGTCAGCGTCAATGGGACGCCTGTTGACCAGCGGGATGGGGCGGAGGGGGAGGTCATGCTGGATGTGGAGGTGGTAGGGGGTGTTTGTCCGGCGGCCACTATCGTAGTATATTTTTCCACTTTTGATGAGAATGGATGGATCAGTGCGTTGGATACGGCGGTGCATGACGACGATCCGGTGTCGGTGATCTCCATCAGCTGGGGCTATGCGGAGGATGCGCAGGGCGCGTGGTCGGAAGGGGCTATCGATGCCATCAATGATACGTTGAAGGCGGCGGCTTTACTGGGTATCACTGTATGTGTGGCGTCCGGTGATGACGGGTCGGATGACCAGGTAGGGGATGGACATGCGCATGTTGATTTCCCCTCTTCCAGCCCTTATGTGCTGGCGGTCGGCGGGACTACGCTCAGGAAGGGTACCAGCGGTCAGGTGAACGAGGTGGCATGGAAGGATGGGGACGGTTTAAGGCAGGATAATGGGGGGAGTACCGGAGGAGGGGTGAGTGTTCATTTTCCCAGGCCTGACTGGCAGAATGTGAAAGTCAAATCGGTGAATCCCGGGTCAATTGACGGAAGGGTGATCCCGGATGTGGCGGCCAATGCGAGCGCGAATACGGGGTATTGGACAGTGGTAGATGGGCAGGGCGGGGCCAGTGGCGGGACGAGCGCTTCTGCTCCTTTGTGGGCGGCGCTGGTGGCCAGGATCAATGAGAACCTGGCCGGGAGCAGGCAAGTGGGATATTTGACACCGTTGCTATACCAGCAGGGAGGTTTGGGGAAGAGTGGATGCAGGGATATTACAAGCGGGAACAATATTACAGCCTCAGTAGGCGGGTATACGGCTGGAGCGGGTTATGATGCGGTGACGGGATGGGGTGTGCCGGACGGTGCGAAGCTGCTGGAGGGGTTGAAAGGGCTGGAATAGACAGGCTGGCAGCCAGGTTATGGTAGTTCATAGATGGCTGCCTCATAAGGACGGAGTGTTGAAGTATGCATAGCTCCCGGGTAGTTACTGAGAAGCAGTTTGGCTGCATGGAGGTTAATGGCAGTATTTGACCTTGCAGGCTTATTGGTAAAATTCAAGAGGACCAATATTTTTTTATTGTCCATTGTTCTCGTGTAAGCGTATACATTGGGATTGCGCTTGTCCAGCAGCGTATATTTACCGTAGACCAGGATTGGGTTGTCTTTTCGCAGGCTGACCAGCCGTCTGAAATAATTGAGGCAGCTGTTGGGGTCTTTTTCCTGGACTGCGGCGTTGACGGTGGTGTAGTTTGGATTGACCCTGATCCAAGGTGTGCCGGAGGTGAAGCCTGCCTGGGCGGTGGTATCCCATTGAAAAGGCGTACGGCCATTGTCCCTTGAACTGAAGCGCGTGTTCTTCATAAATTCATCCAGGTCTTCGCCGGTGTTCTTCAGGCGACGGTATTCGTTGAGGGTGGCTACATCTTTGTAATCTTCGATCTTGTCGAAGCCAGCGTTCGTCATGCCCAACTCGTCGCCGTAGTAGTAATAGGGCGTGCCGCGCATGGTCATGATAAAAGTGGAAAGCATTTGGGAGGACACCTGCCGGAAGGCAGGATCGTCATTGCCAAACCTGCTTACCATGCGTGCCTGATCATGATTGGCGAGAAAGACAGATAGCCAGCCATTTTTTTCGAAGGCGCTATCCCATCGGCTGAATACTTCTTTAAAATGTACCAGGCTGTAACCCTTTAGTTTAGGAATGTCGACGCCATCAAAAGGATAGGCCATGTTCAGTTCCTTTCTATCTGCGTCTACCAGGTTGTGGGCGTCTTCGAAAGAGTTGCCTGCGCCTTCGGCCACGCTCATGACATCGTATTTACGCAGCACATCCCTGTTCATTTCCTGCAGATATCCGTGAAGGTTGCCCTGCATGGCATAATATAAGGTGAAGTTCTTTTCAAAGCCTTTGGGGAAAGCGGGGAAGGTGGTGTCTTTTGCGGCGAACTGGAAGGCGTCCAGCCTGAAGCCATCTATACCTTTACCGGCCCAGAAACGCATGATGTCGTACACTTCATTACGGAGCTGGGGATTCTCCCAGTTGAGGTCGGGTTGTTTGCGGGAAAAATAGTGCAGGTAATAAGCGTTCGTCAGGGAGTCATACATCCAGGCGTCGTGGTTGATGTCGAAGAGACTGTACCTGTAAGGGGGCTTGCCGTTCTCTGCGTTCCACCAATGATAATAGTTCCGATAGGGGCTCGTCCTTGCGCTGCGGCTTTGCCTGAACCAATCGTGCTCGTCGCTGCTGTGATTGACGACGAGGTCCATTATTAATTTGATGCCTTTCGCGTGCAGACCTTTCAAAAGTGCGTCGAAATCCTCCATCGTGCCAAAGTCTTTCATGATGTTGCGGTAGTCGCTTACGTCATAGCCATTATCGTCGTTGGGAGAGCTATAGATGGGGTTAAGCCAGACGGCGGTGACCCCGAGGCTTTTTATATAGTCGAGTTTGGAGATGATGCCTTTCAGGTCGCCGATGCCGTCATTGTCACTGTCTTTGAAGCTGCGGGGGTAGATCTGGTAGACAATAGCGCTTTTCCACCAGGGGCGGTCGGCCCCGGTCCTTTGAGCATGGATATCAAAGGCTTGGGAGACCAGCAGGCTGAGCATGGCGGCAATACGAAGCAGCATGGGTTACATTTCATCAGGGAAGGTACGGAAAGTATGCTACTGCAAACAGTTTGACTTTACGCTGGTGGAACTTCCATACAGCGCGTTGGATACTTTCGAAAGGTTTGTCTGGGAGGTCTTGCTTACGTTGTAGACCATTACGCCGGCATAGCCATTGTTCTTTATGAAATTCGATGCGCCTGTCTGGTCGGAGCCATTGATGTCCACGCCTATGCTGAGCTTGGTCCTGGCCATCCCTGCATTTACATAGGGTTGCAGTCGGGCCGCGTAATTGGTATAGCCATAGGTCATTTCCCAGCCATAGTCGATGATGTCGCCGGCTTTCTTTCCATTGTAGGTGGCGCTGAAATACTGAATATCGCTGAAGAGGGCTTTGGTGATATATTTCGATGTGCCCAGGCGGCTGCGCAGGGCGGATACGGCCAGAACGAGCGAGCTGGTATTGGTGGTGCAGGTGGAGTATTCGTCATCGATGTCGATGCCATCCAGTCCGTATTGGGAGACAGCGTTGGCGCATTGTATGGCGAAGGCGTCAGCGGCGGCGTAGGTAGTGAAGCAACCCCATCCTGCATTTTGATGGTTCCCCAGCACGTCCAGCAGGACTTTAATGCCCAGCGACTTCAGGTAGGCGACGTTGCCTGAATTCAGGGTGCTTTGCACCTGTGGGTTGAAATAGAGGGTCGGCTGGCCATTGGTGTAATTGATATTGGCGGCAAAGATAACGGCGAAGCTGAACAGCTGTTTGGCGGGGCTGCTGTAAGTGTAGCAGCCGGGATTTTTGAAGCTGTTGGAATTCACTTCGACGTAAGCGGTGGTAAAGGGAGCAGGGACGGTGGCGGCACGGGGGCTTGTGGGATCCTGCGAGGTTGGACGGTCGCTTTTGCTGCATGTGGCGAATACCAATGCAAGGCTTAATAAGGTAAGCGTTTGCTTTTTCATGTGACAAGGTTTGCAATAAAGGTCGGCAATCCTAGTGACAGAAAAATAGGATAAGGGTTTTTTGTATAAAACGCTATTAGAAGAGACTTATCAGCTCCTGGGCCTTGATCTCGTTGTCGGCCGTCTGCAGCATTGTGTGAAGGGTATCCAGTTCCCGCCCGCTGAGAAAGCTATGGATATTGCTGCAGGGGGTGGGCAATATGACGCAGCGGATATTTAGGTCGCACATTGACACATGGTCCTCTTTTTTCTGTGCCACCATCTTTACAAAGACTTCGTAATCAGTGGGGCTCAGGGTAAGCATCGTGGTTCCGAAGCATACCTGGAAATGATTGCAATGTTCGCAACTAACCACATAGCCGTGTTCGTCAAAATACCAGGTTTTGAAATGGCACATAAGATCAACCTATTTTTTTACAAATATTGGTATCCTGTGGCGGGAACGATTACGCGATCGGTAAAATGTAGTTACGCAAAAGGGAAAGGGAATCGCAAAAACAGCGGAAGAATTAGATAATATTCAATGGGCAATCCGGTAAATTTGCGGATGCAAAAGCCGGTGTTAGTCATTAAATTGGGTACTGCGGTGATCACGGATGAGAATGGGGTCATCGTGCAATCCATCATAAAAAAGGTGGCGGCCGAGGTGGCGTCTTTATCCGGTGAATACCGGATCGTACTGGTGTCGAGTGGCGCCGTAGGCAGCGGCCGTGGTTTTTTCCAGCATTATAAAGGAACGCTGACGGAGCGGAAGGCTGCTGCGGCTGTGGGCAATCCTATCCTCATTCGTCATTACCAGAAACACTTTTCTGTATATGGCATACCGGTCGCGCAGGCCTTATGCGAGCGTCATCACTTCTCCAGCCGACCCCGATTTTTGCAGCTGAAAGAGACCTTTGAAGAGTTTTGGAAGAATGGCGTTTTGCCCATTATGAATGAGAATGACCTGGTGAGCAATGTGGAGCTGAAATTTTCCGACAATGATGAACTGGCTACGTTGACGGCCATAGGCTTTGATGCCGGGGCGCTGATCATCTGCACTTCCGTGGGAGGGTTTATGGATGCGGATAAGAAGATCATTCCCCGGGTGGATAAGGTGGATGGCAGGATCCTCGGTTATGTCCGGACGGAAAAGAGCAGTTTGGGGCTGGGGGGGATGTTGTCCAAGCTGACGTTTACCCGGCTGGCGAATACTTTGGGTATTAAGGTGGTGATCTGCGGACTTGGGGGCAAGACCCCTTTTACGGATGCCCTGGCGGGCAGGGCCGGTACGTCCTTCCGGCCACAGGCTTCCAATCTGAAAGCGAGGCAGAAATGGCTGGCCAGCGGTTCGATCACCCTGGGCAGTATTTTTGTGGACAAGGGTGCGGCCAGGGCTTTGACGCTCCGCAAGAGCCTGCTTAGTGTGGGTATTCGTAAGGTACTGGGCAAGTTCACGCCTGGCGAGGTGGTGCAATTGATAGATGAGGAGGAGAACATTATCGGGGTAGCCAAGGCGAAGATGGGAGCTGAAGAGGTGGCTGCCAATCTCAGCCGGAAGAATGTTGTGGCGGCGCATGCGGATGATATTGTAATTTTTTAGGTGACCAATAGAAAAAGAATGAGCAAGATCGGAACGATGATGAAGAAGACCTATGAGGCGGGTGTTTCCCTGCGCAGTGCCGGCGAGCGGCAGATAAAGGCTGCGTTGCGGATGCTTGCGGACAGCCTGGTAGAGCAGGTTCCGGCCTTACTGAAGGCCAATGCGCAGGACCTGGCCAGGCAGGACCCTGATGATCCCCGTAATGACCGGCTGATGTTGAATGAGCAGCGGATCCGTGCTATTGCATCCAGTATCCGGAAAGTGAGCCGGCTGCCTGATCCTACGGGGCGGCTGCTGGATAAGCGGACGCTATCCAATGGGTTGCAGGTGAGGAAGGTGTCAGTGCCGTTGGGGGTGGTAGGGGCCATCTATGAGTCGAGGCCTAATGTCACTTTCGATATCGCAGCGCTGTGTCTTCGCAGTCGCAATGCCTGTCTGCTGAAGGGAAGCCAGGATGCCAGCCAGAGCAATAAAGTAGCGATCGGGCTTATAAAGAAAGCTTTGAAGGCGAATGGCATCGATCCGGACTGTGCTACATTACTGCCTTCGGAGCGGGAAACTGTGCAGGAGCTTTTTACAGCCACCCGGTGGGTGGATGTGCTGATCCCCCGGGGATCGGATGCGCTGATCCGACACGTCAGGGAGAACAGTCGTGTGCCTGTGATCGAGACGGGCGCCGGGGTATGTCATGTCTATGTTGAAAAGGAAGCCAACCTGGACAAGGCGGTGGACATTGTGATCAATGCCAAGGTGTCGCGACCTTCGGTTTGTAATTCGATGGATAGTTTGCTGGTGGACCGCAAGGTAGCTGCCGTCTTTTTCAGGAAGCTACGGGGTCCTTTGGAAGAACATGGCGTGGAGGTATTGGCGGAATCCGTGGCGTACGGACTGCTGAAGGGGTATCCGCATTTGAGGCGGGCGGGAAAGGATGATTTTGCGCGGGAGTTCCTGAGCCTGAAATGTGCTGTCAAGGTGGTGGATGGTATCGATGAGGCCCTGGCGCATATCAGGGAATATTCGACGCGACATTCGGAGGCTATCGTATCCAGGAATAAGCGGCAATGTGAGCGGTTCCTTGCGGAGGTAGATGCTGCGGCTGTTTATGCCAATGCTTCAACCCGGTTTACAGACGGCGAGGAGCTGGGCTTAGGTGCGGAGATCGGCATTTCCACGCAGAAGCTGCATGCACGGGGGCCCTTTGCGTTGGAGAAGCTGGTGACGGAGAAGTGGGTGATCCGGGGGAATGGGCAGATCCGCCTATAGCGGCGAATGGTGAGATCTGACGAGGGGGATAAAGATTATAAAACGAAGAGGCCGTCTCAGTTGAGACGGCCTCTTTAGTTTTCACCGGGTCATTTATATTTTAACCATTTTGATCGTACGGGTCCAGTTGCCTATCTGGATGCGGACAAAGTATACACCTGCGGCGATGTTGCCTGTGGAGAGGTCGATACGGTAGTCCTGCGATGCTACATTCACCATATATGTTTTGACTTCGAGGCCGGATTGGCTGAAGATCCGGATACTGGCTGATCCGGTCGGCGCGTTTTTCAGCGCGATGGTGAACTGGTCTTTCACCGGGTTGGGGAACAGCGTCAGTGAGGCGGCTCCTGCAGCGTCTGCGGTGGCGTCGGGAACAGTTGTTGCGCTGAGGGAAGCGGACTGCCCTTCAGCAACCGACGCGCCAGGCTCTACGGCGGACGTTGTGCCCTGGGTAAAGCTCATCCAGTTGAGATTCCACAATGGCACTGCATTGCAATAGAGCTGTAAAGTCTGTTGTCCTGCGGGGAGGGTGATGGTGGCGGTGACCGTCTGCCAGGTCTGCCAGCCACCTGTTGCTGCCGGCGCCATGGAGGCCAGGGTTGTGCCGCTGGCATTCTTCAGCTGGAATTTCGCGCCGCTGTTGATGGTGGCATACCGGAAACCAACTGTATAGGTGCCGGCTGTTGTCACGTTGACGTCGTATTTCATCCAGGATCCGTTGGTGATATAGTCGACGTTGGTGCCGCCACCTGCGTCGGTAGTCGTTTGTTTCTGCACGCCGTTCATGCTGCTGTAGCTTTCTGCCTGGATGGTACCAGGGATGGTCAGGCCGCTGCCTGTGGATGAAGAGCTCTGTGCTGAGATCTGGAGCCAGTTGAGATTCCAGTTATTTCCTGAAGAGGAGATGGTGATGGTCTGGTTGCCGGCGGGCAGGGTGATGGGAATGGAGACTGTGGAATAAGTCTGCCAGCCGCCCGTGCTGCCGGTGGAAATGGCGGCCAGGCCGGCCCCGGCGGCATTCTTCACGGAGAAGGCAATTCCGGTGACATTACTGGCGTACCTGAAACTGATGTTATAGGTACCGGCTGTGGGTACGTTGATGTTGTAGCTCATCCAGTCGCTGGGATCGATCTGACCTACGTCGAGACCGCCGCCGGTGTCTCCGCAAGTTTCGGTGGCGACGCCGCTCATTTTATAATATGCTTCTCCCTGGATCGTGGCTGGAATGGCCGTGTAGGTGACGGTGGACGTAGCTGCGTTGACCGTAACGGTGACGGTGCTGCTGCCTGTCACGCCGCTGTTATTGGTAGCGGTGAGCTTAAAGGTATAGGTACCTGCTACCAGCGAGGAGACCGTGGTGCTGGCGGTGGCAGGGGTTCCGATGCTTGCTGTGGAGGGACCGGAGGTCTGCGACCAGGCGTAGCTGGAAATGGTAGTGCCTGATGTGGTGCTCGCGCTGCCGGACAGGATCGTGCTATTGATGGGCAGTGTGAGTGTGGTGGCTGAGCCTGCGGAGACGGAGACCGAGGAAGATGGCGCACCCACGCCTGAGACCGTGATGGTGACGTTGGCACTTTGGGTGCCGGTATTGGCGTCCGTGGTCAGCAGGTTGAAGACATAGGTACCCGTGGTCAGGCCTGTCACTGTGGTAGAGGCGGAGCCGGGGGATGTGATGTTACCGCCGTTGCCGCTGACCTTTGTCCATTGGTAGGAGACGATGTCGAAGCCTACTTTATTGATACCGTTGGCGGCGGCTGCGGTGCCGCTTTTGATCAGCTGAGGGCCTGTGGCCGAGCCGGTGAGGGTGGCGGTGGAGGAGCTGATGGTCTGGTTGGCGCCTGCGCTGATCTTGGGCGCTGTCCAGTCATACGCCTGGGAGGCTGTTGTAAGCGGCGTCACTTTGGTGGGCACCAATACGTCCATGGAGTTGGGATGGTCGGCCTGCTGGTTGAGGTAGTAACCGTTGCCGCAAACGACGGCTTTGTTCCGGCCCCAGGCATAGATATTGCCGTTGACATCCATGGCATATTTATAGAATACGAACCAGTTGTTGGAATACAAATGGGACCATTTCACTCCTTTGCCGATCTGTATGGCGGGAGCGGTGACGGGATTTTCGCCATCGTTGAAGGTCCATCCGTAGCCGGGAAAGTTGGGATAGTTGTATTTATTGACAGTCTCTTCACCGTTGCCTACTTCGCCCTGGGGATTGAAGCCGAAGCCATACATGTCCCCCTGGGTATCGATATAGTGGGTGGTGTTCCAATCCACGTTGATCTCCGTGATAGGATATTTCAGGCCCCATAGAGAGGTGACATTGGTCGGCTGGCTATAGGTAGGTCCTCCCTTGGCGCCCCAGCTGCCCCAGTTGACGCCCCATACATAGGGGTATCCGTTGGTAGCGCCTGCGGCGGACTGAATGATACAGCCTGCATAATCGAAATGGCTGGCCCAGATGTCGATGGCGGCCGCGGGGGTCGTCTTTTTAGCGGGGGTCCTGCCTTTCCCGAGGATCCATTCATAGACATCACCGGCGGTGGTGAGGGCTACGATGCGACTGCTGCCCAGGGCTATCTTTTTGAATGTCATGCCTGCAGGGGAAAGCTGCATGGGGCGCATGTTGCCGACTCCCGCAGTGGAGAACAGATCGTAATCATCCGCGCCGAAGTACCAGATACTGCCGTCTGTGCGAATGGTGAGGATGGTGTTCTTGTAAGCGTAGATGGAAGCGTTCTTGTCGAAGGCGGCGCCGGTGGAATCGGTGTTGTACCGGTCTGTCTTGGTGGTGAGGTCCACTCTGTTGGACCAGACGTACCCCTGGTCATCGATGCCCTTCCATTCGTTGAAGGCGCCGGAGGCGTCCTTGATCGTTCTGCCAGCGGCGATGGGGAAGGGTACAGGTTTTGAAGCTCCACCCATGTAAGCGTATACCTGGCCGTCACTGGCCAGATAGAAGGCATGATACTCCGTGCAGATAACCTTTTTAACGGTCAAGCTTTGGGCACGGGAAGGGAGAATGGCCATAATGGCCATGCACAACGCAAAGAGATTTTTCATCAATTTCAGATTTTAGCATTTAGCAGTCAAGCACTAATAAATAATACATGTTCCGGACGTATCCGGCCTGCTACAGTAAATTGAGTAGGGGAACATAGGGTAAGGCCTGCGGCTGCAAAAAGCCAGGTATGGATCTGCAAACGTGTTCGTCGGAGCTCTTGATATCTGAGGAAAATCGAATCGAAGAAAAATACGAGGATATAGTAGTGATCAGAGTAAAATTTTCTTACATAAGTTTCCGCGACAGATTATCAGAGTCTAACTATTAATCGTCTGAACGACCATTAATTCGTCCGAACGTAGCTATTTCTGTGCCAAATGGAAATTTTTCTACAATTTTTTTCCTGCTTAGACTCTTTTTTGACCTTATGGGGCACAGTGAGAAATTTTTTCTACACGTTAAAGACCAATTTGCGGCGGAGGGAGATTGACAGGTACATGAGGGGCCCCGGGTTTGTACCTGCGCAAAGGGAAGAAAATGTCGAATCTACCTTTATCCAGGGAGGCGAGGAAGTCCTTATTATAATAGGCAAAGATCCAGAAATCATTTGTTCTCAGGCGGACCAGGGCCGGCAGGTAGGATGCGATGAAATCCTCATTGTCGAAGATGCCCTTGTAGGCCACGTAGACGAAGAGACCATTGCGGAAGTACTCCGTATTCTCCGACAGATTGAACATGCTGGTGTCTTTGATGATCTCGCCGCCGTAGAAGGTGCCGACCATATCGGGCCGGAGTTTCCAGAAAGTCTTTATATCAAAGGAAGCGTGGTTGCGAAAGCCCTGTTTGATACGGGTGGCGTGTGCCATTGCGGTGTCATTGAGGCCCATCAGGTCGATGGTGGCGCCATGATAGGTATAGGCGAAGCCGCCGGCGGCCAGGATGCCGACACTGGGATAGCGGGGTGCTGCTGAGAAAGTTGCATTCTCTGCAGTTGCGATGGTCCTTCCCATCCTGGCGTGGTAGAATTCGGGTGATATGCGTACTGCCGCGATCCTGTCAGTGGCGGTGAAGTCATACAGGGTGGATTTAGCGATAAAGCATATGCCAAAGCAGGCGGCCCCTGTGAGGAGAATGCGGTGGAAGCGCAGCGGAAGGCTGAAATTTCCCAGGTGGGCCTTCCAGAATGAGAAATGAAATGCGGCTGCGTAGATAAGGGGTATGATGCATTGGTAAAAGCGTGCATATTTGAAATGATCGCCGCCTGTCAGAACGGGCAGGCAAATCGCCGGCAGGACCACGGAGAGGAGGACCAGCTGGATCTTGTCACCTGTAGACAGCGGGACTTTTTTCCGCCATTTGATGAAAATGAGCACTGCGGAGAGGAGCGCCGCTGCGAAGGCGAAGGCCACCTGCGGATATTCGTAAAAAAGCTTATGTAAGTAAGCCAGGCCGTGTGAAATGTTGTCTTTCAGGCTTCCCGAGACTTTTGCGTAATAGGTGTTGGGGAAGGGGTAGCCGAAGTAAGAGATACGCCACAGCATCAACGAGATGAGGGTGGCACCGTAGGTAAGCAAGGGAAGGAGGACGGCGTAAACGGCCCGTTTAACACCTTCGGCGATGGTGCGTTGGACAAAAAGGATGGTGATGAACAGTATACCGAAGGCCATACTTTCCGGTCTGGTGAGGATCATGACAGCCAGCATGGCGCTGAAGGCGAGTGGAAAGGGCCTGGCGCCGGCAAGGTAGTAGCTGCACAGGTAGAGGGTCGTATTGACGATGAGGAAGAACCAGAGGCCCGTCTCCATCAAACCCAGGATATTCCATTCAATAAAGCCCAGGGGCAGCAGCAGCAATGCCATGATCAGGACATCGGAGACCGTGATCAGCTGATCCTGCGTGCCGTTGCATTTCCTGACGAAGGACAGCAGGCGATAGACGGTGATATAGGTGAGGATGAAGCTGAGCGCCAGTAACAGCCAGACATAGTGTTCTCCGGACACTTTGTAGAGCAGGGCGCCAATAAGGGTCCATAGCAGGGAGGTGAAGCCTTCCACTTTTTCACCGCCCAGGTTCCAGACAAATCCATGACCCTGAGCGAAATGACGCATATAGACCATGTAGATATTGGCATCATCGATGCCATAGGCGGGTCGTTCATATCCTATCCAGTAAACAAGCAGGGCAAACAGCAAGGAAAAAAACACAAAGCAGGGTAGGCTGGTTCTGCCAGTTAAACGCATGGAGGACTGATTTGTAGAAATTATGAAACGTTAGAATATATTGTTCCTCGCTAAAATATATAAAATCCCCTGACCTTCCTAATGTTTTATCAAGAAAACCGGTGGATATACGATGGTTTTCGGAGATGTAACAATTTTTTTAATTGTCAAAAAAACGTTTATTTTGATATTCATAAAACGATGAATACATATGAAAGTCTTTCTCTTAGCCGTTCTGCTTGCTTTCAGTACTTTTCTCCATGCCCAGCAAAGCGTAAGTATTTCCATCTCCGATACTTCGGGGCCACAGATCAGCCGTAATATCTATGGACATTTTTCCGAAGACCTGGGGCGGTGTATCTATGACGGGTTTTGGACTGGCGATCGTATCCGGATGGATATTGTGGAGGCGCTGAAGAAGATAAAGGTACCTGTATTACGTTGGCCGGGGGGGTGTTATGCGGACCAGTATCACTGGAGGGATGCCATTGGGCCCCGGGATCAGCGTAAGGCAACGGTGAATACAACGTGGGGAATGGTGACGGAGGACAATAGTTTTGGCACGCATGAGTTCCTGGAGCTATGCGGACTGCTGGGCTGCGAGCCTTATATTGCCGGCAATGTAGGTACGGGTACGCCGGAGGAGATGTCCAACTGGCTGGAGTATCTGAACTACGATGGGAAGAGCAGCCTGGCGAACCTGCGCAGGCAGAATGGCCGGGACAAACCGTGGAAGGTATCTTTCTGGGGGGTAGGGAATGAGAGCTGGGGTTGCGGCGGCAATATGACGCCGGAATACTATTCAATGCAGTATCGCCGGTATGCAGAGTTCTGCAAGAGCTATCCCGGCGCGCCTTTGAAACTGATAGCCAGCGGGGCCAACAGTGACGATTACCACTGGACGGATGTGCTGATGAAGAATATTACATTGGGGAATACATGGGGTGTTTCCATACATTACTATACGTTGGCGGGCGGGTGGCCTCCCAGCGGTTCTGCCACCCAGTTCGGAGAGGACAATTATTTCAAGACGATGAAAAATTGCCTGAAAATGGAGGAGATCGTGAACAAGCATGCGGCGATCATGGACAAGTACGACCCAAAGAAAAAGGTCGGATTGGTGGTGGACGAATGGGGGATCTGGACGGAGCATGAACCTGGGACCAACCCTGCATTCCTTTATCAGCAGAACAGTCTTCGGGATGCCCTGATCGCGGGCACCACGCTCAATATTTTCAACAATCATACGGACCGGGTGAAAATGGCGGCCCTGGCCCAGACAGTCAATGTGCTGCAGGCATTGATCCTTACGGAAAAGGACAAGATGTTGCTGACGCCAACCTATCATGTTTTTGACCTGTATAAGGTACACCAGGATGCGCATTCCCTGGTATTGAAAGTGAACAGTCCGGACTATGTGTATGGCGGAGATAAGATACCAGCCGTCAACGCTTCTGCGTCACGCGATTCGCTGGGGGCCGTCCATATTTCGCTGGTGAATGTCGATCCATCGAAGAAGGTGACGGTGCGTATCGGGTTACAGGGGCTGCCTTCGAAAAGTATCCAGGGGCAGCAGCTGACCTCGGGGAAATACACGGACATCAACACATTTAGCCAGCCGGACAATGTTCATCTGACGGCGTTTGCCGGAGCCAGGAAAGATGGGAGCGACCTGGTGGTGGAAATGCCCGCCAAATCCATTGTCATGCTGGAACTGAAATAATATCATCTATGCGCAAGTATTGTTTTGTTATGTCTTTGCTGGTGAGTGTGCGTGTTCTTGCGCAACAGCCGGACATTGCGGCTAAGCCGCCCATGGGGTGGAATAGCTATAATTGTTATGGTTCGGCCGTGCACGAGGATGAAGTGAAGGCCAATGCGGATTATATGGCCAGGAACCTCCGGTATGGCTGGCAATATGTCGTCGTGGATTTTCTCTGGGCATATGACAACCCTCCCGGCAGCCTGATCGGCAATCCATTTCAACAGCGATTGCAGGACGGGGCCTATATTCCCTGGCTGACCATGGATGCATGGGGCAGGCTGCTGCCCAATACGAATAAATTCCCTTCTGCTTTTGGTGGCGGAGGGTTCAGGTCCTTGTCGGACCATGTTCATTCCCTGGGTTTGAAATTCGGCATCCATGTGATGCGGGGAATTCCCCGGCAGGCCGTATGGGCGCACAGTCCAGTCCTGGGGGCTGATGGAATTACAGCGGACCAGATCGCAGACACTTCTTCCACCTGTCCGTGGATGAATCATATGTACGGACTCGATATGCGCAAGCCCGGTGCGCAGGCGTATCTCAATTCACTGCTGAAGCTGTATGCGGAGTGGGGCGTGGACTTTATTAAAGTGGATGATATTGCGCGGCCTTACAGTACTGCGGAGATCGAAGGCTACAAGAAAGCCATCGAAGCTTGCGGAAGGCCCGTCGTGCTGAGCATCTCTCCGGGAGAAACGCCTTTGAAGGATTCTGCGCATGTCGCCCGGCATGCGAATATGTGGCGGATGGCGGATGATTTCTGGGACAGCTGGAAGGAGATGCTGAAGATGTTCGACTATGCCAAAAGCTGGGAAGGTGTTGGTGGTCCGGGGCATTGGCCTGACTGCGATATGATCCAGATCGGTAAGATCTCGAAGCGGGGGCCGGTGGGCCCCGAGCGGTACAGCAGGTTGACAGAGGACGAGTTGGTGACGCATATGACCTTTTGGTGTATCTACCGGAGTCCTTTGATGCTGGGGGGTAACCTGCCGGATAACAGGGAATTGGAGAACAAATTATTCTCGAATGAAGAAGTCCTGCGGGTGAACCAGGAAGGAGCTTCTCCGCGGCAATTGTACAAGAAGGATGGAAGCATGGTGTGGGTGTCGGAGGCGGGCGGCGGCGGTAAATATGTTGCCTTGTTCAATATCAGTGATGCGGAGAAGGAGGTGGTGTTGGACCTCTCCTTGCTGGGATGGAAGAAAGCCGTAAAGGTGAGAGATCTCTGGAAACAACAGGATGTGGGATCGTTCACGAAGAAATATGCAGTTTCTATTCATGCCCATGGAGCAATTTTACTCAAAATAATTGCTAATTAAATTTATTCCCTACCTTTACTACGGACTTTAGGGGTGCTCGTTCACACGGGCTGAGATAATACCCTCAGAACCTGATCCGGTTAATACCGGCGAAGGGAAAAGACGGACTCTCTCTTTCTGCGCGCAGCAGCACCTCTTATACTTTTAATTTTTTATTCAGACCGATGTATGGTGCAGGTAACCATCAACAGGGAATGTTTTTCGCTGCCTGATCCGGGTACTTTGGCCGATGTACTGCCTTTGCTGGATATAAGCCGGCCGGATGGGATAGCCATTGCCGTTAATGACAACGTGATCCCCCGGGGGGAATGGGATAGTTATAAGCTGCAGTCAGCGGATAAGGTCTTTGTTATCCGGGCTACGCAGGGAGGGTAAGCAAACAAATACCACATATATGAAGAAAGATATCACTCCTGGTGACCATGTCATCAGCAGGGAGCCTTTTCCCGCAAGCAGAAAGGTCTACGTGAAAGGTGAGCTGCATGATATTCATGTCGCTATGCGCGAGATCAGCGTAGGTAATACGGTGGACAGGTACAGCGATACGGAGACGTCCAATCCTGCGGTGACCGTGTATGACACCAGCGGACCGTATACTGATCCTGGTGTTGTCATCGATCTTGTTCGCGGATTGCCGCGTCTGCGGGAAGAATGGGTGAAGGGGAGAAGGGGGCAGCCCAATGTGACGCAGCTGCATTATGCCCGGAAGGGGATCATAACGCCGGAGATGGAGTACATCGCTATCAGGGAGAACCAGGGGACGGGAGGGGGGATCACTCCCGAGTTTGTCCGGCAGGAAGTGGCGAGGGGAAGGGCCGTCATTCCCGCGAATATCAACCATCCGGAGGCCGAGCCCATGATCATCGGGAGGAATTTCCTTGTAAAGATCAATGCCAATATTGGCAATTCAGCTGTCAGCTCCGGCATCGAGGAGGAAGTGGAGAAGGCTGTATGGGCCTGCCGGTGGGGAGCCGACACGATCATGGACCTGTCCACGGGGAAGAATATCCATGAGACGCGGGAATGGATCCTGCGCAATACGCCTGTGCCTGTGGGCACTGTGCCTATTTACCAGGCGCTGGAAAAGACCGGTGGCAAGGCGGAGGATCTTACCTGGGAGATATACCGGGACACGCTGATAGAGCAAGCCGAGCAGGGCGTGGATTATTTCACCATTCATGCGGGTGTGCTGCTGCGTTATATTCCCCTTACGGCAAAGCGCGTTACTGGTATTGTGTCGCGTGGCGGTTCCATCATGGCGAAATGGTGTCTTGCACATCACCGCGAGAGCTTCCTTTATACGCATTTTGAAGAGATATGCGAGATCATGAAGGCTTATGATGTTTCGTTCTCCCTGGGGGATGGGCTTCGACCGGGCTCCATTGCGGATGCCAATGATGCTGCACAATTCGCCGAGCTGGAGACGTTGGGCGAGTTGACGAAAGTTGCCTGGAAGCATGATTGCCAGGTGATCATCGAGGGTCCTGGTCATATCCCGATGCACCTGATAAAGGAGAATATGGACAAGCAGCTGAAGGAATGTCATGAAGCGCCTTTCTATACGCTGGGACCTCTGACTACGGACATAGCGCCCGGCTATGATCATATCACTTCCGCTATCGGGGCTGCTATGATCGGCTGGTATGGCACTGCCATGCTGTGCTATGTCACGCCCAAGGAGCATCTGGGCTTACCCAATAAGAAGGATGTGAAGGACGGGGTGATCGCTTATAAGATCGCGGCGCATGCGGCTGACCTGGCAAAGGGGCATCCCGGGGCGCAACACCGGGACAATGCGCTCAGCAAGGCGCGTTTTGAGTTCCGCTGGCAGGACCAGTTCAATCTTTCCCTTGATCCGGATACGGCCCGTGCTTTCCATGATGAAACGCTGCCGGCTGAAGGGGCGAAGATCGCTCACTTCTGCAGCATGTGCGGTCCTCATTTCTGTAGTATGAAGATCACGCAGGAGGTACGGCGCTTTGCAGAAGAGAAAGGCATCAGCGAGGAGGTGGCAGTGGAAGAGGGGATGAAGGAAAGATCGGAGGCCTTCAAACAGGCGGGATCGGAGGTGTATTTATGATGTCGAAGAGTTTCTTATTAGCCGTGATCACGGCTGAGGCGTCCTGGGCGGGAGAGGAGGATTGCCTGTGTGCGATGCTGGAGGCGGGCCTGGAGAAGCTGCATATCAGGAAGCGGGACGGCGGGGCGAAGGATTTGTTAAAGCGGCTGGCTTTGCGATGGGGTGCGCGGCTGGTGCTGCATGGGGGCAAGGATGCCGTGGAGCTGGCGCAGGAGTATGGGGTCCCGCAGGTGCATGGGCATTGGCATCAGCCGTGGGAGGAGGTGAGGGGAAATGGTGCCGGACCGGGCGGCGGAAGGATACTCCTCTCCGCGAGCCTGCATTCCTGGGAAGAGGTAAGGGAGGTGGTTCCCGGGCGATTGGAATATGTCTTTTTAAGTCCTCTGTTCGACAGTATCTCCAAGACCGGGTATATGGCGGGAGAGGGGTTGCTCAGGCGACCTGAAGGAGTTGCTCCCTGCGGTTTGGTAGGTTTGGGAGGGATCGATAAGCATACGATCGGGCAGGTGATGGAACATGGGTGGGATGGGGCGGCGGTGCTGGGAACTATCTGGGAGAAGCCTTCGGAAGCCGTGGAGCGTTTTTTACATTTAAAAGGGATCGTTGAAGGATATGAAAGATAGTCGTCCAACAGTATTGGTGGTTGCCGGTTTCGACCAGAGTGGCGGAGCGGGCATCCTGTCGGATGTCAAGACGCTGGAGGCGCACGGGGTGTATGGTTATGCCGTATGCACGGGTGTGACCTTTCAGAATGAGCGGACCATCACGCGTGTGCACTGGTATACGGAGCAGGATGTTTTTGAACAGATAGATCTTTGTTTTGAGCAGGTATGTTTCGAGTGGGTGAAGATAGGTGTGGGCAGAAGCATTGCTGTGCTGGCATCCATCATCGGGCATTTGAAGCAGCATAACCCGGGCATAAAGATCGTACTGGACCCTGTGATCAGGGCCAGCAGCGGCAGGGATTTCTGGGAAGGTACGGACCTGGAGGGATTTGATCTTCTGGCCCGACAGTGCTGGCTGGTGACGCCTAATTGGGAGGAGATCGCCTGGCTTTACCCCGGAGAGGATATCGTGGAGATCAGCCGCCGGCTTTCGGGGCTCTGCAACTTATACCTGAAAGGAGGACATCATCCACAGCTGCCGGGCAGGGATTACCTGTGGAGCGAAGGAGTGCTGCGCGTCCTGGAGCCGACGGTGGCAGCGGGGACTATTTATCCCAAGCATGGGTCGGGCTGTGTGCTGTCCTCTTCGCTGGCTGCGAACCTGGCGCTGGGGTATACCTTACCGGAAGCTGCCGAACGATCGAAAAAATATATCGAACAATTTTTAACCAGTAATAAAACTGCATTAGGATGGCATCGACAACCGGAACAATAAGCGGTCTGAATTTTATTACCAGGGATGAGGCACCCCTGACGCACCTGGAACAGGTGGAGGCGGCCTGCCGTGCCGGGATCAGGTGGATACAGCTGCGCATGAAGCAGGCGGATGAAGGTACTTTCCGTGAAACGGCGCTTGCGGCCGGAAAGATATGTGAAGCCTGCGGGTGTACATTGATCATCAATGACCGGGTGGGACTGGCAGCGGAGGTGGGCGCGCATGGTGTACATGTGGGTAAGGAGGATATGCCGGTGGGAGAGGCGCGGCGACTGCTGGGCAAAGGTTTTATCATTGGCGGAACGGCCAATACGATGGAAGATATCCGGGAACATTACAGACAAGGGGCTGATTATATAGGGCTGGGTCCGTACCGGTGGACCAGCACGAAGAAGAACCTCAGTCCTTTGTTGGGATTGGAAGGATATCAGCGGATCATGGCGCAGATGAAGGAAGAGGGGATCGATATACCGGTGGTAGCCATTGGCGGGATAGAACCTGAGGATATAGGGTCATTGATGGATGCGGGGATCTATGGGATCGCTTTTTCGGGCGTGCTGGTGAATGCCCCTGATTGGGCGGGTACGGTGCGGATGCTGGAAGCGGAGGTGCGGGGAGGGGGCAGTGCGCTGACCATTGCGGGCAGGACATTCAGGTCCAGGCTGTTTACGGGCACGGGCAAGTTCGGGTCTGCCTCGTTGATGGAAAGTGCTTTGGTGGCCAGTGGATCAGAGCTGGTGACGGTGGCGTTGAAGCGGGTGGATGTACGGCGTTCGGATGCTGACGACCTCCTGTTGCATTTGCGACATCCGCATATCCATTTATTGCCGAATACGTCGGGGGTTCGTACGGCGAAGGAGGCTGTATTTGCAGCTGAGCTTGCCCGTGAGGCGCTGGGCACAAATTGGCTGAAGCTGGAGATACATCCCGATCCCAGGTGGCTGCTGCCTGATCCTGTTGAGACCTTGCAGGCGGCGGAGGTATTGGTAAAGAAAGGGTTTGTGGTACTGCCTTACATCCATGCGGACCCGGTGCTATGCAGGCGGCTGGAGGATGTGGGTGTGGCTGCTGTGATGCCTTTGGGGTCGCCCATCGGCAGTAACAAAGGGTTGCGGACGCGGGATTTCCTGGAGATCATCATTGCGCAGAGCCGGGTGCCCGTGGTGGTGGATGCAGGAATTGGTGCGCCTTCCGATGCTGCCGGCGCCCTGGAGATGGGTGCTGATGCGGTGCTGGTGAATACGGCGATAGCCGCCAGCGCCAACCCTGTGCGAATGGCAAGGGCATTCAGGCAGGCTGTGGAGGCCGGCAGGATGGCTTATGAGGCGAAGCTGGCGCCGGCATCGGCGGAGGCTGTGGCCAGCAGTCCCTTAACCGCTTTTTTGGACGTATAAAATTTTGTTATGTTCTCAACGATATTTCAGCGGGAGGAGTGGAGCCTTGTTAAAAGCAGCATTTATGACAAGACTGCGAAGGATGTGGAGAGGGCTTTGGCGCGCGACAGCCGGGACCTGGAGGATTTCAAGGCGCTTATCTCCCCGGCGGCAGCGCCTTACCTGGAGACCATGGCGCAGATAAGCCACCGGCTTACCATAAAGCGATTTGGGAAGGTGATGCAGCTGTATATACCCTTATATCTATCCAACGAATGCCAGAACATCTGTACCTATTGCGGCTTCAGCTATGACAATAAGATCCGCCGCAGAACGCTGAGCGCGGGGGAATTGCTGAAAGAGGCGGATGTCATCAAAGAGATGGGATATGAGCATGTCCTGCTGGTAAGCGGGGAGGCAAATCTAACTGTCGGGGTGGATTATTTTATGAAAGCGCTGCAGGTGGTGCGGCCGCATTTTGCGAATATCTCCATGGAGGTGCAGCCGCTGGACCAGGAGGATTACGAGCAATTGATACAGGAGGGGCTGCATACAGTGCTGGTGTACCAGGAGACGTATCACCGGGAGGATTACAAGCTGCATCATCCCAAAGGGAAGAAATCGAATTTCGGGTACAGGCTGGAGACGCCGGACCGGCTTGGGAAGGCCGGGATCCATAAGATGGGACTGGGGGTATTGATCGGGCTGGAGGATTGGCGGACAGATAGTTTTTTTACGGCTATGCATCTGCGGTATTTGGAGCGGACGTATTGGCGGACGAAGTATTCCATTTCTTTTCCCAGGCTGCGGCCGCATGCGGGCGGGCTAAACCCCAAGGTCGAGATGACGGACCGGGAGCTTATCCAGCTGATCTGCGCTTATCGACTGCTGGATGAAGAGGTGGAGCTGTCGTTATCCACGAGGGAAAGTCCATTATTCCGGGACCATGCGATCCGGCTGGGCATTACTGCTATCAGTGCGGGTTCGAGGACCAATCCGGGAGGGTATGCTGTTGATCCGGCGTCTTTAGAGCAATTTGAGATACATGATGACCGGAGCCCGGCGGCTATCGCTGCGATGATACGGAGGCAGGGGTATGAGCCGGTGTGGAAGGACTGGGATGCTGCGTTGCAAATGAAATAACCCCTCCACCTGAAGGTGGAGGGGTTGTGGTGCTATGGAAGCAATATTTTTGTCGACAGCTCGTCGCCGATGGTGTTGATCACTTTCACGAAATAGATGCCAGCGGGGAGCTTGGAGAGGGTGGTCTTCCCATCGGAAAGACGGCCTTTCTGGATCACGTTACCGGCAATATTTGAGATCGAATACAGTTCGTTGCTGCCTTTCTGCAGGCGCACCTCTACGGATCCGGCGCCTGTGGAGTACCAGATCAGGTTGCCTGTACGGGTGAAGGACAGTACTTTCACTTCGCTGTAAGTGGGCTTAAGGTCGAGGTCCCTTTCCTTCAGGCGATAGTAGTTCTTTCCTTCGACCGGATCGTTATCCAAAAAGGCATAGGTCAGGAGGCCATGGCTGTTACCGGCTGCGGGGGTGCTGCCGATATCCGTATAGTCGATGCCGTTGGCACTTCTTTCGATGATGAAATCTTTGGTATTCTCTTCCATGGCCGTCTGCCATTGGAGCAATGCGCTGTTGCCTTGTTTAGACACCGTGAACCTAGTGAAGGTGACGGGCAGCACGATATTATGCAATGAAAAGTTAGAAGGTGATGAGGCTGTCAGGACGAAGTTGCTCAGGGTGCCATTATTGGTAAGTGGTGCGTTGTCGACGGCAACTTTGAGCCCTGTGTTATCCCCATCGGGGATGCCCTGGTCAAAGCTCCATACGGATAGGAGGTCTGTTTCACTACCTGTAAGCGAATTGGCGATATTGGCCTGGATCTGCGTCTGTATCAGGGGCACTTTCCAAATACGAACTTCGTCGATGCTGCCCTGCCATTGGTGGGTGAGGTCTGCTGCATTGCCGCCGATGTGCAAAGGCTGATTGAGTACGGAATTGTCATATCCATAAGGTGTATTACCTACGTAATTACCCATGACATACAGGGCCGTGGTATCACCAACGGCTGCCGGGGCTGTGACCAGGGCTACATGGTACCATTGGTCAGTGGTGAAACCGGCGGGGTAGTTGATATAGTGAATGCTATCGGCCGTGTTTTCGATGCCGATGCGGTTGTTACCGGAAGTGTTATCCAGGGTCAGGGTGAAGTGTGAGCCAAGCGGACCGCGATTTGCGAGGAACGTGGCATCGCCGGCGAGGGTGCCGGGCTTGAGCCATGCTTCGACCGTGCCAGTCGTGAGATTGGCCGAATCGGTGAGCATGTCCACCTGGGAAAAATTTGTTGCGTCGAAGGTGAGCGCATTATTGGATGTCTGAATAGGGATGATGGGTCTTCCGGGCGCAGTCGTACCAAACAGGGTGAGGTTAGAGCCGGGGGTGGCTGTAACGCTGTTGGCCGTGGTGGTGCCGGAGGTTTCATCCATAAAATAGTAAGCGACCAGGTTGGCTGCGGAAGCCGATACGGATCCGTACATACCGGCTTTGATCTCTGCCGCAGTACGCTGGACATTCCAGATGCGTACCTGATCGAGCTTACCGGTGAAAAAAGTTGAATTGTCTGTAGCGGTGCCCAGCTGTAGCGGTGAGCCATTGGGGTCGCAGGTAGCGTAAATGCCGATGGCGGAGTCGCTTAGTACGCCGTTGAGATAAAGCCATGCACTAAAATTTGGCTGGTCGACAACGATCGCGATGTGGTTCCATTGACCGATGGGCAGCGACACATTGGAGCCCGTCCAGAAATCTCCCATTAGGAGATGATTGCTTTGCGTGGGGTCATAACCAACATAAAAGGAGGAACCGGGCGTGCCCTGCGAGATAAAATAGTTGATGCCGGGCTGGGCGGCCGGAACATATGCCCAAAATTCAATAGTAGCGTCTGAGCTGGAAGGAACAAGCTGAACTCCCGGATCTGCGGATGCGTAGTTCGAGGCTGAGGCATCGAAGCTAAGACCTCTATTCGTCTGCGCTGAAAGTGATAGGGTGCTAAACACGAGCATAAGCAGCATGCAAAGCGCATTTGTAAAATTTTTACACATAGAATTTGGATTTAGAATAGGATAGTGGTTTCAATAGTTTAGCGATCTATTAAAACGACCCGTGGGCCAAAATATTGTAAAACGATAATGGCGATGAATTTTGACGGATGTAAATGCCGGGCATAAGGGTTTTCACTGATGAGGTGATCCTTTGTTGTCCTATTGGGGGTGCATTTTAGAATGACAGTTATTTTCCTGTGACAACTACGATGGGAAGAGCGTGGAATTACGCTGTGGCGGCCCGCATGAATTTTTTCCGATAGTTGAGCGGGCTGGTATGCATGTGGGAGCGAAATGTTTTGTAAAAGTGTGAGAGGTCTCCGAAGCCACAGTCGAAGCAAATGGCGGAGATGGGTTCATTGGTTTGCACGAGCTGGCGGGCGGCGTGGTCCAGCCTGTATTGGACGACCGTCTCCATAAAGGTTTTGCGTGTGATCTTTTTGAAGTAGCGGCAGAAGGCGTTGGGGGACATGCCTGCGATGGCAGCGGCTTTTTCCAGGGAAACGGGTTCCCGGAAATTCTCCACCAGCCAGGCGAATATGGGGTGGATCCTTTCGCGTTCGGCGGGTGTCAGGCCAGCGGTGATACCATTGGTGTCCAGGGGGGCAGGGGCCTGTTCCAGGGCCAGCTCCTGCAGGAGCTCCAGGAGCCTGATGAGCCTGCGGAAGTCGTTCTTTTCGGCGGCCAGCGCAAGGATGCGTAGCGGGGCGGTGCTGTTGGGGAAGCTAATGCCGCTGATGCTGCTTTGCAGCAGGCGTTGGATGGCGCTGAGCTCGGCGGATGAGAAAAAGCCCTGGCCCAGGCAGTCGGCGGCGAACTGGATGACGATGGAAGAGGCGGGGCCGGCGGGTTCCAGTTTCCAGCAGTGGGGGAGATTAGGGCCTAACAAGACCAGGTCGCCTGGCTGAAAGCCGGCCATATGGCTGCCGACGTAGCGTTTACCGCTGCCGGCTATGATGAGGGTCAGCTCGTATTCCGGGTGGAAATGGAAAGGCGCTTTAAAGCCTGATTCGTCGAATGCCGTGACGAGGAAGGAGTGACCGGAGGTGTGTTGCAGCACTTCGTAAGCGGCTTTCAACATTGCATTTTTTGTCAATAAATATATGGATTTATATTGACTGGGGTAATATTCCCCAGTAATTGGTCAATTTGCCCGTACATTTTCTCCGTGTGAATGGCGTACTTAGCGGAAGTATGGCAGCTCATAAAAATTTAATGCTCCTGGACGATGAGCGCGAGGTCACGTCCGCACAGCGGGAGGAGTTCCGGGAGAACGGGCATATCCTCATCAGGGGGGTATTGAGCCCGGGAGAAGTTGCAGTCTACCGGCCAGTGGTAGCCGATGCTGTAAAGCGATTTCGGACGGAAAAGCGCCGGCTTTCTGAGAGGGATACTTACGGCAAGGCTTTTCTGCAGATAATGAACCTATGGCGGGTGGATGAGGGGGTGCGACGGCTGGTGCTGGCCAGGCGGCTGGGCAAGATCGCGGCAGATCTGCTGGGAGTGGGCAATGTACGGATCTACCATGACCAGGCCTTGTTCAAAGAGCCTGGCGGCGGTGCAACTCCCTGGCATCAGGACCAGTATTACTGGCCAATCGATACTTCCAATACTATCACGATGTGGATGCCGATGATCGATATAACGGTGGACATGGGCATGCTGACATTTGCTTCCGGCAGTCACAAGCGGGGAACAGTGCTGGACCAGCAGATCTCCGATGAGTCGGATAACAGTTACAAGAAATATATAAAGGAGAATAAATATGCTGTGAGCCGGAGTGCCGGTATGCGGGCGGGCGATGCCACCTGGCATTACGGGAATACTGTACATAGCGCCCCCGGCAATGACTCAGAGAAGATGCGGGAGGTGATGACCGTTATCTATATGGCTGACGGAGCGCGGATCACCCGGCCGAACAGTCCCGCACAGACCAATGACTGGAATACCTGGCTCATGGGGCTGCCACCGGGCAGGCTGGCGGCCTCTGAGCTGAACCCCCTGGTATTGTGACCTTGTAATTCCCATTTAAATTTACTGTCATCAGCTGCGGCTGTATGTCCCTGCGAGATGTTGGGGAAGATATTCCACGACATGCGGGAAGGTGTGACCTTTGCGGCCAGGGAGGGGCAGCAATTGAAACTGCGGGATAGGTGTGCTGGTCCGAAGGGGGGTGGCACGTAGATTGCTGATGGACAATCGTCTGTTGCCTATCCGGATCGCAGTGCGGAAGAAGTGGTAAAATGGCGGCTGCGGTTAGTTCCCATTCCGGGAATAAGCGCAGTGCAAGGCAAACGGCGCTCCATTTTCTAATAGTAAATCCTGCAGTTCCTACCGTAGTTTCCGGTGCACGTTTATAAGGCCAGCCAGAGGATGGGGTGGATGTTATGGATGTGCCCAGGCTACCGGGAGGAAGAGCGGGAACTTCGTGGGGTGCTACCCGTCAATGTTTACGGGGATTACCCGGGATAAGGCGCATTATTTCATTTATATATATTAATATATATGCTTTCTTAAAATTAATATGGGGAGAATGTGGAAAATACCATCTTATGGGTATTTTTTATTCCGGGAAAAATTCCCAATTTGCACCCGGATACAAAATAATAGCATAATAAAATTTGAATAATAGAAAAACAATCATTAGTTTTATGTCACTATTAATGCATGCCATATTCAAATCCTCTGAATAGTTGGCGAAAATCTTTTCGAAGCATTTCTTTTGACAGTCCCACAAATCCTTGAAATTCCTTGTTCTCTTTGGTAACGATTTGAATTAATAGTTTGATAATCCACATCACTATTCGGTAAAGCCTGCTTCGCGATCTGAGAAGTATCATTTGTTCATGCCAATACCTCTTGTAAGCCGTTTCCATTGCCATCCTAGAAAGATTAAGTTTCTACTTAACCGCTTAAAAAGAAATTGGTGATGAAAAAGCAAATTTTGGCGATCGATGACAGTAAGGCAATCCGTTTTTTGTTACAGACTGTTTTGGGAAAAGAATACAATGTGATCACAGTGCCTGATGGATTTTCTGCGATGTATTATCTTTCCCACCGACAGATGCCTGATCTAATAATTGCAGACCCCCAGCTTCCGGATATGGAAAACTGGGAATTGATACAACAGCTTTCATCCAGCGGGATGTACGGAGATATACCCCTGATCGTATTATCCGGACTGGAAAAGAAAGAAACAGAGTTGAAGTGCCTGGAGTATGGTATTGTCAAGCATTTTGTGAAGCCTTTTAATCCTGTCGATCTGATGTCATCCATCAGCGACCTGGTAAAGAGCCGGCACCTTGACAGGGACCTTTCGGCCATGGCAAGTTAAGAGGAGGTTATAGATTGGTATTGCTCAGCGTATGAAAAGCGACGTGTGGACCTTTATTGAGCTATTTTCCTATTAGAGCAGTGCCGCTATTTCTGAACCACCGTATTTATGAAACCGTAAACCTTTTGTATGGATCTATTATTTCTACCCAAGACTGTAGAGAAAGGCCCTAGCTTCTTTCAGCGCATGACTTACCGCTCTTATGTTTCTGCCGAAACTACTGGGATCCAGTATGGCGGTTTCTATTACATTGGTAAGACCACTGCGCATATCGAGAAACTGGTAAGTGTTTACAAAAGGGGCTATGCTTCAGAGGGTTTGGACAATGTAAAGGCCGAATTACTGAGGAGCCTCCAGCAGGAAAGGAACCTGATCCCGGAAGTGATCCTTTGCGAAGCCCGTTTCGATTACGCGTCCATCCGCAAATTCAGTCATTTTTTACGCAATCATCCTGTACTGTGCTGTATCCCTTTCATCCTGGATGCGTCCGGCCTGAATGAGCAGCAGCTGGAACAATATAAGCTTAACACCCGTCCGGATGAGATCATCTTCCTGCAAAATTTCGATGATAAGAGCCTGAAGTTAAAGATCCAGTTTCTCCGCAAGGTGAAAGCAGTAGTGGCGCATGCACCTGCTCCCCGGATCGAAGAAAACACTGCTGTGCGCAGGTTTCATCCTGGTCCCTTGTCAAAAAGGACTTTCGATGTGCTGATATCTTCCATTGCGCTGCTGTTGCTGAGTCCTTTGTTTTTATTGATAGCCATTGCCATCCGGCTGGAATCCCGTGGTTCTATCTTTTATATAGCGCAAAGGGCCGGCAGGGGGTATCGTATTTTCAACTTTTTCAAGTTCCGGACCATGCATCAGGATGCCGACAAGAAGATAGGCGAGCTGAAGCATCTGAACCAGTATGACGACGAGAATTCCGGTCCTGTATTCTTCAAGATCAACAATGACCCCCGCATAACCAAAGTGGGCAGCTTTTTACGCAATACGAGCCTGGATGAGCTGCCGCAGCTGTTTAATGTCTTTCTGGGGCATATGTCCCTGGTGGGCAACCGACCTTTGCCTTTGTATGAGGCTGCTGCGCTGACCACGGACGATTATGCGGCCCGGTTTATGGCTCCGGCGGGCATTACGGGTCTATGGCAGGTGAAGAAAAGGGGCAATAAGGACATGTCTATACAGGAAAGGATCAATATGGATATCGACTATGCTACCAAATGCAATTTTGCCACGGATCTTTGGATAATAGCCAATACCCCTTCCGCGTTGTTGCAGAAGGAGAATGTTTAACATGACGATGCCGGAGGCGGATACATATCCCCTGATTTCCATTATTACGTTGAACTGGAACACTACGGATGTGACCTGTGAGTTCCTTCATTCCATCCGGGAGCAGAATAACTATCCCCATATCGAGGTGATCGTGGTGGACAATGCGTCCAGGGAAGATCCCACAGCTGCCTTTTTAGCGGCATATCCCGGCGCCATTGTTGTGCGGAACGAGGCCAACCTGGGTTTTTCGGCCGGCAATAATGCCGGTATCCGGGTGGCGAAAGGTGAATATCTATTTATCGTGAATAACGATACGGAGTTCACGCCTGGCCTGTTGGAGGGTTTGCTGGAGATATTCCGGACCTATCCTGATGCGGGCATGGCCAGTCCGAAATTCCATTACTTTTTTGAGAAAGGGACCATTGAGTACGCCGGTTATGAACAGGTGAACATCCTGACGGGCCGGAACGGTATGGTCGGTTGCCGGGAAAAGGACAAGGGGCAATACGATGCCGTGCGTCCCACCCATTATGTACACGGGGGCGGTATGATGGTACCCCGGAAGGTGGTGGATGAGGTGGGGCTTATGCCAGAAATATTCTTCCTTTATTATGAGGAGCTGGACTGGAGCGAGCAGATCAAGCGAAAGGGTTATTCCATTTATTATCAACCGGCCTCGCTGATCTATCATAAAGAATCCATGACGACGGGCAAGTCCAGTCCGCTGAAGACATTTTATCTTACGCGCAACAGGATACTCTTTATGCGCAGGAATGTGGCCTGGCCTGCCTTCCTGGTATTTACCACTTATTTCTTATTTTTCACGATGCCAAAGAACACGTTGAGCTATCTTGTCAGGGGGCAGTCGGCGCACCTGAAGTCATTCTGGAAGGGTGTCTTATGGCAATTCAATTCCAAAATCTCTTTTAAGTGAGACCTACGACAAAGAAAATAAAAGTGCTGGAGAGTATCCGACAGGGAAAGATCGGTGGAGGGGAGTCGCATTTGCTGAATTTGGTAGAGAACCTGGACCGGAACAGGTTTGAGCCTGTGGTCCTTTCATTTACGGACGGGCCGATGATCGACAGGCTGAAGCAGATGGAGGTGGATGCTGATGTGATCTATACGGAGACGCCCTTTGATGTGCGCAAGTGGGGGGCAGTAAAAAAATACCTGAAGGAAAAGCAGGTCCAGCTGATCCATGCGCATGGAACGCGGGCCAGCTCGAATGTCTTATGGGCGGCGCGATCGCTGGGGATCCCTGTCGTATATACGATCCATGGGTGGTCGTTCCATCCCGACCAGCAGCCATTATTGCGGAAGCTGCGGATCGCGGGCGAAAGGTATATCACCCGGCGGACGGCTGTAAACATCTCGGTGTCGGAAGCCAATAAAGCTTCGGGGAAGGAGCATATTTCATCATTTCACAGTACGCTTGTTAATTATGGAATTGACCAGAAGCGCTTTTCGCCGTCGGCTGTAACGAAGGATGTGCGGGCGGAGCTTGGGATCGGGCGTGAAAAGCTACTGGTGTTGTTCATTGCGCGATTCACGTTGCAAAAACAGCCGCTGGCCATGATCAGAGGTTTTCGGGAAGCGCTGCAGCGGGTGCCCGGGATGCATCTGCTGATGGTGGGGGATGGGGAGCTGAAGGCGGAGGCTGTGCGGTTAAGCAGGGAACTGGGGCTGGAGAAGGACATTACTTTTGTCACTTTCAGACAGGATGTGCCGGATGTCCTGGCGGCCGCCGATATTTTTGTACTACCCAGCTTGTGGGAAGGATTGCCGATAGGGCTGCTGGAGGCTATGGCAATGGGAAAGGCCATTATTGCGTCGGACGTGGATGGGACAGGAGAGGTATTGAAAAATGGCGTCAACGGGGTATTGATCCGGACAGCCAACCTTGTGGAGGAGCTGACAGCGGCATTGGCCGGTCTTGCGCAGGACCCGGACAGCAGAAAAAAGTACCAGGAAAGGGTGATAGAGACGATCAATGAAAAGTTCAACGTCATCACGATGACGCGCGCGATAGAGACAATTTATGACGACGTGCTGAGAGGCGATGTTGCCCGCTATAAAGGGTAGTTGCCGCCAGGATGAGGAAGAGGGGTTCTACTTCATAGCGAAAGCGCATATTCTCATAGTGTTCGAACAGAGAGCTCACGAAAAATACGTAGCCAATGACGGCAAAGAGGAACAAGGTAAGGTCGTCAATGCGGCGAGCCTTTACGATGCGCCTTATCCACCATGTGCATACGATGAGGTAGATCATGAACTTTGGTATCGCCGAGAGCGTGAGGGCGATCCTTCTGGCCTGTTTGCCTTTGGCAAAATGGGAGAGGTTGAAGGAATAGAGGAGGTCATAGTATTTGATCTTGCGGGCCTCCGGCTCCATTACGGAGTAGCGGGTAGCTGGTGCGAAGAAGATGATGCCTGACTGGAGCACATTTTTCAGATAGCCTGCCGGGTGCCGGGTAATCTGCCGGCGGCAGGCGGTCATGTACAGGTTTGAGACCGCGATATAGCCAATGTGTTTTTCGTTGATAAAGCTGTCATTTTTCATTTCTTCATGCAGGTCTGCCAGCGGCAGGCTGCCATACCGGGTGGTGTCGGCTGCTGTGAGGAAGGGGTAGTAGGCGGAGATGCGGGAAAAGGGTTCTATGGCGGCGATGTCGGAGGAGTCGGTGATCGTGGCGTCGTGGAAGACGTTCCTGGCGAGGTTCATGCCCATCCAGGTGGAGGAGGAGAAAACGCCGAACAGCTTGTAATTATGGAAATACCAGCTTCCTGCCAGCAGCAGGGTAAGGAGGCTACCGGCGGCCAGGCGTTTGACGGCAGGTTTTTTACGATGATAGATGATGAGGGCGGCGGTGATCACGAAGAGCCATGCGAGATGATATAGGCTGCGGGTCATGGTGACGATCAACAGGGGAAGGAGGAAGCCGCAGGTATTGGTCCAGCGAATGCCTGTGCGGAAGGAGATCAGCGAGCGGCAGCTGAGCAATAACAGGAAAGATATGAAAATGGTATAGAATAGTTCGTGTTCGAATATGATGGAGGCCGGGCTCAGGAGATAGAAAAGGGTGATGGCCAGGGGCAGCCTGTTGGGCCTGGCGGGCGGCATGCCAGGGGCAGGCAGGGCACGGCGAAGGATAGACAGCAGCAGGAGGGCATTGGCAAGTGAAATGGTCTTAAGGATGACGATGAAGGCCGGTCGGGCGTAGGCGCCGGCGATCTTAACCACGAGCCCCAGGAACAGATTGAATACGGGTGGTTGGGTATGATCGTACCAGAGCCCTTGCAAAAGATGGTCTTTCAAGGTGTTGGCATCGAGGTACTGCCAGTTACGGAAAAGCGCCTCGAAGTCCATCCGTATGCCGAAGCCGAAAATGATGGCGCGGGAAACTAAAAATGCGATGATGATGAGCCAGGCGTCCCTGGAAATGGGTAGTTTCTTCATTGGGGGCTTGTACGCTGTAAAATACAACGAAGGGGCCGGATGTGGGTAATTCCTTAGGAATTTTTGTTAAAAAGCTTACAAAGCTGGAAAAAAATACTACCTTAGCACTCTAATAAACCCTCTCCTAATACCACTCTGATCATCTCCAAGATCCCTTGAACTAGCCTTTTGATCGTCTACAATCCTTTTTCCTCCCGGGTTTGATGTATTTCCATCTTCCATGAATTACTGGTTACGTCCTTCCAATTTCCTCCATCGGAACATCGACGTCTTTGAAGTGCAATTATCCTCTTGCTAAGATCTGTGTAAGTACAGCGGCATATGTCGAACCATGAACATCCCGTGATTGTGAGCAGGAAATGTGTGTGATACCGCCGGATGTAAAACAACGAGAAGTAATGTTGATTGGATCATAATAAATTTTAATCGCCCTAATCTCTATTTTAAGTTAATTACCATGAAAAGTTTTACACAGAAGCTTCTCGTTTGTTTGTTCGTCCTCACGCTCTCCCAAGCGGGAAGAGTCATGGGGCAAAGCATACTGGATCCTACGGATTCGGTATACAATTATGATGCAACCAAACCGAAAGGCAACGTTCAGAATCCCAATTACACCAATGGCACTATTGCCAAATGGGTGCGTACGAAAAAGCTGACCTGGAATACCAATGGCTGGAAATGCTACATGCTCAATGGTATCCCATTCCGGCTGAAATTCCCCAAGAGCTACAATCCCACCGCCAACGACGGCAAGAAGTATCCTATGCTGATCTTCTTCCATGGGGCCGGCGAGAAGGGGCCCGCCACTGATAATGAGACCTCCCTGGCCAATGGGGGGCAATTCTTTAACGGCAGTGTGGATAATAACTACTTCGACGGGTATATCCTCATCCAGCAGTCTCCTTACACCTATTGGGATGGAACTTACCTGGACCTGGCCAAGAACATTGTGGACTACATGGCCGTGAACAACAAGCTCGATCCATTCAAGATCGCGGCCAATGGACTTTCTGCGGGTGGGCAGGCGACCTGGGCGATGATCCTGCGTTATCCCAATGTTATCACTGCGGACCTGCCGATGTCGGCGAATAACCTGGGTAACAGTGCTCCCCAGAACCTTCCGCTGACCAAGTTTACGCCTATCTGGAACTTCCAGGGCGGTAAGGACGGTGCTCCCGACCCGAACACGGGCCAGACGGTGTACAACCAGGAGATGGCGGCGGGTGCCAATTATAAATATACATTGTATCCGACATTGGGTCATGGAACCTGGAATACCGTTTGGGCGGAGCCGGATTTCTGGCCTTTTATACTTCGTTCATATGGCTCCAATCCCTGGGCCTTAACCGGGCAAACGGCGTTTTGTCCGGGTGTGGCTATTAATGCTACGATCGGTGTAGCTCCCAATTATAATGGCTACCAGTGGCGGAGGAATGGAGTGGCTTTAGCGTCCACCACCAATACGATCACTGCTACTGATACGGGTACATATGACTGCCGTGTGCTGAGAGGGACGGTGTGGTCCGACTGGTCGCGTACGCCTGTCAAGATTACGATCAAGCAGCCTACGGTAACGCCGCCGATCACTGTCAGCGGCCTGATGAGCAATGTAATACCGGCTGTTGACTTCAATTATGTGACCCTGAAAGTACCATCCGGCTATGCTACCTATACCTGGCAGAAAGTCGGCAGCAGCACGACCATCGGAACGGACAGCGCGTTGCAGGTGACCGATCCGGGGCAATATAAAGTGCAGGTGACAGAGCAGTTTGGATGCAGCAGCAGCTTCTCGGCTCCTTTCACGGTGATCAGCGCCGGCGGAAGTCCGAAGCCTGATGTGGCTACGGGGTTGACCGTGCAGTCATTGTCACAAACAATGCTTTTGCTGAACTGGAACCAGAATCCTGCACCTACGGTGAATGAGACTGCTTTCGAGGTTTACCAGGCTACCAAGGCTGGCGGACCCTATAAGTTGGTGGACATCGAGGGGGCGGATGTAACCAAGGATACTATCAAAGGCCTGGATGCGGGCAAGACCTATTATTATGTCGTGCGTCCTGTGAACGCCACAGGTGCTGCTGCCATTACCAATGAGGCCAGCGGAACTACGGCCACTGACTCGGAGGCACCTACCGCTCCTTCTCAGCTGACAGTGACGGGCACGGGCTACACTTCTGTCGGTCTTTCCTGGGGCGCCAGCACAGATAATGTCGGTGTCACCGGATATGAAATTTATGTCAATGGTTCGATGGCGTACGGTGTGCCTGCCACGCAGACGACCTTTACCGTCTATAGCCTGCAACACGGAACGAACTATATCTTTACCGTGAAGGCTAAGGACCTTGCCGGTAACAGCAGTATTGCCAGCAACCAGGTGAACGCGAAGGCGATCATCAACGGGCTGTCCTACTCCTATTATAATAACCTGGACCCTTCACTGACGAAGCTGCCGGATTTTGGCACGCTGACGCCTGTGTCTACCGGGTTCATGCCGAATGTGGGCTTTATTTCCCCGGCGCCGGATGTTCAGTGGTATGCTTATGTATACAGGGGCTTCCTCGTGATCCCAACCAGTGGGACCTATACGTTCCAGACGACGTCGGATGACGCCAGCAGGATGTGGCTGGGTTCGCTGAACTCCACGACAGATCCCTATACTTATTCCGGCACACCGCTGATCAACAATGATAAGCTGCAGGGTGCAACGACCGTCACTTCCTCCTCCAGGAGCCTGTCGGCCGGGATCTATCCTGTTACGTATGCTTATATGAATGCCACGGGTGGTGCGACCATGACCATTCAGTGGAGGAAACCCGGTAGCCTCACGTATGTGGCTATTCCCAACAGTGCATTCCAGGAGTCCAATACGATCGGCTCTATCCCTGCTGCCCCGCTGAGTGTGAAGGCAACGGCGCAGTCTTACAAGGCGATCAATGTCACCTGGACGGACAACAGCAACAATGAAACAGGGTTTGAGATCTTCCGGGCCAGTGCGATCGACGGTCTTTATACGATCGTAGGTACAAGGCCTGCAAATGCGAACAGTTTTGTAGACAGCTCCTGCCAGGCTTCCACCACGTATTATTATAAGGTACAGGCCGTGAATGCCAATGGTGCGTCGGGATTCGACCCGGCCTCTCTGAGCGGTCTCCAATATAGCTATTATTCGATACCGGGCACCTGGACCAACATGTCACAGCAGTCGACGCTGACGCCGACGACAACGGGTGCGGCGGCGAACGTTACGCTGACGCCTGCCCAGTCCACAACGAACTTTTCATTCAAGTTCGCGGGTTACATTACTGCTCCTGTCACCGGAAGCTATACTTTCTATACGTCTTCTGATGATGGCAGTAACCTGTATATAGGCGGGTTTGACAGCGCTCACCTGGTAGTGGCCAATGATAAGGTGCAGGGCACGACGGAGAAATCAGGTACGGTGACGCTGACTGCAGGTGTCAAGTATGCTTATTATGTGCAATACTTCCAGATCACTGGCGGCTCTGTACTGACCACCAGCTGGAAGCTGCCCGGCGCCAGCACCACGAAGGTGGTCATTCCGGACAGTGTATTGCAGAATACTAACCAGTTTGCTACGACGCAGGCACTTCCTGCTGCACCTGCGGCTCCCAGTGCGCTGACGGTGACGGCTACCAGCCCGACGACCATTTCGATCAACTGGACGGAAAATGCCAACAATGAGGACAAGATAACCTTGTTCCGCAGCAGCGGGAATAACCAGAACTATGTGCCTGTGGCTACTTTACCGGCCAATGCCACTTCGTTCGTCGATTCCGGCTTGTTTGCGAATTCACTATATTATTATAAGGTACAGGCTTCGAATGTCGGCGGTGTTTCCGGCTATTCCAATGAAGGCAATGCGCGGACGCTTGGCATCAAGCCCGTCATTGTGAAGCTGGCCAACCAGCAGGCGCGCTATAATGCTACTACGATCATACCGATCAGCGCTACTTCGGCTGCCAATGCAACGTTGACGCTGACCGCCAACAACCTGCCCTCCTTTGTAACGCTTACGGATAATGGGGATGGTACGGGCAAGCTGACGGCGACGCCTTCCGCAGCCAATGCAGGTGAGTATCCCAACCTGAGTGTGATCGCTTCCGATGCATTCGGTGGCGCCGACACGACAGTCTTTTCTTTGTCTGTCAATAATAATTTCCCGCCGACGCTGGATAGTATTCCCAACTACTCCATTGGAGAGGGCGACAGCCTGAATGTGGCGCTGGCCGGACATAATGTGAATCCAGCGGACATCCTGACCCTGGCTGTCAGTGGTCTGCCCAGTGCTTATACGCTGACGCAAGGCAGCAATGGGAATGCATCGCTGGTGATACGACCGAACTATGCTGCTGCCGGGACTTACACGGTGACTGTGACGGTGAATGACAACAATGGTTATTCCACCAGCCGTACGTTTACGCTGACGGTGGCGGATAAGAACCCTGTAACGAGGATCTTTACGAGGATGCAGGCCAACAATGCGGCACCGTTGCCATGGAACAATGTGACGGGACCGACCGTAACTGGTCTTAAGGATGAGAATGGCGCTACCACGTCGGTGGGTCTGTCCTTCCAGCCTTCTTCCTGGTGGATGCCTTATGGTAATGGCGGAACCAGCACGAACAATAACAGCGGTGTCTATCCTGATGTCGTGCTGCAGGAATATTATTACTTCAATTATTTCGGCGGACCCAGCAATCCGAATGTGGTTGTCACCGGGCTGAACCCTGCCAAGAAATATGACCTTACGTTCTTAGGAAGCAGCACTTTCTCGAACTTTGCCGACAATGGCCGTACTACCTGGACGGTGGGCAGCCAGACGGTGTCGCTTGCGGTGCAGAGCAATACGCAGAATACGGTGACATTGTCTTCGCTGACACCTGCAGCGGATGGTACGATCTCGGTGCTCATGGGTACGCTGGACAATACTCCGGGCTACCTGAACTCCCTGGTGATCGCCAATCATTTCGATGACAGCACGGCTCCGGCCAAACCGTTGAACCTGCAGGCGCAGGCAGCACAGGGTGGCGTCGGGCTTACCTGGCAGGATGTGGCTTACAACGAGGACAACTATAAAGTATACCGCAGCACCGGCGACAGCAGTTCCTTTAGCCTGATCGCAACATTGCCTGCCGGCAGTACCTCGTACAAGGATACTACGATCTCCGGTACGACGAAGTACTATTATAAAGTAGCGGGAAGTAATGCTTATGGTGCGGGCGTTTACAGCGATCTGGCTACGTTTACGACTGCCGATCGTCTGCCTACAGTCAATGCTATAGCGAATGTGACCGTCAATAACAATCAGAGCGTGCAGGTGAATGTCACAGCTGTAGATGATCCAAGCGATCACCTGACGCTGACGGTGAGCAACCTGCCGAATTTCGCCACCTTTGCGGACAATGGGAACGGTACGGGTACGATCACTATCACGCCTTCGGCCGGCCTGCAAGGCAGCTTCTCCGGTGTGACTGTGACTGCCAAGGATGGAAGTGATTCAGTCGGGTCAGCCAGCTTTACGATCAATGTAGTGGATCCGAGCCTGTCTTACACGTACGTGAATCTCTCCAGCTTTGCCAACCAGGCGCCTTCGCCATGGAACAATTTGCTGATCAATTATATACCCTCTGCCGGGTATTTCATCAACAACCTGCTGGATCAGACGGGTACGAATACGGGCATGACCCTGACGCTGACCGACGCATGGACAGGCGTTTCCAACACCGGTATGCAGCGCCGCAACGGCTCTGACCTCTATCCGGAAACTGTTTCGAACAACGCGATCTATGCAACGGATGCCAGCAATCACCGGATCACGGTGACAGGCCTGAACACGTCGAAGCGGTATAACTTCCAGTTCTTCGCAAGTCATTTTACGAGCGAAAGCTGCCTGACGAATATCACTATTAATGGTGTGACCGTTGGATTGAATGGTTCATACAATTCCAATAAGACTGTTCAGCTCAATAATGTGACTCCGGACGCCAGCGGCAGCGTAGTCATCAACTGTGTGAAGGACGCTAATGCAAGCTTTGCCCTGATCAGCGCCATTGTCATCGAGTCTTATACTCCGGGCAGCACAGTACCGTTCAGCCCCGGCGACCTGCGTGTCCTGGATTACTCAGCTAGCAATACCGTCACTTTACAGTGGCAGGACAGGGCCAGCAATGAGACAGGCTATGAGGTCTGGCGTGCACCTGATGGCGGCACCTATACGCTGCTGACGACGCTGGCTGCGAACACCACGACCTATACGAATTCGAACCTGACGCCCAATACTACTTATGATTATGTGGTAAGGGCGAAGAACGGAACGCAGTATTCTTCGTACAGCAATCCTGTGAAGGGATATACCTATGCCAGCACTGTTTTCCTCAACCTGAACGGTTCGACCGGTCCGAATGCTTCGGCTCCCTGGAACCAGACCGATTGGGTTAACCAGACTACCGGCAATGTGTGGAACAACTTCAAGGATGAGGCCGGCTTCCCGACAAATGTCGGTCTGATACAGGCTACTCCGTGGGATGCTGTGAACGACCATGGTGTGAGCACGGGCAATAACTCGGGTATCTTCCCTGATGCCGTCATGGCCCAGAGCTTTGGATTGTTCATAGGGGATACGGCACGTCTGACCTTTACGGGACTGGACCAAACGAAAACCTATGATTTCACGCTGTTTGCAAGCTGTACGGATGCTCCGACGCACAATGCCACAGCGCGATATATTATCAACGGCAAGCAGAGCCTGTTCAATTCTTATGCGAATAAGAGCGGAACGGTGACGATGTTCGGGATCAAGCCTGACGCAAACGGCCGGGTGGATTTCACGACCTATGCCTACGATTCTTCCAATGCTTCCTTTGCGCTGATAGGTGTGGCCATTATCAAGGGATATACGCCGTCAACAGCTACGATCTCTCCTGCTCCTGCAATGGTGCAGCCTGCAGTGATATCTGCGACGGCTAATGACCTGGCGCCTCTGGCAGCAACGGCGGATGACCTGGATGGTAAGCCGCTGGGCCTCTATCCGAATCCGTTCGATCAGACCTTTACGTTGACTGTGCCGGCCCATGCCAATGACAATGTGCTGGTGATGGTGACCGACCTCAGCGGAAGGACGTTATACAAGAAGATGACGGAAGGACTGATAGAAGGTACGAACCTGATACAGGTGCAGACGGACGGATCGGTAACACCGGGTGTATACTTCGTCTCTGTCATCTACACCAACAGGAATGAAAGGAAGGTGCTGAAAGTGGTGAAGCGATAGAATAGGATACATTAAGTATATGTGAAGAAACCGCCTTAAGGGCGGTTTCTTCGTTTAAGGGTTATCCACATAAGTAGATTTTGGCATGATTATTTCTTTTTGAGGAAATACCTTCCTGTGAGCAGTCTATCGCATGGCTTGTCTTTGTGTGTCTGAAAGTGTGGATTTTTTTCCCCAATGTGTTTTAAGTATTAAAGTTATCTGCAGCGCAATCGTGCAGACCAGGACCCTTTTGCTAAAAATATTTAACTATCCAATAATCTACCTTTTATGAAGCCAATCTTTACCTGCTTATGTATTTTATTCTTCTTTTCGACAAAATCACAAACTACAGAGACACACAACTTCGTTACTTATGATACTACTTACAAGTTAGGTAGTGTTACGTATTTGATACGTATCAGCCGGCCGGCGAATATGTTCAAGGCCGGTGATGCTGACACGGCGTCCAGGCCAGCGATCATCACGATGCCCGGGATAGGCGAGATGGGGACGGATGCGTCGAAGCTTCAAACGTATGGTCCACACTGGTGGCTGAACAATGGATGGGATGGCAGTGTGGTGCTGGGTAATGGCACGCATTACCCCATCCTGATCACGATGCTCTGCAGCTATACGCAGCCGTATCCGGAGTGGAACCTGGCGGTCCTGAACTATTTACTCAATACCTATCATATCAAAAGGAATTCGGTGCACCTTGCGGGGCTTTCGCAGGGCGCTTTTACGTGGGCTGCCATGATCACGTATGAGTCGAGTGCCGGGGCGGAGGATGGTATGAAGCCCGTGACGAGTCTCACCTTACTTTCCGGCGCTGCGGCGGTATCCCCCGGTCCGGGGTATCCGTATTTCGGGCATTGGGCAAAGAAGTATAAAGGTAAATTATTTGCTACCGTTGGATATGGGGATGCGCAGGTCATCAATCCGCCGTTGGTGGAGAAGGCTATGAATGACAGTGTGAAGGGGTCAGCCTATTTCACCTACAATAATATCGGGAACGGAACGCATTGCTGCTGGAATACGGATTACGATCCCAACCAGCATAACTGGCAATCATTTGCACCGATGGGGCCCTACATCGCTACCGGGACGGACACTAATTCCAGGGGGACCTACAAGATCGGCTCTTCCATTTTTCAGTGGATGTTGCGGCAGGGTGATACTTCAATGGTTGGGGGGACTTCCGACAACGTAACAGCCAATGCGGGCAGCAACCAGACGCTGGCTGCCAACACGACCAGCACGACCCTCAACGGGGGATTGAGCCTGGGAAGCATCCTTTCTTATTCCTGGTCGCAGGTGAGCGGACCCAATACGGCGAAGATAACCAGTCCCAGCGCAGTGTCCACCACAGTGACAGGGCTGATCGCCGGGACCTATGTATTTGCCCTGAAGCTCACCAGCTTGCTGGGTACTATCTCCATCAGCCAGGTGACCATCACTATAAGTGCGCCGATCAACGTGGCGCCTGTTGCCAATGCGGGTACTGACCAGGTGATTACATTGCCTGTCAACAGCGTGACCTTGTCGGGCAGCGGTACGGACAAGGACGGCACTATTGCGAAGTATGCCTGGAGCTATGTCAGTGGTCCTACGCAGTATACTTACGACAATGCAGCCATTGCGAATCCTACGTGCAGCAACCTTGTGGCGGGGACCTATGTTTTCCGGCTGACTGTTACGGATAACGCCGGAGCGACGGCCACGGATGATGTGAGCGTGGTGGTCAATGCGGCGCCTGCGAAGGCAGCGGTGGCGATACCCGGAACCATACAGGCTGAGAGCTATGACGGCATGTCGGGTATACAGACAGAGACCACGACTGACACCGGCGGCGGCCTGGATGTGGGATGGATCGATAATGGCGACTGGATGTCGTATAATGTAAATGTGACTACGGCCGGAACTTATACTGTGAGCCTTCGGGTGGCCACGCCCAATACAGGTGCGAACCTGCAGATCAAGAAATCGGATGGCACTGTACTGTCTACGGTGAGTGTAGCCAATACGGGGGGGTATCAAACATGGCAGACCGTGACGACAACGGTGAGCCTGGCATCGGGCAGCCAGACATTGGTGATCGCGTCCAGTGCTGCTATCAACTGGAATCTCAACTGGGTCCAGTTCACAGGACCGCTGGTCAGCCAGCCATCTACCGGCACTGTATATGCGATACCGGGCATTGTCGAAGCAGAGAACTACAACTCGAATGCCGGTGTGCTGACACAAACGACCGGAGATGCCGGAGGGGGACTGAATGTCGGCTGGATCGATGCAGGCGACTGGATGTCCTACAATGTGAATGTGGCTGCTGCGGGTACGTATTCGGTGAACCTGCGGGTAGCGACGCCTTATTCGGGCGCTGCCTGTGAGATCAGGAACTCCGACGGAACGGTGCTTACGAAAGTGAATGTAGATAATACAGGAGGCTTCCAAAGCTGGAAGACTATCAGTGCAGTGGTGACGCTGCCTGCGGGTGTTCAGACATTGGTGATCGCCTCTTCTGCTACGATCAACTGGAATATCAACTGGGTGAGCTTTACGGGACCCTTGACCAACACGCTGGTGAGCGGGGACAAGCCACTGCCCGGGATCGTGCAGGCCGAAAATTATGATGCCATGAGTGGTGTACAGGCTGAAACGACTACGGATGCGGGTGGTGGCCAGGATGTCGGATCGATCGGACAGGGTGACTGGATGGATTATGCAGTGAATGCAGCGATAGCGAGCAATTATGTTGTGACCTTCCGGGTGGCGGCTACTGCTACAGGCGGTACGTTGCAGCTGCGGAGATCAGATGGCACAGTGCTGGGTGCTGTGACAGTGCCGAATACAGGAGGCTGGCAGACGTGGACATCCGTGTCTGTGACCCTGCCTTTGCCGGCGGGCAGTCAGAAACTGAGGGTATATTCCTCGGGTTCAGCAGGGGTGAATATCAACTGGATACAATGGGCTTATGCTGCGACGCCTGCCACTGCGGCTGTAGCGAAGGCCATACCGGGTACTATCCAGGCCGAGAGCTATGATTATGTTTATGGCATGCAGGTTGAAAGCAGCATGGACAGCGGCGGTGGACAGGATGTAGGCTGGATCGATCAGGGTGATTGGATGACGTATAATGTTACTGTAGCGACGGCGGGGACCTATACCGTGAATTTCCGCGTGGCTACTCCGAATACAGGTGCTGCCTTCCAGGTGAAGAAAGCGGATGGTACGGTGCTGGCTACAGTGAATGTGCCGAATTCGGGTAGTTATCAGACGTGGCAAACGATCTCTGCTACGGTGACGCTGCCGGCGGGCGCGCAGACGTTGGTGATCTATAGTGTCAATGCAGCTATCTGGAATATCAACTGGATGCAGTTTGTCAGCGGTACGACGAGTACGCAGGCGAGGGCTGCTACGATGAGTGCGTCGTCCCTGAATGTGCAGGATTCTGTTGGTTTGGAGCGTTTGCAGGTGTATCCGAATCCGGTGCGGGATGTGGTGCGGTTGGATATTGGCAATGGGTATATGGGGGTTATGAAGGTGCAGATCGTTGATGTGACGGGAAGGGTGCTGAAGGTGTTTGGGTTTGATAAGGAGCAACAGGATCTGCAGGTGAGCTTGCCGGTGGGGGATCTGCCGGGTGGGAATTACTTCGTAAGGGTGCAGGTAGGAGGTTGGAGTGTGGTGAGGAAGTTGGTGAAGATGTAGGTTTTAGTTTGTTTAGTTGTTAGTTTGGTTGAGTATATGCTGCCCACTGCGTCTTTCGGGATGGAGTGGGCAGTTTTGTTTTTTTGTTATTCCCGACAGCTATACGCCTTTCGGCGCTGTACATTCGGTATCACTGGACATTTGTTGTTTGTTGTGCCGACGTTTTATTGGGCATTTGCAGGTGAATGGGCTGGTTGAATGTAAGGCGCCTTCAGGCGATAGCTGGTCGGCTGGTCGCGGAGGGGGCTAGGGAGATTGGACAAGGGTGGTTTGGGACTCAGCGGTTATCGTGGAGCCGCCTATATTGAACTCGGGAATGCAAGGCAGAACTTTTCAGCATTTACCAAAGACATTTATGGGCCGGTGCTTTTTATGAGATAAAGTTCTTTGGCGCCCGAAGAAAGTACGGGTTGTACATCGTACCCTTTATCGAAAAGGGATTTGTTGCGCAGCCAGGCTGACTTTTGGAGGACGATGAAGTCTGCGTGGGGATCTGAGAGCGCGGCCTTTATGTTGCGGTCGACCAGGTCCATGTCTGTCTCGTAGCTTTTGGCCATGTAATGAAATTCGATACGGCCGTGGAAGCGGAGCTGGCTATATACGCTGTCGGCAAAGTTGGGCCAGTCGGAATAGACCGTGTAGGGGCGGGTGGGCTTTTGTTCCAGCGCGGTGTAGATATCCTGTTTGTTCATGATATAGATAAAGCCTACCAGGTTGAGCGCTGACCAGAAGATGGCAATGAAATAATGTATGCGGAAGAAGATGTTGGAAGACTTTATGATGACGAGCACAACGGGAATATAGATCAGATAGAGCAGGTAGAGAACGCTACGGTCGGAAGGGTATTTGGCTTGCAGTAAAAAGTGCGAAGCCAGGAAAAGCAGGGTAGCGATCACCAGGATAATGAGCTCCGTGTATTTCCGCAGGTATTTCCAGATAAGAATAAGACACACGGGCAGGAAGCTCAACATGACGGTGAATTTAGACACCGTCTCCAGCCGCAGTACATCGTACAGGTGGGGAAAGGGCGTGATATTGTAGAGCGTGAGGGTAGCCAGGAAAGTACTGTACATGCCGCCGGCTATGAGGTTATCCGATCCGTTGATGATCACGTCGTTGAGCAGTATGGTCTTGCCGATGTGGTAGACGTACAGCGTAAGGGCCAGCAGGAGGATACCGCTGAGGATGGTATGTATGTTACGGATACGGCTGCGGAACTGCACCAGAAAGAGGTAGGCCAGCATGGCCGCAAAGGGATAAAAGAAACTGACGATGGCCAGGCTGCTGATGGTCCCGCAGAGAATGAGTTTCCAGTAAGCGCCCGGTTTTCTTTCTTCCAGGCAGACTTTGAGATAGTAGAGGGCACCGACAAAGAAGGCGATGGCCAGGGCGTAACCACGACCGGCGCCGAAATAGACGATGGAAGGGGGGATGAAGAAAAGGGTGAACCATGCGTAGGAGCGATTGGGCCAGGCTTCCGACTTATAGGTGGCGGCTGCATAGAGGAACCAGGCATAAGGAAAGTAGGAAAGCAGGCTAAGCGCTCTAAAGCCGATGGGGTACCTGCAGCCGGCCAATTGAAGCGTTTTGAACCATAATGAGTTGATCAGATGATTGTTGGCGATGTTAAAATGCTTGTAGGCCAGGAGGTCTGCGAAGGATTCATGCTGGACAGAGAGATAGGTCCAGCCTTCGTCAAATTCCCAGAGATGGGACCATGCATAGTACAGGGCGAAAAGGAAGCCAAGGGTTGAGATGAGGAGGTAGAGCGAGGGGAAGGGCCCCCGGTCTTTTAAACGGAAAAGAGACATAGGTGCAAAAAATATATGAATATATTGGGGGTAATAATAGTTTAAATTTTCGATTTTTTTTCCAAAAAATTGCTTGAATATTGCAAAACAAGTGATTATGTTGTATTTTGATCGCCAATAATAACCCTGTAAGTATCAATGGAAAAGTTCAATAAGCTCTCTATTATTATTCCGGCCTATAATGAAGCGAAAACCATCCACCTGATCCTCGACCGTGTATTGGAGGTAAAGCTCATCGAGAACATAGAAAAGGAGCTTATTCTTGTGAATGACTGTTCCAAAGACAATACGGAAGAGGTATTGCTGGCGTACATAGCAAGTCATCCGGAGGCCGGGATACAGTATTTCAAGCACGAAGTGAACAAAGGGAAGGGGGCGGCCATCCATACCGGTATACAAAAGGCTACGGGTGAATATCTTATCATCCAGGATGCCGACCTTGAATATGATCCGCAGGAGTTCAACCAGTTAATATGGCCTGTCATCAGGGGTTCCGCCGACGTGGTGTTCGGGTCCCGGTTCATGGGGGGCAATCCGCACCGCAGGCTGTTCTACTGGCATAGCCTGGGCAATAAGTTCCTGACGATGTTGAGCAATGCGTTCACTAACCTGAACCTGACGGATATGGAAACTTGTTACAAGCTGTTCCGCAGTGATATTATCCAAAATATAAAGCTGGAAGAGAAGCGGTTTGGTTTCGAGCCGGAAGTGACCGCCAAGATAGCCCGGGTACCCAAGGTCCGCATCTACGAGGTAGGCATTTCCTACTACGGTCGTACATATGAAGAGGGTAAGAAGATCGGCTGGCGGGATGGTTTCCGTGCGATCTTCTGTATATTGAAGTACAACCTTTTCAAATAATAGCCTTTCCCTATGCCCGACGCATATGGTTTTCCCGACAGCAAAAAGTATCGTTCAGTATCTAAGGCTGTGGTCTATGGGATGGTGGTGGTCTATCTCCTTAACTGTCTGACCCATCTGCGACTGCATGTTGACATGCTGCGCTATTTTGCCATTAAGGATTGTGTGGAACTGGGATGTCCTCCGGACTCGGACGCAGCGCATGATTATATGCCGTGGGGATATACGGGTTTGCTGCTGATATTGTCCAAGCTGGGGGTCTTAAAATCCACCGTGCTGGTGTTGATCAATTGCCTGTATCTTGGCGGCAGTCTGCTCCTGGTGAGGAAGCTGTTCCGGACTTCCGTGAATCCCTGGTTCTCCGTCGTGCTGGTATTGCTGAACTGGACGACGATCAAGTTCGTCACACATCCTTTATCGGAGATGCAATATCTTTTTTTCTCCATGCTGGGTTTGTACCTCTTTCAACAATTTTCCCTGACGAAGCGGTGGATTTACCTGCCTGCTGCCTTTGCGGCCGCGGCGCTGGCGTTTATCACACGAACGGTGGGTGTCGCCCTGGCCGGAGCGTTGGCGGTAGGATTGTTGTGGGAGTTCCGCAAACAGTTGATCCACTTAATACGCCGCAATAAAGTGCTGGTGGCCCTGATCGTACTGATTTTGCTGGGCGTGGTGATCTTTTCGCGGCAATTGGGTCTCAATCATTATACGAAAGTATTTTCCAAGCAGTTCACGGAAGGGGTGACTGTGCTGACCATATTCAAATGGCACTTTACAGAGTGGTCGGAAATATGCTTCAATATGTCCATCGTGAAGCTAGCGCCTTTTACAGGACTTGCCACGGCGAAGCTGATCTTTTTATTAACGGGCATTGGACTCTTCGGCGGCTTCCTCTATTTATTGTTCTTCCGGAAGAATGATGTTCCTGTGATCGCGAAGATCTACCTGCTGCTGTATTCCATTGTCATGTTCAATTGGCCATTCTATGATCCCAGGTTTTGGGTGCCGGTGACGCCGCTGGTGGCTGCTGTGGTGGCTGACGCCGTTGGCCGGATACGTGTGAAGCGGCTGGTGGGCGGGCTGTCCTATGCCTGGCTGGTGGTGTATCTTTTTCTAGGGGTGGTGTCTGCGGCCTATCTTACCAACAGCTCATTAAGGCCGGAGGTAATGGCACGCACGCATGCCAATGGGGTATACAGAAATGAATATGAAACAGTTTTTTATGGCAAGCCTCTCAGCGATACGGCACAGCATATCGATCATGCCGCGCTGGAGGTGATACGCCGGTATGACCGCTAGGTTACGGCGGGCGTCTTTTTATACTTCTCCGGTCTTTTCAGGTAGAAAAGGAACCACAGGATATTATCTTTTATCAGCAGATTGTATGCGACTACGGGCACGATGACCCCTGTTATGATGCCGCAGGCAAGCAGGATGACAGGATCGTGGATCCCTGCATACCGCATGAGGATGGCCCTGACGAAGGCGGCCACCAGGACATGCATGACGTAAATGAACAGCGAATGGAAGCCCAGGACGCGCAGAAAGCGGAGGATATTCCAGGCCTGCAGGCGGAAGGCGAGGGCAAACATGGTAAAGCAGCCGATGATCGCGATGACGAGGAATGCAATGGGACTCACATTGCCATCAAAGTGCAGATAGTACAGCTGTGCCAGGGCGAAGAAGGGGATGGAAGCCAGGAGGGTGACGGGTTTGGTGAGGAAGCTTTGAGAGCGCTGGTGAAAGAAAAAACTGGAAATGGCGTCTCCCAGCGCGAAAAAAATATAAAACTCCATCCAGTCGGACAGCATACTAAACCTGTTGACATGCGGGGCAAGGAAGTACAGGCCCAGGCCCAGGAGCAATTGCGACCATTGAGGGGCCTTTAGTTTCACTTTCACCAGGAGGTAGATCATGGTAGCATTGAAGAGGGCCGGCAGGTACCAGAACTGGTCCAGGGCGCGGGGCTGGTAGAGAATATAGCTGTAATCTTTAAAGCTTCTCTGTGTATTGGTGTAGCCTGACATGGCCAGCTGAACGGTGATCTGGATAAAGGACCAGACCAGGTAAGGGTAGAACAGGTTCTCAAATTTGGTATAGGCCAGCTTGTTCAGGGGCCTGCGGCTGATGCTGCCATTGATAAAGATACCGGAGATGATGAAGAACAGGGGCATCCGGAAGCTGAAGAAGATCATATTGGCTGTCATCAGGGAGGGGGGGATGTCGAGGTGGCTGCTTTCCAGGCCCAGCAGGACGTGGCGATAGACCACCAGGAGGATGGCGATACCACGCAGGTAGTCCACCCAGGCCATCCTGTTCTTTTCCAGTATCGAGGTATTAAAGGCTTTTGCAAACCAGTTGTTCATGATGCATTATTTCCTACGGGTGATGTGGGAGCCGTGCTGCGCTGCGCTTTTTCCCAGACGGCGGACTGGGAGCCTTTCAGGAAACGGAAGAATCCCAGTATAACAGAAACGTTCATGAAGGTGAAATAGTAAGGGACCTTACAAATTTTCTTCATTTTTTGCGGCAGGGGCAGCCGATAGGCGGCAGCCAGGGTATAGAAGAGGGACTGGGCGCAGAAGGCGGCGACAAAGAAGAGGGAGAAAGGCGCCCAGAGCAATAAGGTGTTGGAGACAAACGTCAGGATCAGGCACAGTGGGCTGAGCGTCCAGCGTAATACCCGGTGGGAAATATATAAGAAAGACAGGGCCGGGCGACGCCAGAAGGCCAGCAGGGTGGACAGCATGAGGATGGCCTGAAAGCCACCGGCTGCGATGCGGACCTTGCGTTTCTGTTCTTCCCCCAGAGAGAAGGAGGGCAGTTCCATCGCATAGGAGTGAGGTTCGTACATGATGCGGTAGCCTTTTGCAGCCACGCGAAGAGAGAGGACGAAGTCGTCGAGGATGGTGTTTTCCGGAAGCGCTTCGTACAGGCCTCTGCGAAGGGAGAAAAGCTCACCAGCCGCGCCAACCACCGAGTAAAAGTCTGAATCTATTTTTTTCAGGCGGGATTCATATTTCCAATAAAGCCCTTCAGCGTCAGCCGATTGTTCAGAGTTCTGGCCTGCAGACAGGGAGATTACTTTTTTTTCGCCGGCAACCCCACCCACCTTCCCGTCGTAATAATGGCGGACGATGTTGCGGATGGAATCCTTATTAAGGGTGGTATTCGCATCGCTGAAAATGAGGATCTCGTTGCGGGCTTCCAGCACTGCCCTGTTGACGGCCGCGGATTTACCGCTGCGGGCCTGGTTGTGAAGCAGGCGTATGGATGGAAATTCCCTGATGATGGAGGGGGTCGTGTCGCTGGAACCGTCTGTTACGAACAGAAATTCGATGGCGGAGGAGGGATAATCCAGCTCCAATGAATTGACCAGCTTTTCACGTATGATCGCCTCTTCGTTGTAAGCGGCGACGATGAATGAAACAGAGGGGGTAAAATCCGGCGGTATGTTGATCGGCTCTTTTTTGCCCCGCAGGCGGGTGAACAACCACGCCAGCACCGCATATCCCCCATAGTTATAAAAAACGATAAAACTGCTGATGAAGAAGATATATTTAGCCAAAATCATATATGTATCAGCGGAAAGATTGATTATAAAAGGCTAAAATAGGTATAGAATCTTGATATGTCAAGGAATAGTTCCGCAGGTGGCCGCCACGGCTGAAAATGAGGCGGAAGCGGCGATTTTACTTGCAAAAATCATATAAACCTGTATCTTTACCCTCTCCCTTCTACCTAAGATCCATACCTGGCAAGACCTCTTCATCGTCCTTCCAATATCCAGTCATTAACACATTTATTGCGTCCTTTTAAACTGGATTGTACATGAAAAAAATTTACTTACTGGGTTTTTGTGCGCTTATTTTTTCCGGAACCTTTGCCCAATCGCCCGGCGGTGTCAGCACCGGTCTTACTTTATGGCTGAAAGCTGATGCTTCCAGCACTTTAACTTCCTCGGACAGCCTCGACAGCTGGAAGTATTCCAACAATGCAAATGTCTTTACGGCTACCGTAAGCAGGCCGCTGGTGGTGCCGAACCAATTCAATTTTCTGCCCGGCGTCTCCTTTTTCGGCAACCAATACATGGATGGCCCTACATTAGCCGGTGCGCCACTGCCTGCGGGCAAAGATGATTATGCTGTTTTTGCCGTTTGGACCTCGAACAGCAATGCCGGCATTCAAAGGGTCTGGTCGCAGAATGGATTTGTATTCGGGAACAATAATGGTACTTCCGTTTGGCTTTACAGCGGGCAGTGGGGTGATCAGGCAGAGATCGGTCCCTCATTTGTCACGGGAATGGGACGCAATTATACGGTGGGAGCACCATATATCACCCAGATGAACCTGCTGGCGCAGAACGATAATGACCTGGAGCTCATCGACCAGGGTAATCTGACCTCGCCTACGGTGCTGAGCACCTCACCCGGAAATGCCATTGCCACGAGGGCGCTGGCGGCGGATTATAACAGGCTGGGCCTCAGGACCTATCCCACATCAGAGGCTTTCATCGGGACCCTAGGGGAACTGATCGTTTACAACGCCTCCGTCAATGCCGGATCTGACAGGAACAAGATCTTTTCTTACATGTCCCTTAAGTATGGAATACCCCTGGGCACGGACCTGATCGCGTCGGATGGCTCTACGATCTGGAATTCTGCTGTCAATCCTTATAATAATGGCGTATTCGGCATTGGCCGGGATAACACGTCCGGGTTGCTGGTGACGCAGTCCAACAGCGCTTCGACCGGTGGCGGGAGTGGCGGCGGCCAGTCAGGGGCCGGCAATGTCGTGCTGAGCAATCCCAGCGCGTTGACCACCGATCTGAACTTCCTTACGGTGGGCAATGACAATGGTGCGACGACAGAAACCACTACAGGAGCGCCTGCTTCCATGAGCATCCTGGGCCGGAAATGGAAGGCTGCCCATGTCGGTAATGTAGGGACCGTAGATATCAGCATCGATTATACGGGGGTTACTACCCAGGGAACACTGGGAAATCCTAATAATTTCAGGTTGCTGGTGGATGCCGGCGGTACGGGCGACTTTACGGGCACACCGACCAAGTATACCCCGGCTTCTTTTTCTGGAAATATCGTTAATTACACTGGTGTTACATTGAATGATGGGGCTGTCTTTACATTCGGCAGCTCTGCCACGCCCCTGCCAGTGACCTGGGTGAGCTTTACGGCAACTCCGTCAAACTCAGACATTGTGCTGAACTGGAAGGTGACCAATAACCAGCAGGCCGTCGGGTATGTCGTAGAGCATTCGACAGACGGGATCCATTTCGAAACGGTGGGCCAAGTGGCCAATGATCCTCATGTCGCATCATACAGCTATACTTATTCGCAGGCTGCGCCCGGCACCCATTATTTCCGGGTACTGGAGACGGACCTGGACGGTCAGTCGATCTATAGCCAGACGATCCCTGCCAGCATCAAAGCCAGCCCCTTCAAGATCGTATTGTTGGGCAATCCGCTGCAAACCAGCAGCGTAGAGCTAAGGGTGACGGCTGCTACTGCCAGCAAGGCTTATTTTGAGCTATGGAGCCTCAGCGGGGTGAAGGTGATCAGCGTGGATAAGCCATTGAGCGTGGGCGTTAATTCAGTAAGCATACCTGTCGATAATCTGGCTGCAGGCAGCTATGTTCTCAAGCTGAGGGCAGGAGATGCCGTTCTGAACCAGCAGGTGATCAAGTGTAAATGAGCAGTGCGTATATAATTTTATTACATATACAGAAAAAACACCGTCGGCTTCCGGCGGTGTTTTTTTTAATATATCTTTACGAGCGACCTCAAATCTCCCAACTTGAAAAAGTATTTCGCCAGTTATTGGATCCGTAGCGCCTTTTACACGATATTCCAGCGATTTTCCCTGACTTTTTTCGGGTTTGTGAATTTTGTCATACTTACCCGTGGTTTGACTGTGCCCCAGATGGGCACCTGGGCTTTATTCCTCGCCATTACGGGCATCTTTGAGGCTACCAAGAGCAACCTGCTGAAGAATGCTCATATCAAGTATGTCAGTTCCAGCGATGACGAAGCTGAGCGGACGGCGGTGGCGTCGTCTTCTTTTCTCATCAATACCGCTATTACTTTGTTCTTTGTCCTGCTGATCGTTGTCTTTTCCGGTTGGCTGGGAAGGTGGTTCCACACGGGTGCGGAGTTGGCGGAGATGCTGCGCTGGTTCATACCCGGCATGCTTTTCATGATCTTTTTTGCTCACCTGGAGGCCATCCAGCAGAGCAACCTGGATTTCAAAGGCGGGTTTGCCGGATCCTTTGTGCGGCAGATGTTATTCTTTGGGGTCATTGTCTGGTACAGGCTGACGAAGACGCCCATATCCTTAGCTTATTTGTCCATGTACCAGTCCATTACGATCGGGATTGGAACGATCGTCCTCTATTTTTACAGTAAGAAATATTTGCTGTTCCAGTTTAAGCCCAGCCGGCTATGGATCAAAAGGATCTTTGGGTACGGGGGGTATATATTCGGGTCAGGAATGGTGGCCAATATCAACCTTAACCTGGATCAGCTGATGACGGGCAGGTTCATAGCGCCCGGCAGCGTAGCGTATTACAATGTGGCTTCGCGGATCAATCTTTTAGTGGATATTCCTTCTTTTGCCGCAGCGGAGGTGCTTTTTCCCAAGGCTTCGCAGGCTGCTGCGGAGGGGACGTCGAAGGTGAAGTATTTGTATGAGAAAATGGTGGCGGTGCTATTGGCTTTTACGCTGCCGACGGCGCTGGTGATCATCCTGCTGCCTCACTTCGTGACGGTGGTGATTGCCGGTCCTAAATATGCTTTGTCAGCCCCTATCCTGCAGATGTACATGGTGACGGGGATCTTTCGTCCGGCCCAGAACCAGGCTGCCAACCTGCTGAATTCCATCGGCAAGCCCAAACTGGTGTTCTGGGCCAATACGGGAACGTTGATAGGATTTCTTATTATCAATTATGCCTGCCTGGTGGAATTCGGGTTTTACGGAGCGGCCATCGGCACGATGGTGACGGCAATGGCCGGGTTTGTCTTTTGGTATTTTATCATGCGGCGGCATATCGACCTGGAGCTAAAAAATGTCGGCCAGTATACGGTGGATGTATACAGGACTGCCTACCGTATGTTGCAGGGCGCTTTGAAGAAGGCGAGAGACAGCGCCCGGTCATAGGTTCCCTTTCTTTAGTTCTTCCACGACATGGCTGCAGGCGCGGGCGGTGAGCGCCATGTAGGTAAGGGAGGGGTTGGCGGAGCCCGAGGATGTCATACAGCTGCCGTCCGTGACCAGCACGTTGGGGACGTCATGGAGCTGGTTCCAGGCGTTGAGGACGGAGGTTTTCGGATCCCTGCCCATGCGAACCGTGCCCATTTCATGAACGGCGGTGCCGCCGGGCTGGAGGTAGCTGTACGCGTTGATGTCTTTGAACCCTGCCGTGGCGAACATTTCTTTTACAGATTCCAGGATATCCTTACTCATTGCCTTTTCATTATCCCTGTATTCAAAATCGATCTTAACCATGGGGAGGCCCCAGGGGTCACGGTTGTTCCTGTCGATGGAGATCTTGTTGTCGAAGTAGGGCAGGGTCTCACCCCAGCCGCCCATCCACATGCCCCAGGGGCCGGGTGAGAGGAGCTGGTCCTTGAATTTTTTCCCAAAGCCTGGCGCCGAGGCGCCGATGTCCCGCCATTCGGCCCTGGCTCCTTTGCCCTGGATGCCGAAACCCCGGATATAGTCTTTCCGGGACTGACCGCCGGGCAGGTTGCGGAACCGGGGGATATAGATGCCGACGGGTTTCCTGCCGGAGTAGTATTTGTCTTCCATGCCTTCCAGGACGGCACCGGCGCCGGTGCCCGTGAAATGGTCCATCAGATTGTGACCTATCTGTCCACTGGAGTTCCCCAGGCCGTTGGGGAAATGGGCTGAAGACGAGTTGAGCAGGAGGGCAGCTGTAGCGATGGTGGAGGCGTTGAGAAAGATGACGCGGGCGAAGTATTCTGTTACGGACTTTGTCAAAGCATTGGTGACCCGTACGCCTGTGGCTTTGTTACTTTTCGGGTCGTAGATCACTTCAGTTACGATGGCGTCGGAGACGAGGGTAAGGTTGCCTGTGGCCTGGGCGGAGGGCAGGGTGGCAGCGTTGCTGCTGAAGTAGCCGCCGAAGGGGCATCCCCTGGAACAGAGGTTGCGGAACTGGCAGGGGCCTCTTCCATTCCAGCCGCGGCTGAGGTTGGAGACGCGGCCAATGGTGGAGATCCGGTCTTTATAGTGTGTGCGGACCTTGTCTGAAAAGTGTTGTTCCACGCAATTCATCTCAATGGGAGGGAGAAAATCGCCGTCGGGCAGGGAGGGCCAGTTCTCTTTGGAGCCGCTGATGCCCACATATTTTTCCACGTAATCATACCAGGGGGCCAGGTCGTTGTAGCGGATGGGCCAGTCTACGGCGATACCGTCCTTCAGATTGGCCTCAAAGTCCAGGTCGCTGTAGCGGTAGCATTGGCGGCCCCATGTGAGGGACCGTCCGCCCACCTGGTAGCCGCGAACCCAGGTGAAGGGTTTTTCCTGGATATAAGGATGATCGCTGTCCCTGACGAAGAAGATGCTGCCGCCGGCATCGCCATAGGCAGTCCGGATGGGGTCGACGGCTTTTTCCTTTTCCGTATGGTTGCCTCTGAACTCAAAGTCCCATGGGTTGAGGATGGCGGTGGGATAATCCCTGATATGGACGACATTCTTACCTCTTTCCAGCACGAGGGTTTTCAGGCCTTTTTCGCAGAGCTCTTTGGCTGCCCATCCTCCTGTGATGCCGGAGCCGACGACGATGGCGTCAAAAGTATGCTGACCGGCGCCTTTGCCGGGAAGATTGACCTGGTTTTGAGGGGTAATTTGTTTGGGATCGCCCATAGTGGATTAATTGGTTGCCCAGCCTTTCTGCGCTGGCTGCAGGGGTATGCATCCATGGAAGCTGCCCGGGATATAAAGATATGCCAGTCCTTTTGTTGCGCCGGCGGAGGAGGTGCAATACCCCTCCACGGTATAGTCTTTCAGGATGCGAAAAAAGGAACGACCGGTCAGGCGGGCTTCCAGCTTGCCGGCGGCGCCTTTGAAGGGCTGGCCTTTTTGTTCGAAATAGAGCAGGGCGGCCTCCTGGTCGGCGGGGGCGCAATGCTGAAAAGGTTTGCCATATTTACTTCTGCAGCGATCCTGCATTGCCTTCAGGCCGGAAATAAAGGTGTTCTGTTCTTTTACGGGGGTACAGCTGGTGATCATTTTTATGATGAAATCGGCTACACCGGCTTCGCGGGCTCCCGGGGAATCGGTGGCGGGGATGATCGATTCTGAAAGGGCAGCGATGAGCTCCTTATTGTTGCGGAGCCAGGGCATATCCGGAGACCGGACCAGGGTCCACCATTCGTAGGCTGCGCCGGCGCCTGCCAGGCCGATGCCGGCAAGGGTGATACGAAAGATTGCCTTACGCCTGTTCATGATCAAACATACTTATTTTTCTTTGAATTAAGGGGTAAGAAATCAATGATCCGTGCGGTTTGCCGTGCCTGTAAAAAACGGTTAGGATCAAAATAAAGAATGATATTTCTTCGTTTGTTGTCCGGCCCCAGATTTTGCCTTATTTGTTGGCATCCATCGATTTTAAAGGTTAAATTTGGCGAAAATTTCCCTTAATGGATTTTACCTATCTGATACGGGTTTTGATGAAGCGGAAGTGGATCATCGTGGGCTCTGCCATCCTGGCGGCAGTGGTCGCCTGGTCGCTGACCCGGCATGAGCCCAAGGGCTACAGGAGCTCGACCCGTATCTCCACAGGATATGCGATACCTGATGAGATCAAGATAAACGAGAGCAGTACGAACATGTTCGATGCTGAAGTACGATTTAATAATGCCATCAATACCTGGATGTCGGCGCCTGTGATGAGCCTGTTATCCTATGAGCTGATACTCCATGATCTTACCAGCCCGAACCCTTTCCGCAGGCTGAATGTCAAGCAGCTGCAATCGAGTACCTATAAAGATGTGAACCTGACGGAAGCCAAGCGTGTTTTCAAGGATAAGCTGGAGACCATGACCGTGCTCACCAGTTATAAGCCCGATGAAAAAAAGCTGCTGGAGTTCCTTGACCTGTATGGTTACGGCTACGGCCAACTTTTAAGGCATATCCAGATCTACCGCGTGCCGAGTACGGATTATATTCAGACGGACGGCATAACAGAGAACCCCGAGCTATCGGCATTCATGGTGAACACGATGTTCGAGCAGTTCATCCGGTACTACCGGAATATCAGGAGCACGAAGTCGCAGGAATCGATCGACACCCTGCAGAGCATCGTGGACAAGAAGAAGCAGGAACTGGATGAAAAGAACCGGATACTCAGGGGAGAGGGCGGGACGGATGTCGCCACGGAAAGCACCAGCAAATACGAGCTGATCAGTGAGTTTGAGAAGTCGCTCAGCGATGAGAAGAACAGGCAGACGGACCTTTACTTCGAACTGCGGAAGGTGAACCAGAAGCTGGGCGTTGCCAATGCCAATGCAAAGGATCAGGCTACAAAGCCGCCTCCCCCCACCACGGACCCGAATAATAATGAGGAGCTGCTACAGGCACGGAAGGCAATGAACGATGCTTACAAGGAGTATCTTAATACGAACGATAAGTCGAAGCTGGACAGGTACAATCAATTGAAGGCTGAGTTCAATCAAAAATATGCGGCAGCGAATCCCAATGCCGGATCGGGTACGGAGAAGTTGCCGGACAACCGGGCGGACCTGCTGGACAAAAAGAACGATGTGGAAGTGAGCATTGAGGCCAGCAAGGAGAAGATCAAACTGCTGGAAGACAAGATCAGCAACCTGAAAGCGGGGATCAGTACAGCATCGACCAAGACGCAGACGGTGGAGACGCTGATCAAGGATGCGGACCTGGCTGAGAAGGAATATCTTGCTGCCAAGGCGCGATTGAACGCCGCTACCGACATCGGATCATCTTCCGTTAACAATTTCCGTCAGCTGCAGATAGCGCAGCCGGCAATAGACCCCGAGCCATCGAAGCGGATGCTGATCGTGGGAATGGCAGGCGCTGTCACTTTCATGACTGTCATCGTGATCATCATTTTTCTCGTGTATGTGGATTCTTCGATCCGCACGCCTATCATCTTTTCGAAGGCCGTGGGCCTGAAGCTCATCAGCATGGTGAACTTCATGAACCTGAAGAACAAGACGATGAAGGACATCGTGGCGGGACATATTAAGGAGGAGGACAAGCTGGAGAAGAAGCGTAACAATGTCTTCCGGGAGTCCATCCGCAAGCTGCGTTATGAGATAGAGACCAGCGGCAAGCAGATCTTCCTGTTCACGAGCACGAAGAAAGGGCAGGGGAAGACCACGCTGATACAGGCGTTGTCGTACAGTCTCAGCATGAGCCGGAAGAAGATACTTATTATCGATACGAACTTTTCCAACAATGACCTGACAGTACAGCTGCAGGCAGACCCTGTGCTGGAGAAGATCTCCAATGACACGAACAGCAAGTCGCTGATAGAAAAGATCCGGTTCTTTTCGAAGAACATCGGCTCCGAGATGGGGGAGGTCTATGTAATAGGGTCCGAGGGAGGGGATTACACACCTTCGGAGGTGCTGCCACGTGAGAACCTGCTGTCGTACCTGCATCACCTTGTGAATGAATTCGATTATATTTTCCTGGAGGGACCTCCATTGAACGACTTTAGTGACAGTAAGGAATTGATACAATATGTGGATGGGATAGTGGCAGTTTTTTCTGCCGTGCATGTTATCAAACAGATCGACAAGGAGTCTATCAGGTTCCTGAAGGACCTCAATGGTAAGTTTACCGGATCTGTATTGAATATGATCGACCTGGAAAATATAAATGCCGTATAAAATGAATCGATCTTTTACGTATCTACTCGTATCCTTTTTTTTAGCAGGAGCCGTAACCGTGGAAGCGCAGAATCCTACCGGCAAGCCCAAGACAGCTGTACCGCCGGCTAACCCGGTGCCAACGGCGCCCATTACCCGTATTTCGACGGACCTTTCCGATACGGTGAATGAGAACAAGCTGGTGATGCTGGCTCTTCAGGGACCGGAATATGATGCTTCCGTTCACAAAAGCAAGGTCGATGAGCTGGAACTGCGCAGGGCCAAGGCCACCTGGCTGAACCTGTTGAGCATTTCCACCAATTACAATGACCAGAGCTTTGCGAAGAAGTCCACTACGGGAACGAACAACTACGTATATCCCAAATATTACTTCGGCATTACCATCCCGCTGGGGATCATTTTCTCGCAGGGCAATACGGTGAAAATGGCACGTGAATCCATTGCGCAGGGGAAAGACCAGCAGGAGATCCTGGCCCGGCAGATAAAAGCGAACGTGCTATCCAAATACAAGGAATACAAACTACTGAGCGCCCTCATCGAAATGGAGAGCGAGACCATCAACGATGTACAGGCCAATTTTTCCCAGGCCGAGGACAATTTCCGCAAGGGCACTATTACAGTGGAGTCTTATATGCTTGTGCAAAGGGCAAAGAACGACGAGCTGACCAAAGTGCTGAACCTGCAGTTCCGGCAGGACCTTATCCGGATCGATATCGAACGGATGATCGGGTGGCCGCTGGACCATGTGCTGCGTCCTGTACCAGGAGCTAATCCTATTAATAAATAGTTGCCGGCAATCCCTATGGCAACCAATGGATATATTAAGAGCCTCGATGGTGTGAGGGCCTTTGCCATCCTGCTGGTGATGAGCCTGCATGGAGAGATCACCACGTTTGGGTGGATCGGGGTGCAGTTGTTCTTTGTGCTGTCGGGTTTCCTCATCACGGGCATACTGTGGAAGGATAAATCCTCCTCCGAGCCCCTTTCCTTCAAGTTGAAGAAGTTCTGGGTACGTCGTACGCTGCGGATCTTCCCCTTATATTTCGGTTTCCTGCTGGTGGCAGGCGTCGTTTATAGCTTTACACATACACCGGAGGGTTATGGCGTGTATATCCCTTACCTGGTGAGCTATACTTTTAATTTTACGAGATCATTTGCCGGATGGCACTGGTATCCTGCCTTTACGCATTTCTGGTCCCTGTGTATCGAGGAGCAATTCTATCTTTTTTTCCCCCTGATCATACTGATAAGTCCGAAATGGCTAATGAAGGTCTTTATGATCGGGGTGATCATTGCGGCGCCGCTGGTACGTTATCTGCTGGGAGAGCATTTCATTGCACGGGGATTCAGCGGTGAGCCGTTGTCGGACATCGTATACTGGCATACGCTGAGCCACCTGGACGCCTTTTTTATGGGTGGTATCATACACGTCATGTCTTTGGACAGGAGGGTAAGAAGGCCTCAATTCCTGCTGCTGGTCAGCCTGGCTGCCGTGGTGGCTGCGGGGATCTGGGATTATGGGTTCAGGAGGGCGCAGGGGAGCTATATAACGGATCTGGGCTATCGCATCGGGCAGTCGGAACATTATGAATATGTATGGCACTATACACTGCTGAACCTGTTCTTTTCAAGCCTGATCCTGGTGCTGGTGAGCGAGCATATGCGGGGGCGTTTTACCCGGATGAAAACTTTCTTACAGAACAAATGGCTGGTGAATATCGGGCGGGTGAGCTATAGCATGTATATATTTCACTGGCTGGTGTGGGCTTTTCTATTCAAGCCGTATTTTAACCCGGAACATTCGGTGGTGAAGATCCTGTTATTCCTTCCTTACCTGGCGACGGTGTACCTGCTGTCGGAAATAAGCTATCGTATTTACGAGGTACATTTCATCAAACTAAAGGACCGATTTTTCCCCCGGCCCGACCTGGGCGAAAAGGCGACCAAGCCACTGGCTCCTGCAGCGAAGTGATCAGGCTTTTGCGCTGAATTCTTTTGGTGTATGGAGGAAACCTGTCTTGTGTTTTTTAATATTCAGCAAAGCTTTTACCATGGAGAACATCAGCACAGGGATCCTGGAAAGGGCTGTGAGCGTCTGCCTGTTGTAAAAGGCCGATGGGATGGCGACGATCATCGTCAGGGCGTAGACGCCGACCAGGGCCAGCCACCAGGGCCAGCCGGGGGCCAGGATGGAAAATCCTGTAATGATGGTGACGGTGCAAATTGCGATCACCAGTAAAAAGACGAGCATCAGGAGGAGGCGGGGCAGGAAGATGCATTGAAAGAGCTTATGCAGGAAGATCTTGTGGGTGCGCAGGTGTTTCATGTCTGGGGAAAGGAAGCTTTTCAGGTGGTCCACCTGTGTGCCGAGCCAACGGGTCCTTTGTTTTTCAAATACTTCTTTACGTTGTACTTTTTCATCATAGATGTAAGCATCTTCGATGAATTCGACCATGATGTCCTTTTTGACCAGCTGGATGTCTATTTCCCTGTCCTCTCCCGGATTGTCCTGGATGGCGGGCAGAGCAAAGATGCCGCTGATAAGATCATAGCGGAAGGCCATACCCGATCCGATGAGGGCGCAGGAGAGGCCCAGAACGCGCTGACCGCGCCGAAGCATGGTGTTATTGATCTCTTCGCTCATTGCGTCCAGGATGGCTACGGAATTATTCTTGTTCTTTGCCGTGCGGTGGCATTGGACCACCTGCCAGCCGGCGCTGTAGGCATGATTGACTTTTTCGAGAGTGTCGGGAGACATGATGTTATCGGCATCCAGGATCATGGCCAGGTCGTAATCGCCGGAGGCCAGTTGCTGAAAGGCTGCATTGAGCGAGCGGGCTTTCATGCTTTTTTCCAAACGGACGGTGATGACGTTGACGGGGATCTCCCGCATGAGCTGGATGGTTTCCGGCTGGAGCTGGTCAGCCACGACGGTGACAGTGTACCTGTCTTTCGGATAGACCTGGTTAAGCGCCTGCCGGGCTGTGTTGACGATGACCGAATCCTCTTTGTAGGAGGGGATGATGACGGCTATGCGGGCCTTATCGGGATGGGAAGTATATTTCCGGAGCTTGCCGAAGCGACCTGCTGCTGCCAGGAAAAAGAGGTACAGGATGGTCGAGGACAGGTAGACAAACAGCAGGGAAGTGAGGATATATACGACTATCATGGTTTAAAGTTAATCTTTTTTAATATGACCTGCAGGGCCGATGGAGACCGTGATGGCTGTATTTTGGGTACCTGTATTGCTATCCGTCACAGATAGTTGGAAAACATATGTCCCGGGTGTGAGGCCGGCTACTGTGGTGGAAGGGGAGTCGGGGCGGGTGATGGTGCAGAGCTTCCCGCTGACCCTTTTCCAGCGCCAGGAAGTGATCTTATAGTCGACGGTGTCGATGCCATTGGCTGACCTTGGGGTGGACTTAACCAACAGGGGGGCGGAGGCGGTGCCTTTTAATGTAATAGTGCCGCCTTCTTCTTCGACAGCGGCGTGAATGGAGGGGGGCTGAAAGTTATAGGTCTGGAAAACAGTGGTCAGCGGGGTGACCCTGGTCGGCACGAGCACGTCCAGTGCGTTGGGATGTTCCATCTGTTGCATATTGAACAGGCCGTTGCCCAGGACCATTGCTTTGTTACGGCCCCAGGAATAAAGGTCGCCGTTCTCCGCCAGGGCGTATTTATAGAAACCGAACCAATTGTTGGAAAACAGCCTGGCCCATTTGATCCCTTTACCTATCTGTACGGCGGGTGCGGGAACGGGGTTCTCGCTGTCTTTAAAGGACCAGCCGTATCCCGGGAAGGTAGGGTAGTGGTGTTTGTTAACTGTTTCTTCGCCATTGCCTACTTCTCCCTGGGCATTGAAGCCCAAGCCATACATATCGCCGCGGGTATCGATGTAGTGGGTGGTGTTCCAGTCCACGGAGATCTCTTTGATGGGGGCTTTAACTTTCCAGAGGTCTTTTACGGGTGTGGGCTGGGGATAGGCTGCGGGTGTTTTTGAGCCCCAGCTACCCCATGCTGTTCCCCAAACGTAGGGGTATCCGGCATTTGCGCCAGGGGTTGTGGGTATAATACAGCCTGCGTAGTCGAAGTGGCATGCGAAAACGTCGATGGCGGGAGCGGGTATCGTCTTTTTGACGGGGTTCTTTCCGCCGCCGTAGGTCCATTCATATACCTGGCCTGATCTTGTGAGGGCGACGATCCTGTAGCCGCCCAATGCCAGCTTTTTTACTGTCATTCCTTTGGGAGACAGCTGGATGGGGCGCAGGTTATTGGCACCGGCGGGTGTCAGCAGGTGATAGTCGTCATTACCGAAGTACCAGACGCTGCCGTCGGACCTGATGGTGAGGGTGGTGTTCTGGTAGGCGAAGACTTTTACGTTCTTATCGAAGGGGGCGCCGGTGGTGTCCGTGTCATATCGGTCCGTGTTGGCGGTGTAGTCGATGCGGGAGGACCAGATATAGCCCTGGTCGTCGAGGGCCCTGAATTCGTTGAAGGCGCCGTCGCCATCGACGGCTTTTCTTCCGCCCAGGGGGAATTTAACGACAGTCCGGGAGCCATTGTTCCATCCATAGATATTACTGTCGCTGGCGATGTACCATACGCGGTATTCGCAAACGATGACCTTTTCCACGCGGAGGGAGGGGGATAAGGGTGGTTGCGCCAGGGCGGGGAAGGCGCCGGCCAGCCAGGTAGCAGTGAGGATCAGTGGCAGTATGTGTAGAGGGGTGCGTTTCATGAGGAGGGTTATATGCCAATTTCCGGGTGCCTGGGTTCGGCATCCGTATCAAAATATTTCAGGTTGAGCATAATGGCTATGAGGGGGAAGTATACCAGGGAGTCGGTGACGCCACCCACGGCCAGCTGGGTATATTCGCCTACGTAAAAAGAGAAGATGGCGCTGAGGCAGGCGCCGTAGTAGACTTTGATGTCCGGCGACCGGGCATTAAAGAAGCCACGTATGCCTGTGCGCATGACCATAAAGTATAGGACACAGACCAGGATCAGGCCGACCCATCCTGTTTCGGTGGCTTTGACCACGTAGCTGCCATCCGGCTGGAAGTTGGCCAGGGGGTGACCGGGGTGTTCTTTGGCGCCATTGAAGCCTGTGGTACCCAATCCGCCGCCGATGGGGTGGCTACGGACATAGGGTTGGATGAAAGCCCGGGCCTCCAGCCGTACTTTGTAGGATTGATCCTGGGTACCTATGAAGGTGCTGCGGAAGCGACGGACGGTGCCGATGCTCTGGAAAGGGCCATACATGAGTATGAGAAAACCGATGATGGAAGCGATGCCTAATTTCTGGATGGCGGGTTTGTCGATATTGAGCAGGATAAAGAAGCCCAGGCCCGCCAGCATGGTGGCGTAGGCGGTGCGGGTGCCTGAGTAGCCCACGGCCAGGAGCATAAAGATCGCACCTATGATATAGGCGGCGCGCCATTTCTTATCTTTCTCATAGATCCCCAGGATAAAGTAGTAGAGGGTACAGCCAGTCATGAGCAGCCCATAGATGGAGGGGTCGGACATGGTGCCGAACTTTCGGAATTCCCCATTGACGAAGAGGAGGCCGAAGGCGATCGGATTCGACAGGATGGACTCCAGCTCCCAGGGCATGAGGCCGAACCACTGTTGGATACAGCCGTAGATAGCGCTGATGCCGGCTGCGATCAGGAGCATATTGGAGAATTTCCGGATCTTCTGCATGCTGTCGAAGAGATTGTAAGCCGCAAAAAGTATGATGATGAAGTCGAGGAACTTACGGAATCCTGTGATATTGGTGGCGGAGGCGCCCCCGGAGTTGGGATTGAACATTTCCACGACGTTGAAGAAGAGAATGACGAAGAAGTAGGTGACCAGGGGGATCTTATTGAAGTACTTCAGGGTGATACGAAAGTCCGGCCGGGATAAGCTCAGGCCCAGGAGCATGACGATCGCCAGGATATCGTATACCAGGCCTACGGGAAAATCGCCGTGGAAGAAGGCTGAATTGAACCAATAGATGAGAAAGGCAAAAAAGAGGAAAAAGTAGAAGCATACTTCCGGGTCCTTGAGGAAGATCACCAGGGCGACGAAGCCGACGATGGCTACGAAGAAGGCGAGCCCGCTGGCCATGTCTTTGGAAATGAGCAAACCGAAGATACAAGCCAAAGCGGCTATGGAGAGATAGCCCAGCCAGTTGTTCAGCTTGTCGCGGAACAGGGTCTTAATGGTAAGGGCCGAGACTTTTCTGTTGATCTTCTCCCGCATTTCCCCGAGCAAGTGTCTGGCCATGGGCGGTTATAAAAAAACTAGTTTTAAAATTACAAATATCAGGAAGGCTGCAACGATGCTCACCATGACAAATTCATGAAAGGAGGGCTTTTCCTGGTGCATGTAAGGGTGATATTTAATTACTTTACCAACAACGAAAATAGGCAAAATAAAATATGTGTAAAGGGCAATATTTTTTCGTGGTACGGTGTACGTAGTGGCCCTGAAAGAATCTTATTTGGTTATCAGGATATTAAAAAACTGGGGAATTTTTGGGACAAAACACGTACATTTTTCCTCTTATTTGGCATAGTTTTAGCACGATTCAAGTAATTTTTAATCTGTACCGGATTTAGAAAACCAAGTTTAAGCTACCGTACTTTAACCCTTATTATTTGGTTTTGAATCAGGTGTGTTTTTTTCGATGATTTTTGACTGAAATCCTAAATCCAGTTAAACTATGAAATCCAAATTCTATTTGATGGGGCTGGCATACCTATTGCTGTCAGCGCTCAGTCCCCATCACGCCAAGGCGCAGGCGGAAAGTCACAACTTCATCACGTATGACACTACTTATAAGCTAGGTAGTCTCACCTACTCTATTCGAATCAGTCGCCCGGCCAATATGTTCAAGGCCGGTGATCCGGACACGGCCTCGCGTCCTGCGATCATCACCATGCCCGGTCAGGGTGAGATGGGGACGAATCTCGCGAAATTGCAATCTTTCGGACCACATTACTGGCTTAACAATGGATGGGATGGCGGAGTAGTCCTCGGTAACGGGACACATTACCCGATCCTCATCACGATGATCTGCAGTTATACGTATGTTCAGCCGGATTGGAACCTGGCGGTCCTGAACTATTTATTGAATACTTATCATATCAAAAGGAACTCGGTGCACCTTGGCGGGCTTTCGCAGGGTGCATTTACGTGGTCGGCCATGATCACGTATGAGTCGAGTCCCGGGGCGGAGGATGGGATGAAGCCTGTGACCAGCCTTACGATCCTATCGGGTGCAGCGACAGTGCAGCCCGGTCCGGGGTATCCTTATTTCGGGCATTGGGCGAAGAAGTATGGGGGCAAGATGTTTGCCACGGTGGGAACTGCCGATGCGCAGGTGATCAATCCTCCGCTGGCGGCCAAGGCCATGAATGATTCGGTGCCCGGGTCGGCCTATTTCACTTACAATAGTGTTGGCGGCGGCACCCATTGCTGCTGGAATACTGAATATGATCCGAAGGCGGTGAACTGGCAGTCATTTGCGCCGTTGGGCACTTATATTACCACGAGCACGGATACGAATGCCAGGGGCACCTATTACAAGGGAGAGTCGATCTTCCAGTGGATGTTACGGCAGGGGGATACTACGCTGGTGGGTTCGGGAACTCCGACGACGCCTACCGGGCCTGTGATGACGCCACCGACGGTGAGTGCCGGGGCCGATCAAAATATTACGCTGCCGCAGACCTCTGCGACGTTGACGGGGACTGCTACGCCAGCTTCCGGAACAACTATTGCCAGCATAGCCTGGACGCAGGAGAGCGGTGCGGCTGCAACGATCACTAATCCCGGGTCGGCCAGTACGACAGTGACGGGCCTGGCTGCCGGCGTTTATGTGTTCAAGCTAACGGTGACCAGCGATGCGGGTGTCACCTCTGTTTCCACGGTGACGCTTACGGTGAAAGCTTCCGTTCTGCAGGATCCTATCGTGAGTGCGGGTGCTGGTCAGACGATCACGCTGCCTACGAGCACGGTGATACTGGGTGGAACTGCATCGGACCCCAATGGCGGGACGATCGTGAAGTATGCCTGGACCCAGAAGAGCGGAACTGCGGCGGTGATCAATTCGGCTGCTGCGGCTACTACGACTGTGATGGGGCTGTCGGCCGGCGCCAGTGTATTCACGTTGACCGTGACCACCAGTGAGGGTACCACGGCTTCCGCGGACGTGACTATCACGGTGAACCCGGCGGTGTCTGTTCCTGCTTCGGGACCTTTGCCTATCAAGAAAGTAATCGTCTGCGAGTATCGTGTATTCTATATTGGCAGTGACAACAATGTATATGGATGGAATGGCGGCGGCGCGCTGAAGGTGTTCCCCATCGGTGGCAACAAGGTGGTGGACGGAGACGGTGCGTTCAACCAGTTCCGTGTATTGGATGACAAGGGTTATATCTGGTCGTCGCGTGTGGACTGGACGTTGGTGACTGACAGGGTCGAGACCGATACGACAGGCGCTGCTTTCGACAAGAATGTAAAAGTTTTCGCCTATAAGAATACCACGCTTACTGTCCGTACGGATGGCAGTCTTTGGTATTATGGAAATGATGATTATAACCTGTTCTCTACGGCGGGCGTCACGGGCATGCGGCCTGTGCAGCTTTCGCCTGCCGGCATGCAGATAAAGAAAGTGGCATTGGGCAGTACCCGTATCGTAGCCCTGACTGTAGCAGGGGATGTATATGAGTGGGTCATCGGCAAGGGTAAGACGCCAGTGAAGAAGACCATTCCTGCGCCAGCCATCGATGTATTCGCCAGCCATTTCGACTATGCGGGCTGTATCGTGGAAGCGAGTGCCGGTGCGACCAGCGGGTATCCGTATGTATGGGGTACTTCCTGGGGCAGCTGGGGCGCCAAGGGCGGGCCCACGTATAGCACGCCCACCAATTTGTCAACGCTGTGGGGCTTGAAGTATCCCATCAAGGAGATCTCTGTCGACTGGAATACCACGCACTATATCGACACGCAGGGTGACATGTATGGTTTTGGGTTCAACTCACAGGGCGAGGTAGGTAATGGAGAGGAGTTTGTCAACAAGTATACGTATTCTACTTTCCCCGGATATGGATGGACGTTTACGGACAGTGAGAACCCTGTAACGGCCCCTGCGGTGCAGATCGGCAAGGGGGTGAAGTGGTCCAAGCTGTACTCCAATAACTGGTTTGGATTCTATAAGTATGCGCAGGCAGAGAATGGCGACCTTTATTCATGGGGACGTGGAAAGGCGCTTGTATTGGGTAACGGCTTTTCCTGTGTGCAGGAGGCTGCCCACCCGAATGCGCTGGACGTACTGGTACCCACGCTGGTGACGCCTATGTCTACGACCAGCCAGTCCTATGACTGGACGCCACCTGCCATCAGTGCCGGGGTCAACCAGACCATTACCAGCACGACGGCTACCCTTACCGGTACCGCCACGGCGCCACAGCTGATCAAGAACAGCGCTGTCGCGGCCAATGGTATCAACCGGGTAGGCTACAATATCATATCTTACAAATGGACGCAGGTGAGCGGGCCTGCCGCCACGATAACTAATCCGAACAGCGCCACCACTACGGTGACGGGCATGACGCCCGGCACGTATGTGTTCAACCTGCTGACGACGGACAACAACACCGGTACGCAGAGTGCGAATGTCACTATTACCGTGTCTTCCACGGCGCCTGGCAACAAGGCACCGACGGCAAATGCGGGTGCTGACCAGACCATCACGTTGCCTACCAGTAGCGTTAACCTGACGGGTAGTGGAACGGATACGGATGGCACTATTGCGTCCTATACCTGGCAGAAGATCACCGGGCCATCGAATCCAGCCATCGTAACTGCCTCGCAGGCGAATACGCAGGTGAATAATTTGGTGGCGGGTGTGTATACTTTCCAGCTGACCGTATTTGACAACCAGGGAGCGACCGGGTTGGATACTGTGCAGATCACGGTGAAGCCTGCACCTGTGGTGCCTGGGCCTCCTGTAGCGAATGCGGGCGCTGACCAGACGATTACTTTGCCGACGAGCAGCGTAACGCTGACGGGCAGTGGTTCTGAGGTGAATGGAACGATCACGGGCTATGCGTGGACGCAGGTGACGGGCCCTGCCGGGGCAGTCTTCGGTTCAGCCGACAAGGCGACGACGACCGTGACAGGCCTGGTGAAGGGAGTTTATACATTCCAATTAAAAGTAACGGATAACAGTGGTGTGACGGCAACGGACCTTGTGACGGTGATCGTGAATGCGGCAATCGTCCCGGGCCCTCCTGTAGCGAATGCGGGCGCTGACCAGACGATTACTTTGCCGACGAGCAGCGTAACGCTGACGGGCAGTGGATCCGAGGTGAATGGCACGATCACGGGCTATGCGTGGACACAGGTGACGGGCCCTGCCGGGGCAGTCTTTGGTTCAGCCGACAAGGCGACGACGACCGTGACAGGCCTGGTGAAGGGAGTTTATACATTCCAATTAAAAGTAACGGA
>Ga0070665_100000195_pt1 | contig 106493 bp, 110 predicted proteins | sample KBSS13metaG_FD_65862 | JGI IMG/M metagenome (GOLD analysis project Ga0070665, IMG submission 65862) | Switchgrass rhizosphere microbial communities from Kellogg Biological Station, Michigan, USA - KBS S1-3 metaG | ecosystem: Host-associated > Plants > Roots > Rhizosphere > Soil ... | reverse complement strand
TCTTGCCGCGCTCGATGTTCGGGGTGAGCTCGGACTTCCAGCGCACCACCACCCTGTCGCCATGGCGGTAGGTGTAGCTGCCCACCTCGGCGGTGATTTCATGCTCGTGGTCGTCGCTGTCGAGCAGATCCGGGAAGGTGACCGAGGAGATCGCGCCGAGCCGCGAGACGATGTTCAGCACCGCCGCCTGCACCAGCACGTCGCTGAGCGGCAGCCGCAGCTTGTTCTTCGTGAGCAGCTGCAGGAAGCCGAGGCCGGCGCGGCGCAGGGCGAAGGGATCGCGCGAGCCGGTCGGCTTCTCGCCGATGGAGAAGAAGGCGACCAACGTGTCCAGCCGGTCGGCGATGTTGACCGCGACGGTGACCGGGTCGGTCGGGACCTCGTCCCCCTGCCCCGCAGGCTTGTAATGATCGCCGATCGCCGTGGCCACCGCATCCGGCAGCCCCTGCGCCCGCGCATAATAGCCGCCGATCACGCCCTGCAACTCGGGGAACTCGCCGACCAATTCGGTGACCAGATCGGCCTTGGCGAGCCGCGCGGCGGTGAGCGTGTCGAGGGGGTCGGCGCCTTTCACCAGCCGCTCGTTGACCAGCCATTGCGCAAGCTTGGCGACGCGCTCGACCTTGTCGGCGGTGGTGCCGAGCTTCTCGTGGAAGACGATCTGGTCGAGCTTCTTCGCCTGCTCGGCGAGCGGCGTCTTCAGATCCTGGTCCCAGAAGAATTTCGCGTCCGAGAGGCGGGCGGCCAGCACCTTCTCATTGCCCGCGACCACCGCATCGGGGTCGCTGGACGCGATATTTGCGACGCAGACGAAACGGTTGGAGAGCGTCCCTTCTGTGTCCTGGCAGGCGAAATACTTCTGGTTCACCCGCATGGTCAGGCGGATCAATTCCGGCGGCAGCGACAGGAAGGATTCGTCGAAGCTGCCCTTCAGCGGCACCGGCCATTCGGTCAGGCCGGCATTCTCCGCCACCAGCCCCTCGTCGGGGATGGTCCTGGTCTTGCGCTGGAGCTTGTCGGACTCCTTGCGGATGATCGCCTTGCGCTCGTCCTGGTCGACGATGACGTGGCAGGCGCGGAGCTTCTCCACATAATCCCGCGCGCCGCCGATCGTGATCGGCCCGGGGTGATGGAAGCGATGGCCCACCGTGGTCGCGCCAGAGGTCACGCCGGCCACCTCGAAGGCGACGACCTCCTCGCCGAGCAAAGCGACGATATTGTGCAGCGGCCGGACCCAACGCTGGCTCTCGGTCGACGCCGAGGCCTCGCCCCAGCGCATGGACTTGGGCCAGGGGAAAGCGCGGACAATGGCCGGGATCGCCTCGGCCAGCACCGCTGATACGGCCCGGCCGGGCTTCTCGATGGTCGCGAACCAGATGCCGTCGCGATCCTCGAGCTGGGCCTGAGTCAGCCCGGTCTTGCGCAGAAAGCCCTCCAGCGCCTGCGGCGGCGCCGCGGTGCGCGGGCCTTTAAGTTCCTCCGAGACCGCCTCGGTCGCCTGGGGCAGCCCGCTCGCGACGAGAACGAGGCGGCGCGGCGTGGCATAAGTCGTGACGGCGTCCGCCTTCAGCCCCGCCTCGCTCAGTTGCTCCTCGAACAGGCGCGCGAGATCGGCCCGCGCCTTGTCCTGCATCCGCGCCGGGATTTCCTCGGACAGCAATTCGAGCAGGAAATCGCTCATGCCGCCCACCCGTTCTTTTCCATCCAGGCGGTGCAGGCCCCTTTCGCCAGCTCGCGGACCCGGCCGATATAGGCCTGGCGCTCAGCCACCGAGATCACGCCGCGGGCCTGGAGCGTGTTGAAGATGTGGCTCGCCTTGATCGCCTGGTCATAGGCCGGGAGCGGCAGCTTCGCGTCGATGCAGCGGCGGCATTCCTCCGCCGCCTGCCGGAAGCGGTCGAACAGACTGTCCGTGTCCGCCACCTCGAAATTATAGGCGCTGAACTCGACCTCATTCTCGTGAAAGACCTGACCGTAGGTCACACCCTGATCGTTGAAGGCGAGGTCGTAGACGCTGTCCACGCCCTGAATGTACATGGCCAGCCGCTCCAGCCCGTAGGTGAGCTCGCCCGCCACCGGCTTGCAGTCATAGCCGCCGACCTGCTGGAAATAGGTGAACTGGGTCACTTCCATGCCGTCGCACCAGACTTCCCAGCCGAGCCCCCAGGCACCGAGCGTCGGCGATTCCCAATCATCCTCGACGAAGCGGATGTCGTGCCTCAGCAGGTCGACGCCGATCGCGGCGAGGCTGCCCAGATAGAGCGCCTGCAGGTCCGGCGGGCTCGGCTTCAGGATCACCTGATATTGATAATAATGCTGCAGCCGGTTCGGATTCTCGCCGTAGCGGCCGTCGGTCGGCCGGCGCGAGGGCTGGACATAGGCCGCCTTCCACGGGTCGGGGCCGAGCGCGCGCAAGGTGGTCGCCGGGTGAAAGGTGCCGGCGCCCATCTCCATGTCATAGGGCTGGAGGATGACGCAGCCCTGCTCGCTCCAATAATCGTGGAGCGTCAGGATCAGGCGCTGGAACGACAGCGGAGCCCCCATTTTTTGCCTTCTTTTTGTCTTCGCAGGTGCAACAAAAGGTCGCTTCGCTTTGGCGCATGGGGCATGACGGGTCAAGGAAAGCGAATTGGGTAAGCGTCGGAAGGACATGGCGATGGGTTGGGGCAGGCGGATGCTGGCGGCGGCGCTGGGCATGTTCTGGCTCGCGGGGCCCAATTCTGCCGCAAGCGCGCAGACGGCGGCGCGCGCGCCCGCCCCGGCCGCCCGGGCGCAGAGCGAGCCGCGTCCCGCCATCTGGCTCCTCGCCGACGCCGACACCCGCATCTATATTTTCGGCACCGTCCATATCCTCCATCCGGACCTGCGATGGCGCTCCCCCGCCTTCAACCGGGTCGCCCGCGAGGCGCGGGAGCTGGTGCTGGAGCTGAGCGAGCAGGAGCTCGGCAATGCCAGCACGCAAGGCACCGACGCCTTCGCGATGATGCGGATGGCGAAGTCGGTGCCCGTCCTGCAGCGTGTCTCCCCTGACCGGCGCGAAGGCCTCGCCGCCTTGCTCCGCGAGCTCCAGATTCCCGAGGGCAGCCTCGACCAGCTGGAGACCTGGGCGATCGCGGTGATGGTCGGCGTCACCCAGATGGCCCGCGAATATGCCGGCGGCGAAGGCAGTACCGCCGAGGCGGCCGCGACCGCGGCCGGGGTCGAGGAGACCTTGACCCGGGAGTTCCGCGCCAATCGCCGCCCGGTCTCCGGCGTGGAGACGGCCGCCGACCAGCTCGGCGCCTTTCGCGGCATGCCGCTCAACGTCCAGCAGGCCATGCTGGAGGAGACGGTCGACGCCTACACGACCGGCGAGGAAGCCGGCGATCCGGACGAGAGCGACTGGGTGAGCGGCAATCTGGACGGCATCGCCGCGGAAATGGAGACGCTCCCGCCCGAACTCTACGAAACCCTGATCACCCGCCGCAACCGCAACTTCGCCGACTGGCTCGCCCGGCGCCTCGACCGGCCGGGCACGATCCTCTTCGCGATCGGCGCGGGGCATCTGGCGGGGCGCGTCTCGGTCCAGTCGATGCTGGAGAGCCGGGGCCTGCGGGTGCAGCGGATCCACTGAGCTCCTTACGGCGCGCCCACGCGCGCCCATTCTCCTGGAAAACCCGCCAGCATATGTGGTGGCTGGCGTGCGATGGCTGACATCGATTTCAGGCCGCCAGACGAAAGCAAGTCTTACCCGATGATGTAAGGTACGCTTGACATCTCCTCGCGAATCGCATAGTCAGGTTTCCATGACACATGGTCAGCACAAGCTGACACACGGAGACCAACGGGTGCAGAATCGTTTGCGGGTGCTCAGGGCCGAGCGCGGCTGGAGCCAGGCTGAGCTTGGCGGCCGGATCGGCGTGTCCCGCCAGGCGGTGAATGCGATCGAGACAGGCAAGCACGACCCCTCGCTGCCGCTGGCCTTCCGGCTGGCGCGGCTGTTCGGGACGAGCATCGAGGAGATTTTCAATGATGGCACGGCGGGTGAAGGCTGACCTTGCGGAGGTCGGCGAAGGCGAGCGGCTCGAACAGGCGCGAAACAGCCGCAAGGCGTGGCTTCTCATCGCCCTGATGGCCGTGGGGGGGCTGATCGGCTTCGTGGTCGCGATGAGCGGCGGCAAGGACCCGTTCACCGATCCGGATGGCTGGCCGCCGGCCATGGCGATCGGGATCGCCATCTTGTTTGTCGCAGCGACGGTGGGCGGCGGCCTGATCCTCGCGCGGCAGACCGACGAGGTCCAGCTGCTGGCCCAGTATAAGGCCGTCGCCTTCGCCGCACTCGCTTATGTCCTCGCCTACCCAATCTGGTTCTGCCTCTGGATGGGCGGGCTGGCTCCCGAGCCGATGCACGGGGCACTCTTCGCCATTTTCTGGCTGAGCCTTGCCGGCGCTTCCCTTTTCTACCGCGTTCGCTAGGCGAACGGCCTCACTGGAGTTTGCGTATCATGAAGAAGCTGTTCCTCGCCGCCATGCTGGCGCTGCTGCCCGCCTTTGCCTGCGCGCAGCCGCCGGCGGCGCCCGCCGCCAACCCGGCGAACAATGCCGCCGCCGCGACGCCGCCGCGGCCGGCCCGCCCGCCTCTGCCCGGCGCCGACCGGGACGCGGACCCGGCCCTGTTCGTCGTGCGCGATGCCGACACGACCATCTATCTGTTCGGCACCATCCACCTGCTGGATGGCCGCACCTGGTTCAATGACGAGGTGAAGACCGCGTTCGACGCTTCGGGCGAGCTGGTGCTGGAGGCCAGGCTGCCGGAAGATCCCGGCGCGCTCGCCGGCACGATGATGCAATATGCGGTGGATTCGAGCGGCCGGACGCTCTCCTCGCGGCTGACCCCGGCGCAGAATGCGGCGCTCAACGCGGCGCTCGGCCGAATCGGCGTGCCGCAGGGCGCCTTCGACCGGTTCGAGCCCTGGTTCGTCTCGCTGACCCTGACCGCGGTGCTAGCCCAGGATCTCGGGATCAGCACCGACAATGGCCCCGAGACGATCCTGACCCGCGCCGCCCAGCGCCGCTCGATCCCGGTGGGCGAGCTGGAGGGAATGGAGCATCAGATCCGCATCTTCGACCAGATGCCCGACGCCATGCAGCTCACCCAGCTGACCCAGACGCTCGACGAATTCGCCACCGCGGGCGACAAGCTCGCGCCGATGCTGGCCGCTTGGTCGACGGGCGACGTCGATCGGCTTGGCGCCCTCACCGGCGAGTCGGCGCAGGACCAGAATCCCGACGCCCGCGCGCTCTACCGGATCATCTTCACCGACCGGAACCGGGCCTGGGCGGGCTGGATCCAGCGGCGCCTCGCGCAGCCCGGCACCGTGTTCATCGCCGTCGGCGCGGGCCATCTGGCCGGCCCGGACAGCGTCCAGAACGCGCTCCGCACGCTCGGCATCCAGAGCGGCCGCGTCCCCCACGTCGTGGCGCGCTGAAGCACAGGGGACGGCCGCTGGCGGCTGTCCCCCGCCAAGCTTGCGTCTGCGCCTGCTCTCCCCTATAGGCGCGCCTCCCCGTTCATGGTCATCCCTGGAGGCGTGAACGGGATCGTTTGAACCCGCATAATGGAGACATGCAATGAGCGAACAGCTTACGCTGTCGGCCGAGACGCGCGAACGGGCTGGCAAGGGAGCCTCCCGCCATCTGCGTCGCGAAGGCCGTGTACCCGCCGTCGTCTACGGCAACAATGAAGAGCCCCTCTCGATCCACGTCGAGGAGAAGGCACTGGTCAAGGCGCTGAGCTCCGGCCACTTCATGAACTCGGTGGTGATGATCGAGGGCGCCAGCAAGGCCCCGGCCCGCACCCTGCCGAAGGACGTCCAGTTTCATCCGGTCACCGACCGGCCGCTGCATGTCGATTTCCTGCGCATTTCCGAGCACACCAGCGTGCATGTGGACGTGCCGATCGTCTTCATCGACGAGGAGAAGTCGAAGGGCCTGAAGCGCGGCGGCGTGCTGAACGCGGTCCGCCACAACCTCGAACTGGTCTGCGACGCGGCCGAGATTCCCGAGCAGATCGAGATCAGCCTTGCCGGCCTCGATATCGGCGACTCGCTGCACATCAGCGCCGTCACCCTGCCGAAGGGCGTGGAGAGCGCGATCACCGATCGTGACTTCACCATCGCCACCATCGTGCCGTCGTCGGGCATGACCGAAAGCGTCGCCGAGACGGAGGCCCCGGCTGCCGCCGACGTGCCGCTGGTCGGCGAGGAAGGCGAAGCCGAAGCGTCCGGCGACGAGCCGAGCGAAGGCTAAGGCCCATGTTCCGCTGGCTCGGCGCCTTGTTCGGCAGACCGCCGGTCGAGGTGCCGGGCCAGCCCGCCTCCACGCAGGGAGACCTGGTGGAGGATTGGGGGGAGTTCGCACCCGTGCAAATCTGGGTCGGCCTCGGCAATCCCGGCGCGCAATATGCGCTGCATCGCCACAATGTCGGCTTCATGGCGATCGACGCCATCGCCGAAATCCACAATTTCGACCCGCCGAAGAAGAGCTTCTCCGGCTGGGCCCAGCAGGGCCGCATCGGCAGCAACCGCATCCTGCTGCTGAAGCCCGCCACCTTCATGAACGACAGCGGCCGCTCAATCCGCGCCGCGATGGATTTCTTCAAGAAGGAGACGGGCGACGTCACAATCTTCCACGACGAGCTCGATCTCGCCCCGTTCAAGGTGAAGGTGAAGACAGGCGGCGGCACCGCGGGCCATAACGGCCTGCGCTCGACCGACGCCCATATCGGCAACGACTTCCGCCGCGTCCGCATCGGCATCGGCCATCCCGGCCACAAGGACAAGGTCACCCGCTACGTCCTCGGCAATTACGCCAAGGCGGAAATGGACCCGCTCGCCGACCTCCTCGCCGCCATCGCCGCCGAGGCGCGCTGGCTGGCCGAGGGCGACGACGCCCGCTTCATGAGCGACGTGGCGCTCAGGCTGCGGCAGGACTGACTCGATGCGGCGCTATTGGCGGTTTCAGGGTCATAGGCAGGGCGCATGACCAGCCGCACCCTTTTCGCCACCCGCTTCTACGAAGGCGCGCTGGGCGATGCCGTGCTGCTCGCGGATCTGGAGGACGCCTGCCGCGCCATCGCCGAACAGGATGAGGCCGGGCGCCGCTGGAGCCGCGATCACGGCTATCGGGGGTACACCTCCTATGCCTCGCTGGACGATCTGCCGCTCCGCGATCCGCGCTTCGCCGATCTCGTCAAGGCGCTGAACCGCCACGTCATTTCCTTTGCGCGCGATTGCGCGTTCGATCTTGGCGGGCGGCGGCTGAAGCTGGACAGCCTGTGGGTCAACCTCCTGAAACCCGGCGGCACGCATAGCGGCCACATTCATCCGCACAGCGTCGTCTCCGGCACGGTCTATGTTACGGTTCCGCCAGGAGCTGGCGCGCTGAAGCTCGAGGATCCGCGCCTCCCGCTGCTGATGGCCGCCCCACCGCGCACCGCCAACGCGCCGGAGGAACTCGGAAATTTCGTCTATGCCGCGCCCGCGCCCGGCACGATATTTCTGTGGGAAAGCTGGCTGCGCCACGAAGTCGTGGCCGGGACGGCAAAGCGGGACCGGATCAGCATCAGCTTCAACTACCGGCTGTAATCACTCCCCTTCCCACCCCTCGTCCGCGCCCACAATCGGTGGCCCTGCGCCAGGGCTTGAGACTTGTCGTCCGGCGGAAACAGCGGTTAGGATCACGCCATGTTCGAGACCGTGATCGCGATGGCTGCCACTCTGCTGGCCGCCGCCCAGCAAAGCCCCGCCGGCACCGAGCGCCGCTGCGGCTGGCTCTCCAACCCGACGCCGGCCAATTACTGGCTGACCGACCGGGACGGCGAATGGACGATCTCGTCGCAAGGCGGCTTCCATGCCGAGGGCTGGGACGAGATGCCGGACATGACGACGCGCGGCTGGATCGGGACGAACGGCTCCTACGGCTATGGCTGCGCCTGCCTGACCGTGCGCACCGACCGGCGCACCAGGCGGGTCACGCGCATCTATGCGGCGGCGCCGGTGCCGTTGCGCCAGTGCCGGAACGACCGGACACTGCGGCGCCCGGCCTGACGGGCGCGCCTACCCTGCTTCAGTCCTCCGCGCCGCCGATCGGCATGCCGGGCGGGATGCGCACGATCCGCGCCGGCTCGGCCAGCGCGGCGGTGAGCGCCTCGCGGTCGGCGAGCAGCCGGGCGAGGCCAGGGGCCCATTCATTGCCGCCGGGCACGCGCTGCAACATGTCGATCGCCCGCCGCAGCTGCGTATCGAGCCGCAAGGCAATGGTCGGCGAGAGCGCCGGTTCGCGCTGCACCCTGGCCAGCGCCAGCAGGATCTGGGTCGCGATCCGTCCCTGAAGGGTGCGGTTGCGCGGGTCGGGCCGCACCGCCCGCTCGAGCAGCCGCTCGACAACGTCCGAAGGGGTCAGCCACCCCGCCTGGGCCTGGCTCTGGATTTCCAGCCGGTTCAGGCGCGACGGCTCCAGCAGGTTGGACAGGGCCAGCTGCGCCGCGACCTCGGAGGCCGCGTACGGATCGAAAACCGGCCCGCCCGCGGTGCGGAAAATCTCGATCGTCTCCTGCCGGTCCGGATTCCCCGACCAGCCGGCGGACAGCCACGGCAGCAGCGCCGGCGGCACTTCCAGCGCGCCCGGCTCCAGCGCCGCCATCAAGGCATCGAGCGCGCGGCGCTGCTCGGCGAGCGGCACATAAGGCGAGCGCTCGCGGCCGTCGCCGTTCAGCGCATAAGCGAAGTCCACCCCGCCGATCAGCTTGGCCGCGGCCTCCAGCTGATAGCGATGAACCAGCCAGATCGGCACGAACTTGCGGCGGAGATTGGCGACCGGCTCGTCCGGATAGAGAGCGCCCGGGCCGAAGCGCGCCACCGCCGCCTGCCGCACCGCCAGCATCCGGGTCAGCTCGCCCACCGGCTCCGGCCCGTCGTCCCAGAGGCTGCCAACCGGCTGCGAGGAGGCCGCCGGCCGCGATTCGCCGTCACCGACATAGCGCAGCCCTTCGGCCAGCGCCCCCGCCATGATCGGCCGCGCCGCCTCGTCGTCCCGCGCGCCGTAGAGCCAGCTCACCGCGAACCGGTCCCAGCGCCCGACGCCGGTGCCGTAGGCGTCCGACAGGTCCGGCGCGCCGTCCACCAGGCCGATGCGCGGCGCCGGATAGTCCATCACCGAATAGCGCCCCTGGGTGGAGGCCGCGAAATTATGCGCGAAGCCGAGTGCGTGGCCCACCTCATGGGCGGAGAGCTGGCGAATACGCTGCAGCGCCACCCGCACCGGGTCGTTCGGCCCGCCGCTGTTGGTCTGCCGCGCCCCGACCAGCCCCTCGAAGATCAGCATGTCCTGCCGGACCCGGAGCGAGCCGAGCAAAACCTGGCCGCGGATAATCTCGCCGGTGCGGGGGTCCTCGACCACCTGCCCGTAGGACCAGCCGCGCGTCGCCCGATTGACCCAGCGGATCACATTGTAGCGCGCGTCGAGCGGGTCGATCCCCTCGGGCAGCAATTCCACCCGGAAGGCGTCGATATAGCCGGCCTGGTCGAAGGCATCCGCCCACCAGCCGGCGCCCTCGATCAGGGCGGTACGGATCGGCTCGGGCGCGGCCCGGTCGACATAGAAAATGATCGGCCGGCGCACGCGCGAGCGCGGCGCGTTCGGCTCCAGTTTCTCCAGCCGGAAGCGATTGGCCAGCTCGTAGACGATCGGCCGCCCGAGCGCCTGGCCGAAGTCCACCACCTGGCTGCCGAACACGCCGGCGCGCGGATCGAAGCGGCGCGGCACATAGCCGGGACCGGGCAGGCGGATCAGGCTGTGGCGCACGACGAAGCTCAGATTGCCGTTCACCACCGCGATATTGCTGGTCTCCGCGGTCGGCGCGGTCGAAGTAAAGGTCAGCCGCCCCTCCAGCTCGATATTGTCCGGGAAGGCGCGCACCGAATTGGGGTCGGCGACCGACAGGTCCGGGACCAGCCGGAACTCCCCGCCGCCGCCGTCCCGGATCGCCTGGGCGATGCCGAGCTCGTCACGGGTCAGGAAGGAGGAGAGGTCGACAAGCAGCCGCCCGTCCGGCGTCTCCGCGGCGATATCGCCCATCCAGAGCGTCGAATAAGCAAAGCTGTCGCGCACGCCGGCCTGCTCGGCCGGCGTACCGGTCGAGGAGCGGAAGCGGGGATTCTCGATCTCGGCGACGATCTTGCGGCCGACCCGGCGGAAGACGAGGATTCGCGACGTGCCCGCCAGGCCCCGGTCGAGCCCGACCGGCGCCGAGCCGAGGCCCGTCTCCAGCGAGGCGACATAGACGAAGCGCCCTGAAAGCCCCTCCGCGTCCGGTGCGGGCAGCGAGACGATGATCCGCCCCTGCCGCCGGTCGACATGGAGCGGGACCAGCCCGGGCTGGGCGGCCGTGCCCATCAGGACCTGGGTCGCCGGCGTCGGCGTCGGCGCCTGCTGGGCGGCGATAAGCATCGGGGCGGAGGCGAGCAGCAAGGCAGCGAAGCGGAGTCTCATGGGAGTGAGACACTAGGACGTGCATCCGCCACCGGCAACGGCCGTGACGGATGCACGTCCCGGCTGGCAATCGTGGAGCGCAACGGCTAACGGAGCGCGCATGTGCGGGCCTCGCCCGCTTCCACACATTACCGGGTTTTCTGACATGGGCTTTCGTTGCGGAATCGTCGGGCTGCCGAATGTCGGCAAGTCCACCCTGTTCAACGCGCTGACCGAGACGGCGGCGGCGCAGGCGGCCAATTATCCTTTCTGCACGATCGAGCCCAATGTCGGCCGGGTCGCCGTGCCCGATCCGCGCCTGCAGAAGATCGCCGAGATCGCCAAGTCCGCGCAGGTGATCGAGACCCAGCTTGAGTTCGTCGACATTGCCGGCCTCGTGCGCGGCGCCTCGACCGGCGAGGGCCTCGGCAACCAGTTCCTCGGCAATATCCGCGAGGTGGACGCGATCGTCCATGTGCTGCGCTGCTTCGAGGGCGGCGACGTCACCCATGTCGAGGGCAAGGTCGATCCGATCGCCGACGCCGAGACGGTCGAGACGGAGCTGATGCTCGCGGACCTGGAGAGCCTCGAGAAGCGCGTCCCCGCCCTGGTGAAGAAGGCGCAGCAGGGCGACAAGGAGGCGAAGATCCAGGCGAGCGTGCTCGGCCAGGCGCTCGACCTCCTGCGCGACTCGAAACCCGCCCGCCTTACCGAGCCGAAGGACCCCGAGGAGAAGCTCGCCCTGGAGCGCGCGCAGCTGCTCACCGCCAAGCCCGTCCTCTATGTCTGCAATGTCGACGAGGGCGATGCCGCGGCCGGCAACGCCCACAGTGCCCGCGTGTTCGGGAAAGCGGCGGCGGAAGGCGCGAAGGCGGTGATCATCTCCGCCGCGATCGAGGCCGAGATCGCGACCATGGATCCGGCGGATCGCCCGGAATTCCTCGCTGACCTCGGCCTCAGCGAGACCGGCCTCAGCCAGATCATCCGCGCCGGCTACGACCTGCTGCACCTGATCACCTTCTTCACCGCCGGCCCCAAGGAGGCACGCGCCTGGACGGTCGAGAAAGGCTCGAAGGCGCCGCAGGCCGCGGGCACCATCCACACCGATTTCGAGCGCGGCTTCATCCGCGCCGAGACGATCGCCTATGAGGATTTCGTCGCCTGCAACGGCGAGACCGGGGCCAAGGAAGCGGGCAAGATGCGCGCCGAGGGCAAGGAATATGTCACCCAGGACGGCGACGTGATGCTGTTCCGGTTCAACGTCTGACGGGGGGCGGCGGCTCGACGATGCCGCGCGCATCGAGCCAGGCGAGGACCGCCGGCATGTTTCGCAAACGCGCCTGCTGGCGCAGGCTGTTGCCGTCATCATAGCGGCCATTCGGGTCCGCGCCGGCGTCCAGAAGGCGCAGCACGATCACATCCGTCCAGGATGAGAAAGCGGGCGAATTGCCCGCGCGGTCGCGGACATCGGCCCGGGCACCCCCCGCAAGCAAGCGTTCCTGAATCTCGGGATTTTCGATCCCGAACAGCGCGGTCTCGCCCTTCTGATCGACCGCATTCACATCGACGCCGAGCGCGATCAGTGACTCGATGAGCGGGACGACGTCCGACCGGCTGCACGGACCATAGGGGCCGGTCGCGATGATCAGGGCGGTACCGCCGTGATTGTCGGCAAGCTCCGGATCCGTCGCGCGCGGGGTGCGCGCCATCGGATCGGCGCCGGCACCCACCAGCGCCCGGGCGACAGCCGGCTCGCAGCCGCCCCCGCCTTCGGCGAAGGCAAGCGACAGGCGGTCGCGCGGAATGCGGGTCAGCCAGCCCTTCCCGGCGAGGTGGGCGAACAGGTCCGGGCGATGGTTCCGCACCGCGCCGAGCAGCAGCACTTCGCCCAGAGGCGCCGCGCCCGGTCCGGTGCCGAGGCTTCGGTCGAGCGGAACGCCGGCTTCGACCAGGCCGATTACGAACCGGTCGGACGCGCGCGCGCCCAGGCTCCGCAAGGTGGCGATCGCTGCCATTTGCATCGCGCGCCGCGACGTGAAGTCGAAACTCTCGCTGCGGAGGGCCGCAACGGTGCCTTCGCCGCCATCGGTCCAGCGCGCCGTCCCGGCCACCCGGTCCACCTCATCCTCGAGCGCGGTCACCACGGCGGGCATGCCGACGGTGCCGCCGACATAGTCGGTCACCGTCCAGGTCCTGCCACCGCTGCTAAACCGCAGCCGGTAGGTCGAGCTGTCGGTAACGCCGGCCCTGTACTCGGGCCGGAGGTGGAAGAAGCGCGCCTCGCGGAAACGGGCGATCAGCGCATCGAGCGCGGCGCGGTCGATGCGGCTGCGATGGACACCGGGAACCAGCACGCCGGGAACGCCGCCATATTGCCGGTGCACCGCGGCATCGCCTTCGAGTGGCGGCGTGCGCGTCGAGAAAAGGACATTGCCCGCCCCGTCTATGCTCACCGAATAATCCGGGCATTCGCCGTAACAGGCCGAGCGGACCAGTTCGATGCGCAGCGAGGCATAGTCGACCGGCGGGAATTGCGCGATCCGGTCACCCCACAATTCAGGCCCGCGATAGGCGATCTCGACCGTCCCCTGCGCGACGACGGGCCGGCCGCGATAGGTGAAGGGCCGGAAGCGCCAGCGGCGGGCAGCGGCGATGGCGGGCGCCGTATTTGACTGCCGCGTCCATTGGGAATCCGGCCGCGTGTCGGTCACGCTGCCATCCTCGGCGATGGTGACGATGATCGGCACGGTGAGGCCCCCCGTCGCGTCCTCGGCGCGCGGAACCGCGACCTCCTGCGGGCCTTCCAGCCGGTGCCGCAGCAGGCTGTCCCTGTCGAAGCCGATCGCCGGGCCCGGCTCCGCCTTCGCCGAACAGGCCGCGACAGCGAACAGCAAGATGAGATGATATATTCTCATGTTCCGATCATGCGCCTGTTCCCGAGGGCTGGCAAGAGCCGGCTTCAGGCCTGTGCGAAGGCACTGGCCTCCTGCGGCCCCGTCAGCCTATGCAGACGGCATGGAGCATTTCGAGGATCTCATCGTCGGCCGCAAGGCCCGGTTCGGGCGCTATGAAGTGACCCGCGAGGAGGTGCTGGACTTCGCGCGGAAGTATGACCCGCAGCCCTTCCATCTTTCCGACGAGGCAGCGGCGAAGACCCATTTCGGCCGCATCGCCGCGAGCGGCTGGCACACCAGCGCCATGGTGATGGCAATGATCGTCGAGCATATGAAGGACCAGCCCCAGGCGGGTCTCGGCGGCATCGGCATCGACGAATTGCGCTGGCTGAAGCCGGTCTATCCAGGCGACGTGCTGAGCTGCGAGAGCGAATTGATCGAGAAGACCCGCTCGCGCAGCAAGCCGAACATGGGCTCGGCCCGGATCCGCGTGACCACCTTCAACCAGCATGACGAGCCGGTGATGTCCTATGTGAACATCTTCCTGATCGCGGTGCGGGATCCGGAAGCGGCGGCGTAATCACTCCGCTGGCCTGCCCCGCAAAGCAGGCTTATCCTCCCCTCACCTTTCCAAGGGGGAGAATGTTCATGAATCCGCGTGTCTTCATTCAGACGATGATCGCCCTGGCCTCGGCCTCGCTCGGCCTCGTCGCCGCTCTGGCCTGGAACGAGGCGATCAAGGCGACTCTGGCCATGCTCGGCCTCGGCGACGATCTGGCCGGCCTCTACACTTATGCGATCCTCGCCACCGTGCTGGCGATCGTCGTGCTGGTCTGGCTCGGCAAGCTCGCGGCCAGGGTCGGCGGCGACGCGGCGATCAACCGCGAAGCCGAGGGCTAAGTCCCCACGATCCTCCCCGTGTACGGGGAGGTGGCAGCGCGCAGCGCTGACGAAGGGGGTTCCGCGCCTGGCATCACGCCCCCTCCACCATGCTGCGCATGGTTCCCCTCCCCGTCCCGGGGAGGATTTTTTGCGACTTATCTCGGCGACAGTCGCGTCACCCGGTTGGCGGGCGGCAGCGGCGGCGGTGTCTGCCCCATGGCGGCGATGTAGCGCTCCACGGCGTCGACATCGAGCTCGCCGCCCACCGGATTCGTGCCCTGCCGGAAGACTGTGAAGCTGTCGCCGCCGGCGGCCAGGAAGGAGTTGACCGTCACCCGGTAGCTGCCGTCCGGCGTGACCGGCGCGCCGTTCAGGCGCATGTCGATGATCCTTTGCCCCTCCGGCCGCCGCAGATCGTAGCTGTAGGTGAAGCCGCGCGAGAGGTTCAGCATGATCGGGCTCGCCACCGTGTTCGGCCCGCTCGCGAATTGCTGCTCCAGCACGGCGTTGAGCTGACGACCGGTCAGCGTCATCACCACCAGGTTGTTGGCGAAGGGCTGGGCGGCGAAGAGCTGGCCGAACGTGACGGTGCCGTCCGCCGCGGGCACGATGTCGGTGCGTATGCTGGTCTGGTTGGTGACAGCGATCTGGGCGCCGCCGGCCTCGGGCGCGCTGGTCGCGGCCAGGAAGGCGTCGGCCACCAGATTGCCCGCGACCGACTCGCCAGCCTCGTTCGCCTCCTTCAGCGCCGGCCCGGCCAGCCGGCCGATCGGCCGGGCGAGGATCGGCGCCGCCGCCGCCGCGTAGCGCGAGACCAGAGCGTGCACCGCCGGATCGCGCGGGAAGGCCGGATAGAGATCGGTCACCGGCACCGCGCCGCGCCGGTCCTCATAGGCTTCGCCCTGGACGAGCACATTGTTCGCCTGCTTTGCGATCACCCGGTTCCGCCGCGGATCGATGGTCAGGGTGATGTTGGTGAGGATCGAGCCATTCTTCTCGGCGCTGGTGACGAGGATCGGCCGCGTCGGATCGATCCGCCCATAATCGCAGATATAGGAATGATGGGTGTGGCCGGAGACGACGACGTCGACGCCGCCACGATCAAGCCGCGAAAGGATCGGCAGCAGATCCCCGGTCACCCCGGGGCAGGTCTGGTCGTTGTAGCGCCCCGTCGTGTCGAGCCCTTCGTGGATCATCACCACGACCGCATCCGCCCCCTGGGCGCGCAGCCGCCGCGCCGCCGTGTTGATGCTGTCCGCCTCATCCTCGAACCGGAGACCGGCGACGCCGCTGGGCGTCACCAAAGTGTGCGTGTTCCTGAGCGTCAGGCCGACGAAGCCGACCCGCACCCGGCGCCGGCCGCTGCCGAAGCTGCGCATCGCCGAGGCGGGGAACAGGGTCTGGCCTGTCCCGGTGCGGACATTGGCGGAGAGATAGCGGAAGCGGGCGCCGGGAAAACGGTCGAGCCGGCAGGGCTGGCGGTTGGTGAAGCGCTCGCAGCCGCCATTCTGCATGCGCAGCAGCTCCCGCCAGCCGCGGTCGAATTCGTGATTGCCGACGGAGGCGTAATCGAGCCCGATCAGGTTCAGCGCCATGATGGTCGGCTCGTCGAGAAATCCGGCGGAGATGAGCGGCGACGCGCTGATCAGGTCGCCCGCCGCCACCACCACTGTATTCGGATTGCCGGCGCGCAGCCGCCGCACGGCGGAGGCGACATAGGCAGCCCCGCCAACCGGCACGCGCACCTCCCCGCCATTGCGCCCCGGGGCGGTGATCGCCATGCGCGGCGGCTCCAGCGCGCCGTGGAAATCATTGAAACCAATGATGTTGACGCGGACCGGCGCCACCCGGCGCTGCGCCTCCGCCGGGGCCGAAAGGCCCGCAACGCCCGCCAGCGCCAGCATCGCCGCCAAAACCTTCATCCGCATCGACCTGTCCCAGCTGCTTGAGTCCGCGAGCGCTGTTTGGCACGGGGCGATGACATTTGTCATCACGGCTGGGAGAGTCGCCCATGATCTATTTCGAGGATTTGGAGATCGGCAGGGCGACCGATTTCGGCAGCTATGAGGTGACGCGCGAGGAGGTGCTGGACTTCGCGCGCAAATATGACCCGCAGCCCTTTCATCTCTCCGACGAGGCAGCCGCCAAAACCCATTTCGGGCGGATCGCCGCGAGCGGCTGGCACACCTGCGCGATGGTGATGGCGGTGATTGTCGACCATAGCGCAAGCGGCCGCGGCGAGCCGCAGGCGGGGCTGGGCTCGCCGGGCATCGACGAGTTGCGCTGGCTGAAGCCGGTCTATCCCGGCGACACGCTGCACGTGCAGGGCGAGGTGATCGAGAAGACGCCCTCGCGCTCCAGGCCCGATCTCGGCTCCTTCCGCACCCGCACGACCGTCACCAACCAGGATGATGTTCCGGTGATGACCTTCACCTCCATCGTCCTGATCCGCCGGCGCCCGGCGGACTAGGGCCCTCTCCCCGGTGGGCAAAAGAAAAGGGCGGCCGCGGGGCCGCCCTTTGTCTTTGTCAGCCTGGCTTGAGGCTCAGTGCTTCTTGCCGGCCCAGACGTTCTGATAGGCCATATAGGCCAGGATCGTGCCGAGCAGCAGGAAGATGAGCGTCGCGAGGCCCATATTCTTGCGCGAATCCGATTCCGGCTCCGCCGTCCAGGCGAGGAAGGCGGAAACGTCCTGCGCCATCTGGTCGACCGTCGCCGGCGTGCCGTCCGCATAGGTGACGATACCGTCCCTAAGCGGCGCCTGCATGGCGAGGTTGAGGTTCGGGAACCAGGGGTTGAAGTGCAGCCCGTTGCCCGGCCGGTTCTCGGCGGGGAGCGCCTGGCCGTCATGGTTCCGGTAGGTCGCCGCGTCACGATAGCCGGTCAGCAGCGAATAGACATAATGCGCGCCGCCATGCCGCGCCTTGGTGATCAGGCTGAGATCGGGCGGCAGCGCATTGTTGTTGGCGTTCCGGGCGGCGGCCTCGTTCGGATAGGGCGCCGGGATCCGGTCGGCCGGAAGCGGGTTGCGCTCCATCGACGAGCCGTCCTGCGGATTGATCGTCGTGACCTTGTGCGTCCACTCGCTGGCGAGCGTGCGGACCTGCGCCTCGTTATAGCCGAGATCGCGGAAGTTGCGGAACGCCACGAAGTTTAGGCTGTGGCAGTTGGAGCAGACCTCGCGATAGACCTGCATGCCGCGCTGCAGCTGCTGCTGGTTATGGCTGAACCGGCCGAACGGCCCCTCAAATTCGAAATGCGCCTCGTGCCTGGGATGCTCGTGGAAGCGCGCCTCGACCGTGGCCTGGGGCGGCTCCGCGATATAGGCGATCACGCCCCACAGCAGCGACCATGCGGCGACTCCGCAAAAGCCGAGGCCAACCAGGATGCCCAATATGCGAACCATGACGGCGTCTTCCCTTTACGCTTTGGCCAGAGCGGCGGCGGGGGCGGCTTCCGCCGTCTCGCCAAGCACGCTTTCCGAGATCGAATTGGGCAGCGGCAGCGTCTTTTCCACCCAGGAGAGGATCGGCAGGATGATCAGGAAGTGGGCGAAATAATAGATCGTCCCCAGCTGCGAGATCATCACATAGGGCTCTTCCGCCGGCATGCCGCCGCACCAGCCGAGGATCAGCACGTCGAGGACGAGGATCCAGAAGAACATCCGGAACTTCGGCCGGTAGGTGGCCGAGCGGACCGGCGACTTGTCGAGCCAGGGCAGGAAGAAGAGCAGCAGGATCGAGCCGAACATCGCCAGCACGCCCCACAATTTCGCCGGCAGGATGAAGTCGAAGGTGAAGGCGCGCAGGATCGCGTAGAACGGCCAGAAATACCATTCGGGCACGATATGCGCGGGCGTCGAGAGCGGGTTGGCCGGAATGTAATTGTCCGGATGGCCCAGATAGTTCGGCATGAAGAACACGAACACCGCGAGCAGCAGCAGCGCGAGGAACACCCCGAAGCCGTCCTTCGCCGTGTAATAGGGGTGGAAAGGCACGGTGTCCTGCGGCGTCTTCACGTCCACCCCGGTCGGGTTGCCCGAGCCCGGAATGTGCAGCGCCCAGATGTGCAGGATGATCACGCCCGCGATCACGAAGGGCAGCAGATAGTGGAGCGAGAAGAAACGGGTCAACGTCGCCTGGTCCGGCGCGAAGCCGCCGAGCAGCCAATGCTGGATCGGCTCGCCCACGATCGGGATCGCCCCGAACAGGCCGGTGATCACCTTCGACGCCCAGAAGCTCATCTGCCCCCAGGGGAGCACATAGCCCATGAAGGCGGTCGCCATCATCAGCAGGAAGATGACGAGGCCGAGCATCCACACCATCTCGCGCGGCGCCTTGTAGGAGCCGTAATAGAGGCCGCGGAAGATGTGGATATAGGTCACCGCGAAGAAGAAGGCGGCGCCGTTGGCGTGCAGATAGCGCAGGAACCAGCCGCCATTCACGTCGCGCATGATATGCTCGACCGAGGCGAAGGCGGTGTCCGCGTTCGAATTGTAATGCATCGCCAGCACGATGCCGGTGATGATCTGGATGGTCAGCGCCAGTCCGGCGAGCACGCCGAAATTCCAGAAATGGTTCAGGTTCCGGGGGACCGGATAGCCCTTGCCCACGCTGTTATAGACGAGGCGCGGCAGCGGCAGCCGCTCGTCCAGCCAGCGCATCAGCGGGTGCTTCGGCTTATATTGTTCAGCCCAGGGGAAGCTCATCTGTCTCTACCTCAGCCGATGCGGACGGACGTGTCGGAAATGAACTCATAGTCCGGCACTTCGAGATTGCGGGGCGCCGGGCCTTTGCGGATGCGCGCGGCGGTGTCGTAGTGGGAGCCGTGACACGGGCAGAAATAGCCGCCGAACTCGCCTTTCGGCTCGCCCTCGGCGGCGCCCAGCGGCACGCAGCCCAGATGGGTGCAGACGCCAAGGGTGATCAGCCAGTTGCGATGGCCTTCCTTGGTCCGCTCGTCGAGCGTCTGCGGGTCGCGCAGGCTGCCCGCGTCGACCGCATTGGCCGCGGCCTGCTCGGCCGGGGTCAGGTTGCGGATGAAGATGGGCTGTTTGCGCCACATCGTCTTGATCGCCATCCCCGACTGGATCGAGCTGACGTCCACGTCGATCTGGGCGAGCGCGAGCACGTCCGCCGACGGGTTCATCTGGTTGATCAGTGGGAAGAGGAACGCGACCGCGCCGACGCCGCCGAAGCTCGCCGCTGCGATGTTGATGAAGTCGCGGCGGCGGACGCCGCCTTCCTCAGCGGTGGGCTCCGCCTGTTCGCTCGTGTCGACCGCAGCCATAATGTCCTTCGCGTGTCCGAAACCGGATATACAAAAGCCCCCTACCCGAAGGATCGGGCCGCTTTCGGGCGCCTGATAGACGCGGGGAACGCCTTTTGCCAACTGCCATTTTGACGTGAGCGTGGCGCCCTGTGGATAGGCTCGGCGATTCAAGGCTAAGAACAGTCCCGAAGGTAGAGGAGACTCGAAGAGATGCGGCGCTTTCCGGTGATCCTGGCCCTGCTGCTTCCGCAGGCTCTCGCAGCGCAAAGTCCGGCAACGCCGCCGCCCCCCCGCGCCGGCGAGGCGCACGAGATCCGGCTCGAGCGAGTCCTGGCTGAAACCGCCACCGACGGCTCGGAAACCGCCTCCAATGAGCAGGACAAGTTCGTCGAGCGCGTGGTCGCGGTGCGCGAGGGCGGTGTGGAGCTGGAGTTCGACCATGCCCCCGACGTGACGGCAGACACCCGGGCCCTGATCTGGCAATTTCCCATGCGCGTGCTGCGGCCGGGCGGCGGCGGCGCGCTGCAGCTGCTCAACGGCCCGGAGGTCGAGGCGCGGCTGGCGCGGTGGCTGGCGCAAAGCAGGTGGCCGCGCGCCTTGTGCGGGCGCATGGTCTATTCCTGGAGCGCCTTCCGGAGCGAATGCGAGGCGCAATCTGCGGTGCGGGCGCTGACCCTGATCGACCTGCCGACGACCGCGCTCCGCGACGGGGCACTCTATGGGGACCCGCTGGCCGCCGCCCCGGCGCCCCTGCGACGCGAGGCGCTGCGGCCGGGCGGCGCCGCCTTCACCGCCACGCTGGCGATCGACGCCGAGGCCGCCCGGCGCGTGCAGGCGGAGGAAACGATGATATCGGACGCGCTCGGCGGCGGCACCCCGGAAGAGCGCGCGGCGCTGCAGGCGGAGCGGGCGGCGACGGCGCCCCGGCGGATCGACGGCACGGTCCGGATCAGGTTCGAGACCGACGCGGCCGGGCATGTGCTCCGGCGGATCCGCGTGACCGAGCTACGGACCGAGCGGATGGACGGCGAGCGCACGACCCGGACCGTCACGGAGACTGTGGAACGGCGCCCCGCACGCCCCACCCCCTGAACATGCGCCTCGCGCTCTACCAGCCGGACCAGGCCGGCAATGTCGGCACGATCATGCGCCTCGCCGCCTGCCTTGGCGTGCCGCTGGACCTGATCGAGCCGCTCGGCTTCCCCTGGGGCGACCGGGGCCTGAAGCGCGCTGGCATGGACTATGCGGAAATCGCCAATGTGACGCGGCATCCGGACTGGGCGGCGTTCGAGAATGCGCTGGCGGGCCGGCTGGTGCTGTTCACGACCGCGGGCGGGACGCGGCTGCCGGAGGCGCGGTTCGAGTCGGGAGATGTGCTGCTGTTCGGGGCGGAGAGCGCGGGCGTGCCGGCGGCGGTGCATGCGCGGGCGGAATTGCGGGTGCGAATCCCGCAGGTGGCGGGGACGCGGTCTTTGAACCTTGCGGTGGCGACGGGGATCGGGGTGGCGGAGGCGGTGCGGCAGGCTGGGTTGTGGATCGGGTGACTGCGGTTCAGGTCGCACGGAGGTGCACCATGAAGCGCCTGGGGATTTTGGGGGTCTGCCTCCTGGCGATGGCGGCTTCGGTCGCAGGTGGCGCACAGCAGCCGGCAGCGCCCGACCGGTTACGAATGCACCTGCCGGGTCGCCCGTGACCAGGGCATTTGGCGGCGTGGCCCCGGCCCCTCTTCCTCCCTGCTGGCCGCCGCCTTTACTGCGCCTCGTTTGCGGCTTCTCCCTCGGCCTCGGCCGGCTCCTGGGCCGCGCCCGTTTCGTTTGCGGCCGGCGCGGCTTCATTCGCCGGCGTGGACCCATGCGACTGGGCGGCGGCGACAAGCTCCGTCACGCATTGCGCCGAGGCGGCGGAGATGCGGGAAGGCGTCGGGCTGGCCGAATCCTCGGTGATCTGCGCCACGGTGACACTGCCCATGTAACGGTCGATGGTGCAGGAGCAGACCTGATCGATCGTCACTCCCGCCTGCGTAAGCACGGCGGTGACGTCTGGCGTCGCCGACCTGGGGCAATTCGCCGTCAGCCGGGTCCGCGCCTCGGTGCGAACCGCCTCGTCGCTCTTGCCGCAGGCCGCGAGGCCCGCAAGTGCGCAAAGGCCGAGTCCGATGGAAAAGATCGTGCGCATGGCTTGTCCCCCTGGTCTTCGGGGCGGCAATCTCAGCCCCGAATCAGTCCGGGCTAACCCAAATCAACTTGCTTGTCGCTGCCTCGATTGCCGGCCGGGTTCGCCGCCCCTCCACCACGGCCTGCGGCGGCGGTCATTCTTCGGTGAGGGTTGGCGCCCGGGTGGCGCCGCGGCGAAGGGTGGCGAGGAAGGCGGCTTTCGCCCGGGCATGGATGCGGCGCGCGCGACTCGCTGATCTCGTCCATGAACGAGTCTGGACCAGAAGAGGGGTGTAGGAAAGTTACCCTGCGGAACTGCACCGCGCAGCCGCTACTGAACGACCTTGCCCGCCATTGGTTGGGTCCTGATGTCCGAAATCTTCATCTGGCCGCCCGTGGCCTATATCCAGGCGCTGACCGGCGTCGGCCTGCTGATCGCGCTGGTCGCATGGCTCCCGCTCGCGCTGAAGAAGCTGCCTTTGTCGCTGCCCATCGTCTGTATCGCCATCGGCGCGGGCTTGAGCCTCTACGCGCCGGTGCCGGCAGTGCCCCTGCCCGGCGCGCATCCGGAATTCGTGGAGCATTTCACCGAGCTGGTGGTGATCATCGCCTTGATGGGCGCCGGCCTGAAGATCGACCGCCTGTTCGGCTGGCGGCGCTGGGCGGTGACCTGGCGGCTGCTCGGCCCGACAATGCTGCTGACCATCGCCGCGGTCACCGCGATCGGCGTATGGCTGCTCGCCTTGCCGTTGCCGCTCGCCATCCTGCTCGGCGCGGTGATGGCACCGACCGATCCGGTGCTCGCCGCCGACGTGCAGGTCGGGCCGCCCCGCTCCGGCGAGGAGGATGAGGTGCGCTTCGGCCTGACCTCCGAAGCCGGCCTGAACGACGGCCTCGCCTTCCCGTTCGTGAATCTGGCGATCGCGCTCGCGGCGGCCGGCCTGACGGGCGAGGCCTGGGCGGCGACCTGGGTGCTGCACAACGTGCTCTGGGAGATTTTCGCGGGGATCGGCATCGGCTGGCTGGTCGGGCTGCTGTTCGGCTGGATCACCTTCCATATCCCCGCGGACAGCAAGCTGGCCCAGACCGGCGACGGCGTGATCGCGATCGCCGCGACCTTGATCGCCTATGGCCTGTGCGAGATGGCCCAGAGCTACGGCTTTCTCGGCGTGTTCGTGGCGGCGCTGGCGCTTCGCCACGCGCACCGGAGCCACGAATTCCAGCGCGACATGCACGACTTCACCGAGCAGATCGAGCGGCTCGCGATGATGGCGGGCCTGCTGCTCTTCGGCGGGGCGCTGGCGAACGGCCTGCTGGCGCCGCTTGGCTGGGCCGAGGTGATCGCCGCCCTGCTCATCCTGCTCGTGGTCAGGCCGGTGGCCGGGGCGATCGGGATGCTTGGCTGGCGGGCGCCGCGCAGCGAGAAGCTGACGCTGGCCTTTTTCGGGATCAGGGGTGTCGGCTCATTCTACTATCTGGCTTATGGGCTCAACCATATGGAGGCCGGCGACCAGAGCGGGCTGTGGGCGCTGCTGAGCCTCGTCGTGCTGCTCTCGATCCTGATGCACGGGCTCACGGTCACGCCGGTCATGCGCTCGCTGGACCGGCATCACGGGCGCGATCCGGACGCGGACGAGGAAAGCGGCCCGGCGCGGACCACCAAAACAGGCCGCGCCACCGGGTGACGCATCCGGACGGGAGCCATGCTTTGGATCAGAACAGGCGGCCGCCAGGGACGTGTCGCCTTTCGCTTGCGTGTGACACCCTTGGGCGGCATCCCATTCCGGACTGGCAGGGAGGGTGACGATGACCAGGTTGGCGGCGGCCTTGTTCGCGGCGGCGCTCGGCGCCTGCTCGGGCGGCGGGGGGAATGCGCAGGCCAATGCGCCCGTCAATGCCGGGGCCGGCGGCAACGCGCAGGCGAGCGTCGCGGCACCCGCCGCACCCGCGCCTGCCCTCGGCCCGCTCACCGCGCAGGAGATTTGCGACCGGCTGAGCACCGCCACGGTGGCCGAGATTCTCGGCTTCGATCCGCCGGCGGTGATCCGGGCCACGGCCAGCGGATCGACCACGCCGCAATGCACCTATGCCTATCCGCACGGCCCCGGCGATTTCACCATCACCGTCGCCTATATGCGCCCCGACGCCGATCTCGCGGGCAATCGGGGCGCGGCGGGGTTCGACTATGTGGTGCGGATCAACCGGTCGATGGCGCCGGATGCGCATGAGCAGCCGGTCCAGGCCGGCCAGCGCGCGCTCCGCCTGTCGGGCAGCAACCTGCATCTGGGCATCGTCCTGACGTCCGGGCGGGTGCTCACCGTGATCGCTTTGCCCTCATTGCCCGGCCCGACCGTCGACCGGCTGATCCAGGCGACGGGCGAGGCCTTCGCGCGCTGAATACGAGGCGGTTGCAAGCGGCCGCGTCCGGAGGCATCGGCGGAACAGCCTTTGGAGACAGGAATGATCGAGCTCGACGACCAGCAGCAGGCCGCCCGCACCTGGTTCGAAGCCCTGCGCGACCGGATCTGCGACGCCTTCGAGGCGATCGAGGCCGAGGCCGGCTCCGATGCGCGCTTCGACTATCTGAGCTGGGACCGGCACGATCCGGACGGCTCACCGGGCGGCGGCGGCGTGCGCGGGGTGATGAAGGGCAAGGTGTTCGAGAAGGTCGGCGTGAACGTCTCGACCGTCGCCGGGACGTTCAGCGAGGAGTTCGCGAAGACCATCCACGGCGCCGGCGACGATCCGAGCTTCTTTGCCACCGGCATCAGCCTGGTCGCCCATATGGCCAATCCGCACGTGCCCGCCGTCCATATGAACACGCGCTTCCTGCGCACCACGAAAAGCTGGTTCGGCGGCGGCGCCGATCTCAACCCGCCCATCCCCTATGAGGAGGACACGGCGGACTTCCACGCCCGCCTGCGCGCCGCCTGCGCCGCGCACGACCAGACCTATTACGGGCGCTTCTCCAAATGGGCGGAGGATTATTTCTACATCCCGCACCGGAGCGTGCACCGCGGCGTGGGCGGCATCTTCTACGACCATCTGGACTGCGCGGCGCCCGGCCATGGCGCGACCTTCGAGGAGAATTTCGCCTTCACCCGCGACGTGGGCGAGGCCTTTCTCGACGTCTTCCCGCGCCTCGTGCGGCGGCGCATGGGGACCGAATTCACCGAGGCGGACCGGGCGACCCAGCTCGAATGGCGCGGCCGCTATGCCGAGTTCAACCTGATCTACGACCGGGGAACGCTCTTCGGGCTGAAGACGGGCGGCAATGTCGACGCCATCCTGATGAGCCTGCCCCCGCTGGCGACCTGGTCGTGAGCGCGACACTCACCGCCGTTCCAGCCGGCCATGTCGCCGCGGTGGTGACCTATCTGGAGATGGAGGCGCCCCCGGGCGCGCCGGTGCCGGACTCGGTGCTGCGGCTCGAGCGCTGGGCGAGCGCGGACCCGGACCGCTACCGCGCTCTGTTTCGCCGCGTGGGCTCGCGCTGGCTCTGGTTCTCGCGGCTGGCAATGGACGATGCGGAATTGCTCGCCAGGCTGGCGGAGGTGCATGTCGTGATCGGGCCGGACGGCGAGGATGCGGGCTTCATCGAGCTGGACTATCGCGAGGCCGGCCGCTGCACGATCCGCTTCCTGGGCCTGGTGCCGGAGCTGGCCGGCCGGGGCCATGGTCGCTGGCTGTTCGCCGAGACGCTGCGGCGCGCCTGGGCGCCGGGGGTGAGGAAGGTCACGGTCCACACCTGCTCGCTCGATCATCCGGCCGCCTTGCCCGCCTACCTGCGCGCCGGCTTCATTGCGACGCGCCGCGCGTTCGAGAGCTTCCCGGACCCGCGCCTGCTCGGCCTGCTGCCGCGCGATGTCGCGCCGCAGATTCCGTTGGTCGGTTAGTCGAAAACCTCCGCCGAAATCTCGTCGACGGTCAGCAGGCGATAAATGCCGGCCGGGATCATCACGGTCAGGAAGGCGAAGGGCACGGCCAGCCCGGTCCGGTGGAGCATGGTCGCGGTGTCGTAGGTGAAGCCGACGCCGCCGCGGGGAATCGCCGAATACCAGGCCCCGGTCGCGACCGCGGCGCCGATGACGGCCAGCGCCATGGCCGCGCCGACCAGGAACAGATAGCGGGTGATCGCGGCCTGGTCCTCCAGCGTCATCCGCCAGGACTCCCGCACCGCCGCGACAAGGTTGAGGCTCCGCCCGGAGGCCAGCAGCGGCGCCACGCAGCTCAGCCGCGCCGCCAGCCAGAAGGATACGCCGCTCAGCACCAGCAGCAGCACGGCGATACTGCCGTCCCCGCCGACCAGAGTGGCGGCGGTGCCGAGCGCGCCGGTGGCGGCGCCGACGATCATCGCGACGGAGAGCATCAGCAACACCACCCCGGCGACCATCACCGCCTGCGCCACGAACAAGGCCGTCATCACGGGGATCAGGGGGGCGAGGAAGAAGGTCACGGCCAGGAACCAGGTGTCCGGCGTCGCCACCAGCCGCGAGGCATATTCGCCGAGGGTCCGCGCCACCGCGACGACCAGGAGCATCGCCGCGCCGGCGATCAGCCCGTAGAGCAAGGCGCCGCCGGGGGAGCCGCCGAAGCCGAGCCGCCAGGACGCGAAATAGCTGCCGATCTGCAGGACATAGCCGCCAAGCAGCACCGCCCAGACGAGCGGCCGGTCGGACAGCCAGCTATTGCCATAGGGGTCCGGCCCGGGATGACCCAGGTTCACCGTCTCGAGCGGCCCGCCCATCAGCGCGTAGTGCAGGCCGAGCGGCAGCGCGATGCCGAGGCCGAGCAGGATCATGGCGTGCCAATACCAATGTTGCGCGACGAACCTGAAGCCGAGCGACCAGGCGCCCGCGATCCTGAAACTGTCCATGTCACCCCCTCGGGCGGCGCCCCCGCCGCCCGTGCCTGCCGAGGATGGAGCGCGCGCCGGACGAAGTCCAGCCGGGTCAGACTTCCGGCTTTTTCGGCGCCAGCGCGCGGTAGATGGCGGCGCTGAGCATGGCGAGCAGGGCGATCAGCACCGCCTCCGCGGCGCAGAGCACGATCGTCGCCAGCAGGGTGCCGAGCTGCTGGCCCGCGGCGAGGATGAAGACGATGCCGCTCAGCTTGCTGAGCACGACCATCAGGATGGTGCCGGGTATCGCGACCAGCAGGTACATGCCCAGATTGAGCCAGCCATGGCCCGCACTGAGCGCGAAGCCGCGCTTCAACGCGTCGATCGGATTGCGCCTTTGCTCGGCGACCATGGCCGGCCCCGCCACCAGCAGCCGGCCCCACAGATAGGCGCCCGGTACGATGAACAAAGCGAAGCCGGCGCCGACGCCCAGGCCGATGATGACGAGCAGGATCGAATAAGCGGGGAGCAGCGAGATGGCGAAGCCGATCGCCCCGCCGACTGTCCCGCCCTGCGCGAAGACCAGCCGCAGCATCGCCGCGGCGCCGGTCATCGTCACGAAACTCTGCAGCACGATCGGGATCGAATTTTCGCGATAATAATCGATCATGAACTGGAGATAGACCTGCATGTCCGGACCCGCGGGCGGCTCGCCCATCGGGAAGAAATGGTTCACCAGCAGGGTCGGCAGGAAGATGAAGGCGCCCGATATCGCGATCAGCGCGCCCCAGTGCGCGCGGGTCAGCCGCAGCGTGTCCGCCCACACATCGTTCATGACATATTTCGCCAAGCGCCAGCTCCCTCGCCTACCGCCATAGCGTTGCCGCCCGCGCGCCAGCAAGCGGCGCTTGCGTCCGCGCCTCGCCTGCACGACATGAGCGCCGATGAACGCGGATGCGATCGAGTGGCGGGTGTCGCCGGGGCTCACCCCTTATCCCGAGGCTTTGGCCGGGATGGAGGCCCGCGCCGCGGCGATTCGCGCCGGCGAGGCGGGCGAACTGATCTGGCTGCTCGAGCACCCGCCCCTCTACACGGCCGGGACCAGCGCCGACCCGGCTGAATTGTTCAACCCGGAGGATTTCCCGGTCTACGAAGCCGGGCGCGGTGGCCGCTACACCTATCACGGCCCCGGACAAAGGGTCGGCTATCTGATGCTCGACCTCGACAAACGCGGCCGCGACGTCCGCCGCTTCGTCTTTGCGCTGGAAGGCTGGCTGATCGATTCGCTCGGCGCGCTCGGCGTCACCGCCCACCGCTCGCCCGGGCGGATCGGCATCTGGGTCGACCAGCCCGGCGGCGAGGCGAAGATCGGGGCGCTGGGCCTGCGCGTAAAGCGCTGGGTCACGATGCATGGTTTTTCCGTGAACCTCGCACCGCAACTGTCTCACTTTTCAGGGATCGTGCCCTGCGGCATTGCGGACTCCCCGGTCACCAGCCTGGCCGGCCTGGGCATCGCCGGGCATGACCGTTTCGACCGCGCCTTGAGGGCCAATCTGGAAGCCTTTCTGGCTGCGATCGAAGGGGAATAGCGAGGCTTGAGAGGCTCCGGCTTTCGGTATAGAAGCTGGGACGATTTGGCGAAAAAGGGGCCTACCCGGACCAAATCATTTATCTAGGGAGACCTTTTCAATGCGCACTCTTACCACCGGTCTGATGATCGCCGGCGCTGCCCTCTTCGTCGCGGCTTGCGGCGGCGGTGCGGCCAACAACACCGCCAACGCGACCAACGACATGGGCACCGTTGTGACCAACGAGCCGTCGATGGCGCCGACCGACAACATGGGCGCCGGCATGCCGGCCGACAACAATGCCATGGCCGCTCCGATGGACGCCAATGCTGCCGCTCCGGCCGCTGGCAACACCACGAACGGCATGTAATCGCACCACGCGATTTCAGGTTAAGGGAAGGCCGCCGGGCGACCGGCGGCCTTCTTTTTTGGGGTCGGCCTTCGGCTCAGCCGGCCTTGAGGCGGTAACCCACGGCCGGCTCGTTCAGGATGAGCGCGGGCGCCGAGGGCACCGCCTCCAGCTTCTGCCGCAAGGCGCGGATCGCGACGCGCAGATAGTCGATCTGCTTCTCGTGCGCCGGCCCCCAGACGGTACGCAGCAAATGGCGGTGGGTCAGCACCCGTCCTCGATGCTTGGCCAGCTCGGCGAGCAGCGCGAATTCCTTCGGCGTCAGGTGAACCTCGGCCCCGTCGCGCAGCACCGCATGTTTGAACAGGTCGATCGTCACCTCGCCCAAGACAATCGGCTGCGCGTCATCGGCCGGGCCGAGCGCGAGCAGGTTGGTGAGGTAGCGCTCGATCTTCACCGCCTCGGCGCCGATGCCGGTGACGACCGCCCGGTCGCCCTCGCCGCTCCGCCGGAGTGCCCGGGCGGCCTCCCCGATCGCCTTCAGCGGCGGCCCCAGATCCTGGCCGATGGAGGAGAGCAGCATGGAGCGGACCTGGTCGCGCTCCCGGGTCCGGGCGAACTCCCGCGCCTCCGCCTCCAGCCGGCCCCGCTCCAGCGCCAGCGCCAGCTGATCAAGCAGACTGTCCAGGAGCAGGCGGTGCTCCGCGGCGACGGGCGGTGCGCCGTCATCCCGCGCCAGCCCTATGACCGCGCTGACCCCGCTGGCGGAGCGCACGGGGTGAAACTGCCATTCGGTCGGGACCGCCCGGTCGACGCCGCGGCCGGCGCGCTCGCCCGTTTCGGCGACGAGCGCGGCCACGGCGAGATCGGCGGGGGTGAGGCGGACCGAGGCCGGCATGGCCGACAGCAATTGCGGCTCCGCGACCCCGCTGGTCAGGACCGCGTTGCAGCCGAACACAGCCGCCAGCTCCGCGCTGCCGGCCGCCTGGACCTCCGCTTCCGTCGCGCAGCCCAGCAGGCGGCCGGCGAATCCGGCGATGGTGGCGTTGCGCGCGGCATGGGCCTCGGCGAGACGGGCCTGCCGGCGGACCGAGGCCGCGAGCTGGCTGGTGACCGTCGCCACCGCGAACAGGGTCACGACCGTGACGATGTCGTTCGGATTTTCCATCCGGAAGGTGAAGTGGGGCGCGGTGAAGAAGAAATTGTAGGCCAGAGCCGAGGCTGAAGCGGCGAACAATGACGGCCCGAGCCCGGCCAGCATGGCGGCGCCGAGCACCGCCGGCAGATAAAGCAGGTCGACCGCCGAATTCCCCCAATGCGGCGCCAGCGCCAGCCCGGCCAGCGTGGAGGCGGAGACCATGAGCGAGGCCTCGGCATAGGAGCGGAGCCGGGCGGCGGCGGTGCGCGAGTGGGGAAGAGCGATCATGGGGTCTGAAATGGGCCGATCCACCGCGCGCGTCGAGAGCAGGACGGCGCAATCCACATGGAATCTTTATGGCCTCCGGCCGCACATCGGAGGCATGGCTACATTCGCACAACCCGCCGCGGCGTCCGCCGCGCCCACCGCCGTCCAGAAGCACTCGATGCCCGCCTTGATGCTCGGCGCGATCGGCGTCGTCTATGGCGATATCGGCACCTCGCCGCTCTACGCGATGAAGGAAACCTTCATCGGTCCGCATCCCTTGGCCGTCGACCGGCTGCACATTTTCGGCGTGCTCAGCCTGGTCTTCTGGTCGCTCATGCTGATCGTCACCGTCAAATATGTGCTGGTCGCGATGCGCGCCGACAATAAGGGCGAAGGCGGCTCCTTCGCCTTGCTCGCCCTGATCTCACGGACGCTCGGCGAGCGGCGCTGGACGGCGGGGCTGATCGTGCTCGGCGTGCTCGCCACCGCTTTGTTCTACGGCGACGCGATGATCACCCCGGCCATTTCCGTGCTCTCGGCCGTGGAGGGACTCACCGTCGTCCAAGAGAGCCTGGCGCCCTTGGTGGTGCCGATCGCCATCGTCATCCTGATCGGCCTGTTCCTCGTCCAGTCGCGAGGCACCGCGAAGGTCGGCGCGGTCTTCGGGCCGATCGTGCTGATCTACTTCGCGACGCTGGCGACGCTCGGCATCACCAACATCGTCCAGCAGCCGCAGATCCTCGCCGCGCTCAGTCCGCATTGGGCGCTCGAATTCTTCGCCTACGACCCGAAGCTGGCCTTCCTCGCCATGGGGTCGGTCTTCCTCGCCGTCACCGGCGCGGAGACGCTCTACGCCGATATGGGCCATTTCGGGCGCAAGGCGATCGGTCTGTCCTGGCTGGTCCTCGTCTATCCCTGCCTGATGCTGAACTATTTCGGCCAGGGCGCCCTGCTGCTCGGCAACCCCGCGGCGGTCGAGAATCCCTTCTATCTGATGGCGCCGGAATGGGCGCGGCTGCCGCTCGTCCTGATCGCCACGGCGGCCACCATCATCGCCAGCCAGGCGGTGATCTCCGGCGCCTTCTCGGTCACCCGGCAGGCGGTGCAGCTTGGCTTCCTGCCGCGCCTGCGCATCGAGCATACCAGCGCCAGGGCGGCCGGGCAGATCTACATCCCGGCGGTCAACTGGGGCCTGCTCGTCATGATCGTGCTGCTCGTCCTCGGCTTCCGCCAGTCCACCAGCCTCGCCTCCGCCTATGGCATCGCGGTCAGCGGGACGATGATCATCACCACGCTCATGCTTGCGGTTTTGATCTTCCAGGTGTGGAAATGGAACCGGTTGCTCGCGTCGCTCACCATCGGCCTGTTCCTGCTCATCGACGGCGCCTTTTTCGCCTCGAACCTCGCCAAGGTGGCGGACGGCGGCTGGTTCCCGCTCGTCGTGGCGGCGATCATCTTCACCATCCTCACCACCTGGGCGACGGGCCGGACGCTGATGCGCCGACGGCTCGAGGAGGAAGCGCTGCCGCTGGACGTCTTCATGAAATCGGTGGCCGCCGTGCACCGGGTGCGCGGAACCGCGGTCTTCCTCTCCACCTCGCCGGACAGCGTGCCGTCCGCGCTCCTGCACAACCTCAAGCATAATCAGGTGCTGCACGAGCGGATCCTGATCCTGAACGTGAAGGTGCAGGACGTGCCCCACGTCCTGCCCGCAGACCGGCTGGAGGTCAGCCCGATCGGCAAGGCCTTCTACCGGGTGGTGCTCCATTACGGTTTCATGGACGAGATCGACGTGCCCGCCGATCTTGGCCGGATTCAGTCCTGCGGCGAGGGGTTTGACATGATGCGCACCAGCTTCTTCCTGGGCCGCCAGAAGCTGATCGCCGCGAAGGAGCAGCCGGGGATGGCCTTGTGGCGCGAGCGGCTGTTCGCCTGGATGATGAAGAGCTCGGAGAGCGCGATGGAGTTCTTCAGGCTGCCGACCAATCGGGTGATCGAGCTGGGGAGCCAACTCAGGATCTAGGCCGCCCCGCGTTTTTCATCTTCCCCCCGCCGCGCGCCGCATTAGGATCGGGGGCGAACCAGTCAGGGAGGGTCTCATGCGTCACCTGCTCACATGCGCCATGCTCACGGGCGCGGCTTTGGCCGTGTCGGCCTGCGGCGGCGGCAGCGCGCCGGCGAACAATGTCGCGAACGAGGTGGTCGACAATGGCAGCCTGGTCGCGCCGGGCAACGATGCCAGCGCCATGGAATCGGTGACCAACGCGCCGCTGCCGCCGCCCCCGCCCGCCGACACCAACAGCGCCAACAGCGCCACCCCGGACAGCGCGCCGCCGCCGGCCTCCACGCCGAACGTCGAGAGCAACGTCGCCGGCATGTAGGCAGCGGCCGGAACGGGCCGCGCCGTGCCGGTGGCGCGGCGGGCCCGTTCTCCGCTCCACTGGCACTCAATTCCGAAGCGCGCTAAGGCGTTGGCGACGCTGTCGGCGGAGGGTGAGAATGCGCGTATCCAGGAAGACCGGGCTCAATCGTGCGGCGCTCGCCGCTTTGACGCTGGCCGGCGCGGCCCTGCCGGGTACGGCCTCGGCCCAGCTCTTCCTGCAGACGCCCGCTTTCCCGTCCGGGCCGATCGAGGGCAGCGACCCTCTGGTCGGCCTGCCTTTGCCGGGCGCCAACCCGGCCGAATATCGCGCGCACCTGATGTGGAATCTCCGCTCCGGGCTGAACGTCGCCGCTTTGCAATGCCAGTTCTCGCCCTTCCTGCGGACGGTAAGCAATTACAACGCGCTGATCGCCCATCACAATCGCGAGCTCGCCGCCGCCTACACTACGCTGGAGGGCTATTTTCGCCGCGTGAACGGCCGCACCGGGCCCCGCCAGTTCGATCTCTATTCGACGCAGACCTATAACGGCTTCTCCACCCAGAATGCGCAGCTCGGCTTCTGCCAGACGGCGTCGCGGATCGGGAAGGAGGCGCTGGCGACGCCCAAGGGCCAGTTCGCCCAGCTCGCCACCAACCGGATGCGCGAGTTTCGCGGCAGCCTGATCCCGGCGCCCGAGGGCTACAGCTTCACCCGCGCCCAGGTCCGGCTGACCCCGATCGCGCTCAGCCGCCGCGACTGCGCCGCTCTCCCCCGCCGCGAACGGCAGGAGTGCGAGCGGGAGCGCTAGGAAGGCCCGTCAGGGCAGGCCCAGCAATTTGTGGGTCTGCAGGCTGAGCCGCCATTCGGGATGGGCCAGCACATAGTCGATCGCCGCCTGGCGCGCGGCCGCGGCATCGGCGCAATCCATCGGCTGGATCAGGAAATGGCGGAAGTCCCAACCGAGCAGGTCCCGCGGATTCACCCCGGCCTGTGGCCAGACCAGCTTCAGCTCGTCGCCGGTGCGCTGGACGACCTCGGTGCCCGCCTTGGGGCTGACGCAGACCCAGTCGATCCCCTCCGGCGCGGGCAGCGTGCCATTGGTTTCCACCGCAATCTCGAAGCCACGGCCGTGCAGCGCGTCGATCAGCGGCGCGTCCAGTTGCAGCATCGGCTCGCCGCCGGTGATCACGACAAGGCGCTCGTCGCCTTTGCCCCATAAAGCCTCGACCTTCGCGGCCAGATCGACCGCCGCGTAGCGCCCGCCATTCTCGCCATCCATGCCGACAAAATCGGTGTCGCAAAACTGGCACTGCGCCGTCGCCCGGTCCTGCTCCCGCCCCGTCCAGAGATTGCAGCCCGACAGGCGCAGAAAGACCGCCCGGCGTCCCGCCTGCATGCCCTCGCCCTGGAGGGTCAGGAAGATCTCCTTGACTGCGTAGGTCATTGGCCAGGCCCCGCGGGGAAAGGGTGTGCCGCGTAGCGCGTGGGATCGGGCAGGCCCGCCTCGGCGAAGCCCTTGCTCCGGAGCCGGCAGGAATCGCAGAGGCCGCAATGCAGGCCGCCCGGCGCCGGGTCGTAGCACGACCAGCTCATCCCTGCGTCGAGGCCGAGCCGCGCGGCCTCGGCGGCGATGTCGGCCTTGGTCATCTGCATGAGCGGGGTGTGGACGGTGAAACGCTCGCCTTCGACGCCCGCTTTGGTGGCCAGGTTCGCCATCGCCTCGAAGGCGGCAACGAAATCCGGCCGGCAATCGGGATAGCCGGAATAATCCAGCGCGTTGACGCCGATGAACAGGTCCCGCGCGCCCGCCGCCTCGGCCCAGCCCAGGCAGAGCGACAGGAAGATGGTGTTGCGCGCGGGGACATAGGTGATCGGAATGGCACCCTCATCGACCCCGTCCTTGGGCACCGCGATATCGTCGGTCAGCGCCGAGCCGCCGAAGCGGGTGAGGTCGAGCGGCAGCACGATATGGCGCTCCGCCCCCAATTCCGCGGCGATCCGCGCCGCCGCCTCCAGCTCGACCCGATGCCGCTGGTTGTAATCCACGGTGAGCGCGAGCAGCCGGTAGCCCGCCTCACGGGCGAGGCCGGCGACGACCATGGAATCCATGCCGCCGGAGAGAAGGATGACTGCCTGCTTGCTCATCGCGGCCATATAGCGGTCTCGCGGGCAAAAAGAATGGGCCGCTCCCGGAGGAGCGGCCCAGTTCAGGCTCGAAGCCTGCTAGGGAGGAAAGCGTGCCGCTCGCGGCACAACCAGGCCTCTACCCGCATTGTGGTTACCAAGCCGTTAACTGCATTCGGTAAAATTGAGAGCCCGAAACGATCGCCCGCCCTGATTTCAGGCGCAGGGCCCCACGCGCCGCGCCTCGGCGCGCATCGCGAAAGGCATGCCGCGGTCCAGGCCCTGACTGTCAATCTGCACCAGCCGGGGCGTCTCGAAGCGGATCGTGGTGCGGCCCCTGCCCTGGCCGGGGCAGCTATAATTGACCGTCATGCTGTCCGAATCCGCGGCGACCACATCGCGCGTGCAGGGGGCGGCGCCATGACGCGGCTGGGTCAGCAGGATCGGGTTGCCGAGGCAGATGGCGGCGATGCGCGCATTGCCGGCGCCGCGCAGCTCCCACTGGCCGGCCTCGAGCCGCGCCAGCATCGGCCGCGCGCCGTCGCCGGTCTGCGAATGGCCCGGCCCCACAACCATCATGGTCAAACCACCGGCGGCCAGCGCCCGCCAGGCGAACAGCTTACGCATTCACAACTCCCGATGGCGGAAAGGCCGCCCGAACCTGAGATTCTCCGCTACGAATGTAGCATAAATGCGGCGGTGGAACGACAAATCACCCCTCCCACTCGGCGGGGCGTGCCGAAATGGCCCTCCCCGGATCGCCCTCCCCATACCCCGTTTCGGCTGCATAACGGCTGAACGCGCGCGTGCCGCTAGCCCTCGAGTTCGGCGAGCGGGATTCGATAAACGGTCGAGCAGAATTCGCAATCGACGCTGATCACGCCGTCCGCATCCGCCATTTCGGCGCGCTCGTCCGCCGGGAAGCGGGCGAGCACGGAACGAATATGGTCCTCGTTGCAGCGGCAATTGGTGGCCAGCGGCGTGGTGGAGAGCAGGCGCACTTCCTCCTCGTCATGGAACAGGCGCCAGAGCAGGTCCTCCAGCGGCAGCGCCGGATCGGTCAGCTCGCCCGCGCGGACGGTTTCGCCGAGAATGCGGACATGATCCCATTCCGGATGGTCGAGCCGCGTGTGCAGCCGCTCGCGGCCCTCCTCGCCCTCGGGAAGGTGCTGGAGAAGGATGCCGCCGGCGATCCGGCCGCTGTCGCCGATCGCGATCCGGACCAGGCTCGGAATCTGCTCGGACTGGCTGAAAAAATGCTCGACCGCGTCGGCCAGGCCGTCCCCTTCCAGCGGCACGATCCCCTGATAGCGCTCGGCGGTGGCCGACTGGTCGAAGGTAATGGCGAGATAGCCCTTGCCGAACAAGGCCTCGAGCGAGGGATGGATCGGCTCGGCCGCCAGCCGCTCCGCGTCGAAGCGCACATAGCCGCGCAACGCGCCGCCCTTATAGTCGGCGACGAGCAGGTCGACGATGCCGCTCTCGGTCTGCGCCTGCAGGGTCAGCTGCCCGCCCACATCCTTCAGGGTCGCGCCGAGCAAGGCGGTGAGCACGAGCGCCTCGCCGAGCACATGCGCGATCGGCGCCGGATAATCATGCGCGGAGAGAATTTCCTCGAGTGCCGGGCCAAGCCTGACAAGCCGCCCGCGCGCATGGCGGGTAGGAAGCGCGAAGCCGACGGCGCTGTCGAGGCTCGCCGCGGCGGCGAGCGGTTGCTGGTTTGGAGAAGCCATGGCGCCGATGTGGCGATCCGTGCGCGAGCGTCAATCCCCTGACGCGTGGAGTGGTCCCATGGGCCGCATGCCGAAATCCCCCCGCGGACTTCCAGAGCGCTGAATCAGCGGCTAGCCTCGCTGGCCTGGAAGGAAAGGAATCACATGCGAGTTCGCGTAACCCCGATCATATTGGCCGGCGCCCTGGGCGTCGCGGCCCAGGCGCAACCGTCAGGCAGGGTGCCGATCGCCCCCGGCCTCTATGCGCAGGCCGAAGAGGGCTGCGCGCGAGCAACCTATGTCACCACCTATCAGGAGGGCAGCTGGGGCAATATCGCGCTGGGCGGCCCTGATTACCCCGGCTCGTCGAACATTTACCAGATCCGGCGCGTCGCGCCCGGCAGAAACGGGTATACCAGCATCTGGTGGGACCAGGATAGCAGCCGCGACGGCGACCTCATGCTCCGGCCGCTGGACGCGAACCGCTTCGTGCACCGCACGATCAGCTACGGCAGCGGCCATGTCGGCGGGCGGGTCGACGTGTCGGACACGATCTACGTGCGCTGTGCCTTCGACCGGCTGCCCCCGCGGATGCAGGCGGCGATCCGCCAGCATCACCCGCAGCTCGCGCCCGGCCGTCAGGCCGCGTCCGCCGCGGCGCCCGCCGGGATTCCCGCCCCCGTCGCGCCGTTCAACATCCGCCCGGGTCACTATGTCCCCGTGCAGGAACCCTGCGCCTCGCCCACGGCCATGATCTTTTATTACGATGGCCGCCGGCTCGGCTGGATCGACATGCAGCCGTTCAATCCGTCGCGGCTGGACCCGGTTGCCGGCGCGCGGCGCACGGCGACGGGGTGGCAGCATCTCGGCGAGCGCGTGCGGGTGCTGGCGCCCGACCGCATCGCGAGCTCCGATCCCAATACCGGCGACGAGACGCTGCGCTGGTGCCCGGCCCACGAGGTTCGCGCCTCCGCGCGATCCCGCTGATCGACACGCTGCGGTCGCTCAGTCCGAGAAGAGCAGGGTCAGCTCGCGCCGTTCCTGCTCGCTCAGCTCCGGCCGCCAGATGTCGAAGATGAACATCACCCGGTCCTGATCGCTGTCGTTCCAGGCCTCATGCTCGATCGTGTCGTCGAAGACGAGGAGCTTGCCCTCTTCCCATTCGCGTACCTCATTGCCGACCCGGAAGCGGCAGCCGGGGGGAACGATCAGCGGCAGGTGGCAGATGAGGCGCGTATTATACATGCCGGTATGCGCGCCGATATGGGCCCCCGCCTTGAGCAGGGAGAAGATCGCGCTCGGCCCCCAGCCCGGCACGCGCGGGACGGGGGCGTGCGCCAGCAGGGTCTCCCAGGTGCGCGGGCACTGCTCGATGTTCCACGGCTTCAGCCAGCCCTGCTCCACGAACGCCAGCACGCCCCAATCCTGTTTCTCGCGCAGCGCCTTGTTGACGCCCAGCGGCAGGCCTTCATGGGTGGGGTTGAAGGGCAGGAACTCGTCCTGCTGCTTCGCCAGCAAGCCGAGCAATTCCTCGCGGATCACCGCGGTGGCGGCCTCCATGGCCGGCGCCCAGTCGAACCGGGCCGGGTCATAATATTCGACCTGCGGCAGGCCGAGATAATCGAAATGGGTCGGATCCTGGAGACGGGCCGGATCCCGGCTCAACCCGCCGGTGGCCGCATGCTCCAGCGAAGCCCGCAGCCGGGGGCTCCATTGCTGCGGCGGCAAGCCCCGCTCGGTCAGCCGCGCGACGCGCCGTGCATGAGCCCGTTCCGCCGCTTTGGTGAGTGCCGCCTGCGCCCGCTGCAGCGCGGCCGTCTCCACCTGCTCCCCGGCGAGTTGCAGGGCGCGCCGGTAGAAATAGCAGGCCACTTCGTCGTCGCCGGCTTTCGCCCGTTCGTCCGCCTTGCGGATGTTCAGGGGCACCGAATGCGGCTCGGCCTCGAGCTGCCGGTTGAGCGCGAGCTCACCCTCGGCGGCGGAAGCATTGTCGTCGGTCGGGTCGCGGGCCATGAAAACTCCTGGGCGCGCGCATAACAAGCGCTCAGGCAGGCGCCAAGTGCGCGCCGCTCAGTCCGAGAAGAGCAGGGTAAGCTCGCGCCGCTCCTGCTCGCTCAGCTCCGGCCGCCAGATGTCGAAGATCAGGACCACCCGGTCGTCCGGGCCGTCATTCCAGGCCTCATGCTCGATCGTGTCGTCGAAGATCATGAGCTTGCCTTCTTCCCACTCGCGCACCTCATTGCCGACGCGGAAGCGGCAGCCCGGCGGGACGATCAGCGGGAGGTGGCAGATCAGCCTGGTATTATACATGCCGGTATGGGCGGCGATGTGCGCCTTTGCCTTCAGCAGCGAGAAGACCATGGTCGGCCCCCAGCCGGCGATGCGCGGAATCGGCGCGTTGCCGAGCAGGGTTTCCCAGGTGCGCGGGCAGCGCTCGATGATCCCTGGCTCCAGCCAGCCCCGCTCGCACAATGGCAGCACGCTCCAGTCCCGGCTGTGGAGCAAGCTCTCGTTGGAGGCCACCGGCATGCCCTCGACCGCATCTTCGACATAGGGGCGGAAAGCATCCGTGCCATCGGCAAGCAGCCCGAGCAGTTCGCCACGGATGTCGGCGGCGGCCGCCTCGATCGCCGGCACCCAGTCGAACCGGCTCGTGTCGTAAAACTGGGTGTCGGGCAGCTCCGGATAATAATAGGCCGTCGGCTCCTGGCGGTAGCGCCGCCGCCGGCCGGCCGCGAGCTCGAGCGACTCGCGGAAGCGCGGGCTCCATTGCTGCGGCGGAAAGCCGCGCTCGATCAGCAGTTTCTCGCGCTCCGCATGGACCCGCCCGCCCAGGGCTTCGAGCGCGCGTTCCGCCCGCCGCACCGCCGCGGCCTCCGCGGGTGCCGGCCGGTCGCCGGCCAGCTCCAGCGCGCGCCGGTAGAAATAGCAGGCGAGGCTGTCGTCGCCGGCCCGCGCGCGGCAGTCCCCCTTGCCGATATGGGCGCGCACCGAATGCGGCTCCGCTTCGAGCTGCCGGTTGAGCGCGGCCTCGTCGGTCTCGTCGCGCGCATCCCTGCGCTCGCGGACCGTCCCGCCCGGGACATCTGGCGCCATACAAACTCCACAAGCAACATCACAAACACTTATGCAGCCTATAAGCGCCTGAAACAGAAAGGTAATTTACAAGGATCAACTTCCGCAGGCAGATCCTCTCCCTGAAAAATGATAGCCAGGCCGGAACGTTCCAGCCCGCCGGCTTCGACGGAGGCCCCATTCGGATCGTCGAACGTCACATCCGCCGCTCCCCTCTCGGCCCTGCCGCTTGTCGCACGCCATGATCGGGCTTGCGCATTTCATGCCCGGGCGCTTTACACGAATAATACAGTGAGGCAGGGTCGCCGCAACGCCGGCTGACCGGTCATGTTCTGGGGAGTGGGACCATGCGGAAATCTTCTTTCATCCTTGCCGCCTTGCTTGCGGGCAGCGCATCGCTCATCGCTTTGCCGGCTTCGGCGCAGCGCCGCGCGCCCGCCGCGACCAGCGCGGTGCCGCCCCTGGGCTACACCCATCGGGTCCTGCCCAACGGCCTCCAAGTCTACACGATCCGCGACACCCGCACCGCCAATGTCTCGGTGCAGATGTGGTACAATGTCGGCTCCAAGGACGACCCCGCCGGCCGCTCGGGCTTCGCCCATCTGTTCGAGCACATCTTGAGCCGCGTGACCCGCAACATCGCGCCGGGCAATCTCTCGCGCCTCGTCGAGGAAGGCGCCGGCGGCACGCGCAACGCCTCCACCGGCCCGGACACGACCAATTATTTCGAGACGGTCCCGGCCAACCAGGTGGAGGCGATGCTCTGGGCGCATGCCGAGCGCATGGGCCGCTCGGTGCTCGACCAGTCCGTGTTCGAGGCGGAACGCAGCATCGTGCAGGAGGAAATGCGCCAGCGCGTCCTCTCCCAGCCCTACGGCCGCCTGCAGCGTTACTATCTGTTCGACAACGGCTTTACCGGCCACCCCTATCGCCGCTCCGGCATCGGCACGATCACCGACCTCAACGCCGCCAGCCTGGCCGACGCGCGCGCCTTCCACGCCAATTTCTACCGGCCGGACAATGCCACGCTCATCGTCTCCGGCAATTTCGACCAGGCGACGCTCGACCGGATGATCGACCGCCATCTCGGCGCCCTCGCCCGCCCCGCCACCCCGATCCTCAGGGCCCGCATGGCCGAGCCGCCACGCACCCAGCCGCGCGCGATGATCGCCTACGGCCCGAACGTGCCCCTGCCCGCCGTCGGTCTCGCCTGGCAGCGGCCGCGGCTGAACCACGCGGACAGCGCCGCGCTGGCGGTGATCGACAAAGTGCTGTCCGGCGGCCAGTCCTCGCGGCTCTATCGCGCGCTGGTCTATGAGCGGCAGCTCGCCCAGAGCGCCAACACGCTCGATTTCGGGCTCGAGGACGCCGGCATCTTCGCCATCCAGGCGATCGTCGCCAGCGGCAAGGATATCGGCGAGACCGAGAATGCTTTGGCCGCGGAGATCGCCCGCCTGCGCGACGCGCCCGTCACCGCCGCCGAACTGGAGGAGGCCCGCAACGAGATCGTCTCCGAGACCCTGTTCGGCCGCGAAACCCCGGAAGGCCGCGCCTTCGAGCTCGGCCAGTCGCTGACCACCGCCAACGACCCGCGCTGGGGCGACCGGCTGCTCGCCGCCGTGCGCCGCGTGACCGCCGCCGACGTGCAGCGCGTGGCCCGCCTCTATCTCGCCGACAATCGCCGGCTCACCATCCGCTATCTCGACCAGGCGCAGCGCCCGGCGAGCGAGACCGCCTATGATCCGTCGGCGCAGGCCACCGATCCCGCGCTCGGCCGGACCTTCCCGCCCGACACGCGCACGCCGAACCAGCTCGCGCCGGAAGCCGAGCGCCAGGCGCCGCCCGCGGCCGGCCCGCCGCAGCCCTTCGCCGCCCCCGCTTTCGCCGAGCGGCGCCTCGCCAACGGCCTGCGGGTCGTCGTCGCCCGCTCGACCAACGTGCCGGTCGCCTCGATGCAACTCGTCTTCGGCGGCGGCGCGTCGGCCGACCCCGCGGCCCGGCCCGGCGTCGCGAGCATGATGGCCCTGCTCGCCGACAATGGCGCGGCCGGCATGACCGCGCCGCAGATCGCCGCCCGCATCGAATCGCTCGGCGGCACGATGGGCAGCGCGATCAACCAGGATTCGAGCTTCGCCTTCGTCAACGCGCCCGCCGCCAATATCGAGGCGGCGGGCACCCTGCTCTCGCAGGTGGTGCGCGAGCCGGCCTTCGCCCAGGCGGAGCTGGACCGCGAGAAGCGCCGCGCGCTCGACCAGCTCCGGGTGCAGATGCGCGATCCGGGCTTCGTCGCCCAGCGCGTCGCCTTCCGCGCCGCTTATGGCGCCGCGCCTTATGGCGCGCCCCCGGCCGGCACCCCGGCCTCGCTGGCCGCGCTGACCCGCGACGATCTCGTCGCCTATCACGGCGCCTGGTGGCGGCCGGACAATGCCACTCTGGTGATCACCGGCTCGCTGGACGCCGAGGCCGGCTTCGCGCTCGCCGAGCGGCTGTTCGGCCAGTGGGCCGCGCCCGCCACGCCGATGCCCGCTTTGCCCGCCAGCCGCGCCGGCGAAGCCCCCGCCCCGCGCGTGATCGTGGTCGACAATCCCGATTCCGATCAGGCCGCCGTCGCGGTCGTGCTGCGCGGCGTCGCCCGCGGCGACAGCGATTATTTCCCGCTCGTCATCGCCAATAATGCACTCGGCGGCTCCTCGACCGCGCGCCTGTTTCAGGAGGTCCGCGTGCGCCGCGCCCTCTCCTATGGCGCGAATAGCGGCCTGCCTTCCTTCCGCGACGAGGGCCTGCTCGTCGCCCTCTCGCAGACCCGCAACAATGCCGCGCCCGAAGTCGCGCAGGTGATGACGGCCGAGATCCGCCGCATGCGCGACGAGCCGATCGCCGAGGACATGCTGGGCAAGCGCCGGACCCTGCTGGTCGGCGCCTTCGGCCGGCAGGTGGAGACCACCAACGGCCTCGGCAATTTCCTCGCCAACCTCGCCGTCCAGGGCCTGCCGATGAGCGACTATGCCCGCTACATCCCGAACCTGCAGGCGGTCACGCCGGCGCAGGTCACGGCCTCGGTCGCCGCCGAGATCGACCCGGCCCGGGCCAGCATCGTCATCGTCGGCCGGGCCAGCGAGTTCCTCACGACATTGCGCGCGCAGCATCCGAATGTGGAGGTCATCCCGATCTCGGAGCTGGACCTGGGCGCGGCGACACTCAGGGGGGCATCGCGCTAGGTCTGGCTGGGCCCATCCACCCGGCATTCAGGATCGCCCCGCCATCGTCCCGCTGGAGGGTGAGGGCGAAGGGTGGCGATATCCGGGGGAATGGGGCCGGCGGAGACGGGCCGGGAGCTGAGGTTCGGCTGCACCAGGTGCGGCGCCTGCTGCAACCGCGCGCCCGAAGTCGCCTTGTCCGAGGCCGCCGGGCTGGCCGACATGTTCGTCTTCCGGCTGATGTTCCGGCTCTACGACCTGCCGCGCGCCGGCGCCGGCGCGGAATATTTCGAATCCCGGCGCCTGCTCAACCATTTTGCTGTCCGCAAATCGACCGCGAAGCTGCGGCAAGGCGGGAAGCCGGTCGAGCATGTCCGTTACCTCACGGTCTCCGCTCTCTCCCTCGACACCGAAGCCGGCGCCTGCGCCGCGCGGCATGACGGCGGCTGCTCCATTTACGCGCGCCGCCCGCTCGCCTGCCGCACCGTGCCCTTTCACTATTCGCGCCCCGAGGCGGCGGCCGAACGGGACCTCGCGGCCTTCGTCGCGACCCCGGACTATCGCTGCGAGACCGGGCTAGGCGCTCCCGTCGTGTTGGCGGCGGGCAGGATTGTCGACGAAGCGGCTCTGCGCGCGCGCCGCGACGCGGCGGCGCTGGCGGAACGGGACCAGCCCTGGGCGGAGGCGATCCTCCGCCGCCTGCGCGCCGGAGACCCCGATCTGCCGGGCCTGCGCGAGATCGAGGCCAATGCCGCCTTCGGAGCGACGACGGTCTCGATGCACACCGCCTGGCAGGTCGCGGCCGAAGCGGGCCTGATCGACGCGGCGGCCTGCCGAGCTCTCATCGCCACGCAGGCCGCCCTGATCGACCGCCTCCTCGCGGCGCCCGGGTGCGAGCCGGATGCCCGGGAGATGCTGATGGAGATGCGGGCCGAATATGCGGCGCTGCGGCCGGTAGCGCCGGCTTAACGACTCCGTCCTATCCCGGCGCGGTGACCCTTGCCGACCCCGACCCGCCCCAGCCCGCGCTGATCGCCTCCTTCGCGCTCATGGAGGCGGAGCCGGGCGCGATGGATCGCTTTCGCCGGCTGATCGCCGAAACCGCTGCCTATCAGCAGCGCCTCAAGGCGCTTGGGCGGCTGGATTATCCAATGTGGACAGGGGTGGCGGACGGCGTTCGCGTTGCGACGTACCTTATCCCCCAGATCGCGCCCAAGGATCGCGACGAGAGCCTCTTCGCCCGCTGGGCGGCGTGGACGCTGGAATATGAGCGGATCGTCGCGGCCAGCCCGAAGTGGCGGATGAAGACGATGATCAGCTTGGTCAGCGAAACCCACCATTGCATGTCCTGGCCGAACCGTTGGGAGCGCGACGTCCTTATCTGGGCGATGGCAGAGGGCGAGGAGCCGCCTTGCCCGTTCATAGACCGCCGGGAGGTGCTGAACGAGGCCTTCCGTCTGGAGCTGCAGCGGCTCGTCCGGGAATGCGGCGGCTTCCTCTACCGCTGCGAGGAGAGCCAGCAAGTCGTCTTCGCCCCGGCGGAGAGCCTGCCGCGCATCTGGCAACACCAGGATCATCTGGCCGCAATCGCCCGCGATAAGCCCTTCGGATTCTTCCACGAAATGTCGCGGCCTGATCATGCCGCTCATGCCCGCGATCTCACTCCCTTCGAGGAGCAGGCGTTTCGCGCGATGGCGCGGCCGGCAGGGTTCAGGGCCCGTATCGTGGCCGGGGTCCAGCGGCTTGGGCGACGCCTGAAGCGCCGCGACTGAGACGCCGGTCCGCCTAGACCTGTTCAGTGGCGGTGGCACCACTCCGCGCGTTCATCGCCGCGCCGATCGAGGAGACCACGATCAGCCCGATCGCCAGCCACTGCGCCATGGGCAGGGCCTCGCCGAGCAAGAGGAAGCCCATGAAGGCGCCGATCGCCGGCTCGGCGCTGAGCAGGGTGCCGAAGGTCTTCGCCGGCAGCCGGCGCAGCGCCAGCATCTCCAGCGCATAGGGAATGGCGCTGGACAGCAAGGCGACCATCGCGCCGAGCAGCAGCACGTCCGGCCGCAGCAAGGCCGAGCCCGCCGCGGCGATCCCGACCGGCGCCACCAGCATCGCGCCAAGGATCATGCCCGCCGCGACCGCCGCCGGGCCATGCTCGCTGCCCGCCTTCTTGCCGGCAACGATATAGACGGCCCAGCAGACGCCGGCCGCGAGGGCGAGCGCGATGCCCCGCCAGTCCAGCCCGTGCGCGACATCGCCGAGCGGCAGCATCAGCAGCAGGCCGAGCACGGCCAAGGCGATCCAGACGAAGTCCGACCGGCGGCGCGACAGCAGCACAGCCAGGGTCAGCGGCCCGGTAAACTCGATCGCGATGGCGGTGCCCAGCGGAATGTAAGCGAGCGCCTTGTAGAAGAGCAGGTTCATCACCCCGAGCGTCGCGCCATAGACGGCGAGCGAGCGCCAATTGTCCCGCCCGATCCGCAGCCGCCAGGGCTTGAACAGGATCGCCAGCATCAAAGCCGCGAGCACCAGGCGAAGTCCGGCCGCCCCCTCCGCGCCGATCAGCGGGAAGAGCCCCTTGGCGAGCGACGCACCGAGCGTCACCACGGCCATGGCGAGAAACAGCGCGCCGAGCGCGACGGTCGTCGGCTGCGGGCGGACGGGGCGGAAGCGGGCGAGATCGGTCATGGCGGTGAGTCTATGGGTGGCCGCCGATCAGCGTGATCGAAATTGACGTTCAAGCGATAATCTTTATCGTTTCGGCGCATGATCGCGACAGATTCTAAGCTCGACGGCTTTGACCTTCATTTGCTGGAGCTGCTCCAGGCCGACGCGCGCACGCCCGTGCCGGCGCTCGCCGAGTCGGTCGGCCTCTCCGCCCCCGCCTGCTACCGCCGCATCCGCCGCCTGCGCGAGCTCGGCGCGATCGCGCGGGAGGTCGCAATCGTCCGGCCCAAGACGCTCGGGTGGTCCGTCTCGATGCTCGTCCTGGTCGTCCTCGAGCGCGAAGGCCGGCAGACGATCGACGAGATCATGCGCAAGCTGACCAATGTGCCGCAGGTGCGCGAATTTTGGCACGTCACCGGCGAATATAGCTTCGTATGCCACATCGTCGCGCGCGACATGGAGGATTACGACTTGCTCGCCACGCGCCTCTTCTCCGGCGACGAGCGCGTCCGCAGCTTCCAGACCCTGGTCGTGCTCCGCGAGGCGAAAGCGGCGAAGCCGCTGCCGCCGGCGGACTAGAGGCGCGCCAGATAGGCACGCTCGCGTGCCGCGCCTTGTCTGGCCTTTCGGTCTCGGGCAGGTTGCCGCCATGGGGGAGGATGAGGGCCGACCGCCGATACTTCGGCTGATCATCGCGAATGTTCGCCCGATGCGCGCATTGGACATCGGAGCCGTCGTGGAATCTTTGGCCGAAGCCCATGGCGCCTTTCAGGAAGATAGTGCGGTACCGGCTGGCGCCAAGTGCGAATTGCGCATGACCGGCCTCTATCAGGGCAGCTTGGTCCTCGAATTCAGCGCGGTCTTTCTTGCAGCCGCCGGCGTCGCCTTTCAATTCGAGGAATGCCGGCAGATGATGCGCAACTTTGTCTCGGCCCTCCGTGGCGATGCGAAAATCATGGCAGGAGAGGAGGTCGGGAATCCTTCGAACGCCAACCGGAAACTGATCAAGGCGGGCAGCGCACTTGTCGATGGTGGCGATGCGCTTTCGATACGGATCGACATTCATGGCGACAATGACGACCCGTTCGAGCTTGGCCAAGCCGCGGCCGCTGCAATCCTTCGCAAGGCGCGCGAACAGCGCAAGCCGTCCGGGGCCCAACCTCAGCCGGCAAGCCCGCCGCCGCCAGCACCGCCCCCACCTGAACCGTTGCCGCCGATCGACTATGACAATCCACCGAAGATCGGGTTTGAGAGCGCATGGACTGTTGGCAACGACCTGATCATGCCTCTCGACAGCTGGGGCGCTTCTCTCAAAGTATCACTCGACACGCTTGTCGAAGTATTTGGCGCCGAGCTTACCCGCCGCGTCGTCGCGGCCCCGATTGGTCACGACCCCCTGGACATGACGCAAATCGCGGTGCGCCATCGCGACCAGTTCAAGCGTGCCGTCGCTCATGCCTGGCGACCGGACCGGACAGATGTGCAGGAAGTAATCGATGAAAATTACGGGAGGCCGAGGTGGACCCGCAAGCTCACCCTCACTCTCAAAGCGCAGGACTTCACCTGACCGTGGGGGTCGCAGCTCAGGCCGCCTGCGGCACCTCATAGGCCCGCGCCGCCTCGGACAGGCGCTCGACGAACTCGGTGACATGCGCCTCCTCGATCACGAGCGGCGGCAGCACGCGCATCACATTGTCGGCCGCCGCGACGGTCAGCAGGCCTTGCGTGCGCAGATAGTTCACGAACTCGCGGCTGTCGGTCTTCATCTTCACGCCGAGCATCAGGCCCATGCCCCGCACGCTCTCGAACAGATGGTCGTGATTGGGGATCATCTGCTCCAGCGCGCCGCGCAGCCGCTCGCCCATCTGCGTGACATGGCCGAGGAACTCGTCGTTCGCGATCACGTCGAGCACGGCCTGGCCGGCGGCGCAGCCGAGCGGGTTGCCGCCATAGGTCGAGCCGTGCGTGCCGACCACCATGCCCGCGGCCGCCTTCTCCGTCGCCAGGCAGGCGCCGAGCGGATAGCCGCCGCCAATGCCCTTGGCCACCGACATGATGTCCGGCTCGATGCCATAATGCTCATAGGCGAACATCTTGCCCGTGCGCCCGTAGCCGCACTGGATCTCGTCGAGGACCAGCATCAGATCATGCTCGTCCGCCAGCGCGCGCAGCCCCTTGATAAAGCCCGCGCTGGCCGGGCGGATGCCGCCCTCGCCCTGCACCGGCTCGACCAGGAAGCCGGCCGTGTGCGGGCCCATCGCCGCCTTGGCCGCGTCGAGATCGTCAAACTCCACCACGGTGAAGCCCGGCAGCAGAGGCGCGAAGCCGTCGCGCATCTTGGGCTGGTTGGTGGCGCTGATCGCGCCGAGCGTGCGGCCGTGAAAGGCGTTGGAGAAGGTGATCAGCTCATGCTTCTCCGGGCGGCCATGATGATGATGATAACGCCGCGCCGTCTTGATCGCGCACTCCACCGCCTCGACCCCGGAATTGGTGAGGAAGACGGTGTCGGCGAAGGTCAGGTCGCACAGGCGCTGGGCGAAGGCCTCGCCCTGCGGGCTGCCATAGAGGTTGGACACGTGGATCAGGGTCGCCGCCTGCTCCTGGATCGCCTTGGTCAGGTGCGGATGGCCGTGGCCGAGCAGGTTCACCGCGATGCCGCTCGCGAAATCCAGATATTTCTCGCCGCCCTCGCCATAGAGATACACCCCCTCGCCTCGCACCGGCCGTACCGGCGAGCGCGGGTAGACGGGCATGAGGGGCGTGATGGCCATGACGGGGCTCCTGAGGGCGTGAATGGAATAAGTGAAAAGGCGACCTTCTCAGGCCGCCTTCCACTCCCGTTATAGGGATTTGAGGGGCGCCGCGTCAATTCGCGGCATCTCCGTGTATCCGCCGCCCGCGCCGTTCACGCATCCCTGTTCTCGCCATTCGGAGCGAGGATAATTCATGACGTTCTAGAAATTACCTGCGTGGACTCAAACAAATACTCAAATTATCACCGCCAAGTTTGTCGAGTCGTTATTTTGCTTTTGTGATCTTGATCCCAAGGAACAATTACATATTTCTATCGGAGAAAAATCATGGCCACAGCAATTTCGGTATATTCATCTGTCATCAACATCCTCTCGGCAAACTTCCCTTCGGTATGTCTGAGGATGGACGCCGCGGCTGTCACCGGGCCCAGCGGTAGCGGGGCGGGCACCGTCAATTGCCAATATGTTTCGAATCCGTTCGATCCCGCATTTCCATGGGAGAAATTCCGCCTCGTGTCGCAGCCGGATGGAACCGTTGCGATCTGGTCGGTCGCTTTCCCGAAGGCGTTCCTCCGGCTGGACGGGAACGGGGTCACGCAATTTTCCGCGCCGGGCGCAGGGACGGTGAACGCCCAGGGCTATGTCGGCCCATGGGAGAAATTTCATATTCGCCCGATGGGCAATCTCCAGGTCGCCATCGAATCCGCAAATTTTCCCGGCGTCTTCCTCAGGATGGACGGAAGCGGCGTCACCGCGCCGGTCGGGCCGGGCGGCGGCAAGGTCAATTGCCAGTTCGGAGCGCGCAGCTGGGAACGTTTCTATCTGGTCGCGGCCTAGACTTCGCTCGTTCGGGGCCAATCAGCCTGGCCGATTGATCCGGGACATGAAAAGGGGCGCCGCGATGTGCGGCGCCCCTCCTGTCATGCCGCTTTAGTAGCGGCGGTTGTCGCGGTCGTGGCGCTCCATCCGGACGCGCTGCTGCAGGCGGTTGACCTGGCCGCGGAGGACGTTGAACTCGCGGGCGTTGATGCCGAAGCGCTGCGCGCGGTTCAGCTGGGCCCGGATGCCGGCGGCTTCGCGACGCAGGCTCATCGCCTCGCGGCGGGAGATGCCGGGCGCCCGGTCGATCCGCTGCTCGGCACGGCTGAGGTCGCGGAGCAGGTCGATGACCTGGGCCCGGGTCGGGCCGCCGCGCTGCCAGCCATAGCCCGGCTGGGCCATCGCAGCGGTGGGCACAGCCGTGGCGATCGTGGCGGTCGCCAGGGCGGCGGAGATAAGCAACTTACGCATGGTGAAACTCCTTTGCTGCTCAATTGCAGCCCCGCTTCTACGCACTCGGCCCTGTTTTGCTCCTGAACGCGTTCGACAGAATCCGTTCATAAATGTCGCAACTTGTATGAACGAATTTTGAGACAAGGGAGATTTCGTGCTCCGGCGAAGGCCGGAGCGCTGGCCGCCTTTTCTCCAGGTCCTCGCGGGTCCATCCACCGCTCCGGCCTTCGCCGGAGCACGCCTGTGGCCTGCTGGATCAAGCCAGGAGACGGACGGGCCTAACGCCCCCGGCGCGGCGGCGGCACGGGCCGGTTCGGCGCCTGCGCCAGATCGCGCAGCGCGAAGGCCTGGCTCTCCAGCATCTCGCGCTCGGCCTCGCTCAGCCCGTCCGCCGCAAAGCGCGCCCCGGCCGCGCGGAGCCGCCGCTCCTCGCGATGGATGGCGCGCGCCTGGCGCCGGCTGATCTCGCCGCGCGCGCGGGCGGCCTCGGTACGGCGGTGAGTCGAGCGGACGTCGGAACGCCAGCCCCGGTCGGCCTGCACTGGCCCGGCCCGCTCCTGCTGGCTGTCCTGCGCCTGGCGGCTGCCGTTGATCACGATCTGCGCCGCGGCGGGCGTGGCGGCGAGCAAGGCAAGCGGCAGGATGAAGAGGCGCATGGGATTTCCTCCGGGAGGTTGCCCGCAACGTTACGGCCCCGAATCTGTGCCCGCGATGAACGTCCGCTCATGCCATCCACCCCGGGATCGCCGCCGCCTGCCTTATCCACGCCGCCATCTGCGCCGCGTCATACCCGCCCTCATGCACGTCCACCCAGCGCGCCTGGCCGCTTTTCGCGGTGCCGCCGGGCGGCACTGGGTCAAGCGACAGGCCGGCGAAGAAGGTCACCTTCACGAAGCGGGTGAAGACATGGGTGGAGAGGAACCAGCCCTGCCCCTCCACGCCGTAGAAAGGCGAATTCCACTTCACCGCCTTGCGCACGTCCGGCACCAGCCGCTCGATCAGCGCATCCAGATCGCGCCCGAAATCGCGCTTCCAGCCCGGCATGGCGGCGATATAGGCCTGCACCGGCGCATTGCCGTCGCCTTTCGGGATTTGCGGATTGCCGCCCGAGAGCAATGTGACCGGCTTCGTCATCGTCGTCTGCTCCCATATTTGCGCGGTTGCGCCCGCGCGTTCCGGACACGCTTTTACACTTTCTGGACGGCGTTGGTGTAGTGCAAGCGGCAGAGATGACGCGATCGCTCCTCCTTGCGCTGGCTCTGGCGGGCCTCCTGCCCTTGTCCTCCTCGGGGCCGGGCGTCACCCATGCGGCATCGGTGCCGGCCGAGGAACGCGAGGAAGTAGGGATCATCCTCGCCGTGGCCGAGACCTTCAGGAACGCGGACGCCCAGGCGCCCTGCATCGCGCGTAGGATCAGCGGGTGGTGGGCCGTCGACGCCTTTCCGGACATTTCGCTCGCCGACATGGGCAAGCTTTCCCGCGCCCGCTCGGTGCGGCGCAGCCGTGAAGGCCCCGCGCCCAGGTCGCTGGATGCACCCGCGATCCGCACCGCGGGCTTCGTCCCGCGCGCCGACCCGAACTGCATGGCGATCAGCTACCTTCACTTCAGCCGTGTCCAGTTCCGCGCCCGCGACGCCTTTGTGTTCGCGTCGCTCTACGAAACCAGCGGATGCACCCACTGGACGATCGCGTTCCGCCTCCGCCGCGCAGGCGACGGCTGGACGATCGCCGAGCGGATCGAGGATTATGTGACCGCGCCCACCGCTTGCGAGAGTGGCGTGCCGCTCCCCTACCCCGCGCATCACTGGATCAGCGCGCTGCCCCACGCCTGAACGCAGCCGTGGATGAACGCGCTGCCGTGCGCTAGTCCTTCCGCATGGCGGGGGCGATGGACGCACGGCTGGAAAGTCCGACAGGAACGGCATGACGGGCCAGGACCCCCTGTTGCTGCGCCGCCTGCTCCGCGCCCGCGACCGGATGGACGCGGCCTCGCATGAGGAATGGCCGGTGGAGCGGCTGGCCAGCGTCAGCGGCGTCTCCGAGGCGCATTTCGCCCGCGCCTTCAAGCAGGCGTTCGGGGCGCCGCCGCACCGCTATCTGCTCACCCGCCGGATCGAGCGCGCCTCCGCCTTGCTCCGCGACACCGATCTGCCGATTCTCGACATCGCCTTCGACACGGGCTGGAACAGCCTCGGCACCTTCGGCCGCACCTTCCGCGACATTACCGGCGAGAGCCCGCGCGAGCTGCGCGCGCGGGCGCGGGCGGAAGGCCATGCGCTGGACGTCGTGCCCCATTGCTTCGTCCGCGCCGCCCAGCGCCCGGATCTCAAAACAGCAGTTTCGGAGAAGCGGCGGCGCGCGGCCGGCGATTATGAGAATGGCGACGCAAACGAAGAAGGAAAAGACCCATGACCCAGCATGTCGCCGTCGTCGGCCTCTACGTCCACGATCAGGAGGAAGCGCTGCGCTTCTACGTCGATAAACTCGGCTTCGCCGTTCACACCGACGCGACGAACGGAGACTATCGCTGGCTGACCGTCCAGTCTCCGGACCAGCCCGATTTCCAGCTCGGCCTGTTCGCCCCCCAGCCGCCGACGGTCGACGAGGCGACGGCGCGGTCCCTGCGCGAGATCGTCGCCAAGGGCGCGATGCCGCCGCTCGTCCTGACCGTGAGCGACTGCCAGGCCGCCTATGACCGCTTCCTCGCCGCCGGCGTCGAGTTCACCCAGGAGCCGATCGCCCGCTACGGCAGCGTCGACGCCAGCTTCCGCGACCCGTCCGGCAATGGCTGGAAGCTGGTCCAGGCGCGTTGAGGCCGGGATGTACGCCCATCTCTACCAGGCGCGCCCCAGCGCCGCGTCAGGCTCGGAAACAAGGGAGGTTCGCATGAACCGCAGCACTTTCATCCGCCGCACCCATCGCTGGGTCGCCATGATCTTCACCCTGCTCGTCCTCGCCAATATGGCCGCCTACAGCTTCGGCCCGCCGCCGGCCTGGCTGACCTATGCGCCGCTATTGCCTTTGCTCCTGCTGATGATCGGCGGCATGATCATGTTCTTCCAGCCCTGGCGCGCCCGGCGGCGCGCCCGCGTCCAGGAGTGCGAAGCATGACCGGCCAGACCCCGTCCGACCTGATCGACGCCAAGATCGCCGGCCTCGGTGACTGGCGCGGCGAGACCCTCGCCCGGCTCCGCGCCCTGATCCACGACGCCGACCCCGAGATCGAGGAGAGCGTGAAATGGGCCAAGGCCACCAACCCCCTCGGCGTCCCCGTCTGGGAGCATGCCGGCATCCTCTGCACCGGCGAGCTCTACAAGGACAAGGTGAAGCTCACCTTCATGCACGGCGCCTCGCTCGGCGACCCGGCGGGCCTGTTCAACGCCAGCCTCGACGCCGGCACCCGCCGCGCGATCGACGTGAAGGAAGGCGAGAGCCCGGACGCGGAGGCCTTCAAGGCGCTGATCCGCGCGGCGGTGGCGTGGAATGTGGTGAAGAAAGGCGGGAAAGGCTGAGGCGCGAGGCCGGGCCCTGGCGCGCCCCGCTCCCCGGCCGCCTGCTCGAGAGAGTGTTGATCACCACAGACGTGACGCAGCGCGCGCCCGGCGTGTCCACGCCGAAGCTGAGAATGCCCCAGTCGCGCCGCGCCTGCCGGTACCAGCATTCGGCATGGTGGCAGGACTGATCGATCCAGTCGGCGCCGAAGCGGGCGGCGGCGAGATCCGCCCGGATGCACTGGCCGCGGGGCCGCTCCAGGATGAGGATCAGCCCGCTGGCGGTGACCCGCAAATTGCCCGCCGCAAAGCCCGGGCTCACCGCTTCGGACGGGTTGAAGTCGCACATCGGCCCCGCGCAATCCGGCGGCAGGCCGAATGTCTCGATGACTCCCGCAGCCGACGGATTGCCCTCCGCGAGCACCCGTTCGAGCCGCTCGAACAGCGCCCGCTCGCTGGCGTTCAGCACCGCCGGCTCGCTCGCCCAGGCTGCTGCCGCGAGCGCGCCGGACGCGGCCATCAGGATCGCGATCAATTTCCGCATGCCGCGAGACTGCGCCGATCACGGTCGTTCCGCAATGGACGGCGCGAACCCGTGCGCCACCTATTGATGATTGGCGTCAGCTGCTTCGGTGTGCGAGCCGTTATGGGAAGCGGATGCGTTGACCTCATTGGTTGGGGAGGAAGAGGCGGTACTGCCGGCCGGACTCGAAAAAATCGTCAACGCTAGGGCCGCCACTATCGCGAGGACGCTAAGAACATTGATGCTCGTGAACGCGGCTATGGCTCTTCGCCAGAAGCCCTTTTTGGGCGGGAACCAGAATGGGGTGTCGAGTTTCCCTTCCAAATAACGCTTGGCCAGGTTGATCAGCGTGAAGACGATGATCAGCGCGAAGAAGGCTTTGAATTTAAGGCCGAACACGCTGAAATAGGGCTGCACCTCTTTCAGCATGTAGCCGAAATAATAAGGCAGCAGGAACGTCAGCAGCGCGAATTCCGCGAAATCCTGGATCTCCGCGATCTTGCGCTGCTCCTCGTCGCTTTCATGCGCTTCGACGATCTGGGTGACGTTGCCGATTTGCGCGCTCATGCGGGTCCGCTGCTCGGCGATCTCCCGCAGATATTCCCTCACGTTTTCGACGTAGCTGAAGGCGTCCTGCATTCGCCGTTGGACCAACTCCGGATAGGTCTGGAAACCCTCCACGCGCGCGACGCGGATCTGCTCGGCGAGCCGGGAGAATTTGTCGAAATAATAGGTCGCGCGCTCGACCTTATATTCCATATAATCGTCCGTACCGTGATCCGGCTCGGACTCTGCGGTCGGCCAGGATTGCAGCTTGGCCTGGATGTCTCCCTCCAGCTCGCTCATGCCCGCGGAAATCGCGCGCAGCACGTCTCTCGACGACTGGTCCCTGACATGGGTCGTGTTGGCGCCCAGGCTGACATAGTCGGTCGACGTCCCCTTGCCCCCGGCCTTGTCCTGCTTGCGCCGAAGGGCCTCTTCGAGATCGTCGAAGCTGGTCCTCCCGGGCGTAGCGTTCTCCTCGTGGGCTTCCCCATCCTCCTTGCTGTGCCGCAGGATGATCGCGTTCAGGATCTGGTTCTGAAAGATCAGGCCGCCCATGCTCTTTTCGATCGAGCCGAGCAGCATGCGCAGGTCCTTCCGTTTCCGAAGAACCTGGTCAGCGTGACGGTCCAGCGCCGCGCGCACCGTCGCCATCGTACACAGCCGGTCGACCAGCCGGCCGATCTGCCGCTCGTCGCTTCTCCGGCAGTGAAGAAAGAACCGCACCGGCGATGGCTTCGCCCCACCGGCGGCGGCGGCGGCAGGCGCCACCATATAGGTGATGAGCAACGCCCTGCCGTCCAGCAGGCCCGTCGCGGAGAACTCGACATCCTCCTTTTCCTTGACGCCTGCGTCCGGCTGGACCGCGCGCCAGTAGCGGCCGATCGCGCCGAGATACCAGGCGTCCCGCCCGCTTTTCGACAGCGCGTCGGCCTCCTGCTTGATGGCCTTCTGATCCGAGGCCGCGAGCAGATGGCCGTCCTCGCGTATGGGCCGCGCTCTCTCCTTGAAGCAGGGCCGGAAGAGTTTCCTGCTTCCTCCGAAAAAGGCCGTGACCCGGCTCCCCGGCTCCCGCGGTGAGGAGGTGATCAACCCCCTCAGGTCGATGATTGTCTCGGGCACCGGTGGAATTTCGGTTGCGCTTCCAGGCTTCGCGCCCTGCGCAGGCGCTTCGCCAGGCGGTTGCTTCTCATGGTGCGCTTGCTCCGCGTCATCCTGTGCCTTTGCCTGGCGGGCTGGAGGAGGGGGCTCCTGCAATTCGGTCAGCTTTTCCCAGACCAGATCGCGCAGCGCCCGCATGCCAAAGTCGAGATCGAATTCGGCGAGGGGCCCTTTCCCGCATCATCCGGCGGGCCCAACAGTTCATTGAGCGCCCCCTGCTTGTCAGCTTCGCTTACGCGCCGAGAGCGGACGGCAAGGCGGTCGAAGGCCCTCTCCACGCCGAGCCGGCGAGCCCTGAAGCCGTCCACATAGGCCCGCGTGACCTCATTCTCGCCAATGGCACCCTCGACGTCGCGGGAGGCGTTGATGCTCGTGAGGACGATGAAATATTCGGTGTGCAGCTGCACCCTGACATGGGCCAGCATGCCCTTCCACCAGACATACAGATATTGCATGCGTTGGTTTGGCTGGGGATCTGCATGGGGGAAATCCCGGAACGGATTAATGTCGCGATCTCCGCCGGCCCGCCACTGTTCGTAAGTTTCCTTTCTGATATCGGCCAGACGTGGCAAGACGGCATCGGCCGCCCGGTCCTTCTTGGCATGCGCATACCAGAACACTTGATACCGCACGACCGCGAGAGAGCCGATCAGCGGCGGAACGAGGCGATGAAAGCGGAGTTCGCCATCGGCGGACATCTGTTCCATTTTGCGATCCCCCCTTCGCCCGGTGGATTTACTTGCCTTATAATGGCTCGTTTATGCAAGGCGGTTGACGACTGCCCCGCGTTACAGCGAGCCCGAAAGGGGCTGTTCAGGAAAAGGAGGGGAAGAGCCCCGCAAAGCAGAGCAGGACCGCGCCCAGGTGCACGCCGGCGATCCAGATCATTGCGTTGTCCCTGCCGCGCGCCCGCGCCCGGCCCAGCAGCGCGCCGTAGAGCGGGAACTGAACAAGGGCCGCGGCCATGGCAAGCGACCCGATCTCGCCCTCGATCAGGGTCAGCAGCATCGGCGCCGGGAACAAGGCCCGTGCCGCGACATAATCGCCATGTCCCGCGCCACCGGACATGATCGCGATCCAGATGGCCGGAGCCGCGACCAGCGCGCCCCACGCCGCGCCGACGATCACGGCGGTGGCCACCTGCGCGACGTCTCGCCCCTTGTTGGTCATGCGCGCCCCCTTCCCCCTTCCGGGACGCCTCTCAGGCCTTGATCTTCCACCCGGCCCTGAGCAGCGCGTAGCAGATCAGCCCAAGCGCCACGTTGATCGCCAGCAGCAGCAAGGCCCCGAACAGGATCGGCGAATCGGCGACGCCGAGGAAGCCGTATCTGAACCCCGAAATCACATAGAAGAAGGGGTTGGCATGGCTGATCGCGGCGAAGGTCGGCGAGAGCGCGTCGACCGAATAGAAGGTGCCCGACAGCAGCGACAGCGGCGCCACCACGAAATTGCCGACCGCGGCGGCATGGTCGAATTTCTCCGCCCAGATCGAGGTGATCAGGCCGAGCAGGGACAGCATCATGCTCCCCATCAGCCCGAACCAGAACACCGCCCAGAGATGGCCGGGCATGACATGCACGCCGGGCCAGAACAGCATGGCCAGCCAGACCGCGAAGCCGACCAGGAAAGCGCGGGTCACCGAGGCGCCGATCATGCCGAGCATCAGCTCGCCATTGGAGAGCGGCGGCATGAGATAATCGACGATCGTCCCCTGCACCTTGCCGACCAACAGGGAGAAGGACGAATTGGCGAAGGCGTTCTGCAGCATCGCCATCACGATCAGGCCCGGCGCGATGAAATCCGCGAAGGGGATATGCAGGTGCTGGACGTCGACGGTGCGCCCCGAACGGCCCAGGGCGACGGTGAAAATGACCAGAAACAGGAGGGTCGTGACCGCGGGGGCCCAGATCGTCTGCAGCTGGACCTTGAAGAAACGCCTCACCTCCTTCACATAGAGGGTCTGAAGGCCGCCCCAATTGACGTTCCTGATCACGGGGACGCCGGGGGCGGTCCGGACCCAATTCGAAGGCTGGTCGCTCACAGCGCCGTCGCTAGTCGCAGACGCCGTGACCCGCAAGCCATGACGCCGAGGAAGACTGCATGTCCCTGTCCTGGACCGACGAAAGAATCGACCGACTGAAGGAGCTCTGGAGCCAGGGCAAGACCGCGAGCCATATCGCCGAGGAGCTTGGCGGGGTCTCCCGCAACGCCGTGATCGGCAAGGCGCACCGGCTCGGCCTGCAATCCCGCCCCTCGCCGGTGAGGCCGAACGAGCCCGCGCCCAAGGCCAAGGCCAGGCCGCGCGAGAAGGCCGAGGCGGCGCCGCCCCCCCCGCCCAAGGCCGCCGCCCCTGCCCCCGCGCCCGCCGCGCCCTGGGAGGATGATGGCGCCGAGGCCCCGGCCGTGGCCGCCAAGCCCGCCCGCGATCCCGGCGACAAGCCCGCGCCGCCCTCGCCGCCCGAACCCGTCGTCCGCTCCATCGGCCCGGGCGGCTTCGTCCGCCAGGGGCCGAGCGACCAGCAGGCGCCGATCCCGCCCGCGCCGCCGCGCCGCCTGGTGCCGGCCAAGCCGAGCCCCGAGGTCGCCGACAAGACCAGCCTGCTCGATCTCAACGAGCGGATCTGCAAATGGCCGATCGGCCATCCGGGCGAGCCGGACTTCCACTTCTGCGGCAACCAGGCCAATCCGGGCTTCCCTTATTGCGTCGCCCATTGCGGCGTCGCCTATCAGGCCCAGCTCCCCCGCCGCGACCGCAAGCCCCCGCCCCCGCTGCCGTTCGGCGGCCCGCGGGTGCGCTAAAGCATGTGCTGAGGCGCTGGCGGATGCCACGCCTCAATAGATCACCAGCGCGCGCACCTCGATGCTCTCGCGCTCGGGCGCGTCCGCCGCGCTCGCCGGGTCCTCATAGGCGCTGTGCGGCGTGAAGCGGGCGACGCCCTCGGCGCTGTCATAACCCTTGATCAATATCGCCTCCTCCGGCGCCAGCCGCGGGAAGCTGTACCAGGCCTGGCCCGGGCTGAAGCCGAGCGCATAGGTCTCGCCCACCCGGTCGCGATAGACCAGGTCGGTCTCCACCCAGTCGGCGGGCGCCACCGTCCGCGCATCGGCGAGCGCCAGCGGCCATTTCTCCACCAGGCGCAAAGGCCGCCACAGATTGACGATGGCATAGCGCCGCCCCTCCAGCGCCAGCGGGTCGATCCCGCGCGCCTCCAGCTCCGCGACGGCGCGCTCCGGCCCCGAGCGGGCGGTGAAATCATTGTGCGTGCGCGGCACCGGCCCGCGGATTCCCGCCTCCCCGCCGGCGGCCCGGGCGGCGCTCCGGACATTATGGTCGAAGGCGATCACCCGCCGCGCTCCGGTCGCTTGGGCGAGCAGCCGCTCCACCTCCGCATAATAAGCCGATCTGATTGCGTCCGGATCGTTCCAGGAGGCGAAGGCGGTCGCCGCCTGCAGCAGCTCGAACCCCTCGGCGTCGAGCGAGAGACAAGCCGCCAGCGGCCGCGCATCGGCGATCGCGACCAGATGCGGCTCATCCTCGCCATTGCGCAGCGGCACGCCGGCCGGCGGCTCATATTGATAGGAGACCAGCCGCTCCGTCATCGGCTTCAGGAAGTTCAGCACGGCATAAGTGAAAGCGGCCTGGGCAGGCGCGGCCTTGATCAGGGTCTGGGCATTCATGGCGGGCTCCTCGGCGGGCCGCGCCGCAAGAGGAAACGGCGCGGCCCTGTGCCTTGGGAGATGGGCCCGGCGGGGCGTTCGCGCCAACGAAATGGGCGTGGAAAGGTATAAGGTGGGCTTCTGGACTAGTGGGCGAAGCAGGGAGTCTGCAGCACCCTCTTGGCATCATCGGAGTAACACGGAACCTGACGGGCGAACGTAACCTGCCTAGCGCCACGGCTCGAATGCATGCATACTTCGCACGATGCAGCGGAAGCGCGGTTTATGACCGAGACAAATTTAAATTGGCTTTCAGAAATCTCTTCTTGGAGGTTGGAGGCGTCTGAGGAGGACACCTCAAGATATTTTTATATTAGGGACGAGATCAGCTCGCTTCAAAGCGGGCAAGTAAGCTACGTGATTGGCAGAAAGGGAACAGGGAAAACAGCCGTAGCCGAACATATTCGTGGGATGAATAATCATAATGTATTTGTAGTCAGCTTATCTTTCGCCAGCTTTCCATTTAATGAATTATATAGACTTAGTGATGACGGATTTACAAGCCCAAGCCAATACACGACGATCTGGAAATATCTAATTTATTCTGCAATCTGCTCCAAGATGTCAACTAATCAAAGAATAGATCCTGCCATATCCTCTTCCCTTGGGAAGCACTTTGCACTGGACTTTGATAAGGCCTTGGCATCCTCAATCTCAAGATTGACTGATATATCTACCGGGTTCAAAATCGTTGGGACAGGCCTTGATGTAGGCAAAAAAACCTCCATCGTACAAAATGACACTCCTTGGCCAGAGAGAGTTGAAATTTTAGAAAAAATCATCAACGAATTCTTGGATTCAAGCACCTACTATGTTATTTTCGACGAGCTAGATGAGGATTACAATTTTATCTTGGAGACAAGAAGGTCAAATGAATATTTTGACCTTTTGACTGGTCTATTTAAAGCTGTTGCTGATGTAAAAAGGCGAACTCATAAAAGACTAAATATCAGACCAATCGTTTTTTTAAGAGATGATATCTATGAACTACTGCGTGCGAATGACAAAAATAAATGGAATGACTCGTCGTGGAAGCTGGAGTGGCGCGATGGGGAACTTCGTGAGCTTGTTACGTTTCGGCTAGAGAAAGCTCGCGACCCTGATTCTAGTGATTTTAGCTTTGCAAAGATCATAAAAGATCTCTTCATTAATGAAGAGCGTTATACTAAGCATACATATACCAGAAAACAACACGTGTTTGAATACATTACAGCCAGAACCCTAAGGAGACCCCGAGATTTTATCTCTTGGCTCAGAGAAGCTGCTAAATTAACTGTCGAATTTGGCACCGATAAGTTGGCATCTGGCAATTTTGGTAAAATCACTTGGCGATATTCTCATCGATTACGCGAAGAATTCGTTGATGAAATACAAGGATCTGTTCCTTATATCGATGATGTATTTAGTGTATTTTCTCATTTAAGAACTAATATATTCAAATTCGAAGACATGCGCTCAAAATATGAGAGCTTTGTTAAATCCAGACGAGAAGCAGACTTGCTACCCTTTGATACGCTGGCGCATTTGCTTTTTCATTATGGAGCGATAGGAAACCTGCCTCGTGAAAACTGGGAGATATTCCGGTACAGAACGTCTCATGCGCGATTGAATTTGGCCGAATTGGGCATCGTTCATCCTGGGCTCGTGGCGAGTCTACAACTCGGGAAGCTTAGCAGCGAGCGTATACGAAGACTCCTGGCCTCTCGTCGCTGATAGCAGCCACGCGGAACCAGAAGCCCTAAGCCCCGATCACCGCCCCCTCCGCAACCGCCGCCCGCTGCGCATCCAGCACCCGCGCCACCCGCGCGGCATAGTCCCGCATCGCCGCCACCACGCCCTCGCCTGACACAGTCCGCGCCACCGGGTCGATCGCGCACAAGGTCCCGTAAAATTCCCCGCTCGCGAGGACAATCGGGAAGGCGGCGTAGCTCTTGAAGCCGTAGAGGATCGGCACCGGATGGTTGCGCCAGTCCGGGTCGAGGCTGCAATCGTCGAACACCACCGCCTGGCCATGTTCGCGGATCTCGTTGCAGATCGTCGTCTGGATCTGCAGCTCGCCGCCCGGGGTCAGGCCGAACTCGATCCGGTCCAGCACCTGGCAGGCGATCCAGCGGCTCTCCGTCACCCGCGCGACCGCGGCGAAGCCCATGTCGGTGAGCGCGCAGACCTCGGCCAGGATGGCGCGGATTTCGTCATTGTCGCCGTCCAGCACGGCCTCATTCGCAAGAGCGTCGCTCATGCCGTCATTTTGCGCCCGCGCCGGTTCGCTGTCCATGATCCAGGTTGCCCGAACGGCCAGCCGCCTCCGCGTTAGGAAGGCCCGCGAGACTGTGTTATCGCATCTTTATGATCTTGCAGCGAAATAATGTAGTCGTCACCGGCGAGGGCGCGCGCCCGATGATCTTCTCGCACGGCTTCGGCTGCGACCAGAATATGTGGACGATTGTCGCCCGCGCCTTCGAGCGCGACTTCCGGGTGATCCTGTTCGATCATGTCGGGGCCGGCCGGTCCGATCTCACGGCCTACGATCCGCAAAAATATGCGAGCCTCGACGGCTATGCCGACGACGTGATCGAGATCGGCCGGGCCCTCGGCCTGCGGGACGCGGTGTTCGTCGGCCATTCGGTGAGCGCGATGATCGGCGCGCTGGCGAGCCTGAGGGCGCCGGACATGATCTCCCATCTCGTCATGGTCGGGCCCTCGCCATGCTATGTCGACGAGGGCGGCTATGTCGGCGGCTTCAGCCGCGCGCAGGTCGATGAGTTGCTCGAATTCCTGGCCGACAATCATCTCGGCTGGTCGGCGGCGATGGCGCCGGCGATCATGGGCAATCCGGATCGCCCCGAGCTCGGCGCGGCCCTCGCCAACAGCTTCTGCGCCACCGATCCGGAGATTGCGCGGCAATTCGCCCGGGCGACCTTCTTCTCCGACAACCGCGCCGATCTGCCGCGGATCAGGGCCCGCACGCTCGTGCTCCAGTGCCGGGAGGACATCATCGCGCCCGAATGCGTCGGCGAATATGTGCACGCGCAGATCAAGGGCAGCGACTATGTGCTGCTGGATGCAACGGGCCATTGCCCCAATTTGAGCGCGCCGGAGGAAGTGACCGCGGCGATCCGCGCCTTTGTCTGAGCCCGCACCGAGCGAGGATCTCGACGATCTCTACGAGAATGCGCCGTGCGGCTATCTGTCGCTCGCGCCGGACGGCCGCATCGTCAAGATCAACCGCACGCTGACCGGCTGGCTGGGGACGGCGGCGGACAGCCTGCTCGGGCAGCCCATCCATATTCTCCTCAGCTTCGGCGGCCGCATCGCCTGGGAAACGCATCTCGCGCCGCTGCTTCGCCTGCAGGGCACCGTGCAGGAGCTTGCGCTCGATCTGCTGCATGCCGATGGCAGCAGGATCCCGGTGATCGCCAATGCCGCCGAAAGGCGGGGGGCGGACGGCGGGCACCTCTTCACCCGCCTGACCTTGTTCAGGGCGGTCGATCGCCGGGCCTATGAGCGCGCCCTGGTTGAGGCACGCGACAAGGCGGAGGCCCTGGCCAAGGGCCAGCACGAGACATCGGTGCTGCGCGAACAGTTCATCGCGGTGCTCGGGCACGATCTGAGAAATCCGATCGCCGCCCTCGCGGCGGGCGTGCGCATGTTGAACGAGCGCGAGACGCTGAGCGCGCGCGGGCAGCTGATCGCGAGGGAAATGGACGCCGCCATCGGTCGGGCCAGCGCGCTGATCGAGGACGTCCTGGATTTCGCGCGCGGGCGGCTGGGCGACGGCCTGGGCCTTGCCCGCGACAGCAAGGCGCCCCTCGGGCCGGTGCTTGAGCAGGTGGTCGATGAAATGCGCGCCATCGCGCCCGGTCGCGAGATTCTGACCCGCCTTTCCCTCGACAGGCCGGTCGATTGCGATCGGGCCCGGATCGCCCAATTGGCCTCCAACCTGCTTGGCAATGCCGTAACCTACGGGGATCCGGACCGTCCGATCCTCGTCGAGGCGGCCACCGAGGCGGGCAGCTTCATCCTCTCGGTGATCAACGGCGGCGTGCCGATCCCGCCCGCCGCCCGCGCGCACCTGTTCCAGCCCTTCTTCCGTGGCGCCGTGAGACAGAGCCAGCAAGGCCTCGGCCTCGGCCTGTTCATCGTCTCCGAGATCGCCCGGGCGCATGGCGGCACGATGGAGGTCGCTTCGACAGACGAGCAGACCCGCTTCACCTTTACCATGCCGCTGGCGCCGGCCTGAGGCGGGGGCCGCCCCGCCCGCACGCTTGTGCCGCTCATGATCCATATTGTCAGGCGCGGGGATGGCGGGCCAAAAGGCCGGGGCAGCCGCGAGGACCGGGACGTGCAGGCGACGACGATGATCTATTCCCTGTTCGGCCTCGTCCTGGGGCTCGGCATTGCCGGCATCTTGACCGGCTTCGCCGACGCGTGGCGGGTGCAGGCCGGGGTCGGCCGGGTCCATGCGGAGATCCGGATCGGCTGGCTGGTCCCCCTGTCCGGCCTGCTGGTGATCATGGACCAGACCCAATTCTACATCGCCGCCTGGGAGATGCGCGACGCCATCCCGTTCAGCTATTTCTCCCTGCTCTGCGTGCTGGGCGTGGTCGGCACCTATTTCCTTTGCTCGACCTTCGTCTTCCCGGACAATCCGGACGAATGGCCGGACTTCGACGATTATTATATGCGCGTCCGGCGGATCGTGGTCGGCGGCGTGCTGATCGCCAATCTCTCGCTGGCCGGCTTCGCGGTGGCGCTGATGCTGGCGGGGCGGAGCCTCGACACGCCGGGCCAGGCCTCCACGCTCGAGATGGTGCTCGGGCTGCTCTTCCTGCCCTTGCTGATCCTGCTGCTGGTGGTGCGCTCGAAGCGCGCCAATCTGCTGGTGCTGGGCGCGCTCAACCTCGACATCATCGTCGAGGCGGTCACGCCGATCGTCCGCGCGGCCTTGTGACGGCGAAAGGCCCGGGACCTGCGCCCCGGGCCTCCCCAATTCGCCAACCCGAACGCCTCAGTTCTGCGGCGCCTCGGGGTCCTGGGTCAGCGGCCGGCGCTCGCCGGTCTGGCCCGCGGCGATCTCGGCGTCGGTCAGGAACTTCACCGCCTGGCCGACCGAGCGGCGCGAGCCCCAGCTCATGCCGGTGATCCGGGCATTGCCGGAGCGGGCGTTGACCACGGCGTCGGCGCGGAGCCGCTCGGCCCGCTCCCACAGCTCGCGGAACACCTTGTTGCGCGAGGGCGCGCTGCTGAACAAGGTCGCCTTGCGGACCTCGGCCCGGACCTCGCCGAGAATGCGATAGGGCCGGTCGGTGATGTCCGCGTCGGTCACCGGCGGCCGCGCCCGGACCAGCTCGGCATAAGTGGTCGGCGCCGGCGGGTCCTGCCGGTCATTGCCCTGCGCCCAGACGGCCGCGCCAATGTTCAGCGCCCCGATTGCGGCGATGGCGAGCACATGCTTCCTCAACATTTTCGAGTCCCCTCCCGGATAGAGGCAACATCCTGTCACGGCTTGGGAAAGTCGGCAAGGTGGAGCGGCGCGCGCGCGGACTTGTCCCGGAGACCCGCCTCCTTATACTTGATCCATGTCAGACCACGCCCCGCCGGCGGTCCGGTTCTTCGACTGGCCCTGGTCGCCCTTCTGCATCAAGGTCCGCGCGATCCTGGACCATAAGGGGATCGCCTGTGAGCGGATCAATCCGCTCGGCGGGCGGGCGCGGGCCGCCCTCCGCCGCGGCGGGATCGGCAAGGTGCCGGCGCTCGAGCTGGACGGCGCGCTGCTCGTCGACTCCACCGACATCGCCCACGCGCTGGAGCGGCGCTTCCCGGACCCGCCGATCCTCCCCGCCGACCCGCGCGCGCGGGCGCTCTGCCATGCGCTGGAGGACTGGGCGGATGAATCGCTCTACTTTCTCGGCCTCTATTATCGCTGGTACGAGGCGGAGGGGCGGCGCGCGGTGCCGGCCGCCTTCGGCCGCTCGCCCGCGGGCCGGCTCGCTTATGCCGTCTATCTCCGCCGCATCCTGCGCCAGCTCAAGGGTCAGGGCACCTCGCGCAAGCCCCCGGCCCATGTCCGCGCCGATCTCGACCGCCAGCTCGACGCGATCGACGGCCTGCTCGCCGACGGCCCCTTCCTGCTCGGCGCGGACCCCTGGCTCTGCGATTTCGCCTTATATGGCCAGCTCCTCTATGTGGGCCGGACGCCCGTCGGGGCAGCCGCCATGGCCGCCCACCCGCGGCTGGCGACCTGGCTGGCCGCGATGAAGGCGCGCACCCGCCCTAGAGCCCCCTGACCCGCGGCGCCCCCCGTTCCTTGCCCAGCAGCAGCTCGCTCAGCGCCCAGACCATCGCGTCGGCGCGGTCGGGCGAGCGCCCCGGCCCGGCCCAGCCCCCGCCCCGCACCAGCGCGCACAATTCGTCCTCCAGCGCCGGGAAGCTGCCCGCCAGCCGCACCCGCCCCGCCTCGAACAGCATCGCCACCGGCTCGGCCCGGTCGCCCTTGCCGAAGCGCGCGAAGACGGTCCGCACCGGCAGCGCCGCATCGGCCGCGCGCAGCACGGCCTTCACCATGTCGCCGCCCTGGTTCCGCTCGACGATCACGCAATCCGCGCCCCAGGCCTCGGCCGCCGCCACCACCGCCGACGCCCAGCCCTCGGGCGACAGCCCGCCGGCACTGTGGTCGCCCAGCACATAGCCGAAGCCCGTCGCGTCCACCCCGCACGCCACGATTCCGCAGGCATCCCCCTCGGCGGACGCCGGCGGGTCCACCCCGATCACGATCCGCTTCAGCCCCCGCGCCTCATCGTCTCCAGGGACACGGCACCCCTCCAGCAACGCCCGCGTCCACAAGGCCCCCGCCGCCTCGCCCAACAATTCCCCGTCCAGCTCCTCGCGCCCCTGCCGCGTCCCGCGATAGGCCGCCTCCATCGCCGCGACGAAGCCCGGCGGCAGGTTGAGATTGTCCTGCATCCGCCCCCGCGCCAGCGTCCCCGCCGCCTGCGCGTCCCGCACCAGCCGCCGCAGCAACGGCGTCGCGTTCGGCGTCGTCGTCACCAGCGCCCGCGGCACCCGGGCCCCCACGCCCGGCAGCGCCAGCCGCAATCCCAGCGACAGATTGTCCCACGCCGCCTCCCCATGCCGCCACTTGGCGATCTCGTCGCACCAGGCGACATGATGTTCCGGCCCGCGCAATTTCTCCGGGCACGCCCCCGAATAGAGATAGGCCTCCGCGCCCGAGGGAAAGCGCACCACCCCCTCGGTCGCCGCGAAGCGCAAAGCCTCCCCGGTCCGCGCCACCGCCAGCAGCCCGCTCCGCCCGGTCACCATCACCTTGCGCGCATCCTCGAGCGTCGCCCCGACCAGGGCGATGCGCAGATCGCCATGGGCCCGCGCCAGCGCGCTCACCCACTCCGCCCCGGCGCGCGTCTTCCCGAACCCGCGCCCCGCCAGGATCAGCCACGGCGCCGCGGATGCAGCACCCCCTCGTGCTCCGGCGACGGTCGGAGCGCTGCGAGCCGCGGCAGCGCCCGGCGGCAATTGCCCCTCATGCGCCCAGACCGGCCAGAACTCCGCGAACGTCCGCCGCAACGTCATCGGCAGGCTCGCCACCAGCCGCTCCCGCTTCGCCGCCGGCAACTGCGACACCCGCCCGATCGTGCGCTTCAGCGCCCGCTCGTCGCGGTTCACCGCTCGGACGGCAAAATCCCCTCTCCCGCTTGCGGGATCGGGGCGGCTTCCTGGTTCGTCCCGTGGACGGACCTGCCGTCCCGACGGTCAGGGTGAGGGTCTTTCCTGCCCTTCCTCGTTCCGTTCGTCCCGCGCGCGGTCGAGGGGCGCTTCCCCATCTTCGTCCTCCGCTCAAGCACGTCGAGCTTCGCGCAAATCGCCTCGTTGAGTTCCTTCTCGCTCGCCCGCCGCGCCGGCGCCCCCGGCGCCTTGCGCGGCGCCTTGGCCTGCTTGCTCAGCCGCAGCAGGTCGAGCGCCAGCCAGGTGTCGATCGTCTCCGGCCCGGGCACCACCGTCTCGCCCGGCCCATAGCGCGCGCCCAGCGCCGCCCGCTCGAGCAATAGCGCCTCCAGCGTCGCATAGCCCGCCTCCATCGCGTCCGCCCATTGCTCCGCGAACACCGGATCGCGCCGCCGGGCGTCATAGACCGTGCTCACCCCCACCCCGGCCGCCGCCGCCGCGCGCGTCACGTTCGCGCAGGACGCGAGATGATCGAGAAAGATCTGCCTTTTCGCCTCGGTAAACGCCTGCCGCGGCGCGGCGCGCGCCTGGATTTTTCTTTTGTTGCCCCCGGTGATCCGCTCGTCTTTGTTCATCCCGCTCTCCTGTTCCGTTGCGATGGCAGCGAATCAGGAAACCATATGAATTCCTACATTGCAAATCATCTTAACCTATTTGGTTGTTCCATTCGGAATAAAGGGACCCTAAGTACTCACGCGATTAGCCCAGCGAGAAAGCTTCGAAACTCGTCGGAAAGGCCAACGCCGACAGCCGGTGCGGCGGCAAGTAGGATCGCCGCGACACGAGCTAAGCCGGTATGCTGGCTCAACGCCAGCTCCAAGGCAGGCACGGAGACAACGGGAGCCACGAGGCTAAAGCGTTGCGTGGCGATAACCTGAGCCCATTCGATGCATGCCCATTGATCCAAAAGATCTTCTAGTTGCTGTCTAAAGCTGGTCGAACGAGCACCGATCTCAGTGAATCGGAGCGTCGCTATGAAGAGGTCTTGTGCACCGAAGCGCCCGCCGCTCGCCAAGTGACCCAGCGCCTTAGCGTGAGGAAGCCTCCTAACGTCGTTGTCGTATGAGGGGTCACAAACGAGTTGGACCAGTCCGGAGCCCGGATACTCAAATGTCATTTGCTCGTTCCAGCGATCATAAAACGCGCCGAGCGGGTCCGGTGCACCGCTCATTATCCGCACGAACAAGTAGGCGAAAACCGCTTCCTCAGAAACATCGCGGGCGCTTTCCTCTGCAAGCTGCTCAGGAGTGGCTGGCGTAATTGTGTCTCGCGAAGGATCCTCACCATTTGAGGCCATCAACTCACTCATGCGATCTTTGAGGTAGACCCGTAGGTCGACCCAGGTTCGCAGGCTATTGCAGAACGCTACGTCGTCGTGACTCTCGACAGCGGCGATAACCCGGCCGGCCCTGACCCGCATTTCCATTGCAACAATCTGGTTGTCGCCAATACGCGCTTGCAGCGCGCTGGCGATACCGACATCCACATGAGTTCGCGTCTCGGCGTCGCTCAGAAGGTACCACAGGGAATCGAGTGGCGCCTGCGGGAGGTCTTCAATGCCCTCGTGCGGGTCTGGGTTACTGCAGCAGCCAGGCGGCAGCGCTTCGATTCCTTCGATCATATCATCGAAGTCGTGCGATGCTTGGTTATTCATCCAAAGCACGAGATGCCCGATCGCTTTGTAGCAATGCGTAGCCCGAAGTGAACTCAATGGCATGAGGAGTTCAAGGTCGGCTAAGGAGCTGGAGAGTTCGCGGAACGCTGCCTCCTTGTCATCGGCCATGTATGCCGCGTAGGCTGCATCGGCCCTAAGGCCGATTGCCGCCGGCAACATTTGATTGCTCGGGACTTCCAAAGCGGCCAAACGACCTTCGGCAAACCAGGATTTCGCCCCTTTCCAGTCACCAATATGCCCCGCGCATACCCCTGCTTCTCGACACAGGTACGCTCTTTCAATGTGGTCATTCTTCGCAAAATCTGAGGGCAGACCACGAATTTTTGCCAGAGACCCCTCGTAGTCATGTTGCCGATAGAGCACCTTTGCATACGCGCGCGTGAATAAGTCATTGCAGCCGAGGTTATGCGCGCCTTTCTCAAGTGTGTGAATGGCCGCCGCCGGATCGTGGCCATACTCATCTTGCATAATGGCCACAGCGATCTCTGCTTTCGCGGCCAACGCAGGGTAGCCCCAAGACTGGCCAAATTCAGACATCCTGCGGAAGGACGCGGCCGCGGCGTTAGCATCGATGGTGCCCGCTTTATCCTCGGCCAGCCACGCGGAGTTCACCAACAAACCGAATTCGCTCGGCACGTTTTCATACTCAATCAGGAGACTCCGTCGCAAGTTCGGGTCTAGTCCATCCATGCGTTCGAAAAGGTCGACAAGGGCCTGCGCGCTGCCCAATCGCATCGCCTGAGCCATAAATAGGGTGCCGACGACGGTTGGGGCCGACTTGAGCCTGCGCGGCGTTTCCATCTCTCGGACAGTGGCCGCGACGCCCTCGTCCAACTTCGTCAATTCATCGAGACGCAGCAAAAGATCAAACCAACTTGAGACGACGCTGGCGCGATCCGATAACAGCAGCTTGGAAATGATCAGCGCCTCGAACCTATGTTCGCCACCCTGAAGCCGCGTGTCGGATTTCTCTCGCCAGAGGGCCTCCCAAACCTTCACGATCTCGTCGTCTGTGCCGGTGTGCAAACACACAAGAAGCTGAGCGAGGCGCAACATTCCGGAGATAAGCATATTGCTCGGGAATATTGGCTTGCTCGTCGTCGTAAGCCGTAGTGAAATAAGATGTTTTGAGATGCCCTGTCGAGTATCGGCGTCAGCCACAATTATCCCATTTGCAACTTTGGTAAGAGCAAATTCAGCTTTCCCGACCAGCCCGTGAACATAAGCCGCGCTGACCTGCTCGGCTGAGACTTCGGCGGGTGACATAATGGCGTCCGCGAAAGCGGCATGAACGGCAGTTGCGTCCTCCTCGACGAGCACTTCCTTCCCCGCGCCAGAGACAAGAGGAGAAACACGGTATTTATCGGGGCCGGCTTCATCGATCCAAGGGCCCACGAGGCGATCCAACGCTTCACCCGGGTTGAGAATTTTCGGTTCGAGCTGCCCGAGCTTTAGAGCCGTTTGCCTATCGAACTTTCCGATTGCCAAGCTCAGCCGATAAAGCAGAGCTCGCGAAGCCACAGGGACCGACCCAACGAGGCGAGTTCGTGTGGACGCCTTTTCCTGTCGAATATCATCCGACGCGCCTCCGATCTGAAGCAGCGTTGCTAGCTCGGCATCCGGCCAATTCCTGGATTGAACCCCGACAATGCTTGCTTGTGCGAGTTGCGGATGGCCTTCGTCAGAACGTCGATAGATCGCCGCGCCCCATCTAGGGTCATTCCCTCCCGCCTGCGTGACCATCCCGTCCACTTCGGCCTGCGATAGCGCGGGGGCTTCAACGAAAACGTCGGAAGAAACTCCTAGTTCACTCAATGAACGAACTGACGGACGACGGTAGAGCGTAGCACAACATAATTGGTCGCGACGTCGCAACGCATTTAGGAAAATCGCAAACGCTCGGGCGACGACAGGATCGTCCAGTTGGTTGAGATCATCTATGATGACGCCGCCAAGCGTCGTCGACAATTGCGATAGCGACTCCGTTAGCCTTGCTGCCGCAGCGCTTGTGTCCAGGTTACGTAGGTCGAGTATCGACCATTCGCGGCCGGTTGACCGGGCGGCCAAGCGCGCGGCGATGGTCTTGCCCATCCCTGACCCGCCCGACACAAACACAACTCCGCTGGAAAGCAGCATATCTTTGAGCTGTGCTTTGAATTCTTGGCGTTGCGCGAGGATGGAAGGGAGACCGAGTTCGGACTCGCGGACAAGCTTTTGTGTTCCGATGAAAGAATCAGCCTGCCCTGTACTTTCGATCAGACGGTCGACATCTGAGCGGCTGATTGAAATGCGCGTGTGACTCTCGAGAAGCCTGAGGAGGTCAGCTTGGCACAGCGCGCGTTGCCCGCCGCTGGCGCATGTAAGCAAAACATGCTCGATAATTGGGCCGGCAAGTCGCGCCGCTTCACTTGGGGGGATTTTGGCATGATCCCAGCCTAGGGGAACGAGCAATTGCTCAAACTCAGACTGGACCCCCTCCAGTTGTGATTGCCCGCAATGCCAATGGATGCGTCTCAGAACATCGCTCCGGAACGAAGCATCGTTAAGTGAAGCGAAATACTCTGCCGACGCCGGGGAGAGATTGGCGTTTGCCAAAGCATCCCGCAGCGGCTCCATATCAGCGCCAGCAGCCGCTCTGCGCCAATAATCGAGCGCTGAGCCACCTAGTACCCGACGCGCCGCATTCTTCTCGACACCGATAGGAGCGGTGGAAAGGAACTCGAATGCTACTTGCCGATCAGGATTGGCTTGCGTGAGCCTGACAAAGCTATCCAGAAACGAAATTACGTGCGCCGAGCCAAGCGTAACAGCACCCGATGCGGGGGCATCTTTAACTTGAACTGCCTTTAGTGCAGCATCCGTGACGATTGCAAAGTCCTCAGCAACCTCGACATAAATGGTTTCACCGCCGCGAAGCTCAAGCCAAGCGATCGCGGTGACGTAAATCTGATAAGCATAGCCACGCAGGGCGTGAATTGCTTGTCGCGCCGTATCGCCTTCGATGCTCCGCGCTCCAGGGTCAAAGGAAGGCATAACCGGATCATACGCATGCCTAGGCGGGCTGCTCAAGTGAACCGCGCCCTGAGCCGGCTATCTTCGCGCCCTTCTCTTCGCGCCTCCGCGCGCAAAAACCTCACTCCCCTGTGGATAGAACAAGCCAAGAACCTTGCCCCACAGACTCCCCACCTCCTATACCCCCACCATGTCAGACGATCTGTTCGCGTCCTCCTCACGCACCGGCACCGACTACGACGCCTCCGCCATCGAGGTGCTCGAGGGCCTGGAGCCCGTGCGCCGCCGCCCGGGCATGTATATCGGCGGCACGGACGAGCGCGCGCTGCACCATCTCGCCGCCGAGGTGATCGACAACAGCATGGACGAGGCGGTGGCCGGCCATGCGACGCGGATCGAGGTCGTGCTGGAGGCGGTCGAGGGGACGGCCGGGCGGCTGACCGTGATCGACAATGGCCGCGGCATTCCGGTCGACGAGCATCCCAAATATCCGGGGAAATCCGCCCTGGAAGTGATTTTGACCACCTTGCACTCGGGCGGCAAATTCTCGGACAAGGCCTATGCCACGTCGGGCGGCCTGCACGGCGTCGGCGTGTCGGTGGTCAATGCGCTGTCGATCGACACGATGATCGAGGTGGCGCGCAACAAGGTCCTCTACCGGCAGACCTTCTCGAAGGGGCTGCCCACTTCCCCTCTGATCGAGATCGGCGCGACCCAGAACCGGCGCGGCACCACCACCGCCTTCACGCCGGACCCGGAGATTTTCGGGGACGAGGCGAAGTTCAAGCCGGCGCGGCTCTACCGGCTGGCGCGGTCCAAGGCCTATCTGTTCGCGGGCGTCGAGATACGCTGGCGCTGCGACCCCGCGCTCGCCACCGAGGAAGTGCCCGAGGAGGCGGTCTTCCAGTTTCCGGGCGGGCTCGCCGATCATCTTCGCGAGCAGGTCGGCGACAAGGAGGTGGCGACCAATGTGCCGTTCACCGGCCGCCACGATTTCCCGAACGCGCAGGGCAGCGTGGAATGGGCGGTGGCCTGGCCGGTCTGGGGCGAGGGCGACGCCTCTTATTATTGCAACACCATCCCGACGCCGGACGGGGGCACGCATGAGCAGGGCTTCCGGCTCGCCTTGACCCGGGGGCTGCGGGCCTTTGGGGAATTGGTCGGGCAAAAGAAGGCGAAGGACATCCAGGCCGAGGATGTGGTGACCGGCGCGGAGATCATGCTCTCCGTCTTCATCCGCGATCCGCAGTTCCAGAGCCAGACCAAGGACCGGCTGACCTCGCCCGACGCCGCCCGGCTGGTCGAGACCGCGGTGCGCGATCATTTCGATCATTATCTGGCCGATCATATGGAGCGCGGGCGCGCCCTGCTCGGCTTCGTGCTCGACCGGATGGACGAACGGCTGAAGCGGCGGCAGGAGCGGGAGATCAAGCGCAAGACCGCGACCTCGGGGCGCAAGCTCCGGCTGCCGGGCAAGCTGACCGACTGCGCCAATGACGATCCGGCGGGCACCGAATTGTTCATCGTCGAGGGCGACAGCGCGGGCGGCTCGGCCAAGCAGGCGCGGGACCGCAAGACGCAGGCCATCCTGCCCATTCGCGGCAAGATATTGAACGTCGCTTCCGCCACCGCCGACAAGATCCGCGCCAATACGGAGATTGCCGATCTCACCCTCGCTTTGGGCTGCGGGACGCGGGACAAGTGCCGGGCGGAGGATCTGCGCTACGAGCGGATCGTGATCATGACCGACGCCGATGTCGACGGCGCCCATATCGCGACCTTGCTGATGACCTTCTTCTTCAACGAAATGGCGCCGATCGTGAAGGAGGGGCATCTCTATCTCGCCCAGCCGCCGCTCTACCGGCTCGCCGCGGGCGGAGTCACCGCTTATGCGCGCGACGACGCGCATCGCGCCGAGCTGGAGGCCACCACGTTCAAGGGCAGGAAGGTCGAGATTTCGCGCTTCAAGGGGCTTGGCGAGATGAACCCGGGCCAACTGCGCGAGACGACGATGGACCCGAAGACCCGCGGCATGATCCGCATCACCTTGCCGCAGAGCTACGAGGAGAGGGACGGCGTCCGCGATCTGGTCGACCGGCTGATGGGCCGCAATCCCGAACACCGCTTCCACTTCATCCAGCATCACGCGGCTGAACTCGACGAGGAAGCGATCGACGCCTGATGAACCGCAAGCGTCGCCTGCCCCCGCCACCCAAGGGCCCGCTCGCCGGCTGGACCGTTCAGCGCGCCGCGATCAGCGGCTTCGGCTTCGGTCTCGCCGCTTTGCTGCTGATGGCCTTCGCGCTGGGCCGGACGATGCTCTGGGTCTATGCGGGACTGCTGGCGCTGACTCTGGTCTGTGGCGCCTCGATCATGCTGATCAGTCTGATCGACGCCCATGCCCGTCAGCGCGGCGACCGGGTGCGGCCGATCCGTATGTTCGACCTGGCGATGGGCGGCCTGCTCACCTTTCTGCCCGCGTTCGGCCTCCATCGGATCTGGCCGTTGCTCGGCCTATGAGGCGGCGCCGGTCTCGCTGAGCGCAGCGTCGACCATCCGTTCCCAGATCTCCTGGTCGCCTGCATCGGAAATCACCCGGTCCGGCTTGCGCAACGTGTGGAGGACAGCGAGCGAATCGTCCCGATGGTCGCGCCAGCTTGCATCCACCTCGGCTGCGGCGGAGACGTTTTCGCCCTCCGCATTGAGGCTAAGCCGGCGTCCGGCCAGCACCCTTGCGATCCGTTCGACGACATCCATGTTGGAAACGGCATGTCACACTCCCGTGAAAGTCCCACATCTCAAATGGTGGAGCGGCGGGCGGGTTTCGCCTAGATTTGCGGGGCCGGGGAGATTCTACATGCTCAAGCGCCTGCTTTTCCTGCTGCTCGCTCTCTTTGCGGGGCCCGCCTTGGCACAGCCGCAGGACCAGGCGCCGAGCCCGGCCTTGCGCTCCGGCGCGGACCGGGTCGTTGCATTGATGAAGGGCGAAGCACAGCCGGCGGAGATTTTCGCCGCTCCCTTCCGGGCGCAGGTCCCGGACGCGCAGATCCGGAGCGTGGTCCAGCAATTCACTGCCCAATATGGCGCGGTGCAGCGGCTGGAGCGCGTGGACGTCGCCTCGCCGCAGACCGGCACCATCCACATCCGCTACGAGCGCGCCATCGTCCACATGCAGCTCGCGGTCGAGCCGGCCGCGCCGCATCTGATCAGCGGCCTCCTGCTCACCGGCGCCGACATGGTCGGCGACACGATGGAGGCGGTGTTCGGTGAAGTGCGGGCGCTGCCCGGCCAGGTCAATTTCGCGGTCGCGCGGCTCGGTGGCACTGCGCCCGTCCTCATCGCCAGCATCGAGCCGGATCGGGTGCTGGCGACCGGCTCCACCTTCAAGCTCTTCATCCTCGGCGAATTGAGCCGGCAGGTACGGGCCGGACAGAGGCGCTGGAGCGATGTGGTCGCCGTCGACCGCAGCTCGATCGGCGGCGGCACCGTCGCCGGCCTGCCGCGCGGCGCGCCGATCACCTTGCACACGCTCGCCTCGCTCATGATCTCCGTCAGTGACAACAGCGCCACCGACATCCTGCTGCAGGTCGCCGGCCGAGAGAATGTCGAGCGGGCGATGGCGGCGATGGGCGTGCGCAACGCGGCCCGCAACCGGCCAATGCTGTCGACGCTGGAGCTCGGCCTGCTCAAGGCGGCGCCGGCCAATGCGCTCGCGCTCTGGCAGCAGGCGGACGAGGCGACGCGGCGTCAGCTGCTCGCCAACGACTATGCCGCGACTGACCCGTCGCGCATCGATATCTCGCTCTTCGCCGGCAATCCGGTGCGGATCGACACGGTCGAATGGTTCGCCTCGGCAGCGGACCTGGCCCGGGTGATGGACTGGCTGCGCCTACATTCGGACGAAAGCGCAAAAGCGATCCTCGGCATCAGCCCCGGCCTACCGGCGCAGACGGCGCGGACGCTTCGTTATACGGGCTATAAAGGCGGCTCGGAGCCGGGCGTCGCCAACCTCACCTATCTGATCCAGAGCAGCAGCGGCGCCTGGTATGCAGTAAGCCTCGGCTGGAACAATCCGGAAGCCGCGGTTGACGCGAACCGGCTGGCGGGGCTGGCGGCACGGGCGATCCAGCTGCTGCCTTAGCTGATTAACGCTATCTTTGCCCTCGGCGACTAGTCTCGTTCGCCTGACTTTCAGGAGGGGACGAATGAACGCGCGCACCTTTGGTAAAAAGGGCACCGCGACAGGCGAGAACGGGGGCGAGGCCGCCACCGCGTCGCGCCGCGCCGCTTTCGTCGCCCAGGAGCGCGCCCGGGCCGAGGGCGAGAGCCGCGCCGCCGACACCGACGTTTTCCCATCCCGTGAGCGGACCATCGCCGACCGGGTCGAGTTCGTCGACAGACCGGCGAAGGCGCGCGAGCCCGCCGGCCCGCGCTCCCTGCCCCTGACCTGGGCTCTGTGGTTTCCCTGGGGCCTCGCCGGGGCGCACCGCCTCTATCTGGGCCGCTATCTCAGCGGCGGGATCCAGGCGGCGATCTTCATCACTTGCGTCCTCGCGGTGTTCGGGATGCAGATCTACCCGGCTTTTGCGGGCCTCGCCGTGTCGTGGCTGTGGTGGCTGCTCGACGGGCTGAAGCTGAAGCAACTCCATGCCGAGGCAGTGGGCACGCCGCATGGCGCTGCGGTCGTCGAAGTCTAGCTGGTCACCGCGGGCGCGATCAACGGGAAGCGCGGGATTTCGACGGGGAAGCTCGACCCGTCCGCCGCGATCATGAAATAGCGGCCCTCCATCGCCCCCGTCGGCGTGCCGAGGGGGCAACCCGAGACATAGTCGAATGACGCGCCCGGCTCGAGCACCGGCTGCTCGCCGACCACGCCCTCGCCGCGCACCTCCTGCCGCGAGCCGCGCCCGTCCGAGATTACCCATTCGCGGCTGACCAGCTGCACCGCCTGGGGCCCGCCATTCTCGATGCGGACATGATAGGCCCAGAACCAGCGGCCCTGGCCGGGCTCAGACTGCTCGGGAAGGAAGCTGACCGAGACGCGGACGGTGATGTCGCCGGTGGTTATGCTGTGCGGGAAGAGTTCTTTCACATGTGTTTCCTGTGCCGAGCGGACGGCGAGGTCAACTCCCCGCCGTTGTTCCGGCTGGGGAGGATGAAGCGCTCATCCGCTTCAGCCGTTCCACCAGTCGCTCGCGCGCGGCCAAGATTTCTTGCCGTCGGTCCGTCAGGACATGCTCGGCGAGCAGGTCCCCCGTCGCCCGCATGGCGGCGCGGATCGTGCGCGGGATCGCCGCCATTTCTTCCTCGTCCAGGCCAAAGCCGAGCTGGCCGAGCAGCAGCAATTCGTAGCGCACCAAAGCCAGCGCCCAGCCCCGCGCGCTTGGCGCCGCTTCGATCGCGGTGAGCACGCCGTCCAGCCCCTGGTAAAGCGCCGGATAAGGCTGCCCCTCCGGCAAGGCCGCGGCGGTCAGCGCCGTCGTCCAGTCGATCGCCGCCGCGGCCAAAGGGTCAGAGAGGAGGAAGGCCCGGCTGTGGACCAGTTCGACCGAAACGTGCGGCAATTGCTCTTCGGTCCGCGCCCGGTAATCGGCCTGCACGACATTGCCGGGCACCAACACCGGCCGCAGCCGCCGCGACTTGCCGCCGCGCACATAGCCGGGCCGCAGCCCGTCCTCCGGAGTCAGCGCGCGCACGACCGCCGAATGCTCGCCATGCGGGCGGACTGCGACGATGATTGCCTGTGTATCGAGGTGCACGGCGCGAGCCTATCAGCCCGGCGGCGCCCGCACGACCTCTAAGACGGCTCAGAGCCCGAAGGCAGGAAGGAAGACCTCGAGCCCCTGCATCGAGGAGCCAGCAGTCGCAGTCGCAGCCTCGACCGGACGCTCGTAGCGGGTGCCGGCCCAGAGCTGCTCCGCCTGGCGGCGGACGGTCCGCAGACTGCGGTGCGGCATTGGGGTCGCGGCAACGCCGAGCGGTATGCCGTCGAGCTGGTCAAAGCTGAAGGTCGGGTGCGCGGCGCGCTTTTCATCAAGCAGGCTGCACAGGGCCTCGAAGCGGCGCCGGAGCAAGGCATTGGGGCGCCGCCCGTCGCGGGTTGCGAACTCGAAACTGTGGCTGACGATCGTGGTCAGCGGATGGCCGTGGGCGAGCGCATGCGCGAGAGCGGCCCGCATCTCGCTGGCCGAGACGGCGCAAAGCTGGAGGTGGCGGAGCCCGCCATTGCGGCCGCCGATCTGCGACACCGGAAGCTCGACCAGCTTTCCGACCCGGACCGGCGCGATCGCCCGGATCGGCAGCGGCAGGTCGCTTGGAAAGGGATGGTGGCTGCCATTGTGGCTCGAATCGGCGGTGAAGCCGAGGTCCGCGAGCGCCGCCAACGTGTCGGCATTGGCCGCGTAGGAGCCGCCCCGGAAGGCGGTGGGCGGCGGCGCCCCCGCCTCGACCAGGAAATCGCGCGCCTTGGCCAGCAACCGGCGCTGCCCGGCGCGGCCGTAGGAGGTCAGCTCGATTCCCGCGGGATCGCGCCCCTTGGCCACCGCCTCCCATTGCGCGTGAAGATGCAGCTGCACCTCCTGCCCTGCGGCCAGGATCGGCGCGACGATCCGGCGGACCGGCTCGATCCCGTAGAGCAAGGCCGGCATCGGATCGACGAAGAAGCAGGCCTTGAGGCCGTGTTTGGCGAGCGTCTCCAGCTGCCAGGTCAGGCCGACCCCAGCCGGCTCGATGCTCCGCTCGAAATTCGCGCGCCAGCATTCGCCCGGCGCATAGTGGCGCCAGGTAAGCTCGGTATCGACGCTGAGAAGGACCGCCGCCTGCATCCGTTCGGTCATAGCGCAGCGCAAGGAAAGCAATCGTAAATGGCCCGTTTCGGTACAAAGGCGGCCAGGGCCACCCGGCGGTAACCCGTTGCATACCACTTTGCGCTACGCGGCCTTCCGAAGCGCGAAGGAGTATCCATGCCCATCTTCAGCGACGGCGATCTCGACAGACTGCGGACCTATTATCCGAAGCGGCCCGGCAAGCTGACCCACGGACTGGCCGAGCATCCCCTGCTCACGCTCGAATCCCTGGTCGAGCTCGGCAAGCGGCTGCCGCGCAGCAGCGTCGAATATAATGCCGGCGACCTCCCTTATGGCGTCGACCCTGACAAGGTCAGCCATACCGGCCTGTCAGTCGAGGACACGATCCGCGGCATCGAGGAATGCGGCAGCTGGATGGTGCTGAAGAATGTCGATCAGGACCCGGCGTACAAGGCGCTGCTCGACGAGGCGCTGAACGAGCTGGCGACGGTGATCGAGCCGGTCTCCGGCGAGATGCTGACCCGGGTTGGCTTCATCTTTGTCTCCTCGCCCGGCGCGGTGACCCCGTTCCACCTCGATCCCGAGCATAATGTCCTGCTCCAGATCCGAGGCTCTAAGACGATGATGATCGTTCCGGGCGAGAAGGACGTGGTGCCGGACGAGAAGCACGAAGCCTATCATGTTGGCGGCCATCGCAACGTGCCCTGGCAGGACGATTACGAGCAGCGCGGCGAGGCCTTCGAGCTGACGCCCGGCGACGCCGTGCACGTGCCTTTGATGTGGCCGCACTGGGTGAAGAACGGGCCGCAGCCGTCGATTAGCTTTTCGATCACCTGGAAGTCGCACTGGGTCTACGAGGAGGCCGATGCGCGCGGGATGAACCATCTGCTGCGGAAGTGGGGCATGAACCCGTCCTCGCCCGCGGCCTTCCCGAAGCGGAGCGCCGGCAAGGCCTATGCCTATCGGGCGCTGCGCAAGGCGCGGGTGCTGCCGAAGGGGGCATAGCGTCATTCCGGCGAAGGCCGGGACCTAGGACAAGCAGTCGCCGCGGATCTCTTCGAGGCCCCGCCCTTCGCCGGGGTGACGACTATCCCCCCGGGTGGAAGTAATCGTACACCTTCCGCGCCACGGCGGCGGAGATTCCCGGCGCTTTTTCAAGGTCTTGGAGCGCGGCATTGCGAACCGCTCTCGGCGTGCCGAAATGCATCAGCAGCGCTCGTTTCCGCCCCGGGCCAATACCAGGAACGTCGTCGAGCGTGCTGCCGGTAAAGGCCTTGGCGCGCTTCTGGCGGTGGGCGCCGATCGCGAAGCGGTGGGCCTCGTCGCGCAGCCGCTGCAGGTAGAAGAGCACGGGCGCGTTCATCGGGAAGCTGAGCTCGCGGCCGCCCGGCAGGTGAAAGGTCTCGCGGCCGGCATTGCGGTCCGGGCCCTTGGAGACCGCGACCACGGGCACGTCGTGGACGCCCGCTTCCTCCATCGTCGCGCACACGGCCGACAGCTGGCCCTTGCCGCCATCGATCAGCAGCAGGTCCGGCCAGTCGCCCTTGGACCGGTCCGGGTCCTCCTTCTCCAGGCGGGCGAAGCGGCGGCCGAGCACCTCGCGCATCATTGCGAAATCGTCGCCCGGAGCGGTTTCCGGTCGCTTGATGTTGAACTTGCGATACTGGTTCTTGCGGAACCCCTCGGGACCGGCGACGATCATCGCGCCGACCGCGTTCGTGCCCATGACATGGCTGTTGTCATAGACCTCGATTCGCTCCGGCGGCTCGGACAGCTCGAAGGCGTCGGCGATCTCGCGCAGGTTTTTCGCCATGGTCGAGGTCTCGGCGAGCCGCCGGTCCAGCTCCTCCTCGGCATTGCGCGCGGCCTGGCGGATCATCTTCGCGGTGTCGCCGCGCTGCGGGACCCTGAGGGTCACCTTTCTTTCCGCCCGTTCGGTGAAAGCTTCGGCGAGCAGCGCGGTCTCGGGCAGCGCGCGGTCGGTCAGAATCGAGGGCGGCGGCGGGACTTCCTCGTAGAACTGGACGAGAAAGCTTTGGAGAACCTCGGCTTCCGGGACGTCGCTGGTATGGGCCGGGAAGAAACTGCGGTGCCCCCAATTCTGCCCGCCGCGGATGAAGAAGGCCTGGATGCACATCGTACCGCCCTTGCAGGCCAAAGCGAAAATGTCCGCGTCGCCCAGCCGTTCGGCATGGATCATCTGGCTGCCTTGGACATAGGTGAGCGCCCGCAGACGGTCGCGATAGACCGCAGCCAGTTCGAAGTTCATCGCCTCCGAGGCGCCGCTCATCAGCCCCTGCAGCTTCTGCTGAATCTTGGTCGACTTGCCGCCAAGAAAATCCTTGGCATCCTGGACCAGCTCATCATAGCCGGCCTCGTCGATCCGGCCGACGCAGGGCGCCGAGCAGCGGCGGATTTGATAGAGAAGGCACGGCCGTGCTCGGTTTGCGAAAAAGCTGTCGGTGCAGCTCCTTAGCAGGAAAAGCTTCTGCAAGCTGTTAAGTGTGTTGCGGACTGACCCGGCGCTGGCGAACGGCCCGTAATATTGCCCCTTAGAGCGCCGCGCGCCCCGGTGGAGCTGCACGCGCGGATAGTCATGATCCTCGCGCAGCAGGATGAAAGGGAAGCTTTTGTCGTCGCGCAGGAGGACATTATAGGGCGGGCGGTAGCGCTTGATCAGCTGCGCCTCGAGCAGCAAGGCCTCCGCCTCGCTGTGCGTGGTGACGATCTGCATCGAGCGGGTTTGCGAGATCATCCGGAGCAGCCGCTTCGGTTGGCGTGCGACCTGCGTATATTGGGTGACGCGGTTCTTCAGCGCTCGCGCCTTGCCCACATACAGGACGTCGCCGCGCGCATCGAGCATGCGGTAGACACCCGGCCGCACCGGCAGCGTCTTCACCACCGCCCGGATCGCCGCCACGCCCGCATCGAGGTCCGGCTTGTCCGACCCTTTCAGCGCATAGGTCGCCTTCTCCTCGTTGAAACGGTTGGCGGCATTGGGAATGTCGGGGCGGTCGGCGGACATGCACCGGACTTAGGGATTCGGAGCGCCTCCCGCCACTCCCAAGCGGGCTTTGCCGGCGGAGATTTCCATGTCACCTTGCCCCGGAATTGAAGAGGGGGGACTTCATGCGTACCTTCATTCTCGCCGGCGCGGCCATGCTGACCCTGACGGCAAATCCGGCGCTGGCCGAGCGCTGGATGCATGTCGGCGGCAACGACACCGCCCAGACCTATGTCGACGCGGACAGCATCGCGGTTGGCCCCGGCCCGCGCTACGCGCGCTGGCTCAGCGTCTATGCCCAGCCGCAACAGCGGAATGTCGGGGGCGGCGTCATCCTCGGCGAGGTCCATTGCAGCGAGAATTATTTCCGGACGCTGCAATACAGCTTCTACGATCCCACCGGCCGGCATACGGACACGGAAGGGTCCGAGACGATCAACGAGCGCAAGGTGCCGAGTGCCGGCAGCATCAATGAGAGCGTTCTCGAATTCATCTGCAGGGGCACCGGGGGATCCCCGGTCGCCAACGCCTGGCAGGACGCGCGCCGGCGGTTCACGGCTGGCAGCTAGTGCCCGGCGCCGATGCTTTCCGCCGCCTCGCCCTCGCCTTTCCGGGCGCCGAGGAGAAAGCGCACATGGGCCATCCGGATTTCCGCGTGGGCGGGAAGATCTTCGCAACTCTGCACGCGCCGGAGAAAGGCACGGGCGCGGTGATGCTGCTGCCCGAGCAGCAGGCGCTGGCGATGGAGGCGGAGCCCGCGGCGTTCAGCCCGGCGGCGGGAGCGTGGGGGCGGAATGGCTCGACTTTGGTCAGCCTTGCCGACGTGTCCGACGACTGGCTTGAGCGGGTGCTGGACTGGGCCTGGACGAAGCGGGCACCGAGGAAATAACGTCCTCCCGGCGGAGGCCGGGATCTCAGGACAAGCAGTCTCAGCGAGTCTCCACGAGGTTCCGGCCTGCGCCGGGATGACGTCCTATTCTAGCGCCGCCGCAGCTCCGCGATCGTGGCGTCGACCATGGCCTTGTCCGCTTTCGCATCGACCTTGTCGCGGATCAAAGTCTCGGCCGCGGCGGCGGCGGCGCGAGCGGCCTTGGTGCGGACCTCATCCAGCGCAGCACGCTCGGCGGCGGCGATCTTGTCCTCGGCCATGCGGGTCCGGCGCTCGACCAAAGCGGCGGCATCGGCCTCCGCCTTGGAGACGATCGAATCCGCCTCGGCGCGGGCGCGCTCAAGCATGGTCGCGGCTTCGGCGCCGGCCTGGGCCGACTTGGCCTCATATTCGGCTTTCAGGGCTTCGGCTTCGGTGCGGAGGGTGGCTGCTTCGTCAAGCTGCTCGCGAATGCCCGCAATCTTCTTGTCGAGCGCCTTGCCGATCAGCGCCGGCACCCGCTTCCAGAGCAGGATCGCGAAGACCATGACCATGGCCAAGGCGATCCACATGGGCGGGGTCAGGCCGAGAGCGGTCGGCTCCTCATGATGCGCGGCGGGGCCGCCATGCGCCTCGGTCGACGCATGGCTCTCGCCGGCCGCCGGCGCGGCATGGGCCTCGCTGGCCACGGGAGTGTTGTGATTAGCCATTGGCCATCGCCGCCTTCACGGCCTGCTTCGCGTCGGCGTCGGCGACTTTGACGCCCGCCAGCCGGCTTACCATGTCCTGCGCCGCCCCGGCGGCGACATCCTCGATCTCGGCGAGGGCCGCATCGGCCGCGGCGCGGATCCGCGCCTCGGCCTGCTCGACCTTCGCCTGATTCTCGTCATTGGCCACGCGCATCCGCTCCTCGGTCGCCTTGGCCGAAGAGGCCTTGGCAGCAGCGGCGACCTTCAGCGCCTCGGCCCGACTCTCGTCGATCCGGGCGCGATAGGCCGCCTCCGTCTCATCGGCCGCGACCCGCGCCGCCTGGGCGGCGGCGAGGTCGTCCGCGATGCGCTTGTCACGCGCGTCGACGGTCGACTGGATCTTCGGCAGCATGAGCTTGCCGATGCCGAAATAGATGAACGCGAGCACCAACAGCAGCCAGAAGAACTGCGAATAGGCGACCAGCGCGAGCTGATTGAGCTGAGGCATCGAGGTCCTTCCAAACCGGCCGCGCGAGAGGGAAATTCCCTCCCGGCACGGCCGCGTTGGATTACATGAACATGATCATCATCGCGACGACGAAGGCCATCAGGCCGAGCAGCTCGGCGGCCGCGAAGCCGATGAACAGGCGGCCCTGCTGGCCGTCAGCAGCGGCCGGATTGCGGATCGCGCTGTTGAGGAACTGGCCGAAAACGATGCCGACGCCGATGGCGGCCGCACCAACACCGATGCCCGCGAGGCCGGCGCCGATCATTTTGGCAGATGCGAGGTCCATGATTTAACTCCTTATTGAACCGGTTGGAAAGCTTAGTGAAGGTTGACCGCGTCGTTGATGTACAGCGAGGTCAGGAGAGCGAAGACGTAAGCCTGGATCGCGCAGACCAGCAGCTCCAGCGCCATCACGCCCATGATGAAGAGGAACGAGACCACGCTGATCGCGGGGCCCGCGGCGCCGCCGGCGTTGAGGCCCTGAACGACGAAATTGGCGAACACCTCGACCAGGATGTGGCCGGCGATCATCGCCACGAACAGTCGGATGGCGAGGCTGAACGGGCGGACGAGGAAGGAGATGAGCTCGATCGGGACGATCAGCAGCTTCAGCACGAAGGGCGTGCCGTGCGGCACGAACAGCGAGAAGAAGTGCAATTTGTGGCGCCATAGACCGGTGATCACGACGATCGAGAAGCTCAGGATCGCGAGGATGCCGGTGATCGTGAACTGGCTGGTCACCGTGAACGGATGCACGCCGGCAAGGGCGAAAGGCATCAGCCCGATCAGATTGGCGAAGAGGATGAACATGAAGACGGTGAAGACCCAGGGGACGAACTTCTTCCCCTCCGGCCCGACGCTCGTCGACAGCATATTATGCACGAAGCCGGTGACGCCCTCGACCATCGCCTGCCAGCGGCCGGGGACGAGCTGGCGCTTCATCCCGCCGAGCATGAACAGCCCGATGAGCGCGAGGACGATGAGCATCCACATCGCGCTGTTGGTGAAAACGAAGGGGCTCCCGTCCAGATTGCCCGCGAGCGGGTTGATCTGGAACTGGTGCATCGGGTCGATTCTTGCTTCGGCCGCCACTTAATCGCTTCCCTCAGCCCGTTCGGGCTTCTGACTAGAAATCTTCCAAACTTCCCAGATGGCAGCGCCGAACCCGAGGAACAGCATCACCAGCACGACCCAGCGGGTTCCAGCCCAGCGGTCGATCAGCCAGCCGATCAACGCGCTGCCCGCCGGATAGCCGACCAGGACCGAGAGCACGCGATAGGCAGGCGAGCGGTAATAGACCGTCCTGTCTTTCGCCTGACCGCCGGTCCTCTTCTCCTCATCGGCCTGCGCTTTGGCGAGCCGCTCGTCGAGCGAGGCCAGCCGCGCATCCTGGGGAGACTTCGGGTCCTGCCAGGGCTCGTCTTCCGTCATGCCGTCCTTCTCCTGTGCCGCCGCACGCCGGTAAGAGCGCGATGCACGAGAGGCGGGGGACATGCCGGCGAACGAACCCGCCAAGGCGAGGCCCCTTTAGCAAGGCACGGGGGCAAGTCAACACACCCATGCTGCACCGCAATATGAACAAGCATCGCGCGGAAAAGTGGGTAGCGGTTGTCCGCCCCGGCGATGCGACCGAAAATACGAAGGCTGGCGCTTGGCCGCCGGGCAGGATAATCGGGCGGCGATGTTGAATCCGCTTCTCTTTTCGCTTTCGCTTTTCGCCGCAGCGCCGTCCCCCTGCCCGGTGGACATGGTCTGCGTCATCCGCGACACGGAGGCCTATAGCTTCCGCTTCACCTATCCCAATGCGGCGGCTCGCGTGCCCGGGCTTGACGGACTGCTGCGCGAGCGGGCGACCGACGCGGAGGCCGCGCTCGCCGAGGCGGCCGCCGAGACCGATCACCGCGGCCCGCTGCGCTACGAAAGCCATTACCGGCTCGACGCCGATCTGCCCGAGGTCATCGCGCTGACCGGCACAACCGACGCCTGGGACGGGCAGAGGGTCGACACCGTCTTGTGGGACCCCCGCAGCCGCGAGCGGCTCGACCTGGTCGATTTCTTCCATGCCGAGACGTTTGACAATGTCTTCTTCTTCAGCCGCCCGCGCGGCATCCGCGCCGCGCAGGACAGCTTCTGCCATGCGCTGTCCGAGGCCGTGCGCGCCCGCCGTGCCGAGCGGCAGCTGCGCGAGCTCGACATGGACTGCCCGGACGTCGAGGATCAGGCGGTGACGACGATCTGCAACGGCCGCGGGCGGATTCTGGGCATGCGCGCTTATGTTCGGCCCGAGGATTCGCGCGCCGTCGACCCCGATGCTTTGCGCCCATATGCGGTGGACTTCGAGATGACCGCCGAGATGATCGGAGTGATGCACACGCGGTACCGGGTCGCCTTCGGCCTGCCCGGCGAGACGCGTGGGCGCCGGCGGCGGAGCTGCCCCAGCGCCTAAGGTGGGTGGAAGCTTTCCCTTCGTAGCCAATCCGTCCCTACCCCAAAATTCCTCCGAAGTGGTGGAATATACAGGGAAATTTGCGTCACCGCCCGTGCGGGCCTAATTTCGTTTCATGGCCGATGCCTCCGGAGATGGCAGCGGGCACCGCGCCCGGCTGCGCCAGCGCCTGTTCGAGGGCGGGGCGGACGCTTTGCTCGACCATGAGCTGGTCGAATATCTGCTCGCTCTGGCCATTCCCCGCCGCGACACCAAGCCGCTCGCCAAGAAATTGCTGCGCGAGTTCGGCGGCTATGGCGGGCTGATGGCGGCGGACCCGGCGGCGATCGCGCGGGTCGGCGAGCTGGGCGAAGGCGCGGTGGCGGCGTTGAAGATCGCCCAGGCCTCGGCGCTGCGCCTGCTGGCCGGGGAGATCAGGGAGCGGCCGGTCCTCGCCTCCTGGCAGGCCCTGCTCGATTATCTGCGCGCGGACATGGCGCATCTGCCGGTGGAGCATGTGCGCGTGCTCTTCCTCAATTCGCGCAACATCCTGATCGCCAACGAGCAGATGTGGGAGGGCTCGGTCGACGAATCGGCCGTCTATATCCGCGAGATCATGCGCCGCGCGCTGGACCTGCATGCGACCGCGATCATCGTCGTCCACAATCACCCGTCGGGCGACCCCTCGCCCAGCCAGCAGGACATCCGCCTGACTCGCGACCTCGCCGAGGCCGGACGGCATCTCAACGTGACGCTGCACGACCACATCATCGTCGGCGCGAACGGGCATAAAAGCCTGCGCTCGGAGGGGCTGATCTAGAGTGGCGGTGACGGCCCGGCGCGGACCAGGCGGATGCGCCAGCTCTCCCGCCAGCCGCGGGGGAAGCGCATTTCGCCGCGCACGAGCCAGGCATCCGGGCCGTCCGGGCGCCATGAGGTTCGCGTGGTGACCCGGCCGGCGGCGTCCACGGGATAATCCTCGAACAGCAGGCCGTCCCCGTCCGCCACCACGCGCCCGGCATGTTGCGCCCCCGCCGGCGCATTGTCCCGGAAGCTGGTGGTCATCCCCATCACGTCGCGGCTGTACATGACGTGGTTCACGAAAGGCGCCCCGCCCGCTTGGGCACCCTGCCGCTCCTGCATGAACATTCCGTAGGCGGGCGAGAAACAGCGCGTGACGACGGGCCGCCCGCCCGTGGCGACCGAGCGCCAGCACGAGCCGGCAAGGGCCTCGAGCAGCGCCAGGTGACGCGCGCCCGTCGACGTGCCGGCCGCCCAGCCGGCAAAAGGCTCCGCGACGATCGCGACGTCCCGGGTCTCCGAGCCGTCCGCATAGTGAAAGGTCATGGACATGGTCTGGCCGGCGACGAGAGGCCGGGTCAGGCGAAGCAGGCGCAGCTGGCGCGCGGCGCCGGGGCGAAGCTCCACGAGCCGCTCCGGCGGCATGACGACGGGCTCGGCGCTCAGGTCGAGGTCAGCGCCGCGCGCCGTCAGCAGCTCGATCCGCGCCGCGCAGGCGCAGGTCACGCGAAGCAGCCGATTCTCGTCGCGGCTCGAATTGCGAAGCACGAAATAGAGGCCGGTGCTGCCGCCCGCCGGCGCCGCGACGACGATCGGGTTGATGATCCCGCGCGCGGTGATCGACGACAGCATCATGGCCAGCAGCATCGACATGGTTGAATCCCCGGACCGCAAGCGCGGGCGAGGATGTCCCCCGCAAGCTGAGCGGGGGATGTACGGACCCTAGCGCGGCGCGGTCGCCGGGCCGACGCGGGTGAAGCGCATCGTCCACATTTCGCGCCAGCTGCCGCCGGGCTGCCGCGCGAAGGTGGTGCGCGCATAGGCCTCGCCGCTGCCGGTCTGGACGGTGCGCAGCATCATCGTCTGGCCGTCGGCGCCGACATAGGCCTCTTCCGGGAACTCGATCCCGGTCGCATTCGGGTCGGCGAAGCCGGCGCTATAGCCGCCGTCCGACGCATAATAATCGTAGCGGAGCCGCCGCGCCCGCGGGTCCCAGCGATAGATGCTCTCGCCGGAATAGGGGGTGGGCCCACCCTCGACGACATGAATGTCGCGGATGAAGCGGCCGCCCAGCATCGGAGTGTAGCAATGGGTGTCGGTGCGCGTGCTGTTGGGGAAGGTCGCGCTCCAGCATTGGCCGACCATGAAGGCGAGCGGCCTAAGCTCGGCAGCAAGCGCGGGCGCGGCCGGCGCCGGGGAAGCCTGCCAGGCGGTGGCGGTGTTCTCGGTCGCGGTGAAGGAGGCGGTCATCGTCCCCGCCTGCTCGAAGCGCAAGGTGAGCGGGACGGTGGTGCCGGCCGCGATCGGCGTGCGCAGGTTCATCAGCATCAGATGGAGCGGGCTGCCCGGCCTGATCTCGACGCCGCCGCCCGGGACGGCCAGAGCAAGCTCTGCATTCATCGAGACATTGCCGTCGGTGCGGGCGACGCGGTGAATCTCGACCCGCTCGGCGCAGTCGCAGGACACGCCGACCAGCCGGTCCGCCTCCCCCGCATTGGCAATCGCGACATAGGCCGCCGCGTCCCCGCCGGCCGGCGCCGCGCGGACGATACGATTGTCGAGCGTCACCTGCGCGGCCAGGGCCATGGTCAGTGCTAGCATCGGACTCCTCCCTTGCCGCAGATTTGAACGATCATTCAAGCGTGGTCAAGGGTGTTTGAATGATCATTCAAGTCTGCGGCCTTCCGACCCTTCGGCGCCGCTCCCACTGTGCACCGGAATGAGGCAGCAACCGCCTGCCGGGACTGGAAAATCCCGAATTGCCGTACTTGCAGGGATATGGAATGATTGTTTCGGACACATAACCATGATGTGCGGCGGGGGCGGCATGGGCAGATATATGGTGGGCGCGGTGCTGTTCCTAGCACTTGGCGGCTTCATTCTTTGGCGGCGTCAGACATGGGTGGCAAAAGTGCGGGGCCAGATCGCGGCGGCACAGCGTTGGCCGGAGGCCAATGCGAGGGTCGATGCCACGGGCACAGAGCCGGACACGTCTGTGTTGGGCACGCTCTTGTCGCTCGTGGGGGGAGGCAATTTCAGGTATCCATCAATGACAATCGCTTATCGCTTCGAGGTCGATGGCCAGATCTATCAGGGAAACCGCCTGGCCTTCGGCAAGCTCGACGCGCATCCGAGGCAAGCCAGGGAAACGCTTGCGCGCTACCCGAAAGGAGGCGTGATCAGGATTCGCTACAATCCCCAGGACCCGAGGGACAATGTCGTCGAACCGCGCGAGTTGTTGAACGCGAAGGCGGACTGGGTCATCGGCCCCATGGTCATGGGCCTCGGTGTGATCTTCATGATCCTCGGCCTGACCAAAGGGAACTGACCCCCCGCGTTGCGCCGCGCGCCCCGCATTGCTAGGCGCGCGCCATGATCCCCCGCTATTCCCGCCCCGCCATGACCGCCCTCTGGGAGCCGGAGGCGCGTTTCCGCATCTGGTTCGAGATCGAGGCGCATGCCACCGAAAAGCTGGCCGAGCTGGGCGTGGTCCCGAAGAGCGCGGCCACGGCCCTCTGGGACTGGTGGGCGACCAATCCGGCGATCGATGTCGCGGCGATCGACGCGATCGAGGCGGTCACCAAGCATGACGTGATTGCCTTCCTGACCTGGGTGGCAAGCCAAGTCGGCGACGAGGCGCGCTTCATGCATCAGGGCATGACCAGCTCCGACGTGCTCGACACCTGCCTCGCGGTGCAGCTCGCCCGCGCCTCCGACTTGCTCCTCGCCGATCTCGACCAGCTGCTCGAGGTGCTGAAGCGCCGCGCTTTTGAGCACAGGCTGACCCCGACCATCGGCCGCAGCCACGGCATCCATGCCGAGCCGGTGACCTTCGGGCTGAAGCTCGCCGAGGCCTATGCCGAGTTCACCCGCGCCCGCGTCCGGCTCGTCGCCGCCCGCGCGGACATCGCGACCTGCGCCATTTCCGGCGCGGTCGGCACCTTCGCGAATATCGATCCGCGGGTGGAGCAGCATGTCGCGGACAAGCTCGGCCTCGCCGTCGAGCCGGTCTCCACCCAGGTGATCCCGCGCGACCGGCATGCGATGTTCTTCGCGACCTTGGGCGTGATCGCCTCCTCGGTCGAGCGGCTCGCCACCGAAGTCAGGCACCTGCAGCGCACCGAGGTGCTGGAGGCGGAGGAGTATTTCTCGCCGGGCCAGAAGGGCAGCTCGGCCATGCCGCACAAGCGCAACCCGGTGCTGACCGAGAATCTGACCGGGCTCGCCCGGATGGTGCGCTCGGCGGTGATTCCGGCGCTGGAGAATGTGGCGCTCTGGCACGAGCGCGACATCTCCCACTCCTCGGTCGAGCGCTATATCGGCCCGGACGCGACCATCACGCTGGATTTCGCCCTCGCCCGCCTGACGGGCGTGATCGACAAATTGCTGGTCTATCCGGAGCGGATGCAGCGCAATCTCGACCGGATGGGCGGCCTCGTCCATTCGCAGCGCGTCTTGCTCGCCCTCACCCAGGCCGGCGCCTCCCGCGAGGACAGCTACCGGCTCGTCCAGCGCAACGCGATGAAGGTCTGGGAATCGGACGGGCAGCTCAGCCTGCTGGCGCTGCTCAAGGCCGACTCGGAAGTGACCGCCTTGCTCACCCCCGCGCAGATCGAGGCCGAGTTCGACCTCGATTATCATCTCAAGCATGTCGACACGATCTTCGCCCGCGTGTTCGGCGAATGACGGCGCGGGCGGCGCTCCGGGCCGCCACCGCTGATGAGCACAGACGGGTCGACGCCGCTTTCTCCCGTTTTCATCTCGGCAGCGAAACGGGCTATCGCGATTTTCTGCTCGCGCAGGCCGGCGGCTTTCTGCCGATCGAGGCAGCGCTGGATGAGGCCGAAGCAGAGACGATTCTCCCCGACTGGGCGGAGCGCCGCCGCAGCGATTTGCTGAGGGCGGACCTGGCCGCACTCAACGTCACGCCTCCGGAACCTTTTTCAGCCCCGTCCTTTCTTTCGATCAAAGCGTCCATGCTCGGCGCGATCTATGTGTTGGAGGGATCGAGGCTTGGCGGCGCGGTGCTGAAAAAGGCCGTGCCCAGTCACTTTCCCCGGCGTTTTCTGGAGGCCCGTCAGGCGGCCGGCAGCTGGCGTAAGCTCCTCCAGACGCTCGACGAATTTCTCATCCGGCCTGGTGACCTCGAAGCCGCAGTGGCTGCGGCCAAGGAGGTCTTTGCGCGCTTCGAAAGGGCGGCGAACGCGCGATTGGAGGCTTGAGCCGCGTGAGTGATGTCTATCCCCAGGTCGACCTGACCAATTGCGATCGCGAGCCGATCCATATTCTCGGGGCGATCCAGCCGATCGGGTTCCTGATCGCCTTGTCGTCCGACTGGATGATCGCGCGCGTCTCCGTCAATGCCGGCGCGTTCCTGGGCGGCGAGGCCGAGTCCCTGATCGGGCGACCGCTGTCCGAGCTGTTTCCGGCCCGGACGATCCACGCCCTGCGCAACCGCGTCGCCATGCTGCGCGGCCCGGATGCCGTGGAGCGGCTATTCGGCTGCCCGATCCGGGATGGCGGCCAGGATTACGACATCGCCGTGCACATTTCCGGCGGGCAGATCGTGATCGAGGCCGAGCCCGGCTCGCCCGAGACCGGCGATGCCAGCGGCACTGTCCGCTCGATGATGATGCGGCTCGACCAGGTCGAATCGATCGAGGCGTTCCTGAACGAGGGCGCGCGGCAGGTCCGGGCGCTGACCGGATATGACCGGGTCATGGTCTATCGCTTCGCCGCCGACGGCTCGGGCGAGGTCGCGGCCGAATCCTGCCGGCGTGGCATCGGCTCCTTCTTGGGGCTGCACTATCCGGCGACCGACATTCCGGCTCAGGCCCGCGAGCTTTACAAGCGCAACCTGCTGCGCCTGATCATGGACATTGATGCGACGCCGGTGCCGATCATTCCCCAGCTGGATGAGAATCGCCGCCCGCTCGACCTGTCGCTGTCGGTACTGCGCGCGGTCTCGCCCATTCACATCGAATATCTCAGGAACATGGGCGTCAGCGCCTCCATGTCGATCTCGATCATCGTCGAGGGAAAGCTCTGGGGCCTGTTCGCCTGCCACCATTACAGCCCGCGCGTGATCCCGTTCGAGCGGCGCTCGGTGGCGGAGTTGTTCGCACAGATGTTCGCGATGCGGCTGGAGAGCCGGGAGCGGCAGCTGATCGTCGAGTTCGAGCGGCGGGCCCGCGACATTTCGGACCAGCTGCTCGGCGCGGTCGCCTCGGACGAGACCTTGCTCAACGATCCGGACTGGCTTGGCCAGATCCTGACGCATGCCATCCAGGCCGACGGCGTCGGCGTCTGGATCAACGGCAACCACGCCTTCTGGGGGCTAACGCCGGACGTCGATCAGTTCGCGCGGACCATCAAGGCGCTGAACGGCACCGCCGCCGGCAAGGTCTATGCGACCGACCGGATCGCCGGCATCGTCAACGGCGCGGAGGAGTTTGCCGACACCGCCGCCGGCATGCTCGCCATCCCGATTAGCCGGGCGCCGCGCGACTATGTCGTGCTGTTCCGGTCCGAAATGGTGCGCTCGGTCCGCTGGGGCGGCGATCCGCACAAGCCGGTCGAATATGGCCCGAACGGCCCCCGCCTCACCCCGCGCGAGAGCTTCGAGGAGTGGAAGGAGACCGTGGTCGGCCGCTCCAGGCCCTTCACCACCTCGGAGCTGCGCGTCGCCGAGACGTTGCGCGCGACCCTGATCGAGGTGGTGCTCCGCCTCGCCGACGAGGCGAGCGCCGAGCGGCAGGCGGCGAGCGAGCGGCAGGAATTGCTGATCGCCGAGCTGAACCACCGCGTCCGCAACATCCTGGCTGTGATCCGTGGCTTGATCCGCCAGTCCAAGCCCAAGGCCGGAAGCAGCATCGAGGACTTCGTCCATCTCGTCGACGGGAGGATCCACGCGCTCGCCCGCGCGCACAACCAGATCACCGACGATCATTGGGGCCCTGCCCCAATCCGCGCCCTGATCGACGCGGAGGCTGCGGCCTTCCTCGCCGAGCAGACTGACCGGATCATCGTGGAGGGTCCGGACTTGCTGCTCAACCCGCAGGCCTATTCGACCATGGCCCTGGTGATCCACGAGCTGGTGACCAATTCGGCGAAATATGGTGGGCTTTCGGACAGCGGCCGGGCGCATATCAGCTGGCGGCTCAACGATCGCGGCGATCTGTTGCTCGACTGGGTGGAGCGGGACGGACCGCCCGTGAAGCCGCCCTCGCGCAAGGGTTTCGGCTCGACGATCATCGACCGCTCGGTGCCTTACGATCTCGGCGGCGAATCCAGCATCGAATACAAGCCGGAGGGCGTCGAGGCGCATTTCCGGATTCCGGCCCGGCACGTCTCCGAGCCTAAGGATCATAGCGGCCCGGCAATCCGCTTCCCGCGGCCGGCGCCCACTCATCAGGGCCCGGTGCCCGAGCAGGTCATCAAGGGCGCCAACGTGCTGCTCGTCGAGGACAGCCTGATCATCGCGCTCGACGCCGAGGACATTCTAAAGCGGCTGGGGGCCAGCCATGTCGCGACCGGCGCTACGGTCGAAGGCGCGCTCGACACGATCCGGGCCGCGCGCCCGACTTTGGCGCTGCTCGACATAAACCTGGGCGACCAGACCAGCTATGCGGTGGCGGACCGGCTGGCCGAGCTCGGCATCCCCTTCCTCTTCGCCACCGGCTATGGCGAACAGGCCGATCTGCCGGCGGACCATCATGGCCGCCGGGTCGTGCAGAAGCCCTATACGCTCGAGAATGTCGCTCGGGCTCTGGCCGAGCTGATGGAAAGCGCGACGACTGCGGACGAGGCCGCGCCCGCCTGATCAGCGCGGCGGACCGGTCAGCATCCTGCCACCCAAATTGGGCAAGGCGAAGGTGCTTTTCCCGTCACCCCCATAGGTCGTGCCGATCAAAGCGAACAGCGCCTTGTTGGCGGCGATGTCGAACAGCGAGCCGTCGCAGGGTGCCCAGCCCGACGGCACGGTGGCACCGGCATAGCCGATGACCTCGCCCAAGATTTCCCCGGACTCCGGAAAGCCGCCATTGCCGCCTTCGGGCGCGGGCGTGCCGCCAATGTTGATCAGATAATTGATCCCTAGGCCTGGGACTCCGTTGCTGCCAGCCGCGACATCCGCCCCGAGCGCCACGCTGTCGCCCGCCCCGATCGCGGCGCGCTGGCCGAGATCGGGCAGCTTGAAATAGGCGTCCGGATTGCCGCCAAAGGCGGTGCCGATCGCCTGGTACAGGGCCACATTCTGGGGGATGGACAGCGCGGTGCCGTCCGCGACGAGCCAGCCGGACGGCGCGAAATCGCCGCCGAACAGGCCGATGGCGCCGATCATCGGAAAGGCGGCGCCGGCGGGTGCCTCGGCGGCGACCATGTAGGTCATCGGCAGGCTCTCGCCGACCGGGGACTGGAGCGGGCCACCGCCCAGCGGGGTTCGCCCGCGCAGGTCCGGCAGGCCGACCTCGCGCTCGCCGTCGCCGCCATAAGAGACGCCGACAATCGAGGTGAGCGCCTGATACTCAATAACGGGGAGCAGTCGACCGTCACAAAGCGGCGCGCCGTAAGCCGCGATGTCGCCGGCGAGATTGTGCACCATGGCGAGTGTGCTGGCCGCGCTGCCGCCGCTCTGGCTGGGATAGGCACCGCCAATATCGAACAGCAGGTTCATTGCGAGCGTATCGGAAGCTGCGTCCATGACGATGTCCCCCTCGCGGGCATCATCCCGCGCGGGGAGCCTAGGCGCTTTGGCCCCTTCTGTCTGTAGAGGCCGTCGCAGCCCTAATGGTGTGGCGCCGGCGGGCGGGTCAGGCTGCGGTAAACAGTGTCGACGAAGCTCTCCGGCGAGATGAAGGCGCCGGGGCGGCCATAGCGGTCGGCGAGGCGCAGCGCCTGGATCTGCGGTAGCGTCCGCCGCTGCCGGATCGCGCGTGCAATCCCGTCCCTGATCTCGCGCAGAATCGCGCCATAAGCAACCAGATCGGCGCGTCGCGCGACCGGGCCATGGCCGGGGATAATCCGGGTCTCTTCATTGGCCAGGCGAAGCGCGATCTCCACCGCGGCGATGGCGCCATTGATCGAGCCGCCGGAGTCGAGATCGATGAAGGGCAGCATGCCGTTGAAGAAGGTGTCGCCCATGTGGAGCACATTGGCGCGCCGCCAATAGACCAGGGCATCGCCGTCCGTATGGGCGTCGTGGACGTGGGTGACCAGGATCTCGTCGCCGTTAAGGTGGAAGGTCGAACTCTCGCTGAAAGTGATGACCGGCAGCGCCCCGGACGGCGACGGCGCCACCCGCTCGCCGCGCACCACCTGCTCCATCGACATGCGCCGGCGGACATTGTCGTGCGCGACGATCACGGTGCCGCCGCGGCCGAGATTCTCGTTCCCGCCGGTATGATCGCCATGCCAGTGAGTGTTGATCACGAAGCGGATGGGATCGGCGTCCAGGCTGCGTACCGCAGCAACCACGCGCTCCGTCGCCGGCGCATATTGGTCGTCGATAAGGATGTTGCCGTCAGCGCCGTACGAGACGCCGATATTGCCGCCGCGGCCGAACAGGACGGCGACGCCGGGCGCCAGCCGCTCGATCCTGATCTCGGGCTGGGGCGCAGGCTGCTGCGCGATTGCGGGCGTGGCGATCAGCAAAGCGAGAGCGGTGGCGATTCGGCGCATGACGTCCCCTTTCAAGCGCGTTCGGGCCTCCTATCTTGGCCGTAACGACCCGGAGGTTTCAATGGCCGATCTTTCCGCCTTCCCGATCACCGCCCGCTGGCCCGCTCAGCATCCCGACCGCATCCAGATTTACGGCCTGCCGACGCCGAACGGCGTGAAGGTCTCGATCATGCTGGAGGAGACTGGCCTGCCTTACGAGGCGCACCTCGTCGACATCATGAAGAACGACAGTTGGACGCCGGAATTCCTGTCGCTAAACCCGAACGGCAAGATCCCCGCGATCATCGATCCCGACGGGCCCGGTGGGCAGCCGCTCGGCCTGTTCGAGAGTGGCGCGATCCTGATCTACTTGGCCGAGAAAAGCGGCCAGTTCCTGTCGAGCGACCCGGCGACGCGTTACCAGACGATCCAGTGGCTGATGTGGCAGATGGGCGGGCTTGGGCCGATCTTCGGCCAGCTCGGTTTCTTCCACAAATTTGCGGGCCGGGACTATGAAGACAAGCGCCCGCGCGACCGCTACGCGGCGGAATCCAGGCGCTTGCTCGGCGTGCTGGAGACCCGGCTCGAAGGCCGCGACTGGATCATGGGCGAGTACAGCATCGCCGACATCGCGACCTTGGGCTGGGTGCGGAACCTGATCGGCTTCTATGAGGCGCGTGAAATCACTGACTATGACAGCCTGACCAACGTGCCGGCCTGGCTGGAGCGCGGGCTGGCGCGACCGGCAGTCCAGCGGGGGATCACCATTCCGGCGCGGCCAAGCTGACGATCAACGCGCCGGCTGGGCAGGCGCGGCCGGATTGGCAGTGAGCCACTGACGGGCCTCCTGGGACCCGGCAGCTGCGGCACGATCGATCCACGTCCGCCCCCGGTTGCGATCCGGCGGCAGTCCCGGAGCGCCGGAATAGAGAAGAAGACCAAGGTCGAATTGACCCCAACTATGTCCTTGGTCGGCAGATCGGCGGAACCAGCGGACCGCTTCTGCCGCGTCCCTCGGAATGCCGCGTCCGTCCCGGTACATCCGTCCCAGAACGACTTGGCCGAGCGGATCGAACTGCGCCGCGGCTGCGCGGAGCCAGCCAAGCGCAACGGCGTCGTTTCTTCTCACGCCCAAGCCATACGTCGCCATATATCCGACATAAGCGCGCGCGCGTGCATGGCCCTGGTTCCCGGCCCGGCGGAACCAGCCCAGTGCATCCGGATAGTTGATGGCCGCGCCAATACCGAACAGATAGGCCTCGCCAAGTTCCGCCTGGGCGGCCGCCAGGCCCTGGTCGGCTGCAAGGCGGTGCCAGCGGATGGCGGCGGCGGGGTCTACCGGCACGCCACGGCCCAAGCGGTGCAGGATGCCGATCCGGAACTGGGCGACTGCATCGCCGCGTTGGGCCGCAAGATCGTACCATCGCCAGGCCTGCCGAAAATTCTGCTGAATGCCCCAGCCGCTTTCGTACAGAAACCCTATCCCGACCTGCGCGGGCATGAACCCTTGGTCGGCGGCACGGCGATACCAGCGCATCGCGCGATCATAATCTCGCCAAACCTGATAGAGATTCGCGAGATTGTGCTGAGCCATGGCAATGCCCTGGTCCGCCGCCCGCCTGTACCAGTCTTCCGCAGCCGAAGGGTTACCCTGGAGCGAATAGATAAGGCCGAGGCTCGTCTGTGCTCTCGGCTCACCCCGGTCAGCCGCCGGCCTCAGCCAGCGCCGGGCTTCGCGGAGGTCGCGCTCGACATCGACACCGTCCAGATAAGCCTGACCCACGACCCACTGGGCCCTCAAGTTCCCCGTATTCGCCAAGGCGATAAAGGCCGGGAGCGGCGCGCGCCGCAGCAATTGCGGCACGACCTCGTTGGCGGTCGAGGTGGCCCATTCCTGAGCGGAGATTTCGGCGAGTGCCGCGGCGGCCGTCGATTCATTGCCGATGCGGGCCGGCCGGATCGAAACTGGCATGTCCTCCATGGCGCCCGGGGCAGCTGCAATCGCCTGACGACATCGGCCGAGACAGATTCTCGGAAGCGCGGTGCCAGTCGTCCAGGGAATCTGGCCCGCCGCCCTCAATCTCTCGTCATCGGCAAGCGCATCGAGCATCTCCCGAAGTGGCAAGTCCCCTCTCGCCAATTGCCGCAATACGGAGGCTGTATAAGGGCTGTTGGCCCCCGGCAGGGCCTCTCCGTCAGCGGCCAATCTGCCCGGTGCGGTCGAATAAGCGACGAGGGTCGCCCTGAGATCGACAGGCTCGTCGGCGATCCCGCGCGAGCCCGCGCTGCGCGCGGTGCCGCGCAATCGCCCGTCCCAGGGATTGTTGCGGCAGGCGTCCAGAAAAATGAGATTCGCGCCATTGCCTGCGGGATTTCTGAGAAGACGATAGATGGTCTGGAGCGCGATCGTCTGGCCGCCGACCAGTCTTTCCTGCTCAGCGACGGACAGGGCTCCGAGATTGGGATTGGCAGGCAGCTGCGCGCCTGCGGGAATGAGGAAATTGGCGCCGTTCATCTGAAGGGCATGCCCGGAATAATAGATGACGACGATGGCGTCGCTTCGCGCGCGCGCAGCGATCCCCGCAAATCGCTGCAGCTCCTGCATGGTCCGGGCGCGATTGGCGTCTTGGACGAGGTTGACCCGGAAGCCGAGGCGCTCAAGCGCGTCGCGCACGCCCACCCCGTCGTTGCGTGCATTGGGCAGATCGGTGACGTAACCGAGAAGTCCCGAGACGTTCTCCGGGGTAAGGTTGTCCCCGTCCAGATTATAGTCGGAATTGGCGATGACGAGCGCCAGCTTGGGCTGGTCGCCCTGAGCCGCCGCGACACCGGGCACGAGCATCGCAAAGACAAATAAGAACAACGCCGACAAGGACCGCATCCTCGCCTCCCCCAAGACGCGCAGCCCTATCAGTGACCCAACTACCCAGGCATGTCACTAGAGATTTGTTGAAACGTCTACCGAGACTTGTTCAGCCGCCCAGCGCGGTCTTGATCTTCTGGAAGAAGCCCTTCGAATTCGGGCATTCCTCGCCCGTCTCCGTTTCGCGAAAGGCTTCGAGGATTTCGCGCTGCTTTGCACTGAGCTTGGTGGGCGTTTCGACCTCGACCTGAATCACCATGTCGCCATGGCCGCGGCCGTTCATGCTCGGCATGCCGGCGCCTCGCTGGCGGAGCTGCTTGCCGGACTGGATGCCGGCCGGGATCTTGATCTCATGCTTCACCTTGTCGAGGCCGGGGACCTCGATGCAGCCACCGAGCGCGGCGGTGGTGAAGCTGACCGGACAGCGCGCGAACAGGGTGGTGCCGTCGCGCTGAAAAATCTCGTGCCGGGCGAGGTGGATGAAGATGTAGAGATCGCCGGGCGGGCCGCAGCGCACCCCGGCCTCGCCCTCGCCGGCGAGGCGGATGCGGGTGCCCTCGTCAACGCCCGCGGGAATGTCGACCTTCAGCTGCTTGCGCTTCTCGACCCGGCCCTCGCCCCGGCAGGACTGGCACGGATCGGCGATCATCTCGCCGACGCCGCGGCAGGTCGGGCAGGTCTGCTCGACCACGAAGAAGCCGTTGCGCGCGCGCACCTGGCCGCGGCCGCCGCACATCGTGCAGGTCGAGGCCCCGGTGCCGGCCTTGGCGCCCGAGCCGTCGCAGGGCTCGCAGCGCGCGGTGGTGTCGACGGTGAGTTCGACCGGGCGGCCGTGAAAGGCGTCCTCAAGATTGATCTCGAGATCATAGCGCAGGTCCGAGCCGCGCCGGACATTGCCGCCCCGGCCGCGCCCCTGCTGGGCGCCGCCCATGAACTCGCCGAAGATGTTGTCGAAAATGTCGGCGAAGGAACCGAAATCCTGCGGGCCGCCCTGGGGACCGCCGCCGCCGCCATTGCGGAAGGCGGCATGGCCGAACCGGTCATAGGCGGCGCGTTTCTGCGGGTCCTTCAGACAGTCATAGGCCTCGGAGAGCGCCTTGAACTTGGCCTCGGAATCACGGCAGCCGCCGTTGCGGTCCGGATGGCATTCCATGGCGAGCCGGCGGTAGGACGACTTGATCGTCTTATCGTCCGCGGTCCGCTCGACTTGGAGCAGTTCGTAATAGTCGGTTTCAACCACGTGGGTGTCCCCGCCCCCTCAAAAACAGCGGCGCCCGCTTCCTTCGGCCGGAAAGAAGCGGGCGCGCCATGTCTTAGCCCTTGTTGTTCTCGTCGACTTCGGAGAATTCCGCATCGACGACCTCCTCGCCCGCGGCATCGGCGGCAGGGCCGGCACCGGCGTCGGGCTGTGGCGAGGCCGCGGCCTGCTGCTCCTTCTCGTAGATCGCCTGGCCGAGCTTCATCGCGGACTGCTTCAGCGCCTCGACCTTGGTCTTGATCACCTCGGTGTCGCCGCCCTCGAGCGCGGTCTTCGTTTCGGCCACGGCAGCCTCGATTTCGGACTTCAGCGATTCGTCGACCTTGTCGCCATGCTCCTTGAGCTGCTGCTCGGTGGCGTGAACCAGGCTGTCGCCCTCATTCTTCGCCTCCGCGGCGGCGCGGCGCTCCTTGTCCTGGTCGGCGAACTGCTCGGCCTCCTGCACCATTTTCTCGATGTCGGCGTCCGAGAGGCCGCCCGAGGCCTGGATGCGGATCTGCTGCTCCTTGCCGGTGCCCTTGTCCTTGGCATGGACGTTGACGATGCCGTTGGCGTCGATGTCGAAGGTGACCTCGATCTGCGGCACGCCGCGCGGCGCGGGCGGAATCCCGACCAGGTCGAACTGGCCGAGGATCTTGTTGTCCGCCGCCATTTCGCGCTCGCCCTGGAAGACGCGGATGGTCACCGCATTCTGATTGTCCTCGGCCGTCGAATAGGTCTGCGACTTCTTGGTCGGGATCGTGGTGTTGCGGTCGATCATCCGGGTGAAGACGCCGCCCAGGGTCTCGATGCCCAGCGACAGCGGGGTCACGTCGAGCAGGAGGACGTCCTTGACCTCGCCTTGCAGCACGCCCGCCTGGATGGCGGCGCCCATGGCGACGACCTCGTCCGGATTGACACCGGTGTTCGGGTCCTTGCCGAAGAAATCCTTCACGACGTCGCGGACGCGCGGCATGCGGGTCATGCCGCCGACGAGGACGACCTCATCGATCTCGCTTGCCTTCATGCCGGCATCGGAGAGTGCCTTCTTCAGCGGCTCGAGCGTGCGCTTGATCAGCGGCTCGACAATCTTCTCCAGATCGGCGCGGGTAATCGCCTCGACGAGATGAAGCGGAGTCGAGGCCCCACCCTCCATCCGCGCAGTGATGAACGGCAGGTTCACTTCCGTGCTCTGCGCGCTCGACAGCTCGATCTTGGCCTTTTCGGCGGCTTCCTTCAGGCGCTGCAGCGCGAGCCTGTCCTGGCGAAGGTCGATATTCTCCTTCGCCTTGAACTTGTCGGCGAGGCTCTCGACCAGCTTCGCGTCGAAATCCTCACCACCGAGGAAAGTGTCGCCATTGGTCGACTTCACCTCGAACACGCCGTCGCCGATCTCGAGGATCGAGATATCGAACGTGCCGCCGCCGAGATCGTAGACAGCGATCGTCTTGCCGTCCTGCTTCTCCATCCCGTAGGCGAGCGCCGCGGCGGTCGGCTCGTTGATGATGCGCAGCACCTCGAGGCCGGCAATCTGGCCGGCATCCTTGGTCGCCTGGCGCTGGGCGTCGTTGAAGTAAGCCGGGACGGTGATCACCGCCTGGGTGACGGTCTCGCCCAGATAGGCCTCTGCGGTCTCCTTCATCTTCTGCAGGATGAAGGCCGAAATCTGCGAGGGGGAATAATCCTTGCCACCCGCCTGCACCCAGGCGTCGCCATTGGCGCCCTTCACGATGTGATAAGGGACGAGCTCGGTGTCCTTCTTGGTGATCGGATCGTCGAAGCGGCGGCCGATCAGGCGCTTGACCGCGAAGACGGTATTGTCTGGATTGGTCACCGCCTGACGCTTGGCCGGCTGGCCGATCAGGCGCTCGCCGTCCTTGGTGAACGCGACGATGGACGGCGTCGTGCGCGCGCCCTCCGCATTCTCGATAACTTTCGGCTTGCCGCCTTCCATGACGGCGACCGCGCTGTTGGTCGTGCCGAGATCGATACCGATCACTCTTGCCATATTATACCTCTTGGCCCCTCAAAAAGCTGTCCAACCCGCGGCCCCTTCGAGAAGCGACGCGCAGGCGTTTTCGGGCTGGATATAGGTGCCGATTCTGTTGCGACAAGGACACTGGAAGCGTTAGACGCACGCCACAGTCCCGGAGTGACATAAGATGCTTAGGCCCGCTTTCCTGTTCCTGCCCCTCGCCGCCCTTCTCGCCGCCTGCGGCCAGGGCGACCCGACGGTCACCGTCGAGGACCCCGTGGTGCGTTTGCCAGCGGTTCAGGGCAATCCGGGCGCGGCCTATTTCACGCTCCGCACAAACAAGACGCCGATGCGGATCCTCGGCGTCTCCAGCCCCCAGATTCAGCGCATCGAACTGCACGAAAGCGAAATGGTGGGCGGCCGGATGCGGATGGGCCCGCTGGACGACAACAGCTTCACCGCCGAGGGCGTGAAGATATTCGAGGAAGGCGGCTCGCACGCCATGCTCTTCGGCCTCAGCCCCGCGGTCCGCGCCGGCGGCACCGTCCGCCTCACCTTCGATTTCGACAATGCGCCCGACGTGACGGTGGATGTGCCAGTGCAGACCGCGGGCGGCATTGGCGGTCACGGGCACTAGGCTAGGAAAGCAAACCGGCTTCCTTTCCGCGCCGCAAGTGCTAGCTTTCCCGCGCAATCGGGGAGATTTTCCATGGCCACAGAGCCCGCGCTCGACACCTTCCGGCCCTCCACGCTCGGCTGGCTGAAGGGCACTCTCGCCGGCTGGGCCACCGTGCTGCTGTTCGTCGCCGGGATCATCCTCTCGCTGATGGGCACGGCGAACCTCGGCATGTACTGGCTGCTGCTCTCGATTGCCGCGCTCGGCATTTTTGTCTGGCGCTGGCTGGAGAATTTCGCGTCCAAATATCTGGTCACCGAAGAACGGCTGGTCATCCGCAAGGGGATCATCGCCAAGAGCGTGGACGAGATCGAGCTCTACCGGATCAAGGATGTCCGCATCAATTTCTCGATCATCAACCAGATCGCCGGCATCGGCACGCTCAGCATCTCCTCATCGGACGAGACGACGCGCGACGGCGACCTCGTCATCCGCGACGTCGAGCGCGCCCAGGCCCGGCGCGAGGAGCTTCGCCGGCTCGTCGACACCGCCCGCCAAAAACGGCGCGTGCGCGAGATCGACATGGTGCACGAGGACATTCCCTGACCCTCGGAGCTGCGGTCACCCAGCGTTCATAATGATACATTATCTCTAGAACTTCGGCGCGCGCTCTGCCGCCGAAGGGGAGGACTGCTAATGTTTCCGTCCGCGCGTACGCTCAGGGCTTTGCTTCCGCTCCTCTTGCTGACCCTTGGTCTCGCACCGGCATCGGCTCAGCGTGCCCCCCAGCAACAGCCGCAGGCCGCGCCTCCCGCCGGCATCGCGCTCACCGCCCGCGCCGCTGGGGTGAACAGCGAGACGGCGCGCCGCAAGCTGCAGCTGGACTCGCTGGACATCCGCGTCCGCGCCCGCGGCACGATCGCCGAGACAATCATTACGGCGCGCTTCCGCAATCCCGGCAGCGAGCAGCTGGAGGGCGACTTCACCCTCGCCATGCCCGCCGGGTCGGTGGTGACCGGCTATGCGCTGGATATTGGCGACCGACTGGTGCCGGGCGTGCTCGTCGACCAATATCAGGCCCGGATCGCCTACGAGCGGCTGGTGCGCGGACGGATCGACCCGGGCCTCGCCGAGGTCAGCCGCGACAATCTCTTCCGGACCCGTGTCTTCCCGATTCCCGCAGGCGGTACGCGCACAATCCGGCTCAGCTTCGTCAGCCCGTTCAGCCCGCAGATCGGCTACACCTTGCCGCTCCGCGACACGGGCGAGATCGGCCAGCTCTCAATCACTCTGCTCGCGGACGACCCGAACGGCGCGCCGCAGATTCCGGGCGTGGCCGACGCCCGCTGGATCTCGCTGGAGGGCACCAGCCGCTACGGGCTGGAGCGGCGCAATGCGGTGCTTGACGGCGATCTGGTGATCTTCCCGCCCGCCACTATGCGGCCCTTCCTGGTGAGCAGCCACGGCAATGGCGAGCGCTTCTTCGAGATTTCGGACGGGGTGCCCGGCGGCGTCCACGACAATGCCGCCCCGCCGGCCATGGCCACCCTGCTCTGGGATCGCTCGCTCTCGCGCGCCGACGACGATCTCGAGGCGGAGATCGCGCTCGCGCGGCGCTATCTGGAGCAGGCCCGGCCGCGCACGGCCGAGCTGGTGCTGTTCGACAGCGGCGGCATAGAGCGCGTGCGCATCGCTTCCCCGGAAGCCTTGGTGCAGCGGCTGCGCGCGGTGCGCTATCGCGGCGCGACCAGCTATCAGGTGCTCGCCGGCGAGCGCCTGCAGGGCACCTGCATCATGTTCAGCGACGGCCTGGCCACGATCGATCGGCGCGACAGTTTTCGCCCCGGCTGCGCGCTCTTCACCGTAGCGAGCGCCCGTGACGCCGACCGGGTCTGGCTCGCCGCCATGGCCCGGAAGAGCGGCGGCGACTTTATCGACCTCAATAACATGCAGCGCGAGGAGACGCTCGGCCGGCTGATCCGGCGGATGCCGCGCGTGCTGGACGTCCGCACCGCCGCCGGCGGGAATATCGATTATCGCGTGCTCGACGGCGGCGAGAATGGCTGGCGGATCGTCGGGCCGATGCCGCAGGGCGGCGGCGAGATCGTCGTCCGCCTCTCCGGCCTGCCCAATGGCGAGGGCGAGCGCCGATACCGGCAAGGCGAGGCCGGCGGTCACAGCGACGGCCCGGCCGCTCTCTGGGCCGCGGAGCAGGTCGCGCTGATGGCGGCGAGCGACCTGCGCAGCCGAGACGACATCGTCGCTTTCTCGCGCCGTTACTCGGTCGCGTCGCCCGATGTCTCCTTCATCGTGCTGGAGAATGGCCGCGATTATGCGCAGGCGCGGATCGCGCCGCCTGCCGAGGCGCCCGAGGGCTGGCACGAGCAATATCGCGCGGTCCGCGACCAGATGGCCGCGCAGGAGGACCAGGCCCGGGCCGGTCGTCTGGAGCAGGTGCTGAGCCAGTGGCGCGAGATGGTGGCATGGCGGGACACGCGCTTCGATCCTGCGCAACGGCGGCGCGGCGGACCCGTCGACATGCGCCGCGGCCAGAGCGAGCCTGTGCCGATGTCGGTGCCGGAGCCGCCAATGTCGCCCCCGCCGCCGACCACGACCAACCAATCCCCCGCGGACGAACTCGTGGTGACGGGCAGCCGGATCGCGAGAGGGCGGACGGATGGCGGCGTCACCGATGCGCTGGCGGCCACCGACAGCGCGGGCGAGCCGGAAGGCTCCGATCGCCGTGGCCCCGGCACGATCGCGCTGGAGCCGTGGAAGCCGAACCGGCCCTATCTCCAGGCCCTGGCCGCCGCCTCGTCGGCGGATCGCGACCGGGTCTTCGCCGAGCAGCAGCGCGAGCATGGCGCCTTGCCCGCTTTCTGGCTCGACGTCGCCGACTGGGCGTGGCGGAGCGGCCGGCGGGAGGATGCCATCGCCTGGGTGCTCTCCGCGCTCGACCTGCCGACACGCAACAACCAGACGCTGGCGATCGTCGCCGACCGGCTGCTGCGCTATGGCCAGACCGACCGCGCGATCTGGCTGCTCGAGCGGCTGCTCGCTGCCGAGGACGACCGGCCGCAGCCGCGCCGCACGCTGGCGCTCGCTTTGGCCAGGCGCGCCCGCACTGCACCGCCGGCCCAGGCCCGCGCCGATCTCGATCGTGCCATCGCCTTGCTCACCGAGGTGGTGATGACGCCCTGGGAGAATGCCTATGACGGGATCGAGATGATCGCGCTCGTCGAGGCCAATGCCCTGATCCCGCGCTATCGCACGCTCGGCGGCAGCGCGCTCAGGCTCGACCCGCGGCTGATCGCGCTGATCGACGTCGATCTCCGGGTCACGATCGAGTGGCAGACCGAGTCGAGCGACGTCGACCTGTGGGTGGACGAACCGAGCGGCGAGCGGGTGATCTACAGCAACCCGCGCAGCGCCGGCGGCGGCCGGCTCTCCAACGACATGACCCAGGGCTATGGGCCGGAGGAATATCTGCTGCGCCGCGCGGTGCCCGGCAATTACGAGATCCGCGCCAACGTCTTCGCGGCGGACCGGATCAACCCGAACGGCGCCCAGCGCGTATCCGCCCGCATCATCCGCGACTTCGGCCGCGCGACCGAGCGGGAGGAGTATGTCGACATCGAACTGCTCCCGGACGAGACGGAGCGCCAGCGGCAGGTCGGCACGGTGACCTTCGGTCCGGCTAGGCGCTAGACTTCCTCCCCAATCGGCGATTGGGGAGGAAATTAGTCCCCACGATCGATATCCAGATCCCTCTCCGCCTCCAGCTCTTCATAGAGCGCGGCGAGATCGGCGTCGGTCAATAGCTTCAGCATCGCGGCGAAGCTGGGGATGACGAAATAGCCGTGCTGGAAGGCGTCGGACCGGTAGCGGGTGCGCAGCACCTCGGGGATGCTGAACGCCCGCCGCGCCGGCTTTTCGCTCTCCAGCGAGAACAGGCTCTCGCCGAAGCTGGACAGCAAACCGGCGCCATAGATGCGCAGATTCCCGTCCTCCCGCGCCAGGCCGAACTCGACGCTGTACCAGTAGAGCCGCGCCAGCCGGTGCAGCGCCCCGGCCCGCAACGCCGAGAGCCCCTCCGCGCCCATTGCCTGCATGAAGTCCGCCACTTCCTGCTGGGCGAGCAGGGGGACATGGCCGAACACGTCGTGAAAGACGTCCGGCTGCTCGATATAATCGAGGCTGTCGGCCGAACGGATGAAATTGCCGGCGGGGAAACGGCGCTTCGAGAGATGATCGAAGAAAATGTCGTCGGGCACCAGGCCGGGGACGGAGACGATTGTCCAGCCGGTGCGCGCGAACAGTTTCTCATTGAGCTCGTCCAGCTCCGGAATGCCGGGCCGGGAGAGGTGAAGCACATCCAGCCCCTTGAAGAAGTCGGAGACTGCCCTCCCCTTGAGCAACTGCTCCTGTCGGGCGAAGAGCGTGTCCCACACGCCGTGTTCCTCGGCCGTGAACCGCTCCCAATGCTGGGGGATGGTCCAGTCGGCCGCAGCGCCGGCTGGCGGCGGGGTCTTTCCCTCGATGATCGTCTCGGTCAGCATTGGGGTGTCTCCATAATGAAAAACCCCGCCGGGAGGTCCGGGCGGGGTGTCGATCTCTTGAAGCTTCGGCTCTGTTAAGCGCGCGTCAGATCGGTCCCGCCTGGGCGGTTCCATAATAATAGACGCTGGCGATCACGCGCTGCATGGGGTGAAAGTCGCCTCGAAAGTCCGCTCTGTCAAGGATGCGTGCCTCTGCTATGGGGTGAGGCGATGACGATGAGCGAGCAGCCGCAAGTCCGTAGGGACAATCAGCCGCGCGTCGACGACAGCGCGCGGGAGATCGTCAAGCGCCACAAATGGCCGGTCCGCGTCTGGCATTGGGTGAACGCGCTGACCGTCTTCGTCATGCTGATGAGCGGGCTGATGATCTTCAAT
>Ga0070665_100000193_pt1 | contig 108142 bp, 98 predicted proteins | sample KBSS13metaG_FD_65862 | JGI IMG/M metagenome (GOLD analysis project Ga0070665, IMG submission 65862) | Switchgrass rhizosphere microbial communities from Kellogg Biological Station, Michigan, USA - KBS S1-3 metaG | ecosystem: Host-associated > Plants > Roots > Rhizosphere > Soil ... | reverse complement strand
GATCCGCCGCCAGAACCAGGACGCGTGGCTGCGCGGGGCGCAGAACTGGAAATGATTCATTTTTGCTTCGCAGTGTCGTAAGTGGTGTTCCCAATCGCCATCTCGATTGCCGGCCGGTACACTAATTGCCAAACTATTCGACTCGCCGGCCAAGCCGCGCGATTTTTATTCTTGGGAGGGGACCGTGTCTATCAAAGTGGGCTGCGGATGTGGCAAACGTCTTACAGTGAAGGACGAGCTGATTGGAAAGCGGATCAAATGCCCGCAGTGCGGCGCGGTATTTGTTGCTGACCCTTCAGAAGCGTTGGAAACGGCGCCTGCGCCCGTACCGTTTCCAACCTCGCGGCGGACGGCCGTGCCCAACGCCAACGAGAAATCGCCGCGCTTCTACGTTTCGCCGCGGATGTTGATCCTCGGGGCGATCGCCGTCATCTTGCCGACGATTTTTTTCATCTGGAACATCGGTCCGGCGCGGGTTCGATCAGAGTTTGCCACGCGGTTGCCGGTCGCGCAGAACGACATTAACGATGTGGTGGATCGGGTGCTGCAATCGTATCTGTCGCACACCGGGGAATATGATCCGCGTCACCCGACGAAAATTCCGCACGCGATGGATGTCACGTTTGTTCAGTCGCCGCTCTATTTCAGCATGCCCGATTCGATCGGCTTCGCCGGGACCAGCACGCACGGTATTTTTCACGGGCTCTACTTTTTCCAGACGCGCGAGGTGCAGGTGGAGGTGGAATCCAACGGGGTTACGTTACCCAGCGGCATTGTCGTGCAGCGCGGGTCAGAGGTGCTCCACTGCACCGGCCGAAATAACGGACAGACTTTAACGGCGGAAATCGACGGTAAGCCGGCGGAAATTCAGTTGAATCGGTTCGCCACCGAATAATGATTCGCGGGCATTTGGTTCGCGATCCAGATTGAGAGTGCTTTTACGCCGGATTTGGTGCAAGATCAGCATTCATGTCAAACGCTTCCGATCCCGCGCGCGAAGAACGCATGATCAACGAGCTGCAACGCCTCTACGCCGTCAACACCGGCGGCGGGGCGATCCTGATCGTAGCCGGCGCCGGCGTGATCGTGCTGGCCGGCATCGTCATCACCTCGATCCTTTGGTTTATCCTCTGGAATTTCTTCGGCACGTCGTACTTGGGATGGACGGGCTGGTTTTTCGTCTACGTACTGGCGGTTGTGCCGCTGCTGATTCACGAAGACAAGCGATCGCGCGGCCAATTCCTCAGCGATGCGACGAGCGGAATGAGCAACCCTGACAACGCCTCCAGCTACGGCGAGATGCAGATGAATCGCCTTAGCGCCGGCGGCGCAGCGATTACCGAATTGCTGCTGTGGGGACCGCGATCGCTCATCAACGGATTGACGATCCTGCGCGGCCAACAGCCGACGCAGTTCCGGCCGCTGCTTGAGCGGGCCGCCCGCATGATCATTCAGCTTTACGATGACACGGAGGCGATCGAAATGAAAAAGCTCTATCAAGCCGGCGATACGCCCGACAAGTTCGACCGCGTGCTCAAATGGCTCGACGACAACGGCCACATCGGGTTGAGCAGCGACAAAACGCGCGTGTGGCTCTCGAGCCGCATGCGGCAGCACCTGGCGAGCACCAACTTCTGATCTACGTTGTTGCGGTCGTTACTTTGCCGTCACGTAATCAATCGACCCAATCGCCGGCACGATGCCCGCCTTGGCGCCTTCCGCCAGCAGCCGGTCGATTGCCTGCCTGCCGATCGGGCCGTAGTCGAGCGTCCACTTGTTCACGTACATGCCGACGAATCGATCCGCCAAGTCGCGATTCAAGTCTCGGCCGAACTGGAGCGCGTACTCCACCGCTTCCGGCCGATGATCGAGGCTGTACTGGATGCTCTGCTTGAGGATGTCGGTGATTTCCTGCATCGCCGGCTGGCCCAGATCGCGGCGGATGCAGTTGCCGCCGAGCGGCAGCGGTAGACCGGTCTTCTGGTGCCACCACACGCCGGTGTCCACGACCAGCTCAAGGCCAAGCGTTTTGTACGTGAGTTGGCCTTCGTGAATGATCAGGCCCGCGTCGAACTTTCCTTCCTGAACCGCTTTCGGAATCTCGTCGAACATCACCACGTCGTAGTCAAACGCCTCGCCGGCCTTGCCGAGGATGAGCTGCAGTGCGAGGAACGCGGTCGTCATCTTGCCGGGGATGGCGATTTTCTTTCCGCGCAGGTCGTCGATGCTCATTTTGCTACGGGCGATCACCATCGGGCCGTACTTGTCGCCCATGGAGCTCCCGCAGCTGGTAAGCGCGTATTTGTCCGCCACGTACGGGTACGCATGAATACTGATCGCGGTGATTTCCAGCTCACCCTTCATGGCCCGCTGGTTGAGCGTTTGAATGTCCTGCAGCACGTGCTCAAACCGATACCGGCCGGTCGGCAGCTTGTCCTTGGCCAGGCCGTAGAACATGAATGCATCGTCAGGATCGGGCGAGTGGCCCAGTCGGAGGTTGAGCAGGTCGGTTGTCATACGTGAGAGGTTATAGGCACAGGACGGCGGAGTTCAAATGTTCGATCGAAGTTTTGAAACCTGCAGCGGTCGGCCATAATACTGCCCACAACAGGAGAGGCATGTCGGGCAAGTCATCACAACTGGCGGCGGAGACGAATCGTTTCACCTTGTGGGACCCGGCCGCGCCGTTTCCCGCGATGGAGGATATGCCTGATCTGCCCGTCGTCACGCACGTGCAGGTGGAGCGGGCGCAGGCGGGCGGATTTCACTACCTGCATGAACCGGCCATCGCGCGGCATCGCGGCAAGTTCTTCGCCTGCTGGGCGAATCATCCGATCGCGGAGGTGAATTCCCTCGGCGAAATGCTCCGCGGCAGCACGTCGGACGACGGCATTCATTGGTCGCCGCCGGAACTGTGGCTTGATGGGCCGATGACGCAGTCAGCCTCGATCAACCATGCCGTGCTGGCCGAGCACGGCGGGCATCTTTGGTTGTTCGCTTCCCGGTGGATCGACGAAGTTCCCGGCACGCAGCCGTTCGTGCTCAACGACTCCACCGGCAAGTGGGAACCGCGCGGCGACGTGATCCCTGGCTTTGTCCCGTTCCACCGCCCGATGAAACTGCGCGACGGCAACTACATCCTCGGCGGCGAAGAATCGTGGTGGGAGGCCGCCGTCGCCATCAGCCACGGCGACGACTTCTCTCGCTGGACGTTCAAGCGTCTCCCACGCCCGGCCGACATGAAACTCAAGTACCCCGAGACTGCGCTGATCGAGCAAGGCGATCGCCTGATCGCCATCTGCCGCCCGTGGGAGCAGCCCACCGCGCCGGCGTCGGTCAGTAAAGACGGCGGCCAGACTTGGACCACGCTCGCGCCCAGCAATTTTCCCCTGCAGGACTCCAAACCCCAGTCCGGCCTGCTCAGCACCGGCCAGTACTACCTGATCACCAACAACCTCGACGCCGACCGCCGCGCCCTGCTGAGCATCGCCGTCACGGCGCCCGGCGAACGGCTGTTCTCACGCATCTACAAAATCCGCCACCAGACGTATCCACGCCTCCGCCACTTCGGCGGCTACGGCCTGAAGCCCACGAGCATGGCGGGATCGCCGACGGAGTGGTCGTACCCCGCCTCCATCGAGCACGAGGGCAACCTGTTTGTGATCTACACGCAGGGGAAGGAAGATTGTGCGCTGTCGATCATTCCGGTGTCGACGTTGAAGTGATATGGATCAGCGGTAGGGCACGTCTTGACCTGACGCGGTGAATGAATGGCAGGTCAAGAGCTGTCCTGCAGGACTAATCCTTGATGAAGCCGAGTGCATTTCCGATTAGGCCCACGCCCATGATCGTGACTAGGACGCCGACCACCGCGACGAATTTGGCGCTTCGGAAGTTGTCGCCAAGCAGCATGTAAATGCCGTAAATGGTGAGAGGTAGTCCGAGCACGATGAGAATCACACCGGCGACGATTCGGATCGGTTTTGGGATGTCTGAGAGTTGCATGCGTTAATGTAATGCGTTGAAGAAAAGAAAGAGCGCCAGAGCCCACGCGATCCCGAGGCCAACCAGCAAATAAGCGGTCAACGTTCTATCGTTGGGATCGATGATAAAGGGCTTGCCAGTCCACGCACGGCAAATCAATTCAATCTCCAACAGGCCCAAGGTGCCGGCCAACAACGATGCAATCAGTTGCTTTTCATTCGGCGCGTCAGGCCACACGGTTTTCGCAAGCCAGCAGAAAAGGATCAGTTGGCCAAAGATTAGGATTGAGAGGATTCCCTTCCACACCAACTTTTCGAGCCCTTCCGTCGCGCCTTCCTTGAGGCCTTCGGCGATCGCTCTCCAGATGTCTGACATGAATTCCCCACTTTGCGACGGCAGCCAACTTCAGTTTTTGACGGAGCGTACGAATTGTCCTCTGGAAGTCAAAAATTGATGCGAAGTTGCTCTTTTCAAAAATCTTCCAAAAAAATCCGATTCTGCGCCGCGGCCGCCTCGTCGCGCGCACCGCCGGGGGGATATACGGAGGCGCGTGTTTGCGCGTCTCCCGTCCGGTGTTGTTGGCGGGCGGCTCTTTGACAAGTGAATCGTTCGGGAGGGTTCGGCGTGAACCGTCCTTAACCCGTCACTTTCCGGCACTTTCCGTCACTAAACGTCACTTTTCGTCACCGGATGTTTGGGGCCAGTCGCTGGCCCGGCCGTGAGTTAGGCGGCCGGAGGGTCGGGCGAGGTGAAAAAATGTGAATGGGACTATTTTCAATCCGTGGCACGGACGGCTCGCCCGTGTTTGGTTTTCGCAGCGAACCATGGGCGAGCCGCCCATGCCACGGATTCAAGCGGGATGCCCCTACATTTTCGTTAACCGCTGAATCGGTCGGTGGTACGATAATGAGTGCATCTCCCGTCCTTGGGCAATAAGCCTTAAAGGGCGGCGTTTGAGGAGTGGAGGCAATCAACCATGGCCAGGGCGCACCCGTTGTTGCAGCCGTACAAACCGTCGGCTGAGGATCCGTTTGACGCGATCAAAGCGGCGCATCTCCTGAATCGTGCAGGGTTTGGCGGCACCCCTGCCGAGATCGACCGGGTCATGAAGCTGGGGCCCGACGGGGCGATGGAGTGGCTGTTCGATTTCCCCGACGCGGGGGCGGATGAGCAGTCGCGTACGGACGTGCCGGATTTGTCGGCCATTGACGGGTATCCCTCCGACTTCCGGGCCCTTCAGAAAATGCTGGTCGGCAAGACCGACGAAGAGAAAAAGGAAGCCCGCAAGAAGCTGCAGATGGCCAACCGCGAGGCCGTCCTTGCCACCGGGAACTGGTGGCTGAAGCGGATGGCGTTTGGTCCGTATCCGCTGCAGGAAAAACTCACCCTCTTCTGGCACGGCCACTTCACCACCAGCGCCAAAGACGAGCGGTCGGCCACCGCGATGTGGAACCAGAACGAATTGCTGCGTCGCATGAGCGCGGGAAATTTCCGCTCGTTCGTCCGGGCGATCAGCCGCGACCCGGCGATGCTCGATTACCTCAACAACTCACAAAACCGAAAAGCCCATCCGAACGAAAACTACGCCCGCGAGTTGATGGAACTGTTCACGCTGGGCATTGGCAACTACACCGAGGACGACATCAAGAACTCGGCCCGCGCCTTTACCGGCTGGGCGCACGACGGCGACGACTTCGTCTTCCGCAAGTTCGATCACGACACGGACGTGAAAACGTTCATGGGTCGCAAGGGGAATTTTGATGGCGACGACATCATCGACATCATCCTGAGCAAAGAAGCGTGCGGGAACTTTATCGGCATGGAGCTGTATCAGTTCTTCGTGAACGACAGTTGTCCGGACGATTTGAAGGCGGCGCTCGGCGACATCCTTCGTGACAACAAATACGAGATGCGGCCACTGTTGCGAACGATGTTCGCCAGCAAGGCGTTCTATCACCCGACGGTGATCGGCAGCCAGATCAAGAGCCCGGTGCAATTGGTGGTCGGCACGATCCGCACGCTGGGGCTCGATATGCCCGGCGAGCGGGCGGTGAGCGGCGCGCTGAATCAAATGGGCCAGGTGCCGCTGCATCCGCCGAACGTGAAGGGCTGGCCGGGCGGGCATCAGTGGATCAGCACGAGCACGCTGTTCGTGCGGTACAACACGGCCGTATGGCTGGCTGGCGGATCGGGCCAGTTCGCAACGATGAACCAGCGCAACAAATTCCGCGGCGTAGCGCAGGCGGGCGACACGGGCTTCCGCCCCTCGACGGGCGGCACGCCTGAAGCGGTGGTCGACGCGTGGGTGCAGCGATTGATCGGCCGACCGATTTCTGCCGAGGCCCGCGAGGTGCTGATCGACGCGCTCGGCGGGCATCCGGAGCGCGAAGACAGTGTGCGTAAGATGGTGCAGTTGATTGTGTCGATGCCGGAGTATCAGTTGTGTTGATTTGTAGGGTGCCATTCATGGCACCACGTAGGCCGAGAATGGTGCCATGAATGGCACCCTACAAGAGAATAGTCATGAACAAATACCTCTCCACCCGTCGCATCTTCCTGCAGAAGGGACTCGCGCTGCTTGCCATCACGCCGACGATCCCGACATTTCTGGATCAGACGATGATGGCGATGGCCGACCCGACGGATCAGCACCGCGTGCAAAAGCCGACCGGCAAAGACGGGAAAATTCTCGTCGTCGTGCAGATGTCGGGCGGCAACGACGGCCTGAGCACCGTGGTACCGTACGCCGACGACGCGTACCACCGCGCGCGGCCGGCGATCGGTCTTGGTGCAAAGGACGTACTGAAAGTGAACGACTACATCGGCCTGCATCCGAATCTCGCGCCGCTCAAGAAAATGTACGACGGCGGCGAAATGTCGATCGTGCAGGGCGTCGGCTATCCGAACCCGAACCGCTCGCACTTTCGCTCGATGGACATCTGGCAGTCGGCCGAACCGCAGAACGAAGTGCCGACGAGCGGCTGGGTGGGACGCTTCTTCGACAACGCCTGCCCGGGTTGCGATCCGCACGTGGGCGTGAGCATGGGGGGCGCGCTTCCGCTGGCCATGCAGGGCGAGCGCGTGACGCCGCTGTCGTTCGATCGGCCGGAGAATTATCGATACAACGGGCGCGACAAGGAGCGTTACCTCAAGCTCAACCAGGCGCCGACGAGCCAGCCGACTACGAAGCCCACGATCATCCGACCCGGGCCGAAGAAAGTAGAAGCGGTCAGCGCGAACAGCCAACTCGATTTCCTCCATCGCACGGCGATGGACGCGCAGGTGAGCAGCGACGACATCATCCGCATGACGCAGAAGCACCAGCCCGCGGCCGAGTATCCGAACGGCGAATTCGGCAACGGATTGCGGACGATCGCCGCGATGATCGGCGGCGGACTATCGACGCGCGTGTACTACGTGAGCCTCGGCGGGTTCGACACGCACGCGGGCCAGAAGAATCGGCACGACCAGCTCATGACGCAATTCGCGCAGGGCGTCGCTGCGTTCTGGGCCGACATGAAGCAGCAGGAAAACGACGACCGCGTGCTGATGATGAGCTTCAGCGAGTTCGGCCGGCGCGTGGAGCAGAACGCCAGCCAGGGTACTGATCACGGAGCGGCTGCGCCGATGTTCCTGTTCGGGCCGAAGCTGAAGGCCGGCGTGCTGAGCAAGCATCCGTCGCTGACGGATCTCGACCAAGGCGACCTGAAGTTCAACACCGATTTCCGCAACGTCTACGCCAGCGTGCTGCAAAACTGGCTGGAAACGCCGAGTAAACCAATCCTCGGCCAGCAATTCAAGCTGATGCCGATTCTGAAAGCGTGAACGAAGCACGATGAAATGAAGAACATGACCAGATCTGGCCAGATCCTTCGCGAGTACGCTCAGGATGACAGCGAATGTTGTTTGTTCGTTCACTCGGCGCGGTAACCGATCGTTTGCCGCTCACCCACTAACCCCTAATATCCCCTCATGGTTTGGCTGACGTTACCCATCGTCTTGCTCTTGTGCGGCGCGCTGCTGGTGTTAGGCGCCGCGACGCTGCTGGCGTTCGGGCTGACGCATCCGCCGCGAATGAGCGATGGGCGGGCGCTGGCGCTGCTGCATCGGCTGACGCCTGGCGATCTGGGGATTCGGTTCGCGGACGTGAACTTTGACGTGATCGACGAATCGCGTCCGCCGAAGAAGATTCGAATCGCCGGGTGGTGGATGCCGAGTGATCAGCCGAGCGATCGGTGCGTGATCCTGCTGCACGGGTATGCGGACGCGAAAGTGGGGGCGATCGCGTGGGCGCCGATCTTCCACTCGCTCGGCTGGAACCTGCTCGCTATCGACCACCGCGCCCACGGCGAAAGTGGCGGCACAGCGGCGACGGCGGGTCATTTCGAGCGGCACGACCTCAGCCATGTGATCGACCAACTCCGCGAACAGCAACCGGCCGGCACGAAAACGCTCGTGCTGTTCGGCGTGAGCATGGGATCGGCCATCGCGACGCAGACGCTCGCGATGCGGCAGGATATTGACGGGGCGATCTTCGAATCGTTCGTGGGGGATTTCGTCTTCGCCTCCCGTGTCCATACGGATCTGATTGGCCTGCCCGGCGGGTTCACGCGGTGGCTCTCGGCGCACATCGCCGCGTGGATGGTGGGAGCAGACTTTCACAACGACACGGCGATGGTGGCGTTGCCTCGCGTCACCTGCCCGGTGTTGCTGATCCTGGGCACGACTGATCCCTTCGCCGACTCCGCCGAGGTCGAACGAATCGCCGGCCAGATGCCCAACATCCAGATGTGGCGGCCCGAAGGCGTCGATCACGTGCTGGCGATGTCGGCGGGGTATGAAGATTACGCGGGAAGAATTGCGGCGTTTCTAAATTCAATTCAGAAATGAATACAGAGACACAGAGATTCAGAGAAGAGAAAATCCAACTCTTACTCTTCTCTGAATCTCTGTGTCTCTGTGTTCAAATCTTACTTAGAGCGGCTGGCAGAGCGCCAGCAGATCATCCACATGCGCGGTCGCCAAGCATTCCACCGTGTCCGAGGCGCCGTAGTAGATTTTCACTTCGCCGGAGTCTTCGAGGATCATCCCGCCGGGGAAGATGACGTGGCTGCGGAAGCCGTCGGTTTCGTACGGCACTTCCGGCGCGATCAACGGTTCCTTGCAGATGCCGATGACCTTCGTCGGGTTCTGCAGGTCGAGCAGCATGATGCCGCCGGTGTAGCGTTTGATCCACTTCGGTTCCCAGCCGTTCTTCGTGCGAGCGGGGTCGATGTCGACGGCGTGGAACGTGGTCAGCCAACCCTTCTTGGTTTTAACCGGCGGGGCGGCGGGGCCGAGCTTGTCGTTGGCGAAGGGGACTTGCTCGGTCGCGAGAACCAAGTCGGTGTTTCCCCAGAATTTCAGGTCGGGCGATTCCGAGTACCAAACGTCAAACCGATCGCGGCCGCGGCTGTAGACGGTCATGGGGCGCTCGAGCCTAGCGAAGTTGCCGTTGATCTTCTCCGGGAACAGCACCATGTTGCGGTTGTCTGGCGCGGACATCGAGAGGATTTCGAACTTGGCGAAATCATCGGTCTTCGCGATGCCGCCGCGGATGCCGTGCTTGGTGTCGACGGCGAAGCACATGTAAACCTGGCCGTCGATGACGGTCAGCCGTGGGTCGTAGCCGCGGAGGATTTCGTCCGTTTTGAGCGTGAAGACCGGCTGCGGCTGCACCGTCCACTTGATGCCGTCATCGCTGAACGCCAGGCCGCAGTTGGTGTGGTCGAATTTAGGATCGTTCCACCGGCCCGCGTCGTTGCGGAAGACCATCACGTACTTGCCCTGATATTTGCACACGCCGGCGTTGAAGATAAGCGTGGCCTGGTACGGCACGTCCTTGTGCGTGAGGATCGGGTTGCTCGCGTGACGGGTGATGATCGACGAAGACTTCAGATTGGGCGTGGTTGAACCGTTCATAGTGGAACTCGAATTCAGGAGGTATTCTTGTAGGGCGGGATAGCAATTCCGCCGATGAGCGCAACCTGACGGCGGGATTGCTATCCCGCCCTACAAGATGCAAAAGTCTTTTAGTGCTTACCGGCCGCGACAGGCTCTTCTTCCAGTTCCACGCCGAGCTTCATCCACTCTTTGAGCGTCTTGACCGCGTCCGGCAGAACTTCTTCCGGCTCGGCCAATCCCGGCAGCCAGGCCTTTTCCCACTCGACGGTGACATAGCCTTCGTAGCCGATGCCGCGGAGGCGGGTGATGAACTGCGGGCCCTTCACGTCGCCTTGTCCAAGCTTGGTGTAGCTGGCGCCGAGCGGGCCGAACTTGGCGTCCTTAATCTGGCAGTAGGCGATTTTGCTGTTGAGCGTCGGCACGCTGATGAGCGGGCTCTCGCCGGTAAGGGCGGCGTTAAACACGTCCCAGCAGCACGCGATCGACGGGTGCTGCAGGCGGTCTAGGATCGACCACATTTCCTTGCTCTGCCGGAACGAGAGGGCGTTCTCGATGACGATGGTGATGTCGCGGTCGGCCGCGTAGTCCGCCATCGGCACGAGCCAGTTGCCCATCGCCACGCCGGCGCTATCGCGGGTTTGGCCGGCCTTCACCTGCGTGTCGAATACCTTTACCAGCGGCGTGCCGATCGCGGCGGCGGTGTCGATGTACGCCTTTAGGTCTTTGGCGAGTTGTTCGTCGATCTTCTTCTTGCCGGAATAAACAATCGAACTGGCCAGGCAGGCGATTTCGATCCCGGCGCTGGCGAACTGGTCGCGGATCTTGGCCGGGTCGGTGAGGAAGACGTTGCTGGCGGTGAGGATCGCTTCGTTGAGGAAGCCGCGGATTTCCACGCCGTCGTAGCCGTACTCCTTGGCACGGGCGAGGATGGTTTCAAAATCCCACTTGGGACAGCTGACGGTGCTAAAGGCAAATTTCATGAAAGGGCGGCTCCGAAGATGGTGCAAAGCTAAAGCCTTGCAGCGTAACGGTCAAGCCGACGCAGTCCTTGCGCCGGTGGGCCATCAGAATTCGGTCGGCCCGCTGCTGAGTTCTACGGTCTGCCGGTTGGCGATGAGCGAGCCGGTCACGCCCGCCGGCAGCGAGAGTTTGCCGCGCAGTCGGCCGCCGTCTTGCTTCACGTCGACGTCGATCTTGCCGCGTGGGTGGACCATCGAACCCTTCGCCCAGCCGAGCGGACCGAGTTGGGGGCGAATGGTGACAGTGCCGAATCCGGGTGTGGCGGGGCGAATGCCGAGGATTGTGGCGAAGTGGTGGTACAGCGGGTGAGCGCCCCACGCGTGGCAGTCAGAGCGGCTGGGCTCGGGTTGTTCGAGCGTGGTTTTGAAGCCGAGCGGCTTCATCTCGAACCACAGGCCAAGGCGGTTGAAGAAGTGGTCCATCTTGCCGGTCAGGGCGCAGGTTTCAAACAGGTAGTGCGTGAAGTAGACGGTCGTGCGGGCAAGATCGGGTTGTGTGAGTAGGCCGTCGAGCACGCGAGCCCTTTTGCTGGCGTCGACCGAATCGCCGAGCAGCGCAAGGCACTGAGCGTGCTCAGAGAAGTGCTCGTGCTTTTCGTCGTCAGCGAAGATGCCTCGCGACTCGTTCCAGAAAACTTCCTTAGCGGCCAGAGCGATGTCGGTGGCGCGGCGGAGGTAGAGTTCCGCGAGCTCCGGCTCGCCGGCATATATTTCCATCGCAGCGGCCTGCTTGAGAATCCACGCGAGCTTGAAGTTGAGGATCGACCCGAGTTGATTGGTGTCGACGCCCGGCGCGATGCCCGCCGTCCAGCCGCCGGTTTCGTTGCGAACCCAGTCGATGAAATTCCAACCGACAGGGCCGACGATGAGGCCGTCACTGTTTTTGGCGCGGTAGAACGCGTCGAGAATCCCGCGCACGCCCGGTAGCAGACCGGCGACGTAGTTACGATCATCGCGCCACATCATGTAGTCGTGCACCATGCCGATCCACCACGCGGAGAAGGGCGGGATCGTCTGCTGCACGCGGCACGGGTAACGCGACTGTGTAAAGCCGGGCGCCTTGCGCGATTCGTCGAACAACTTCAGCGCCTTGCGCGGCAGGCGATCGTCGGCCGACCACGTGTAGCCGACCAGCACCTCCAGTCGCGTGTCGCCGACGTACATGAGCTGTTCGTAGTACGGGCAATCCATGTAGGTTTCGTGCGAGCACATCTCCATCACGCGTAGGCCGATCGGCGTCACGTCGGCCAGCCGCGGGTCGCTCGATTCGAACTTGCTCGCCCACTGGTACGGGTAGTGCGTTTCGCGGAACGAATACTCTTCGATCGTGAGCGGCTCTTCGCCGGTGCGGATGAGCAGTTCGATGTAGCGGCCTGCCTCCCACCAGAGCGTGGTGAAATGTCGGCTCTTCCCGCCGTCGGGCTCGAAGGTGTCACCGATGCCGATGAAGGTTTTGCCTTCGATCTGGTCGCGGTTGCCCTTCTGCCGGGCCTTGCCATAGCTGTTGGCGGCCGACTCAGTGAGATACAGCGCCTCGGCCCACCACGCACGGATCGTCGCGCCCTTGCCACCGGTCGTGATCAGATCGAGGTAGGCGCAGTAGTAGTTCTGAAGATCGACGATCACGCGACGGATGGTGTCGGGCGGAATCGTGACGGTGCCTTTTCCGGCCAACAGGCGATTCCACTGATCGGCCTCGGCGTTGCGATGATCAGCCGCGTTGACGACGACTTCGCCCGCCGGCCACGCGTCGAGCGACTGCACGTGACGCGCGACGCCGACGTGCACGGTCTCTTCCAGCATCGGCGGCAGTGTGCCGGGGCGGAGGATGGGCTCGGGCGGCTGATCGAGCAGTTGATTGCCGTCGCTCGCCCACCAGTAAAGCTTGGGCTCGACCCAGCCGTCGCCGCCGCCGGTTTCGGCGTCCCAATCGAACTCGCTGCCGACGATGTGAACCTTCGCGCCGGTGCCCCAGACTATTTTGGGATATACGAATTGATAGCCGCCGAGTGCTTTGACTTCCCATTTCGCGACGCCGGTGTTGAACCGCTCAGCTTCTCCCTCGGCGGCAACGATGAACGCTGGGCGGACGGAAATCTGCGCGAACGGCGCGGGTCCGAACTGGTTGAGCCACCACGTGCGCGCGACCAGCGTGTGCTGACCGGCGGAGAATTCGAGATTGTACGTTTCGTAGTTCCACCGAAGCCGGTCGCCGCGTTCCGACCCGCGGCCGATACGTTTACCGTCGAGAAACAACTCGTACCGTTCGTCGGCGGTGAGGTGCAGGCGAACTTTGAGCGGCTGATCGAGATCCAGCTTCAGCCGATACGCATGCACCACCGGCCCCGTACCGTCTGCGGTGGGGTGCGAGATCCATTTGGCAGGCCAACGTCCGCGCTCACTCCAGAATTTAGTGAGGTCGAGAAAGGGTTCGTAGTCGATGGTCGTGCGCAAGTTTCTCCTGTGAACTGGAACTTGCGTGATTCTGATCAAAAAAAGCCCCGGCTGCTAGCAGCCGGGGCGTTGGGTAAATCAGGATTCGTCGCCGAGCCTCACACCGCGTGAGTCGTCTGCGTTTTGTTGCTAGCGTAATCCATCGCAGCTTTCACCAATCCCATGAAGAACGGCGAAGGATTCAGCGGCCGGCTCGTAAGCTCCGGGTGCGCCTGCGTGCCGATGAAGAACGGGTGCATGTCATGCGGCAGCTCGAGGATCTGCATGATCGGATAGCCCGGCGCCTTGCCGCTGAAGATCATGCCGTTGCGTTCGAGGAGTTCGACGTAGCGTGGGTCGACTTCGTAACGATGGCGGAACCGCAGGCGGATGCGCTCGGCGTTGCTGAACAGCTTGGCCGCCAGCGTGCCGGGTTTGACGTCGACGTCTTTGCCGCCCAGCCGCATGTTGCCGCCGAGACCTTCGATCTTTTTCTGATCGGGCAGGATGTCGATGACGGGGTTCTTGCTGGCCTTGTCGAATTCAGAACTATCAGCGTCGGCGATGCCGCAGACGTTGCGGGCGAACTCGATCACCGCCATCTGAAAGCCCAGGCAGAGGCCGAGGTACGGCACCTTGTGTTCGCGGGCGTAGCGGATGCAGTCGATCTTGCCTTCGGTCCCGCGGACGCCGAACCCGCCGGGGACGATGATGCCGTGACAATCGCCGAGGCGACGTACGACATTGGCGGGGGAGATTTCGGTCGTATCGAGCCATTTGAAGCTAACGTTCGCCCCCAGGTGGGCCGAGCAGTGCTCGCCGGCCTTGATGATGCTCGCGTACGCGTCGCGAAGGGCCGTGTACTTGCCGGTGACGGCCAGCGTCACGTCTTTGTTTCCCTTGCCGATGCGGTCGGCGAAGCCACGCCACTTCATGCGGGCGCGATCTTCGGCCTTCTGATCCACGCGGTCGTGAATGTCGAGCAGCGTGAGCACTTCGCGATCGATGCCGGCTTCACGGAGCGAGTCGGGGATCATGTAGATGCTCTCGACGTCGTGCATTGTCACCACGCGCTTCATCGGCACGTTGGTGTACATCGAGATCTTTTCGCGGACTTTTTCTTTGACGGGATTGTTCGCACGGCACGCAATGATGTGCGGCATGATGCCGACTTCCATCAGCCGCTTGATGCCCAGCTGGGCGGCCTTGGATTTCTGCTCGCCGAGCGCGCCGGGTTCGAGCACGTAGGTGAGTGCTACGAACGCGACAGAGTTTTCTCCCTCCTCGTACGCGAGCTGACGACAGGCTTCGAGATAGAACGAGTTTTCGTAGTCGCCCACGGTGCCGCCGACTTCCACGAACACTACGTCCGCCTGTGATTTGGCGGCCAGTTCTCGCAGCTTCAGTTTGATCTCGCCGGTGACGTGCGGGATTGCCTGCACGTCGCGGCCGAGGTAGCCGCCTTTACGTTCTTTCGTGAGGACGGACGACAGGATCTGCCCGTTGGTGGTGAAGTTGGCGGCCGACAGGTCCTGGTCGAGCAGGCGTTCGTACGTGCCCAAGTCCATATCGGTTTCCATGCCGTCATCGAGCACGAAGACTTCGCCGTGGCGGTAGGGGTTGAGCGTGCCGGAGTCCTGGTTGTAGTAGCCTTCCATCTTGATCGGCGCGACGGAAAGCCCCTTGTCCTTCATCAGCTTGGCCAGCGACGAGGAGAAGATTCCCTTGCCGAGGCCCGACATGACGGTGCCGACGACGATCACGTACTTGTGATGCCCCTTGCGATAGCCCGGCGGCATCGGCGTGTAGAATTCCGTCTCTTCCGTCGATTGGCCGATCTTGGCCAGGAGTTCTTCGTTGGTCATCACAACACCTCGTTAGTTCCACACTCGCACGTCAGTACGTATTGGACAGGTTACTCTTCCACCGCTTCACAAACTCCGCGTACTGCTCCGGCGTATCAATGCCGTGCGTCGCGCGGTCAACTTTTAATACATAGATCGATCGGCCGTGCTCCAGCGCACGCAGTTGTTCGAGCTTTTCGGTCAGTTCCAGGGGCGTCGGCGACCACGACGCAAAGGTCAGCAAAAAGTCGCGTCGGTACGCGTAAATTCCAAGATGCAGATTATAGGGGACGTTGCCGCTAAAATCTGCTTCACGATGAAACGGAATCAGGCTGCGCGAAAAGTAAATCGCCCGGCCGTTCGCGTCGTGAATCACCTTCACGAGGTTTGGGTTTTTCGGATCGCTTCCCGCCGGAAACGGGGTGGCCGCGGTGGCCATGTCGTCAGAGCTGGTTTCCAGGCGTTCGATCAGGCGATCGACGATGCCCGGTTCGATCTCCGGCTCATCACCTTGCACGTTCACCACGATCGGCGCCTTTCGGTCCTTCATCACCTCGGCGATCCGGTCGGTCCCGCTCTGGTGGGCCGGGTCGGTCATCACGCAGGGGGTGTCGAACCGCGCCAGGGCGTCCGCGATCCGCTGGTCGTCGGTCGCAACAATTATCTCCTGCACCCGCTTACACTTACGAACCTGATCGACCACATGCTGAACGAGCGGCCGGCCGGTCTCTGAGGCGAGAATTTTGGCGGGGAAACGGGTTGATCCAAAGCGCGCAGGTATGACAACAATCGCAGCCAAAAGTCGCACCCGGTGAACGTGAAAAGGTCAGCTTTAAACTGCAGGGCGAATCTACTGATCGAACCCGGGAGTGTCAAATCCGGTCCGATAAGAGCCGCTGTTTTGCCGCGGCGGACGCGAAGTGACGACAAACAAAAAAATCCGAAGAAATCGCCCGATTTCGGTCGAACTATTGAGGACTGAATCGTCCAAGTCATCGAAAGGAATCGACCGTGTCTCAGGAAACCAATACCAAAGCCGTTTCGCCCGTTGCCACCCTGTTCCAAAGCGCTCATGCCAAGATGGCGCTGCTCCAGCGCGTTGAAGAGCAGTGGAGCAAGCTCACCGCCCAGCGGCAGGAGCTGCAGGACGAGTTGCGGTCGCTCCAGAGCGAAATCAACAGCCAGCTGAACCGCGTGATCGAGCCGAGCGAAGAATTCGCCTCGTCGAGCAAGACCGGCAAGCGCATGCAAGTGGCCGCCTAACCGCCGGTTGCAGCTCGGCAATAAACCGTCAACTACTGACGCTCACCAGATGATTGATCACCGACCGGCTTGCGCCGGCCGGTGATTTTTCATGCGCGGGCTGCATTGTGCCGCCAATTTTATTGACATCGAACGGGCTCATGGGGACTAATAGGCCGAATGGTCAAACGGCTATTTCGGTTTGCACTGGCTGCCGTCCTGCTGCTGATCGTGATCGGGGGCGTGGCGTTCTGGTACATCTCCCGGTCTGGCTCGGGCAAGCTCGAAGGGTGGATCGGATCGCAGCTTCAAACGATCGCCAATTCGTATTTGAATCCCAAGCTTAGCTTCACGGATCTGGACTACACGTACCCGTTCACCGTCTCGCTCAAAAACCTGCGACTGACCGCCGATGACCCGTCGCATCCGGGTCAGCCGATCGACGTGATCGCGTGCGAGAGTGCGGGCATTACGCTGGCTGAGATTCCGTCGGTCGGCAAGCCGATCGTGATCGAGAAGATCTCGCTGCACAAGCCGCAGATTTCGGCGGTGGCGGCGACGGCCGGCTCGAGGGAATTCGTCGGATTCTCCAACCTCATTCGCGCCGGTGCGCTCAGCAGAAAACCAGAGGAGAAACCTTCAGGCGCACCGACCAAGCTCAGTGATGTCTTCCGCATGCGGCTGGTCGAACTGGTCGACGGAAAGATCGTCTACGACCCGCGCATCCCCGGCACGGTGCCGATGACGCTGGATCAGATTAACACCACGCTCAACATCGCGCCGACCAATGACGGCTGGTATAAGCTGAACGTCGCCATCGCGCGAAAGCCGGTGTTCGACGTGACGGTCGGCGGGGCACTCAATCTCGACACCTTCAACGTCCGCGACATCGACGTGAAGATGCTGGCCGACCTCGGCACGGACAAGCTCGACTACCTGCCGCCGGAGTTGCAGCAGCTATTGAAACAGTACGACGGCAAAGGGAAGCTGAGCGTGTCGATCACCGGGAACATGCCGGTGATGGAGCCAATGAAAGGCGACATCCACGCCGACGTGAAGCTCAAAAGTGCACATGTGGCAGTGGGGGATTTCCAACTGCCGGTGGAGAATCTCGCACTGAGCGCGAAGTTCGCGGACGGAAAGGCCACGCTCGACTCGCTCAATATCGCCGCGCTCGGCGGCACTGCAGATCTGTCAGGCTCGGCCACGCTGAACGACCGGCTCGACGCGGACCTCAACCTCAAGGTCGCCGGCATGGTGCTGGAAAACCTGCTGGCCACCGGCCCCGGCAAGAACGCGGCGAAGCTCGATCTGGATTTCCACGTGGCCGGTTCGCTCCTGGCGATCATCGGGCAAGTCCCGCCGCCCAAGGATGCGCCGCTGGCGGCGATCAGTCTGAAGAACTTCCACCTGTCGGCCGACGATCCCGTGCATCCGGGCACGCCTGTGGACGTGGTGGCGGTGAAGAATCTCGACGTGGCGCTGGCCGAGCCGATCATCAGCGGCAAACCGATCGTGATCGAGAAGATCATCCTCGACGAGCCGGTGCTCTCTGCGATTGCGGTAGCGCCTAACTCATTCGATTTCGTCGGCGTTCCGAAACTTCCTCCGAGCATTGCAGGTCCGACGACGGTGCCCGTGCCTTCGTCCGAGCCAGTCGCATCGGCGCAGAAGTCGTCTTCCAAGATCAGCGATCTCATTCGCGTCAAAACATTCCAACTCAACAATGCGAAAGTCGTCTACGATCCGCGCCTGCCCGAGACGCAACGGATGTGGCTCGACCACATCAACACCTCGCTCAAGGTCGATCCCGCCGACGCCGGCGTGTACGTGCTGAGCACCAAACTCGGACGCGACACGATTTTCAATCTTGCCGTGGACGGCCGGATCAACATCGATCACCCGGCCATCGAGAACCTCAAGCTGAACCTGGCGGCCGACCTCACGCAGGGGCAGACGGACTTCCTCGTCCCACAACTGCAGGTGCTGCTCAAGCAAACCGAGGCCAAGGGCAAGCTCACGTTCACGGCCAGCGGCTCCGTGCCGTTCGGCGATTTGAATAAGGCGATTCTGCACGCCGAGTCCACGCTCGAAGCGATCGACTTGGCGGCTGGTGATCAGAAAGTGCCGGTCGACAGTTTCAAGCTGAAGGCCGATCTTGCGGACGGGAAGCTCGAAATCACCAATTTTTCGATCGCCGCACTCGGCAGCACGTTCAATCTCAAAGGCACGGCGTTGTTGAACGACCGGATGGACACGGATCTGACGCTGCAAATCACCGGCGTTCCGATCGAGAAGGTGCTGGCCGCGCTGCAGCCGAACGTGCCTGCGGCGCACACGATGACGTTGCTCGACGCCGATGTGCGGATCCGCACGTCCGTCGCCGCGTTGATGGGCGGGGCGCCGCCGTCGGGCGAGCCGCTGGTGAATCTCACCGTCAAAAACTTCCACCTGACCGCCGATGACGCGGGCGATCGGCCCGTCCAGTTTCTTTCGCTCGAAAGCCTGGAAGTGAATGTCGCGTCACTGCCCGCGGCCGGTAAGCCGATGGTGGTGGAGAACGTGATTCTTAAGAAGCCGGCGATTCGCGCGGTCGTGATTGCGTCGGGATCAAACGAGTTCGTCGGCATTTCGAATCTGCAGAAACTCGGCGAGGGATCACCGTCCGTCGAGGCGACGACAAAGCCTGCGGTTCCCGCACCGTCAACCAAACCGTCGGCTGTTGCGGCAACCGCAAGATTGAGTGACCTGATCCGCGTCAATCTGGTGTTGATCGATGACGCCAGCATTTACTACGATCCGATGATCGACAAGACCGTGCAAATGTCGATCGACCATATCTCCCTGAAAGTCACGCCAACCTCGCAGGCCGGCGACGTGTACGCGTTTCAGACGCTGATGTCGCGAGCGCCTGATTTCAGCCTCAATCTCGGCGGGCGAGTCGATATCAACGCCCTCAAGGTCGACGGACTTGCCCTCACCATGACGACCGATCTGGGTAAGAAAAGCCCGTCGTACCTGCCGCCGCAAATTCAGCAGTTGTTGACGCAGTACGCTGTACAGGGCGTCATGAAGGTCGAAGCCGGCGGGAGCGCGCCGCTCACCAATCCGCTGGCGGCCGATTTGAATGCGGACATACGGCTCGACAGCGTGCAGGCGACCTCGGGCGGATTCACCATCCCGGTCGAGCACGTGCGATTGCCGGCCCGCGTGAAGGACCGCCAGCTCACGATCATTCCGGCCGAGTCGATGGGTGGAGCGATGGCGGAAGTGTTTGAGGGGACGATCGATCTCACCGGCGTGGTGAACCTGGACGAGTACCTTCACTCCACGCTCGATCTGAAAGTGAAGAATCTCCAACTCAAGCATCTGGCGACCGCAAAGCAGCCGCCTGATCCGCAGTTGAAAGACCTTACTGGCACCGCGAACGTCACTGTTCATCTTGATAACGCGCCGCTGCTGGTGATCGCCGCGCACGCCGCGCCGCCGAGCACGCAGCCGTCGGTGCCCGATTCGCCACTCCGCAGCGTTTCACTGCCCGACAAGTGGGGCAACGGCGAAGTCACGCTCACCGATGCGCGTCTAGCCGGGCTGGAACTGATTCAAAAGATGGGCAACTTCGCCAAGTCCGCGTATTTCGAGATCGTGAAACAGTTCGACCGTAAGAACGAGTTGACCATCAAGCCGAAGGAAAACGCGCACCTGATCTTCGCCATGACCGGCGACAGAATCGCATTTTCTGAAGTGTTCTACGAAGGTGAAGTCGTCGCCGTCGAAGGCACGGGTGATTTTACGCTTGGCCAAATGGTCGATTTCACGCTCAAGGGCGGCCCGTGGGCGAAGTTCGGCGAGTGGGTGAAGAACAACGTGAACTCGCTGCTCACCTATCGCATCACGGGCAAGGCCGACAATCCCAACATCGCGGTGAAGAACGGCGATGGAAAAGTCATCACCGATGAAGTGAAGGAGCTCGCCAGCAAAGCAGGTGAAGGAATCGACAAAGGCCTGGACGCGACGAAAAAGGGGCTGGACAAGGCAGGCGGATTTATTGGCGATCTATTCGGTGGGAAGAAGAAAAAAGACGGCGAATGATCACGCCTCGTTGCTCTCGGCGGTCGGAACACCCGCGTCGATATCTCCCGCGTCGGACGCGTTTTCAAAATCCATCAAGAAATGAATCCGGCTCATCGCCTCTTCGCCCAGCCGCTTGCGGAGGATCGACTTGGCCTTGCGAATGCCCGTCCGCCGGCTCACGTGAGTGAGCACGATGTGCTGGTTCTTCAGGTTCGGAAACAGCTCGACGAAGTGGTCGACGTGCAAGTGCCGGCCGGCCTTGGCTTTGGTCTTGTGGTCGGACTCGAAGAACGTGCACTCGGTGATCAACACCTCGGCGGTTTGCACGTCGGGGTGGTTGAAAACTTCGCCGATTGCGGTATCGCCAAGGCAGGCTACGAGCGGGACCTCGACGCGGTATTGGATTTCCACGCCGCTGCGTTTCATCTCCGCCAGTTCCGGTCCGGGCCGGCCCAGTAGTTCGGGCTTGAGCTTCTCGCGGATACTGACCAGTGAATAGCCCAGGCTGACCCCGCCGTGATGGGTGGCGAACGCCCGAATGCCGAAATCGCGCCGCGGCTCCCACATTTGGCCGGCTGACATGGGGATGAGCTGGTACGGCGTTCCCTGGCGTTCCACTTCCCGCCAGCACTTGAGCATCGCGTCGACAGGCCGCTCAAGTTCTCGCGGCAACACGATCACGCCCGGCTTCATCCCTTGGAAGTACCGCTGCGACAGGTAGTAAGGAAGCCCCGCCAGGTGATCCATGTGGCCGTGCGAGATGCAGACGATATCGCTGGTGAGCGCGAAGTAGGGAGCCCGTCCGATGTCGAAGCAGACGTTCAGCTCGGGGATCTGCGTGACCGTTTCTTCACCGGCCACGCTGTACCCGATAACATGCACGCTACCGAGCTTAAGCTTGGCAAATTTCTGAACGAGGAACGACTTCTCCACCATGGCCGAAGACTACAGATTGGCCTGTGCAAAGTCGAGACGGGTTGGTCGGACCATCCAGCTCAGCATCAGGGGGGCGTGAATGCCGGAGCAGCGCATTTCCCAGCGGCCTGACAGGGTATCCCCTATGCCATCAGATTCGGATCGGCGAGACCATCCGTAAAGACAAGGAGGCTGTATGACGATGTCTTTTACGCTCTGTCCTCACCTGATTCGATCGAAAACGGGTAGTGGGAAGCGGTCGGTACTGGTGACCGGCGCGGCAGGCCACATCGGATCGTATTTCGCCGAACGGGCTCAACAAAAATATGATTTGCGACTGATGGTCCAGCATGAGTCTGACAGCGCGAAGATAGGCGGTTTTGGAAAAGTCGTCGAATGCGATCTGATGGATCTGGATGGCCTGAAGAAAGCATGCACCGGGGTCGATACGGTGCTCCATCTCGCGGGCCACGCGTCGCCGAACACCACGTGGGAGAGTCTTCGGAACGAAAACATCACCGGAACCTACAACGTTTTCGCGGCGGCCAAGTCGGCGTCGGTGCGGCGCGTGATTTACGCCAGTTCGATCCACGCCGTCAGCGGCTACGCACCCGACATCCAGGTCAAGCCGAATGATCCCGTCAATCCCGGTGACCTTTATGGCGTAAGCAAATGCTTCGGGGAGGCGCTTGCGCGCTACATGGCCGAGCAGGAGGGGCTCAGCAGCATCTGCATCCGCATCGGGGCATTTCAGTCGATCGAGAATGCACAGAAGAGTACATCAGCGGCGATGATCGACGCGTGGATCAGCCCGCGTGATCTTGAGCACCTCATCGAGAAATGCATCGACGACGACCGCCTGCAGTTCGCGATCTTCCACGGGCTCAGCGACAACCGCTTCAAGCGGCTCGACATCAGCACCGCGCGCGAACTGCTCACCTACGCGCCGCAGGACGATCTGTCGGTCGTGAACCCGGAATTGGCCAGGATGGGTCTGGACGGAAAGATGGGCCACAACTTGCAGGATGGACAAAAATCAGGATTGCGGAACGACGTGTAGCGACAGTGCAGTGGCTATCGCGGGATCAGCCAGAAGAGCACTTTCTTCTTGGTCATGTACCAGAGGAGCAGCAGCACGAGCGTGGTGGCGATCGTATTGATCAAAATGTCATCGCCGCGAAACAGTGACCACTGGTACAGGCACTGCAGCAGGAACACGTGCAGGATGTAAACGTAGAGCGAGGCTTGTCCGACGGTCACGAAGAACCAGCCGAGCGCCTTGTTCACCGGTTTCCAGTACCGCTGCAGCAGGACGTAGCCGATCGTGAACAGGCAGATGACGTTCACCAGCCGGCCGGGGCCGATGACTTTTCGCAGGAACAGTTTCGTGTAAATCTGCGAGCGGAGTTCTTCCGGAATCCAGTGAAGGCGCGCCGAATCTGAAAGGGCCATCTTTTCCGGATCGGGGTTGTTCAGCGCGAACAGGCAAAACGCGATGCACGCCGCGCCCAGCAAATACAGCAGGTACTTTCCGGTCCGTGAGTACAGCAGGTCGCGAATTGCCTGGCGGTGATAGCCGGCGACGATGCCGATCACGAACAGGAACTGCCAGCTCATTACCCGGAACACGTTGTCGAACGGCGTGCCGATGACTCGCGCCTGGAAGTACAGGTTGATGGCCCATGTCAGGCCGCTGACGAGCAAGAGCGCTTTCGTGTACCCCTTCGACGCAATCCACATGGCGATCGGCGCACCGCCCAGTAGCACCACGTAAATGCCGATCACGTTCATGCGAACGGGCCCGCACTTGAGCAACAGGGTGTGCAGGACGACGCTCTTCACACCAACCATCTGAATCGCCTGCTTGAGGTTCAACCATCCCCAAGGCGTGATGAGCGTGGTATTGACGTTGGGGATCAGCGAAAAGAGGAACACGCCGACCACGATCGCCAGGCACACGAGATAAAGCTGAGCCGCTCGCAGAAGCAGCGCATTGGCGGCCGCCTTAAAGCCGAGACTCTGGATCTTCTGCTTGTAGATGTGGCCGATCAGCACGCCGGAGATCAGGACGAAAAACTCTGCGCCGGTGACCACGCCGACACGTTCGCGGGTGATGTAGCTGAACCCTGAAACGATCAGCAGGTGGTCGCTGACCATGGCAAAGATCGCGACGCCGCGAAGGAAGTCGAGCACGAGGTCGCGCCGGGAGCCGCCTTTCCGCTCGCTGAGCGCGCTGGGCGGTGCCACGTAACCGGGCTCGGCCGGCATAGAAGGAGAGGTCGTACCCAGAATGGATGGAATCGCGCTCATTGATTTTCAAAATGGCAGTAACACGTGCCCGGACGTGATCAAGTCTCAGTCCAGTTTGTATGAAAATCGGCCATTTTCAAGGGGTTATTTCGGATACACAATAAATCGTAAGGATCCGGCGTATTCGGACCTGAAGCGATCGCCGGCTGATTTTTGCGTTTACGTCCGGTAATGGTTAATTTTTACCTTCAATGAAGTGCCCCTTCTGCAAAGCAGACAAGGAAAAACTGAAGGTCATCGACTCGCGCACCTGTGACGGCGACAAGTCGATCCGGCGGCGGCGGGAGTGTTTGCACTGCGGAAAACGCTTTACGACGTACGAACGGGTGGAAGAAAACGCTCGAATCACGGTCGTGAAAAAGGACGGCCGGCGCGTGCCTTGGGATCGGGCTAAGATCCTGGCGGGGCTGGAAAGGGCGTGCTTCAAAAGGCCGGTCGCGGATAGCGAACTCAACCGTATTGCCGACGAAGCCGAGGAAGCAATATTTGCACGGTTCGACCGCGAAGTCCCCAGCAACGAGATCGGCGAGATCGTCATCGACAAGCTCCGCCGGCTCGATCAGGTGGCGTACGTTCGCTTCGCCAGCGTGCACAAACGCTTCAAAACCCTCGAAGAACTGCTGGAAGAGGCCCGGACCGTGATCGACGCCCGCCGGTTCGACGACCCCGGGCAGGGGAAGCTGTTCATCGACCAGATTCCGACCGACGTGCCGGTAGCCACCAATGGCGCCCCAAAAGCCAAGGCGAAGGCAAAATCGCCACCGCCGCTTAAACCTGAAGACCAAGACGCCGCAACAACGTAAACACCCTGATCGAACGTCTGACGTGTCTGGTTCGTACGCGTGTAAAGAACCGTTGCCGGTTCGTCCGATAATGTTCGGAGGCTCTCTGATGTTTCGTCGACTGACCCAACTTCCGCTGCGCGGCCTGGCCATCATGGCGTTGGCTTGCGGAGCGATGTGTCTCTCGGTCGCGTGCGACGACCCCAAGCCAGGGCCGAAGGTCGGACCGCGGCCGGACTATCCTGATCTGGGCGCGCGAAAAGTGCCTGAGTTCCTCGAAGGTTCGATTTATCAATACACCGAAATCCGCAACGCCACGCCGTTCCGCGTGGCCGGCTTTGGGCTCGTCGTAAACGCCGACCCGGTTCCCAATTCATCCATCGAGCCGGGCTCACAGCGGTACCCGACGGCCGTCCGCGAGTACATGCTGCGCGAGATGCTTAAGCACAAGGTCGGTAGCGTGAATCAGCCGGGCTGGGAAAAGATTTCACCCGAGGCAATGCTGCGTGATCCGCGGAACTCGATCGTCCGCGTGATCGCGTTGATCCCGCCGGGCGCACGGGCGGGGCGGTCGATGGACATCCAGGTGCAAGCCCTTTACGGCAGCGTCACCAAGAGCCTGGCCCGTGGATGGCTGTATCAAACCGATCTGGCCCCGCGTGGCGGCGACACCAAGGCGCCCGGCGTGGCGATCAACGTACTGGCCAAGGCGCAGGGACAGGTCTTCGTGAATCCGTCGCTCGCCCTTAACGCCAATAACGGCACCACCGGCGAGCGCGCGTCGCTGCTTGAAGGCGTCGTCCTCGACGGCGGCTACATCGCGCAGGACCGGCCGCTCGTGATTCAGCTCCGCACGCCGCAGCTTTCGCTCGCGCGGCAGATCGAATGGCGGATCGACGAAGCATTCCAGGATCCAAAGACTGCCGCCGCTCAGGATGAAGGGCTCGTGAACGTCTACGTCCCCGAGAAATACGGCGGCGACTGGCAGCACTTTGCCGGCGTGTTGCGATACCTCTACCTGAGCAGCAACCCGGCCTTCCCCGCAGCTAAAGCCAAGCAGTTGGCCGCCGAAGCGCTCAAGCCGGACGCGCCGCTGGAAGACATCTCATACTGCTTTGAAGCGCTGGGCACCGCGTGCATTCCGTACGTCACGCCGCTGATGAGCAACCCGAACCCCGACATCGCCTACGCCGCCGCGCGGGCCGCCGCGTATGTAGGCGATCGCGGCGCGCAGGACGTGCTGCTGACGATGGCCCAGACGCCTAAGCACAAGTTCCAACTCAACGCCGTTCAGATCCTGGGCAACTTGCCCAACTCGCCGGAGATCAACCACAAGATCCGCGGCCTGCTCGATTCGCGCGAAACGCTGGTGCGCCTTGAGGCGTACCGCATGCTCGCCAAGAACCACGACTCGTCGATCTTCACCCGGGTGATCGCCACCGGGAACGAAAAGTTTGTGCTCGATCTGGTCCCCAGCAGCGGCCCGCCGCTCATCTACGCAACCCGGGCCGGCCAGCCGCGCATCGTGGTGATGGGGGCCAAACCCTCGCTTGAATTGCCGATGATTTTCTCGGCGCTGGATAACCGCCTGACCATCACGACGGCCGGCCAGGACAAGAACCTGGTCACGATTTTCTACCGCGGCGCCGAGTTCCCCAAGCCGGTGACGGTGCTGTCTCACCCCGACTTGGCCGAGGTGATCGCCCGCCTGGGCGGTGAAGGACCGGCCGAAGACGCAAAATTGGATTTTGGATACGGCGACGTTGTTGCTATGCTGCAATCGCTGGCCGACTCGCGTAAGCTCGTGGCGATGTACGACGGGAAGCAAGTGAATGCGAATTTCGTTCTGCAGGAGCTGCAGCGAATTCCCGACGACATCCGCAGCGCGCCGCTGCTGCCCGGCCAAACCAAGCAGGACACGTCCGGAGTGACGAGTTCGGCTGGAAACTAATACTGCTGTTAAAACGGTCACGGAGGACCGACCCATCATGCGTCTGAAAAAGCTAATCCTTCACGGTTTCAAGTCGTTCGCTGATCGCACCGAATTCTCATTCGACGCGCCGATCACCGGCATCGTCGGCCCGAACGGGTGCGGCAAGAGCAACGTCGTCGACGGTTTTAAGTGGGTGCTCGGCGAGCAGTCCGCCAAGAGCCTGCGCGGCGACGCCATGATGGACGTGGTCTTCAACGGCAGCGGCAACCGCAAGCCGGCCGGCATGGCGGAAGTCACCCTCGTGTTCGACAACCCCAAGCGGGCCGACGACACCCGGGCGCTCAACCTCGACTACGACGAAGTCTCCGTCGGCCGTCGCCTCTATCGCGATGGAACCAGCGAATACCAGATCAACAACGCCACCTCGCGATTGAAGGACGTTAAAGAACTCTTCCTCGACACCGGCGTAGGCGTGGACGCGTACAGCGTCATCGAGCAGGGCCGCGTGGCCGCGCTGCTCGAAGCCAACCCCGAAGAACGCCGCCTGATCTTTGAAGAAGCCGCGGGCATCAGCAAATTCAAGCAGCGGAAGAAAGAATCGCAGCGCAAGCTTGAGAAGGTCGACCAGAACCTGCTCCGTGTGAACGACATCGTCGCCGAAGTGGAGAAGCAGCTCCGCAGCGTCAAGATGCAGGCCGGCAAGGCACGCAATTATCAGGAATACAACGAGAAGCTCGGCGGCCTTCGCCTGGGTTACTCGCTACAGGAATACCACACGCTGCACGGGCAGGTGACGGAACTCGACAAGCAGCGCGAAGACGCGCAGTTCCGCCTCGACGACGTAGCGGGTGATCTCGCTAAATCGCAGAACGAACTCGCCACGCAGCGCGAGACGTTCGACGTCCTCAGCCAGCGCCGCCAGCAGGTGGAATACGAACTCGTGCAGGCCAAGGCGCAGATGCAGTCGGCCCAGCAGCGGCAGAGTTACGCGAAGGACCAGCTCGAGCAGATCGCCGAGCAGCTCGCGCACTTCGAGCACGACCGCAAGACGATGGAAGCCAAGCTCGCGGAAGTAACGTCGTCGCTCACCGGCGAGACCGAATCGCTGGCCGCGCTGACGGAAGATCTCTCGCAGCACCGCAAGCACATCGACGAGCGCCAGCAGGCGTTCCGCGACGGGCAGCTCACGCTGAACCAGCTCAACCAGCAGGTCGAACAGAACAAGGCCGCGATTCTGGATCTTATGCGCAAGCTCGCCGGCACGAACAGCCGGATCGGCGCGATCGAGATCGAGCGGAAGAACATCGCCGCCCAGCAATCGCGCCTGGCCGAGCGTCGCCGCGTCGTGCTTGGCGAGATCGAACAGCTCGAAACCACCCGCGCCGAACTGCAGACGAAGCTCGATGCGGCCGTGACGCACATCGCCGATCAGCAGTCGAAGTTTGAAGCCAAGAAGACCGAAGCCGCCGCGCTCGGCAAGCAGATCGCGCAAGTCACCGAACAGATGGGCGCCGCCCGCGAACACCGCAGCGGGCTGCTCTCGCGTCAGAAACTCCTGAGCGATCTCGAAGCCAAGCGCGAAGGCGTCAGCGAAGGCGTAAAATCCGTCCTCCGCCAGAACTTCCCGTTCATCAAAGGCCTCGTCGCCGACGTGCTGCGCGTGGATGTGGAACACGCCCACGTGATCGAAGCCGCCCTCGACGGACGCGACCAGTGGCTCATCTCCAACGACTCGGCCGCGCTGATGGAAGCCCGCGAGACGCTGGAAAACCTTGAAGGCCGCGTCAACATCCTGCGGCTCGACGAATTGCAAAGCCGCATCGCCGCCCCGGAGGCGTACGACTGGAATAAACACAGCGTCGGAGTGCGGCTGGCGATCGATCTCGTTCGCTACGAAGCCGAAGACGCCGCCGTCGCTCGCCTGTTCCTCGGCAAGACGATCGTCGTAGACACGCTCTCCGACGCACTCGCATTACACCGCTTCGGCCCGACGGGTTACCGCTATGTGACGCTCGCCGGCGAAGTGATCGAAGACGGCGGCACGCTCCGCGCCGGCCCGCTTACAGCGGCGATGGGATTGCTCTCGCGTCGATCAGAACTCGAAGCGCTCACGCAACAGGTGGCCGAGGTTGATGCCCGCATCGCCGGCCTCTCGCAGCAGATTGCCGAAGGTAACTCGCAGGCCCGGCAGCTCGAAGAAGAAACCAACTCGCTCCGTAACGCGGTGTATCAAGCCAACACGGTGAAGGTCGAATTCACCAGCCAGATCAGCCAGAACGGCGACAAGCAAAGCCAGCTCCGCCGCGAGCAGCCGGTGCTCGACCGCGAGCTGCAGGTGCTGCTCGACCAGGCCGGCAAGCTGACGGCCGAGGAGTCCAAGCTCACCGAGCTGCGGCAGACGATGGAAGCCGATCAATCCCGCCGGCAGACGCTGGTGGAAGAGTCGGCGGCCCGCGTGCAGTCGCTGGCGGAAGAACTCAAGCACATCGGCGAAAATCTGACGGCCGAGCGCGTGCTGCTCGGGCAGATTCAGGAAAAACAACTTGCGGCACAGCAGGCCGTCGAACGGCTCACGTCGACCAAGTCGGAACTGGCGCAGCAGATCGAGCGCGTCGTGAAATCCGCAACGGCGCTAAGCGATCGTCAGACGACCGTGGAAGACGAACTCGTCGAAGCCGAGCGCGAAGAGCAGTTGCTCGCGGTTTCGCAGAAAGATCTGACCGAAAATCTCGACCGCCTTACCGGCGAAGTAAAAGTCTCGCAGGAAACCGTCTCGTCACTCACCCGCAAGGTCGACCAGTTCCGCGGCGTGCACGGCGAGATCGAGGCCGACCTGCACCAGGTGCAGATGAAGCTCGGCGAGTTCCGCGTGCGAATGGAAAACCTCGTCACCCGCACCCGCGACGAACTGCAGCTCGATCTGCCGAGCAAGTACGCCGAGGGTTACACACCGGCCGAGATGGATTGGGAAGCCGTGGCCGCCGAGATCAAGGAACTTCGCGAGAAGATCCAGCGGCTGGGCAACGTGAACCTCGAAGCCATCGGCGAGCAGGCCGCGCTGGAAGAACGCAGCACGTTCCTCTCCACGCAGCTTACGGACCTCGCCAGCAGCAAGCAGCAGCTCGAGGAGCTGATCGACACGATCAACAAAGAGTCCGGCGTGCGGTTCGAGCAAACCTTCAACGCCGTCCGCGAAAATTTCCAGGGCATGTTCCGCAAGCTCTTCGGCGGCGGTAAGGCCGACCTGTTCCTCGAAACGGAACTGATGGAAACCAAGCCCAAGCTCGACGAGAACGGCCAGCCGCTCCCGCTCGAGATGAAGAAGATCGACCCGCTCGATGCCGGCATTGAAATCATCGCCCGCCCGCCGGGCAAGCAGCCGGTTTCGATCTCGCAGCTCTCAGGCGGCGAGAAGGCAATGACCTGCATCGCGCTGCTCATGAGCATCTTCAAGAGCAAGCCGAGCCCGTTCTGCATCCTCGACGAAGTGGACGCGCCGCTCGACGAAGCCAACAACCAGCGGTTCGGCCTGATCGTTCAGGAGTTCCTGTCGACCAGCCACTTCATCATCATCACGCACCACAAGCGCACGATGCAGATCGCCGACGTGCTGTACGGCGTGACGATGCAAGAGCAGGGCGTCAGCAAACGCGTGGCCGTGAAGTTCGACCAGGTCGGCGCCCAAGGCGAAATCGCCGAACACGCCGCCGAGCATGCGGCGGCCTGAATCCGATCCAACGGACCAGACACATTGATTACATAACAGCGGCGTGGTCGATCACTCGGCCACGCCGTCTTTGTTGTTGACGGTCTTGTGGACGGTCATGCCTGCGCGGCGCGCAGCGTCAGCACCACCACCTCCGCCGGGCAGAAGAGTCGCACGTTCACACCACCCGCGAAGCCGAACCCTCGGCTGACCACCAGCCACAAATCGTTCACGCGATGGATGCACTTGCAGTAGCGGCGGGGGAGCGAGTCGTGGCGTACGATCGGCACGCCGCCCGGCAGGCAGACCTGTCCGCCGTGGGTGTGGCCGGCGAGCATCACGTCGGCGTTGAGGGAGGCGATCTTGCGGACGTGGTCGGGGAAATGGGCGAGGACGATCCGCAGCGCGCCGGGTGACTTGGCGGGGAAGCCGGCCAGCACGGTCGGCGACAGGTCGTCGCGGTGCACGCCGGGGAGGCCGATTAGCTCGATGGCGGCGTCGCCGACTTGCAGGCGTCGCCAGTCGTTGTCGATGAGGGTAATCGGCGTGTCGCGCAGGTGCGGGCCGAACAGGTCGCCGTCGTGGTTGCCCAAGATGCTGAAGCAGCCGAGCGGGGCGGTGAGGTGGCCGGCCAGCCGGCGGACGTGGGGGAGATCGGGCAGCACGTAGGTCTTGTTCTCGAGCATGTCGCCGGTGAGGAGGATCAGATCAGCCTTTTCCTGCTCGATTTTGGCGACCAGTTCGTCGTGGGCGGCCGTCCATTTGCGGTTGAAGTGCACGTCGGCCAAGTGCAGGATCCGAATCCCCTCCAGTGCCGGCGGCAGGTTGGGGATCGGCAGGTCGACGTGGTTCCATTGGAACCCGCGCATGTCGCCCAACTGAAGCCACGGCTTGATCGGCAGGCGGTTGTACGACGAAAGGTCCACGTGTGGGTTTTATCGTCGGATTGTCCGAAAATCGGTGATACCGAAGCCGGCCCGACGCGCCAAATTGCTCAACATGGTCCATCGCCTCCTCCGATAACCAGTCTGATCCGTCGATAACCCGGGTTTAGTTTGCAGCCCCTCCCGGCAGTCGTATAATGACGATTGCCCCATCGCGCAGCCGCGTTTTTTGCGCTGCCGAGGGGTGTGACAACGCATGAAACGTCCTCGCCGACAACGCCCGCTCGTCATCGCGCTGTACCTCAACGCCGGGCTGCTGGCGTGCATTCTGGTGGCGGTGCTGTCGCGTAGCTCGACGGTCAGCGTCTTGCCGCAGGCGATGGCCGAGGCGCCGCCGATCGCCGGTGGCGGCGGGGTTTACCTCATGCCCGGGCAACTGTCGCCCGGCGCGTTTGGCGTTTACATGATGGACATCGACGCGCAAACGCTCATGGTCTATCAGTACACGCCCGGCGACAACCTGCTGAAGCTCAAGGCCAGCCGGTCGTTCAAGTACGACCGCCGCCTGCAGAACTTCAACAGCGGCGCCCCGTCGCCGGCCGAGGTGAAGGAACTGATCGAGCGGGAACAGCAGCCGGCCAGAGGGTTGGGTTCAACCAATCCGCCGGGAACGTCCGACAATAGATAACGAAGCAGCGTGAGCGATTCATCTCCTCACGTTTTTGCCCCTATGGAGACCGCATCATGATGGCCAAGATGTTCTACACGCTGGAAGAGACCCGCGCCGCACTCGGCAAGAGCGAGGAAGAGATCAAACAGTTCTCGCGTGAAGGTCGCCTGCGCGAATTCCGCGACGGCCCGCGCCTCATGTTCAAGGCCGACCAAGTCGACCAGCTCCGGAGCGATCTCGGCGGCGGCGGTGGCGACATCGGCAGCGGCGGGCCTATCGCCATGGCAGACACCGGCGGCATCGGATCCGGCATTGGCTCGGGCATCGGTAGCGGCCTGGGCGGCATCGGCTCGGGCATCGGCACCGGCATCGGCAGTGGAATGGGCTCGGGCATCGGAAGCGGCATCGGCTCGGGCAGCGTCAGCTTGTCCGAAGAAGTCGGCCAATCCTCCGGCGCCGGTATGACGCTGAAAGACGACACGGCCCTCGCGGCTGACCTCGGTCTCTCCGGCTCGATGGGCGGCGTTCCGTCGCCCGGTCGTCCGAGCGGCGGGGCGGGCATGCTCTCCGGCTCGGGCCTTTCCGGCTCGATGACCGGCAGCCGCATGGGCGTCAACGTCCTCGGCGACGACATGGAACACGCCGACCCGATGGCACAAACCGGCATCGCGCCGGCCATGGGTCGCGATCAAATCAACCTTGAAGGCGTCGGCTCCGGTTCGGGTCTGCTCGACCTCACGCGTGAGAGCGACGACACCAGCCTCGGCGCCGCACTGCTCGACGAAATCCAGCCCGGCGCTCGCCGCGGCACGGCCGAAACCGTCGGCGGGCCGAGCAGCTTCGCCGAACTCGACGCCCCGCGCGGCGGCGTGGTTCGCCCCGGCGGTCCCGTCTACATCGAAGCCGACGACGAACTCGCCCCGGCCTTTGGTGCGATGTCGCTCGCGGGCTTCGTGTTCCTGCTCATCGCGCTCATCGTCCTCTCCTCGGGCGTCATCGGTGCCCAGTCGGACCTGGCGATCAAGCTCAAAGACTACGGCATGTGGGCGATCTTCGGCGGCGGCATGGTGCTGGCGATCCTCTTCTTCGGCGGCGGCATGCTCATCGGAAAAGCGATGAAGCGGTAACCCTCGCCTGAACGCAGATCAACTCAGACTGAGCCAGGACAGATTCGATTCTGTCCTGGCTCCTTTTGTTTGTGATCTGAATTATTCGACAGGCACCTTCGGCCGAAAAAATTTCTTCGAACAGAAGATTCGGCAAAATATGCCTTTTTTCCCCTTGCAATTTCTGCGCTACGCGGCAAGATATCGGGCGTGCTGTAGAAACGGTGTTTCTTTAGCACGTTAAACAACTGCATTTTCTCGTTGCGATGTCAACGGGTTCGCCGGGGACCGGCGAAAGATCATCTAACAAGCATGGAGGCTTGCGTATGTCACGCGTATCCCGTCTTACTCGTTGGTTCGGCGTTGCAGCTTTGGGCGTTTCGCTCACGGGCTGTGTTACCCAGGAAAAATACAACGCCCTCAAGCTCGACCGCGACCAGCAGGCCGCTCAGTTGAGTCAGGCCCAGACTGACGCCAGCACGGCCAAGGCCGAAGCAGATGCCTACAAGCGTCAGCTTCAGGCGCTCATGGACGGCCAAGGCAGCCAAGGCGCTCTGACCACCAACCTCGCGGCTCAGGTCGCGGCGTTGCAGGCTCAGCTCGATGACGCCAACCGCAAATACCAGGACGCCCTCGGCAAGGTCGCCTCGGCTGGCACGATGCTGCCGGTCGCGCTCAGCAACGAGCTCGACGCCTTCGCCCGCGCCAATCCTGATCTCGTGGAATTCGATTCCGCCCGCGGCATCGTCAAGTTCCGCAGCGATCTGACGTTCGCCACCGGCGACGCGACCCTGACCCCCAAGGCCAAGGACGTGATCACCCGTTTCGCGAGCATCCTGAACTCGCCCGCCGCCATCAACTACGAATTGCTCGTAGCCGGCCACACCGACAGCACGCCGGTGATGAACCCTGCCACGATCAGCAAGGGTCACAAGGACAACTGGTATCTCAGCAGCCACCGCGCGATCTCGGTCGGGTCTGACCTGATCGCCAACGGCGTGAGCAAGCAGCGCCTGGGCATGGTCGGCTACGCCGATCAGCATCCGGTCGCCGCCAACTCGTCGGAATCGGGCAAGGCCTCGAACCGCCGCGTTGAAGTCCTGATTCTCCCGACCACCGTTCGCGGTGGCGCGGTTGCCTCAGAACGCTCGGCCACCCCGGCCCCTCGCAAAGCCGCTCCGGCCCGCGAGCTGAACAAGGACAGCGCCTCGGTCGCTCCTTCACTCAACAAGTGATCGACGACTGACGGCCATAAGCCAACCGTCCCGTGACATGATGTCGCGGGACGGTTTTTTTATGCGCCGATTTTTGAGCCGCCGATGAACGAACATTTCTCCGCCGATCGAAAAATATCAAACTCGAAAGCGCGGCCGCGTAACTGTCGGCCGGGCCGGGCGTTGGCCGGAATACAGCAGTGCTGTCCAGTGACGTTTAGTGACGTCTAGTGACGGAAAGTGACGGGTGAGTGACGAATAATGTCCGCACCGCCGAACCTTCCCGGACTATTCACGGGCACCAAGTTTTGTAGGGTGGGTTTCAACCCACCGATTCGCTGGATGGTGGGTTGAAACCCACCCTACAAGAAACCTTGCAGCGCAGGTTCGAAAATTCGCACATCCCGACCACCCGGCCACCTAAATACTGGCCGGGCCGGGCGTTGGCGATTTTGCGCTGGGTGCGCCAAGGTGCGCTTAGGTGCGCAAAGGTTACCTTTTCAATGCGCGTGTTCTGCTTATTCACTTGTCAAAGAGCGACCGCTCCGCCAACACCGCGCAGCGATCGATGCGAGCGCAAGGCTCTCATCTATAACCACTGGCGCTGCGCCGCCGGCCGCGAGTCTGGCGCGCACCGCCGGCGCCAAAATCCCGCACGGCCTGCGAAAAACGACGATTCAAATTCCGGATTTCATATTTTGCGCGTGTCACTTTTGCAATGTCTTTCGCGCACCGCCGTCTCTGCCGGGTGTCAAGGCGCTTTTGTAGGGTGGGGTTCATCCCCACCATCGAAGGGAAAAGAAGGTGGGGATGAACCCCACCCTACGAAGCCTGCAAGAAGTCGCTAAATAATCCAAAATAAGCTCATCATCCTGAGCGTACCCGCGAAGGATCTGGCATCGATCGGCGATTGGCGCAGATCCTTCGCGAATGCGCTCAGGATGACAAGCCCTGGGTCTTGTCGACTTTTCAAACGCACGCTGGTGTCGTTGCGAAGGATCGGGCACCGTCATTTGCGATCACCTGCGACTCCATGCTCACCCCAACTTGGCCAACTCCGCCTCGGCGGCCGTTAACTGGTCGCGGGATTCCTGGATCAGCTTCGGCGGGGCCTTGGCGACGTATCCCTCGTTGGAGAGTCGGCCCTTAAGCGCGGCGATCTGTTTCGTCAGCTCGCCGCGACGCTTCTCCGCCCGGGCGGCTTCGGCGGCGGGGTCGACTAATCCTTCAAGGTACAGGTCACAGTCGTTGTTGACGGTGACGCGCACGGTGTTGGCTGGCGCCGGCAGGTTCGACTGGATGGCCGCGACTTTGCATATCGCCATCGTTTCGATCAATCCCACGTTTTGCTTCGTCAGCCGCACCGCGTCTTCGCCCGGCGGGGCGATGTACACCGTGATGGGCTTGCGCGGATCAACGCCGTTCTCGCTCCGCAGGTTGCGGATCGCGCCGATGATCGCCTGCAGCCGCGGGAAAATGTGCTCGGACTGCTCATCGATCGGCGGCATGCGGGCCCAATCGGATTTGCAGAGACGTTTGGACGTGCGCTTGCACTTCAGGCGCTCCGGGTCGAGCTCGTTGAGCTTTTCCCAGATCACTTCGGTGATGAACGGCGTGACCGGGTGCAGCAGTCGTAGCACGCCGTCGAGTACGTCAAACGCGACCGCGAGCTGCACCACACCGGCAGGGGTTTTGAGCGCCGGCTTGATGATCTCAAGGTACCAGTCGCAGTAGTCGCCCCAGAAGAAGTCGTAGCACACCTTGGCGTACAGGTCGAAGCGGTAGCTGGCGATGGCCGCGTTCGCATCGGCCAGTGTGCGGGCGAACCGCGTGACGATCCAGCGGTCGGCCAGCGTGAGTTCTTCGTCCTTCGGATAGGGTGGCAGCGTAGGGCGGGATGGCAATCCCGCCGGCCCGTCTCCGCTCGCGGCGCGATTGCCATCCCGCCCTACATCAAGATTGGAGAACAAAAACCGCGCCGCGTTCCACAGCTTGTTGCAGAAGTTGCGGCCCATGTCGAACTTGTCGCTGGTATTTCTGCCTTCCGCGTCCTTCTTCACCGGCATGCGCACGTCCTGCGTTTCAGTCGCCATGGTGGAGAGCGTGAAGCGGAGGGCGTCGGCGCCGTGGGTGTCGATGATATCGACGGGGTCGACGCCGTTGCCTTTGGACTTGCTCATCCGCTCGCCCTTGCCGTCGAGGATCGTGGGGTTGATCGCAACGTGTGCGAAGGGCACGCCGAGCGCCCGCAGATTGGCGGCGGATTTTTTCGCGGGGTGCGGCACGTCGTTGTCGTTGGGCTGCTGAATTTGCGGATCGTGTCCCGCCATCTCGGCTTCGTTGCGCTTGGGCGAGTGAATCGGATCGTGATACTGCTCCGCGCCGAAGTTGATCGAGTTGGCCAGGCCTTCTGCAGAATTTGATTCTGCATTCTGCATTCTGCCTTCTGCATTTCCTAAATTGTACATGCCCATCATCACCATTCGGGCCACCCACAGCGTGATGATGTCGCGGCCGGTGAGCAGCACGCTCGTCGGATACCACTTGTCCATCGCCGGCGTCTTCTCCGGCCAACCGAGTGTGCTGAACGGCCACAGGGCGGAGGAGAACCAAGTGTCGAGGACATCGGGGTCTTCCGAGAAACCGCTGTCTATCAAGATTTTCCTTTGTTCTTCACTCGGCACTGTGCGGAAGCATTCGTAGAACACTCCCTCCATCACCAGTCCGAAAGAATTGCCACGGTCAAATTCGTCGTGGGCATCAGCGGCTTTCTCGATGTCACGATTGCTCCACACCGGAATCCGGTGTCCCCACCAAAGCTGCCGCGAGATCGGCCAATCGCGTTTCTCGCCGAGCCAGCTCAAATACTGCTGCGCGTGTCGTTCCGGGAAGAACTTGATCGTCCCGTCGCGCACGACCTCCAGCGCCGGCTCGGCCAGCGGGGCCATTTTCACGAACCATTGGTCGCTCAGGTACGGCTCGACCGGGGTTTTGCTGCGGTCGCTGTGGCCGACTTCGGTTTCGTACGGCTCGACCTTCGCGAGCAGGCCGGCGGCTTCGAGGTCGGCCACCACCTTCTCGCGGCTCTTGTTGCGATAGAGCCCGGCGTACGGGCCGGCGTTTTCGTTCAGCGTGCCGTCGGGGTTGAGGATGTTGATGATCGCGATCGCGTCGGGCAGCTTGAGGTGCCGCTCGTAGACGGCGTAGTCGTTCGGATCGTGCGCGGGCGTCACCTTCACCACGCCGGAGCCGAAGGTGGGGTCGACCAGCACGTCGTCGGCGATGATGGGGATTAATCGCCCGGTGAGCGGCAGCTTCACGGACTTGCCGATCGCCCAGTTCCACCGCGGGTCCTGCGAGTGCACGGCGACGGCGGTGTCGCCGAGGAGCGTTTCGGGGCGCGTGGTGGCCACCGTCATGTGCGTGGGGCGCGGCGCGTCGTCGGGCTGGTTGTCGTTGGGGAGATTGATCTCGCTGTCGGGATCGGACGCGAAGGATTCGAGGAACGCGCCGTCGGATTCGTCCACGCCATGATGGACGAGTGACTGGTTCGGCTCCCTCTCCCCGCGAGGGGAGAGGGTTGGGGTGAGGGGCGAGACGTTCGGCGTTGAGTTGCTTTGGCTAGCGGAGGCCGCAATAGAGCCGCTCGGCGAAGTTGCGTTGCCTGGCCGAGGGGCGTTTCTCCCCTCACCCCTGCCCTCTCCCCTCCGGGGAGAGGGAGACGCGTCATCCACGATTTCGTAGCGGATGTGCCAGAGATTCGTCTTCACCTTCTCGTGGTAGATCTCGTCATTGCTGATGCTCGTCTGCAGATGCGTGTCCCAGTTCACCAGTCGCTTGCCGCGGTAAACGAGTCCGTCCTTGAACAGCTTGAAGAACGTTTCGCGGACGGCCTTGGCGCACATGTCGTCGAGCGTGAAGCGGGTGCGGTCCCAGTCGCAACTGCAGCCGAGGCGCTGAAGCTGGGAGAGAATGCGATCGCCGTACTGCTGCTTCCATTCCCAGATGCGGCGGATGAGTTCTTCGCGGCTGGCTTCTTTGGTCGGGCCCAGGCTGTAGCGGTCTTTGCCTTCCTTCTCTTTGATAGTTTTTTCCACTACCGCCTGCGTGGCGATGCCGGCGTGATCTAAACCCGGGATCCACAGCGCGTTTTTGCCTTCCATGCGCGCTTTGCGCGTGAGGATGTCCTGCAGGGTGTTGTTGATCGCGTGGCCGAGGTGGAGCGCGCCGGTGACGTTGGGCGGGGGGATGACGATGGCGTACGGCTCGCCGGAGTCGGACGGTTCGGCGTGGAAGCATTTTTCGTCGAGCCAGGCCTTGTAGGTGGCGGCTTCGATGGCGGCGGGGTCGTAGTTTTTGGGCAGTTCGGTGCTCATGCGAATTCTCGGTGGTGAACAGGATTAAAGTCGAAACTGTGCGCGTCGATGGGGGCGGGGTCCGTGCCTTGCAGCGGCGGACCCTATCGTACGACGACCGTCATGTGCGTGACGTGCTTCATGCCTGTGCGGAGGATAACGCGGAAGGGCGTATTTGGGTAGGCAAGCGGCGAACGGCCGGCCTATTTGCAGTGCGGGATCAGGTGCTGCGGCTTGGCGGCTGACACGTTGAGTTGGCGGAGGTAGCGGACTTTGAGCAGGTGGAGCAGCTTTTCGATTTCGTGGGCGGTGCCGGTGGTCAACTTGATCATGCCACCCGCCTTGGTGCGGTGGCCGCCGCCTTCACCGATTTTGTGGAGCAGTTTGCGGATCAGGTCGGCCGCGGAAAGCTTCGGGTCGGCGGTGCGGATGCTGAGGACGAGCTTTCCGTCGTAGACGGCGGTGACCAGCGACCACTTGATCGGCTCGAACCGCAGCAAAAAGTCGGCGATGAGCGCGGGCTTTTCGATCGAGTCGATATCACCAAGGTGCGAGAGGATCGCGTTGTCGTAATACACCGCGTGGCCGAGGCCGTCGTAGCAGGCAGTGAAGTAGCTGAGCGGCAGGTCGGCGTACCGCATCTGGTAAAACTTGTGCGTATCGGCCAGCAGCATGAGGCTGGAGAGGGCGACGTTATCGAGCTCGCCCGGCGTGCCGGCGGCGCCGGCCAAATCGGACTCGATCGCGTAGAGCAGCAACGCCGCGAGCGAGCGGTCGATCGGGACTTCGAGTTCGAGGAAATAGCTGAAGACGATGGACGACGTGGCGCCCACGTCGGTGCGGATATCGCAGAACGGGCAATTCGGATGCCGGCCGCGGCTGCGGTGGTGATCGAGCACGGCGATCGGCGTGACATCCACCGGCAGCGGGCTGTAGGCGAAAAGCGGCTGGGCGTCGAGCAGTACGATTGCTTCGTATTCCTTCAGCGTTGCGTCATCCCACGGCGTGAGCTTGAGATTGCTCTGGCGGACGAACATCTCGTTAATGCCGCCCTTCACGGGGCCCTTGATCGACATCGAGATTTTCGCGTGCGGGAGTTTTTTCGTCAGCAGCACGTACATGCCGAGCGAACTGGCCAGGGCATCGGGATCGGGGTGCTGGTGGGTGGTGACGAGAATGTTCTTCTTGTCGTGAAGAAGCTTGAGTAACTTCTTGGCGCGGGATCGGCTGCGGCTCTTGCGCGAGACGCTGATGACCGGGCCGGTCATCGTCTGCAGATAGGTATCACCCGCACTCGACATTCCACTCCATTATAAGGCACGGCCGCGTGAACAAAACGGTCGAGACCGCCGAATGAGGTATCGGAGGATTTGCGGCACCGCTTAGGGGGCCGAGGGTCGAATTCGTTCCGGCGCTAATATCGGACGATTTCAGGGCAATTCTTCCTACTGATAAGGCCGTCGCAGCATTGCGCTAGCTCGGCTTACGCACGACGCAATGGATTTGAAAATCGATGATGACGTTGTTGTTCGTCCGTGCCAGATGTTCCACCTGCTGCTGGCTCAGTCGCCCGGCCTGCATTTCCCGCAGGTAGGCAGGCTCGAGGACGGCGATGGCGGAGGTGATTTCGATGTCGACGTTGAGGTAGATCGCCAAGGTGGTGCTGGCCGCGCCGGCGGCGATGGACGCCTGGTTGTGCTTCTTGGAAAACAGGTCGAGCGACTGCGGCGTGATTGGGCGAACGTGCGTGGGATCTCCCAGGAAATTATCGTGCCGCGGGTGGGGGACTTCGATGTAGATCGTCGCGCCGTTGCGGCAGACGCGGTAGATTTCCTGAATGATCTTCAGGTAAACGTCCGTCGCTTGGCCGAGATGCTCGAGCACGTGCTGCAGCACGATTTCCTGCACCGAGCTGTCCGGCCACGGCCAGGGAAACTGCTCGAGATCGACCTTTTGATCCGGCTCGCCGAACTTATCGACGTTGAGAAATCCCTCGCGCCGACGATGGCCGCACCCGAGATTGAGCCGTAGTCCGGTTTCGGGCATGTCGCGACTCTCGGCCAAACGTCGAATGCTAGTTCAGCGTACGGCTGTGTTCTTCCAACCGCTGAATCAGTTCGCTGGCTTCTTCGGTGCGGTCGCCGACGCTGCTGGTCCAGGCGAGCGACTCGTTCTTGGCCACCGCCCGTTCGATGCGGCGGCAGGCGCTGATCACCGTGCTGTGGTTGCGCTTGCCCATGCGGGTGCCGATTTCGGGGAAGCTGAGCTTGGCCGTCTTGCGGACGAGGTACATCGCGACCGAGCGGGCGAGCGAAATCGTGCGCTGCCGGCGGCCGGACATGAGGTCCTTGTGCTCGAGGCCGAAGTAGTTGCAGACGGACTGGAGAATATTTTCCGGCCGAACCGGGGCAACGAGCTGGCGGTCCAGATCGCCCAGCGCCTGCTGCGCCAAGGCAACGTCGGCCGCTTGGCCGCTGAGTCGCGTGTGGGCCTGGATCCGCGTGACCGCGCCTTCCAGCTCGCGCACGTTCTGGGTGACGCGGCGGGCGATCCATGCGACGACTTCTTCCGCCAGGCTCAGGCCGCTGCGGCGGGCGATGGCCCGCAGAATCTCGCACCGCGTCGCGTAATTCGGCGGATCGATGCGAACGACCATACCGCTGACGAAGCGGTTGATCAGGCTTTCGCCGAACTCGCTGATCATCTTGGGATGGTCATCGCTCACGAGCACCACCTGCTTGCCCATGGCTTCGATCGCGTTGAACGTGTGGAGGAATTCTTCCTGCGTGGCCTTCTTGCCCGAAAGGAAGTGCACGTCGTCGATGACGAGGAGATCCAAATCGCGCAGCTTGCGGCGGAACTGGTCGAGCTTGTTGCTGCGGAGCGATGTGAGGAATTCGTTGGTGAACTCTTCGCCGGTCAGATACATCCATCGCTTGGTGGGGTGGTGCTCGATGAAACGCTTGCAAAGGCCCTGCAAAAGGTGCGTTTTACCGAGTCCGCACGAGCCGTGGATGAAGAGCGGATTGTACTGAGCGCCGGGGAACTCGGCCACGTAGGCGGCGGTGTTCATCGCAAGCTGATTGCTCGCGCCGACGACGAAGGTTTCAAGATCATGACGCAGCCGCGGGCGGCTGGAGTATTGCGAGGACATATCGCCCGTGTGGGCGGGGGCGGCGGGCGCCGGCTTGGGCGCGGCCACCGGTGCGGACGATACCGCGACACGCGACGACGTGCCCGACTTCACCGGCGCGTCGGCCATCAGCGGGGCAGTCGGGCGGAGCTTCGTCGGCTTGAGCGCGACGGTCGGCACGTTGCCCGCTTCATCGCGGCCGGCGAACAGTTCGGGCATCACGCAGAATCGAACCGACAGGGGACCGCCGAGCACTTCGTGGGCGGCTTCCTGGATCGGGCGGGTGAAGTGGGTGCCGATCCACTCGCTGATAAAGTCGTTGGGGACGGCAATCTCCAGGCCGTCCTGCTTCAGATCTAAACGGGTTGAGTTATTGAACCATACATGAAAGCGTTGGGGGCCCACTCGTTGTGCGATCGCATCTGCCAAACGAGCCAGTTGGTGATCCTGAGTACCGATGAGACTCACGTCGCTCTCCTTCCGTAGATTCCCTTCGCAGACGGCTGCGCGAAGGCGCATAAGCGCCCTGCAATTGCCATCAACGAAACCCTGCTCCGGTAGTCCCCAGCCTTGGTTCGCAGTTCGTGAATGCCTCCGAGCAGGCTTTGGTCACGAGACGGCGATGCATTTCCCCGGCGGATGAAGGCGTCCTGCCTGAATTGTTCTTCCGTGAGTCGCTTCCGTGCGGTGTGAGAGGGGAGTTTAAAGTGCGAAGTGGGTACGCCCGAGACGGCTCCCACGATCAACCCTTTTAGTTCCGCTCTTCGTCAGAGAAGGCAGGTCGCCGGTGTCCTCACTTGCGTGTGACTTGGGCGGCCTGAACTTCGTCTCGCTCTTCCATGAACTTGATGGGGGGAATCTAATGCCCTGTGGCAGTACTGGCAAGGCAATCTTTATTGGATTTTCCGTACACAGCGACGTAAGCGACTGTAACGCCTAGGCCGGATAACTTAAAAAATGTTTTTCTAAACACCTCGTCCACGGCATTACTGGACATGGGGATGAGATGTGGAGGAATGAAAAAATTTTGTTCGCGCCGGGCGTGGGTCCAATAAGGATCGCCTCGGCAGGACTGGTGCGGACGCTTCTCGCTAGGGAACCAACCTAGATCGCCGTTTGGGCTTTCACATGCCGCGGCACGAGCGGGCGAAGATCCCGCACCAATGCCTGCTTGCTGCCGATGCGCTCCATGCCGTGGCGGAGGTAGAGCTTGATCGCCGGCGAGTTGGCGGCGTCAACGGCCAGCGTGAGTTTACTTACGCCGGACTGCAGCGCGACGTTGAGCGCCTTGCGAAGCACCAGCGCCCCCAGCCCTCGCCCACGAGCGGCCGGGACCAGCCCAAGATAGACCAGCTCCATTGCGTCCACCCGTGGCGCTTTGGCCAGCAGCAAAACCGCCAGCGGCGTCTGCTTGTCGTACAGCAAGAACCAGTGATTCGGATCGAAATCACCGCTCGCTTTGTGGCTGGAGATCACGTCCTCGATATGACGCATGCCGGTGAGCACGGGGCAGTCGAGGCTCGATTCGTAGCTGGCAAGGATCGTCTTGCCGAACTTGGCGTGCGTGACGGCCGAGTAGTTTTCCCACGAGAACCCGAACGGCATGACGACCGGCGGCACGGAGTCGGTCACGCGGCTTTCCAGGTACTGCAGCTCAGCCAAATCGATGAAGCCGCAATGCTGAAACAGCCGGCGGGCGGGGTGGTTGGAAGGTTCGACCAGCACCTGAGCCAGGTGCACGTCGCGCCGCGCGAAGGCCGCGCACGTTTCGTTGATCACCCGGCTGGCGCACAGTTGCTCGTGTTCGCGGGCGCGATCGGTCGAGCCGAAGAGCAGCATCGTCCGCCCCGGACTCACTACCGGCAGCACCGCCCATTGCACGCGGCCGTTCTGCTCGGCGAGCTTCAGGTCCGATAAATTCACGCCCCGGGCAACGATATAGCGGAGGAAGTCGACAACGTTTTCATCCGTCGGTCGGTGCCCGTCCGAGGATAGAATCATCCGCAGCGCGACGTTGATCTCGTCGGCCTCAGCAGGACGGCAAATGATGGGCGATTCCTGCGGAACCGCACCGTCATCCCGGCGGAACAAATTTGACAGAGATCGCACGCAACAAGAGAATACCGCAGCTTTGCTGAGGGGCAACCGAGATTTTAAACGATTTTGCTGGATTCGAGCCGTTTCCGGCCGCACCGCGGAGATCACACCATGCGTAAAACCACCCGACTGCTTGCCTTGGCTCTGCTCGCCCTCATTCCCGCTGCCGGCGGGGTATTTGCCGATCCTCCGGCCAAGCCTTCTTATCCCGTCCCGTACGTTTATCCGCTCTCTTGGGAGCTGAAGTTCGAGCACGGCCTGCCGCAGCGAATCGTCGTCGACGTGCCCGGCTCCAAAGCCCCCCAAGCCTACTGGTACATGACGTATCTCGTCACCAACAAGACCGACCGCGAGCAGATGTGGCTGCCGACCTTCGAGTTCCTGACCGAAGAAGGCAAAGTCATTCAGAGCGACGCGAAGAATATCCCCAACAAAGTGTTTGAAGCGATCAAAGCCCGCGAGCACCGCCCGCTGCTCGACCCGGCCACCAAGGTCGCCGGCACCATTCGCCTGGGCGATGCCGAAGCCAAGGAAAGTGTCGCGATCTGGGAAGAGCCCGCGTTGCGGCTCGGCCGGTTCTCGATCTTCATCAGCGGCCTGAGCGGCGAAGTCCGCCAGTTCAAGAAAGTCGACGGCAGCCTGGTCGAACTCAAGACCGGCGCCGACTTCAAAGACGCGAAAGACAACCTGGTCATCCTCCGCAAAACCCTGCAGCTCAACTTCTTCATCAACGGCGACGACGTGTACCCGGGCGAAGACGTGGTGAATGAGAAGGCAGAGGACTGGGTGATGAGATAGCCGAAGAAATAAGTCAGATTGATGAATGCAGAATGCAGAATGAATTGAATTTCATTCTGCATTCTGCATTCTGCATTCATCAATCTGACTTTTAGTGCTACCTCGCTGCTCCTCCGGGGTTCCGATGATTCCGTTCCGGGATCGGCTCTAAAATCTTCCGCCGTGCCGGCGTGAGGCGGTTCAGCAACTCTTCCGAATACCGATACCCGTGCCGCGTGCTGCCCCAGCTTACGCCGTAGCGGTAGATGACCACGCGGCGCTCGCCCGGATTCGTACGCGGCGAAGCGCCGTGGGTGATTCCATCGACGAACAGCAGGGCGTCTCCCTTCTTCAAGTGCACTTCCTTCACGACGCTGCCTTCAATGTCGTTGTTGCCGCGCTCGACCTGCTCTTCCCACGCAACGGTGAGGGCCGGGTGATTGAAGTTGCTCTTGTGACTGCCCGGGATAACGACCGTGCCTCCATCGCCGGGGCCGATGTCCGTCATCGCGAGCAAAATGTTCACCTGCCCGCAGTACCACCGGCCGTGCTGGTACACGTACTTGCCGCGGGCCGCGCCTTGGAATCCGCCGGAGTGGAACGGGAAGAACCCGCCCGTGCGGCGCACCGAGGCGAAGCACTCGTCGATGAAGAGGCCGTCCACGTACGTGCCCATCTCGCCGCAGTAGCGGTGCACGCGATCGACCCACGACGGATGATCGATCAGCCGCTCGAACGGCTCACCCGCTTCCACGATGTTCTGCAACTCGAGCCCCGCGTGCTTGTTGTTGTCCAGCCGCTGCGCGTTGCCGTACCAGCCGAGGTAGGGCAGGTCCTGCGGCACCTTGTCCATCACCGCGTTCAGTGCGGCAATGTGATCGCCATCGACCGCGTTACGGAGGATGCAGTAGCCGTTCAAATCGAATAGATAGTCTTGTAAGTCGTATTCCATGGCGGAGATTGTGTCACAGGAGCAGCAGATTCCAATGGAATCGCGTCCGATTTACATATAAGATCGTCCTGAAAAGTATCAACCGCCGATTTCAAAAGTTGTCATCCGGAAAGGGCGCTTGAGACTTGCTGAGACCAAGGCGTGTCATCCTGAGCGTACTCGCGAAGGATCTGCGTCAATCGTCGATCGATGCCAGATCCTTCGCGGGTACGCTCAGGATGACAGTCGTTCGTGGATCGATTTAACAATTGATATCTCGTATGCCCCGTAAAGAATCGACCAGCCCGCCGCCCGGCCCGCTGCTGACCGATGAAAACATCGGCCGCGGCGAAAACTATCTCGCCTATCGCCCACACGGCACGCGCGACTGGCTCGCCATCTACACCGTCGCCGGCAAGGGACGCTTCACTCACGAGCACAGCGAAACGACTTTCACCGCCGGCGATTTCCTCGTCGTCCGGCCCGGCAGTCCGCAGGACTATGGCACCGAGCCGACGCTCCGCCGCTGGCACAACGTGTGGGCTCACTTCATCCCGCGGGGAGACGCGCTCGCGTGGCTCGATTGGCCACAGATTTCGCCCGGCGTGATGTGCCTGCACGTGCGCGACGACCTGCAGCCGCGCGTGCTCGCGCAGCTCCGCGAGATGGACCGCTTCACCCGCCGCACCGTCAGCCGCAGCCAGGAGCTGGGATTGAACGCGCTCGAGCGGGCGCTGCTTATCGCTGACGAGTGCAACCCCAGCAGCGCCGCCAGCCGGCACGACCCGCGCATCCGCCGGGCGATCGATCACATGCTGGCGCACCTGACCGACCCGGTGAGCCTAGAACAACTCGCCGAAGTCGCCGGCCTGTCGCGCAGCCGCTTCGCGCTCCTCTTCGAACAACAGGTCGGCCAACCGCCGGGCCGGTTCGTCGAGCAGCACCGCCTCTTCCGCGCCAAGCGGCTGCTCGAATACACGCACTACACCCTGCAGGAAATCGCCGACGAACTCGGCTTCTCCAGCCCGTTTTATTTGTCGCTGAGATTCAAGCGATGGTTCGGCACCAGCCCGAGGGCGTATCGGAAGCAGTTCGTCGCGAATTGATTTGGTAGGGTGGGTTTCAACCCACCATCCGAAAGACGGTGGGTTGAAACCCACCCTACAACTCACGCGATGCGCCCGCCCGGTTTGCGATAGCACGCGATCGCCAGATTGGTCAGCACCGCGCCGCCGAAGACGATGGCGTCGGTTCCGAGGATCTTCCACAGCAGGCCATCGCCGGTAGGGATCACCTCCCAAACGCCAAGGATGCCGATCAGCACCCCGAGCACGATGGCGAGCAGTCCGGTCACGAAACTTACAAGATTTATCCGCTGGATAGTGGGTTCACTCATTCCAAAACGGTATGGCCTAAGGCCGGCGAATCCATTAGATAGTAGTTTCAAAACCGGGCATCGTTCTAGCATCTTGCATCCCAATCCCCTTTCGGTTACCTTTCTCGACCCCCTCAAGTCGAACCTGAGGGCGTTTTTTACGCTGAAAAGGTGATTTATGGCACATAAGAAGGGTCAAGGCTCTACCCGCAACGGCCGCGACAGCAATCCGCAGTACCGTGGCGTGAAGGCCTACGGCGGCGAGATCGTCGGCGCCGGGTCGATCATTATCCGCCAACGCGGGACCAAGTTTCAGCCCGGTTTCAACGTCGGCATCGGCAAGGACGACACGCTGTTCGCCCTTAAAGACGGCCGCGTGGAATTCCAGGGCCGCAAGGTTCACATTCGCACTGAAGACGTCGCGGCAGCTGCTGCGGCCAACTAACGAAGTGCTGAGTGCTGAGTGCTGAGTGCTGAGGACTGAGTGTTGGCGATCCACACGGGTCGATGACACTCAGTCTTTTGCGTTTACTCAGCACTCAGAACTCAGCACTCAGAACTTCCTTCCATGTTCGTCGATGAAGCCAAAATCTACGTCAAAGCCGGCGACGGCGGGGCAGGCTGCGTCTCGTTCCGACGCGAAAAGTTCACCCCCAAGGGCGGACCCGACGGCGGCGACGGCGGCTCCGGCGGATCGGTCATCTTCGTCGCCGACGAAAACAAAAACACCCTCCTCGACTTCGCCGGCAAGCACCACTGGATCGCCGAACGCGGCCAGCACGGCATGGGCAGCAAATGCTTCGGCCTGAGCGGGAACGACCTGGTCATCCAGGTCCCCGTCGGCACGATGGTGTTTGATGCCGATACCGACATGCTGATCGCCGACATGGACAAGGACGAGAAGCGCGTCGTCATCGCTCAGGGCGGCATGGGCGGCCGAGGCAACGTTCACTACAAGTCGTCGACCAACCAGGCACCGCGCTACGCCCAGACCGGCACGGAGGGCGTCGCCCGCAACCTCAAGCTCGAACTCAAACTCATCGCCGACGTCGGCCTCGTCGGCATGCCCAACGCCGGCAAGAGCACGCTGCTCCGCACGATCAGCCACGCTCGACCCAAGGTGGCCGACTACCCGTTCACCACGCTCGAGCCGCAGCTTGGCATTGCCGATCTTGTCGGCGATCGCCGCATGGTCATCGCCGATATTCCGGGCCTGATTGAAGGCGCCAAAGACGGCGCCGGCCTCGGCCACGCGTTCCTCAAGCACATCGAGCGAACCAAGATCATTGTCCACCTGCTCGATCTATATCCGACCGACAATTCGAACCCGGCCGAGAACTACAAGAAGATCCGGAGCGAGATCGAAGCCTTCAGCGAAGTGCTGGCGAACAAGGACGAGGTCATCGCCGCCAACAAGCTCGATCTGTCGATCGACGACGAAGAGCTCGAGAAGCTGCGTAAGGACCTGCCGGGCAAAGAAATCCACGCCATCTCCGGCGTGAGCAAGTTGGGCATAGAAAAACTGTTAGACACCATCTGGCACCGGTTGCACCCGGCTGCGGAGTAACTTCCGGCCGACCCTTTGCGCCTTCTTGTCAAATAACGATCAAAACCAAAGCCTTGTCATCCTGAGCGTACTCGCGAAGGATCTGGCATCGATCGACGGTTGACGCAGATCCTTCGCGAGTACGCTCAGGATGACGGCTGTGAGAAAGCGTGGCGCTGGCAACATCGCTTCGTCTCGTCTTTAATACGCCTTCATGACCACCACTTTCCCAACCTCGCTCAACGTCGCACTCAAGGAATGGGACGTCGTCTGCCGCGCCCTCGGCACCGGCCGGCAAACCGTCCTGCTCCGCAAGGGCGGCATCAGCGAAGGCATCGGCGGGTTCGAAATCGAGCATCGCAAGTTCCTCCTGTTCCCCACGTTCCTGCATCAAAAGATCGAGATGCTCAAACCCGCCGAGCAGTCGGCGATGGAGAGCCGCGCCGACGAGCCTGAGCAGATCCGTCTCGCGTACGCCGGCGAGATTACCGACATCCTGCAGCTGAATTCGCGTGAGCAGATGGACAAACTGGAGGCGGAGCACATCTGGGCGCCGCCGCTGATCGACATGCGGTTCAGCTACAAGCCGAAGAACCCGCTCTACCTGCTGATCGTGCGGGCACACGTACTGAAGTCGCCGGTGACGGTCGTCAACACGCCGGACTACGCCGGCTGCAAGAGCTGGGTGCCGCTCGGCAAGCCGGTGACGTTTGAAGCGACGCCGGCGATCGACGACGCAACGTTTGATGAACGCCGCGCGGCGATTCTTTCGCATTGGGTGTAAAGTTAGGAAATGAACGCAGAGGCGCGGAGACGCAGAGAAGAAGTGAAGCGCCAAGGACGCCAAGATTCGCCAAGAAGATAAGATGAATTGCTTGGCGCATCTTGGCGCCCTTGGCGCTTCAACTCTGTGCTTTATCTTCTCTGCGTCTCCGCGTCTCCGCGTTCATTACTTTTCAGGAGATTAACCGTATGGAATACCGCAGACTCGGCGACGCCGGCGTGAAGCTTTCTGAAATCGGCCTCGGCGGCTGGCTCACGTTCGGCAACGGGATCGAAAAATCGCGGGCCAAGACGATCTTTAAAAAAGCGTTCGAAGTCGGCATTAACTTTTTCGACACCTCCAACGCCTACGCCGGCGGCAAGTGTGAAGAGGCGTGGGGCGAGCTGCTGGCCGGCAAACGTCGCGGCAGTTACGTGCTGGCGACGAAGCTGTTTTTCCCAGTCGGGCCGGGGCCGAACGATCGGGGGCTGTCGCGGAAGGCGATCATGGAGCAGGTTCAGATCAGCCTGAAGCGGCTGAAGACGGACTACATCGACCTGTATCAGTGTCATCGTTTTGATCCCGAGACGCCGCTGGAAGAAACCGTGCGAGCGATGGACGACCTGGTTCGCCAGGGCAAAGTGCTTTACTGGGGTTTTTCGCAGTGGACGCCGGAGCAGATCCAGGAATGCCTGAAGGTGTGCGGCCACACGTACTACAAACCCAAGGGCAGCCAGCCGCAGTACAACGCGATCGAGAAGCACGCGGAGAATCAGGTGTTTCCGCTGTGTCACCAGGCGGGCATCGGACAGGTGGTGTTTTCGCCGCTCGCGCAGGGCGTGTTGAGCGGCAAGTACAAGCCCGGCCAAGACGTGCCGAAAGACAGCCGCGCGGCGGACAATCGGCAGAACACGTTCATCAAACCAATGGTCGGCGACCAGGCGCTGCTCAAACGCGTGCAGAAACTCGAAGGTGTTGCGGCCCAGCTCAAGTGCACGATGTCGCAGCTTGCGCTGGCGTGGATTTTGCGCCGGCGAGAAGTGACGAGCTGCATCATCGGCGCCACGCGGCCACAGCAGGTCGAAGAGAACGCCGCCGCGAGCGGGATGAAGCTGGACGAGTCAACGATCGCGCGGGTGGATGAGATTCTGTCGGTGGACCGCGGGTAACTCCCGCGTTCATCGTCCGAGAAGGTTGAAGGAGCCGCCACGACCAAGTCGTGTCATCCTGAGCGTACACGCGAAGGATCTGCGTTAATCGTCGATCGATGCCAGATCCTTCGCGAGTACGCTCAGGATGACGATGCTCTGTAAGTCGATGCTAAATGACTTTTTAGACACCCTCTCAGGATGACGAGCATTTCCAATTGACTTCATGCCATCCATGCGGGTTACCCATGCGACGAGAAAAATGCGTCGTAACTCACTTGCGCCGCTTTTGCGAAGTCTGGCGCGAGACACACAAAATCGAAAATCCCGAAAAAATGATTGCGATTTTTCGCGGAAATCCGCGATTTGGTAGTCGGCGGTGCGCGCTTGTCTCGGCGAACGCGCACCGCCGCCAGTGGTTATAGATGCGGGTCAGTGCGCCTGCGTCGATCGATGCGCGTTGTTGGCGCGGCGGTCGCTCTTTGACAAGTGAATAGTTGGCGTACCTCGGCGTACCTAGTTGTACCTTTGCGTACCTTTTCGAGCGCTTTCGAGCGCTGGCGAGCGCATTCGACCGTTTACAACCGCCTGCGAGCGCTGGCGATTTCGCCTAACGCTCGCGACGGCCAGCGGTTAGGCGGCCACTCTCGTCGGTTCGATGATTTTGCGCAACCGGGGGAAAAGTAGCTTCTTGTAGGGCGGGGTTCATCCCCACCATCGTCGAATTCCGGTGGGGATGAACCCCACCCTACAAGAAGTCAGTCCAGCGACAGCACGTAGATCAGCGCGTCTTGGCCCTTCAGCAATCCCGCGATCGTCGACACGTGATGGAACCCCGCGCCGGTGAGGAAGGCTCGGCCGATGACGTGGTCCTTCTGGTTGACGTTCATCCAAATGCGGCGCTGCGGGAATTTTCGGGCTTTGAGGAACCGGCGGATCTCGTCGATCGTCGCATCGAGCAGTCGCTTGCCGTGGCCGGTGCGGCGGATGGTAGTGACGGTTGAGAGTTCGAGCAGTTGCGCCACGCCGTCGCGGCCGTCGCCGGGGACGTACCACTTGGCCAGGCCGATCGACTTGCCGTTGTCGAGCAGGCGGACGGTTTGGATAAAGCCGTCGACCGGGCCGACGGGTAGCGGGGGATCGTACGAAAAGTCTGACATAAGTTACGACGGTGAGTTGTTACGGTTCGACCGACCGAGCGGGCGGCAGGTCGAGCTGCGTGACTTTGGTCTTGCTGGTTTCGCTGCCGATCTGGGCGAGCAGGTCTTTCACGCGGGCGTCGTTGATCGGCGCTGAGAAGCTGCCGCTGAGCTGGGCCGTGCCGACGGGGTCGGTCATCTGGCCGCGGCTGCTCTTGAGTTTGAGCGTGGTGTTGCTGATGCGGAAGTCGGCCGACTCATCGCCGGCGTAGATCTTCACGAAGCCGGCGCCGCCGTAGTGCATGAGATCGGACTGCTGGCCGTTGGTGTCGCCCCACACGTACCAGTTGATGGCGGCGTTGGTGCTCGACGGATGGTCACCGCGGTCGCCGATCTGCGGCGTCCACAGCACGTGCACGTGCACCAAGTGCCGCAGCGGCCGAACCGGGTTGCTCTGCAGCGGCTTGCCGGGTTGCTGAATGGCGGCGTCGTCGATTGGGTCGTCGAGCAGGACGATATCGAAGTCGCCGTCTTCGCCGCGGGTGGCGTACACCTGCGTGAAGGTCTGTTTGTATGTCGCCTTGTTGCCGGGCGAGGCGACGGTGAGCACGGGCCGCGTGCTGCAACCAGTGCCGGCGAGCAGGGCGGCGCCGGCCAACATTGTTCCGCACAGAAGGCGTGCGAAACGCAGGCTACGAAGCGAGCGTCGAGAGTTAGTGGTGATTGCTTGTGTCACAGTAAACGATTCCTCGTTCCGCAGATTCAACAGACAACAGACGTGTTCCGCTTATCGCGTGATATCGGCCAGCCCCAGCAGCGCCAGCGTGTCGCGCTCCACGATTCCGCGAAGAGCCTCGCGAGGAATCAGCGGCAGGTTCGTGCCCTGCGCGATCTGGTTAATGCTGTAGAGCGCCTCGATGCAGTCGGCGGCGTCGGTGTACGGAAAGTCGCTGCCGAAGAGCAACTTATCGATCACCTGGTACTGATGCACCGCGACGAGCGCGTTATACGCCTGCCACGGACGGCTGAGCATGCCGCTCACGTCGGCGAACACGTTCGCGTGCTTGCCGAGCAGCGTGATCGTTTCTTCGATGAACGGATGCCCGAGCTGCGCGATCACAATGCGTAACTTGGGAAAGGTGCGGGCGACTTCGTCCAGCAGGTACGGGCGGCTGTACTCGAGCTTGCTCTGTTCGGCGAACGGGCCGCTCGGGTGGATGAGCACCGGCATGCCGAGTTCTTCGGCCACGGCGTAAACCGCCATGGCACGGCTGTCCGTCGGATGGAAATCCTGGTTCGCTGGCGAAAGCGTTACGCCGCGGAGTTGAAGGTCATTCTTCGCATTTTTCAGTTCGGCCGGGGCGCCGCGCTCGGTCGGATCGATGCCCGCAAAGCCGATGAGCTTCGCCGGGTAGCGTTTGACGTAATCGGCGACGAAGCGGTTCGGAATTTCAGCTTGGAGGTACCGGCTCTTAAAGCCCAGCACGATGGATTTATCAACCGGCCCGGAATGAGCCCAGTGATGGTCCGGATCAGCGGCAGGAACGGAGCGCCACTGGCTCTTGCCGACCGACAACCGGGCCGGCCGCGGCCGCGAGGTGCGCGGCAGCTCGCCAAGGTCCATCTGACCCAGTTGCTCAGGACTCTGCCAGACGTGTGTATGACAATCGACGATCATTCGGTACATCTCCGTGGGCCCGATGGAACTACGTTACCGGGCCAACTTTCGTTCGAGAGTCTAGGGAAATTCGAGAAAACGTCCAGTTTTTCTCCGTCCCTTTGACCCGCCTTTGGACATTTATATTTATCGGACGTTGCACACTTTGGGCTCAAATAAATGCGTAAGTGTTGACTCGTAAGGGGGTTAAAATGGGAAAACGCCGAAGTAAGATTGGGCGTCGCAGAATAGAGGCAGAGGCCGCTCGGGAACACGCAGCGGTCACGGGTGCTTGTACGATGGAACAACTCGAACCGACGTTCTGATGGCATTCTTTCAGTCACCGACGTTCCGTCTTGTAGCTCAGATCCTGATTGGATCTGTGTGGGTATTTCATGGGCTTTACAGCAAGGTCCTCAATGGGATTCCCCGGCATCAGCGGATTGTCGGCAAAATCCTCGGAGCGACCCATGCCGGCATGATGACGAAAGCGATTGGTGTGCTTGAGTTGCTGCTGGGTGTCTGGGCCTTCACGGGATGGCAACCGGTGGCCTGTGCGGTGGTGCAGACTTCGGCAATCGCAGCGATGAACGCACTGGAAATAGCGATCGCGAAAGAGCTTCTCATTTCCGCGATGGGAATGGTGCTGCTCAATCTGACTTTTCTCGCCGTAGTCTGGCAGTGGGCACTGTCTGCCGCGCACCGATAGCGGAGCGAGACTCCGAACGCCTATTTTTTCGAGGCCTTCCTGCGCCGCAATTCCGCATCGATGAAAGAGTCGAGTTCCCCGCGGTCGAGCACGTTTTCCACGTTGCTCGTTTCTACGTTGGTCCGGTGGTCCTTCACCCGGCGATCGTCGAGGACGTACGAGCGGATCTGGTTCCCCCAGGCGATCGATCCCTTTTCGCCGTACATCTTTTTGAGCTCGTCGTCGCGCTTGGCCTGCTCCATCATCTCGAGCCGGCCCTTGAGCAGCGCGAGTGCCAGTCGCTTGTTCTGCTGCTGGCTGCGCTCGACGGAGGTGGTGACCTGCAACCCCGTCGGCTTGTGCGTGATGCGGACGGCCGACGCGACTTTGTTCACGTTCTGCCCGCCGGGGCCGCTGGACCTGACGAATGCGACGATGTCCAAGTCGCCTTCCGGGATTTCCATCTCCGTGTCGGTCTCTTCAAAGTCCGGCACGACGTCGACCGACGCAAAGCTTGTTTGCCGCTTGCCCTGGGCATTGAACGGAGAGGGCCGCACCAGCCGATGCACGCCCGCCTCGGCCCGCATGTAGCCGTAAGCGTATTCACCCTTCACCAGCAGCGTGACCGATTTGATGCCCGCCTGCTCGCCCCATTGGCGGTCGGTTTCAGACACGTCCCAGCCGCGCTTTTCAAAGAAGTAGAGGTACATGCGGAGCAGCATCTCCGCCCAGTCCTGCGCCTCGGTCCCGCCCGCGCCGGCGTGGATTTGCACGAAGCAGTTTTTCGGATCGTTCTTCCCGTCGAGCAACGATTGAAGCTCCACCTTCTCAGCACGAGCTTCGAGGTCGGTGAGCATTCGTTCGGCCTCTTCGAGCGAGTCCGCATCGCCCGCCTCAGTGCCGAGTTCATACAGCGCCCGCACGTCATCAATCCCGCGCAGCATCGCCTCGATCGGATCGACGACGGCCTTGATGACCTTCATCTCCGCAACGACGGTCTTGGCCGCCTCCTGATCGTTCCAGAAGTCGCCGAGTCCCATTTTATCTTCTAATTCTTTCCGACGGTTGAGTTTAGACGGGAAGTCAAAGAGAGTCCCGGATGGCGATCATCCGGGCCGAAAGGTTTTCGATGGATTGGGTGAGGTTGTCGTGGGTCATGGGAGAAACCGTATCACAATAGGGAGAGGGCATCAAATGACCGAGTGCGAATCGCGAATTCATTTGAGAGCTACCAAGTGACCTGCTGTAATGGAGATCGACGTCGCGACCTCGATGCCTTGCGGTCAGTTGTGGAGCAACGTTCAGATCGCCAGAGTTAGGATTTACGGGGGTAACCAATGATCATTCTACTATTGCTTTTGCTTGCGGCCGCTATTGGTGTCTGCATTTGGCTCGTAATTCGCGGCTCACTTCAAGACACGAAGTGTGAACAAGCCGAGCAAGAACTCGCTGCACTGCGTCTTCAGTATGATCAAAACGTTTCTGCACTGACTTCGGAAGTCACCGACCTTAAAGCTCAGAGCGCTAAGTATCTTGCGCAAGGAAAAAACTACCTCAAAATTGCTCGCGAAACCGCAGCGTCACAGAAGGCATCGGAGGCGCGAGCCGTCGCGCTGCTCAAGCAAGTTGAGTCGTTGAATCATCGAAATGAGCTGTTGTCAAAATGGTCGACGGTTGCGGATGCTGAGGAAAGGGCATCCGATCTGCTGCGCGATTCGACAGAAGCGCTGCGCGAGGCAGAACAGAATGCGAAGGAAATAGTTGATCTTGCCAAGGTGGAGTCCGACACGCTAATCCAGAACGCGATCAAAGAACTGGAAAGCGCGCACGACAACGCAAAACGCATCATCGGCGAATCCGAGCAGCAGGCCGCATCGAAAGCTGAGGCGTCAACACTCCAAGCGGCAGCATTAATGAGCGACGGAAGGGTCCGCGCTGCCAAACTCTTGGAAGATGCTCAGCACGCACTCGCCGCTGCATCGGCGAGATCTTCAGAGATCATCTCGGCCGCGAACAAGCGCGCCGAAGAAATCGCCGGTGAAGCTTACAATGTCGTTCGAGACGCGTCCCTGTACGAGAAGACGGTCCAGGCAATGAAAAATATCATCGAGGGTTATGGCGATCGATACCTCCAACCGCCTGCAAGTCTGATTGATCACCTTGCCGAAGAATTCGAACACAAGGATGCGGGCCAGAACCTGAAATTGGCTCGCGCCCACACCAAAACAATGATGAAGGACGGATCGGCGTCCAAGTGCGATTATGTCGAGTCGAACCGCAGGGAAGGCGCCGAACGGTTTGTGCTCGACGCATTCAATGGCAAAGTGGATTCAATTCTCTCAAGAGTAAGAAGCGACAATGCCGGCAAGCTCGCGCAGGAGATCAAGGACGCATTCACTTTGGTCAACTACAACGGGAAGGCGTTTCGAGAGGCGCGGATTACCGAGGAGTATCTAAATGCGCGACTGGAAGAATTGAAGTGGGCGTCTATTGCCCAGCATCTAAAACAGGAAGAGCAGGAAGAGCAGCGTCTACTTAGAGAGCAAATTCGCGAAGAGGAAAAGGCGAAACGGGAATTCGAACGGGCAATCCGGGACTCGGAGAAAGAAGAAGACATATTGCGCAAAGCGATGGCCAAGGCCGAACTTCAGATCGCCGCGGCGACCGCCGAGCAGAAAGCCGCCTTTGAACAGCAGTTGCAGGAGCTCAATGCAAAGCTAAAGGAAGCCGAAGAGCGAAATCAGCGCGCCATTTCTATGGCCCAACAGACGAAGAAAGGCCACGTCTACATCATTTCCAATATAGGATCGCTCGGCGAAGACGTTTACAAAATTGGGCTGACGCGACGACTGGAACCGCTGGATCGAGTGCGCGAACTTGGCGATTCGAGCGTTCCGTTCGAATTCGACGTCCATGCTCTGATATTGAGTGATGATGCGCCCGCCTTGGAGTACCAGCTGCACAAGCATTTCGTCATGCGACAGGTGAACAAGGTGAACTACCGCAAGGAGTTTTTTCGCGCGAGCCTGACTGAGATTCGTTCGGAAATCGAAACACTCGGAATTGTCGCGAAATGGACGATGGCGAGCGAAGCGCGAGAGTATCGCGAAAGCATGGCCATCGAGCGGGCGATCAAAACCGATCCTGTCGCACGGCAATCTTGGATCAACCACCAATTGTCGCTCGATCCGACGGAGTATATGCAAGAGGCATTTGCTGCCGCAGAAGAGAAGGCGTAAGTCTGAGTTGAAGGCAGACCTGCTATGCATCGTGGTACCAACTCCCATCCCCGTATCACAGTCGTCCCGTACGATCCGCACTGGCCGCAGGCGTTCGCCGCGGCGGCGGCGGAGCTCATGGCGGCGCTCGGGCCTGGACTGCTCGCGATCCATCACATCGGCAGCACGGCGGTGCCGGGGATTTACGCTAAGCTCGTAATCGATCTGCTGGCGGTCGCGAGGGATTTGGCGGCGGTCGACGAGGGAAGTGACGCCATGCGGCGGCTGGGATATCAGGTCATGGGCGAGTTCGGCATCGCGGGGCGGCGTTACTTTCGGCGTGACGACTCGGCCGGTTTGCGGACGCATCAGGTGCATACGTTTCTTGATGGCTCGCCGCACGTGCGGCGGCACCTGGCGTTCCGAGATTTTCTGCGGGCGCATCCGGCGGTCGCGCAGCAATACAGCGAACTGAAACGCCGGCTCGCCGAGGCGCATCCGCACGACATGGACGCGTACATGGACGGCAAGGACGGGTTCATCAAAGAGACTGAAGCCCGCGCGATCCGATGGGCGAAGTAGACGGCCGACGCGGTATACTCAGCGAATACTGATTGGTCATCGGCAGGGCGGGATGGCAATCTCGCCGCGTGCGGAAAATGGCGGGATTGCCATTCCGCCTTACATCGATCCTCATGAAGTATCTCACCGGCGACGAGTTTCCAGCATTCATCGTGGCCAAGCCGGTCGTCGTGATTCATTTTGATGCCGAGTGGGGCGCGGGCCGGGACGGTACGCGGCAGGCGATGCTTGAAGCCAATCGATCACTGCGCGGCGACATCGCGTTCGCTGAAGTCGATGTTGATCGTTGTGCGGCGCTCGCGAAATCGATCCCCATCCCGAGTGTTCCGTGCATCGCGTATTACCGTGACGGCCAACTGTTGGCCGCATTAGTCGGGGCAAATCAGAACATAGTTGAGCGCGTGAAGCGCGTTCTGCGTGATGAGCCGATTGGATACCAGGACGAAACGAAGCCGACGGCCGCCGGAACATCGGACGGTTCGACGCCGTCGGACGGTGCGAATTCCCGGGACCGGATTCGATCGTTTTTGCACACGCCGGAAGACGGCTCGCTCAATGGCCGACAGGTGATCTTTGTAATCGTCTTGCTCGCGGCATTTGTCCTGTTCATCATTTGGGCGGCGCCGCAATTTCGTTAGGACGCTCATGCGACGAAAACTTACAAAGTTCGCAACGGCGGCATCGGCAGTGATCGCGGTGGTGCTGATGCTGCTCTGGGTGCGATCGTTTTATGCGTTCGATCGGATTGGGTTGCCTGTCGGCGGTCGTTATTATGATGTCGAGGTCTTTCCTCATCACTTTATGCTCACCAGCCGATCGGGCTGGAACGGCATGCGGCCGAATATGACGGTCGGTCTCGATCAATACCCGGCGGTCGCGAAATACCTGGAGCCGCGGGCGATTTCCATCCACACTGCACAATGGGCGTTCGGCGAGGGCCACGCGCTGGCGATTCCGTTCTGGCTGCCGCTGCTGTTTGCGTTGGTGCTGCCGATCTGGGCGGGCTTACAGCGGCTGCGACAACACCGACGACAACGGCGAAGGGCTCGCGGCCTGTGTGCGCAGTGCGGGTACGACCTGCGGGCGACTAGCGGCCGGTGCCCGGAGTGCGGCACGAATACCGGCGCGAGCGATCCGGCGACGGCATAAGCAAATGCGAGTGCGGTGGAATGATCGCTTCTTGGCCGAGTCAGGCTTGGTGGCCGACAACATTTGTTTTGCTCAGCTGGCGCATCGGTGGGTAAACTGTAGGCCAAATCGCGGCGGGGAGTCGCGAGAATCATCCGCACATCGCCATCGAAGGAGGCTGAAATGAAAATGCAGCATTCGCACGCACGCGTCCGCCCGACGATCGAAGCGCTGGAAACCCGCCGTCTGTTCTCGGGAAACATCAACGTCGTTTACGACACCGAACACAACACGATGTACATCAACGGCGACAACAAGACCAACAGCTTCTCGGTCCTCGTCACCGACGGCATCGTCATCACACCCGCGCCGGGGACTAAGCTGAACGGCCAAACCGGCGCCGTCATCTACGCCGGCGTGCCCGACCTGGTCATCAATACCGACAACGGCGACGACGTCGTCGAGATCGTCAATCCCGACCCGCGACAAACCATCTCCGTCAACACCGGCAACGGGAACGATTCGGTCAGCCTCGTGAAGCAGGGAATCGCATGGACCGGCGTCGCCCGGCTGAACATCAGCACCGGCACCGGGAACGACTCGGTGTTGGTCTCGCTCGACAGTCCGTTCGAGAATGAACTGGGCGACGCGACCATCGACACCGGCGCCGGCAACGACCACATCACGTTTGCGGAAGACATCCACGTCAACGGCACGCTCCACATCGCCGGCGGCGCGGGCAAGGACGTGTTCAACGATGACGGGTTAATCGCCGCTGGGCCGTCGCCGCTGATCACGGGCATTGAGTCGGTGATCTAGCGACTTGAAGGAGTGTGCAATGCAGCAGGCCAGTGATTCGCCAGTATTGAACTATCGAACGCTGGCGCCGAAGCCGCGGTGCGAGTTTCGCTGGGGGATACTGGCGTTTATTGTTGGCGTGATCAGCGCGATCTGTGGCCCGGCACTTACGATGGCCTCGTACTCAATTTACGTTTCCAACGACGTGATCCTACTGTTCCTATTGGCGTCGTGGGTCATTTCGTTCGGAAATGGCAGTTGGCGCAATATTCATTCCGAGTCAGCGCGTTTTGGGTGTGCTGGGCCTTTTACTTGCGACGCTCGTTGGCGCGGTGACTCCGACATTCATGCACTAGGTCGCGAACCATTACAACATTCATCGGACCGATCGGTACACAAGGGTCCTATGACACGTCACATCACGTTTCTCTTCGCACTCCTTCTGGCCGCTTCAATTTCTCTCGCCGCCGATGCGCCTGCGAAGAAAGTTCGGCTATTCATCCTGTCCGGCCAGTCGAACATGAAAGGGGTCGATCCTGACACGTCGTTCACGCCGATGGTCACCAAGGCGTTTCCGGACGACGACTGCGTGGTGGTTCACTCGGCTTACAGCGGGCAACTCATCCGCACGTGGTACAAGGATTGGAAACTGCCGGCCGGCGCTGATGCCACGCCGATCCGCGGGAGAAATGGGATCCACTACGATCAGCTCATCGACGCGATCAAAGACGCCATGAAGGGCAAGGCCGAGCCGATCAGCATCACCTTCTGCTGGATGCAAGGTGAGGCCGACTCGAATCACAAGGGGTACGGCGCCGTTTACGCCGAGGCGCTTCAGGGGTTGATCGACCAGTTGCAGAAGGACCTGGGCCGCAAAGATATCGACGTGGTCATCGGCCGGATCAGCGACTACGGCAATAACGATCCGGAGAATCGGCCGGACTGGAACGTCGTTCGCAAAGCGCAGGTGGAGTGGGCCGAGAAGTACCCGCGCGGCGCGTGGTTCGATACGGATGATCTCAACGGAACCGAGAACGGCCTGCATTACGGCAAGAATGGCTGGAAGCAACTCGGCGAGCGATTCGCCGCCAAGGCGATCGAGATGATCAAGTCGCCGACGACCAAGCCGTAGTCACCCTCGGCGAAATTCAAAAATCATTGGAACAACTCCGCCCGATTGCTACAGTGAATCGGCTTGCCTGAACGGTCAGGGGATACGTTGCAGGCTCACGTCATTTCTCAATGCAAGGAGAGTCCGATGAGGATCCAACGTCTACTCGAAATGGGCGGAGTGCTCGGTTTGGCGATTGGGGTGATCGGCTGTTCGTCGAAGCCGGCCTTGCTGCCGGAGCCGGTGGTGAATCACACGCACGAACACGCGCATGCCGGTGATACGATCGAGCACGGCGAGTTGATTCTTTCGGTCAGTGAAGCAAACAAACAACTCAACGCGCAGCACCACGGCTATCAGGTGCTCGAGACGCGCCGTGTGCCGGGCCCGGTCACGCGGCCGGCGATGAAGGACGTCAAGGATTTCGCGCTGGCCAAGAGTGATCTGGACGTGATCCATCCCGGTCCGGGAGAGTACGTGCACGTGATGGAAGGACAGCGGCACGGGTACGAGAACCTGACGGTCGGCATCACTTACACCGCGCCGGGCGGCGCTCCGCCGATGCACACGCACAAGGGGGAGGAAGCGCACGTGCTGCTCAAGGGGCAGAAGGTGATGTACGCGCTGGGAGACAAGCTGTTTGTCATCGAAGGGCCGTACATCGTGAACATCCCGGCCGGCGTGCCGCACTCGTTTCAGAATCTTGATGACCAGGTCGCAGAGCTGGTGGTGATCTTTCCGACCAACATTTGGGAGTACGACGTGCTGAACGTCTTCCCGTTCAACACGCCCGAAGCAAAGGCGATGGCCGCCGAGGCGCGACGCGGCAAATCCCCGGAAAGCGCCAAGTAGCACGGCGGAGCCCGATTCGGAAGTCTCAGGCTTGCTTTTGTTTACGCGGTGCTCCTAAAAATCCGCAGCAAGAATGGACCAAGTTGGGTATAATGCTCAGCATGAATGAATCTGAAAAGCGCGTTACCGAAAGTCTCGCTCACGCCAAAGATGCGGCTGCGGTGCTGAGTCACGTCAATCTCAGCTCGAAAAATCCCGCCGAGGCCGGTGTGCAGGCGGAAATTCAGGCAGCCGACGAACTGCTGGAAAAGGGCATCGAAAAACTGAAGGCGATTCAGGCCGAAAGCGATAAGAAGTAGCCGCCTAGCCGCTCACGCGATTTCATAAAAAACATCTCGCCTCACGATCTACGCGCATGGCCAGACAATCGCTCCACCTTCCACTGGGCGTTGGTGTCATCGGATGCGGTAACGTCAGCGACTCTTACTTCCGTCACGCCCAGAAGTATTCTCCATTTATCAAATTCATTTCCTGCGCGGCCCGCGATGTTTCACGCGCCACGGCCAAGGCCGCCCAGCACGGCGTGAAGGGTTGCTCGGTCGATGAACTGCTGGCCGACCCGGCGGTGCAGATCGTGCTCAACCTGACGAATCCCGCGTCGCACACGGCCGTCAATCTCGCGGCGCTGCGGGCGGGAAAGCACGTCTACTCTGAAAAGCCATTCGCAGTGAATTACGCCGAAGGGTTGAAGGTGCTGGCCGAGTCAAAAAAGCGCCGGCTGCGAGTCGGCTGCGCGCCCGATACCGTGCTCGGGCCCGGCATTCAAACGTGCCGCAAGCTGATCGACGACGGCGCGATCGGTAAGCCCATTTCTGCGACTGCCAACTTCCTCAACCACGGATCGGAAGGATGGCATCCGAATCCAGATTTCTTCTATCAACCCGGCGGCGGCCCGCTGTTTGGCGGCGGGCCTTACCATCTTTCGGCGCTGGTGACGATGCTCGGCCCGGTGAAGAGCGTTTCGGCCGTCGCGAAGACGACGTTTAAAGAGCGGTTCATCACCAGTCAGCCGCTGGCGGGGCAGAAGATCAACGTGCGTACGCCCACACACATCACGGCGCTGCTGGAATTTTCGCAGGGAACGGTGGCCACGCTCACGATGAGCTTCGACGTGTGGGCCCACCACCTGCCGGCGCTGGAAATCCACGGCACGGAAGGCTCGCTGCAATGTTCCGACCCGTTCCAATTCGGCGGCGAAGTCCAAGTGTGGGCCGGCCCGTCCAAACAGTGGCGGGCGGTTCCGCCGGTCTATGCCGACGACCTCGGCCGCAGTCTTGGACTGGCGGAGATGGCGCAGGCGACCTGCGAGCGCCGCCCACACCGCACCACCGGCGAGATGGCGTTGCACGTGACAGAGATCATGGAAAAAATTCAGATCGCCGCGGTGAAGAAAAGCGCTCAGCGGCTTAAGTCGACTTGTCGAAGGCCTGAACCGTTGGCGGACGTGCTGCGGGCGTGATTCGCATGGACCCGCACCTTCGTCTCAAGGGCGTGTTCGAGCAGTAACGCGTAAATTCAAAAGCATGTCATCCTGAGTGTACTCGCGAAGGATCTGCGTCGACCGTCAATCGATGCCAGATCCTTCGCGAGTACGCTCAGGATGACACGCCTTTCATTTGTCGTTGCATGGAAGATGAACGGCGTCACTGCGGCTGCATCGCACGAAACAGCGCCTGTGTTCCCTGTCGGCCGCCGTTCATGCCTTGCACGATCTTGAACAGTTCATGAATCCGCTCGCTGCCGGGAAGCGTGACGTGCGACGCGGCGGCCTGCTCCAGCACCAGTCGCAAATCCTTCTGCGCCAGGTCGACCATGAACCCTGGCGCGAAATCACCCGCCGCGATCTTGGGCCCCAGGTTTTCAAGCTGCCAACTCTTCCCCGCACCGGCGCCGATAGCGGCCAGCACGGTGGCGGGGTCGAGGCCGCCGGCCTTCACGAGCGCCATCGATTCGCACACGGCGTACAGCGTGTTCAGCGTCAGCACCTGATTGACGAGCTTCGTGAGCTGCCCCGCGCCGCTAGGGCCGCAGTGGGTGATGGTTTTTCCCATGAGCTTGAGTAGCGGCAGGGTGCGGTCGAACGTGTCGCGGGAGCCCCCGCACATGATGGAGAGGGTGGCGTTCTTCGCGCCGACGTCGCCGCCGGAGATGGGGGCGTCGAGCAACGCGACGCCTTGCTGTGACAGCTTCGCCGCAAACTCTTTGGTCGCCCCGGGCGAGATGGTCGAGTGATCGACAATAATCGTCCCCCGTTTAGCCGCGGCGGCCACGCCGCGGTCGCCGAACAGCACCTTCTCCACGTCGGGCGTATCGGTCACGCAGATAAACACAAACCCCGCGTCGCGCACCGCATCGGCCGGCGAATCCGTCCACGCCGCACCCGCGGCCAGCAGCGTCTCCGCCTTCGCCCGCGTGCGGCTGTGTACCGTCACCCGATTCCCGCCCGCGAGCAGGTGCTCGGCCATCGGCAGGCCCATGATTCCCAGTCCAATAAATGTGATATTCGTGTGCGGCATGAGGGCATTTGAGCAGGAGCGGGAGATCGATCAAGTCGCCGGGCGTGGCTATTTCGAGATGGCAAGCACAGCCGTGCGCGATAAGATACGGGTGTCAGGGATCACGTCGTATTTCGTTCAACTCAAACCGAGGTCCGGCGATGCGGTGGAACATATTGCTTGGATGGATTGCGGTGTCATTGATTGGCGGCTGCGCGGGGTCCGGGATCGAGCCGGCGCGGGAGAAGCAGGTTCAACACGAGGACGCGGCCAATCATTACCGGATCGTGGGACAATACGACAAGGCGCTGAAGGAGTACCAGGCCGCGATCGACACGCCGGGCGTCATCGACTGGTGGCTGCAGGACGTTTACCAGAGGCGCGGCTACATGCTGATCGAGCTCGGTGAGTTCGATCGCGGACTGGCCGACATCGTGAAGTACGATCAGATCGCCCACAGCAAATCCAGCCACGCAAGTTTGAAATGGGCGCAAGGCAAAGTGTCGGGTGATCGCGTTGGCAGGGCGCGGGCAGCCCACGACGCCGACCCGAAAAACATCGATAAGACGATCGACTTGGCACTCGTGCTGGGCGACGTCGGCCGGTACGTCAATAGCGCCGACGCCGCCCGCCAAGAGGCTAACCGCATCCTCGACGAAGTATTGGCGATCGATCCCAACTCGGTTCGCGCGCTGATCGCCCGTGCCCAGATCGTGATCGACTCCCAGGGCAGTTCCTGGCAAGGTCGCATTGCGATGGACTCAGCCAGGAAGGCGACCGAGCTCGCGCCGAACAATCCGCTGGCGCACTACGTCTACGGCCGAATGCTGCTGGACCTTTCTACCAGCCAACAGGCCGTCCAGGAGTTTTCGCGAGCGATTGAACTCGATCCGAAAATGACCAAGGCGTACATCGGCCGGTGCTACGCGCTGCTCGAAAAAGAGTCGAGAACGCCGCCGGCGACGCTGAAACTCGTGCTGGCCGACTGCGACAAGTGGCTGGCCGCGGAGCCGAACAATTTCAAAGGGAATATGATTCGGGGAGACGTCAACCGCTATTTGCACAACGACGAGGCGGCGATCGCGGCGTATTACCGGTGCATCGAACTTGATCACGCCGATCCCGATGCGTTCGGGTGGATCGGGCTGATTCTCTACAAGCGAGACCGCAATAAGCCGCACGTGACCGAGTCGCTCGCGTGGTTCGACCAGGCGATCAAGACCGGCCACGCCGATCCGGTGTTTTATTACAACCGCGCGCTGGCGCGCGATCACGAGGGTTGGTACCTGGCAGCCGAGGAGGATTGGAAGTCGGTACAAGAGCTAGACAAGTCGTTTGAGAAGCCGGATTTCAGCCACAGCTACGAAATTTTCGTGGCCCACTGCGCGCAGATGGACGTGGTTCGGGCGAGGCAGAACGCCCGCGCCGCCGCCGCGGCTGCCGAGAATGAGGCGGCCCGTGCTCGCGCCGCCGAGGAGGAAGCCAAAGCCGCCGCCGCTGCCACGCCCGTGCCCGAGTCGAAGGACGACTGGGCCACGCAGTTCGCGAACGCGCTCAAGGGGTATTCTCCCGACCAGTCGGCGATCCAGGCCGGCAACGCCAACCAGGCTGCCGGCGCTGAACTTCAGCAACGAATGGACAACGAGCGGCGATCGAACGACACGATGCATAACATCGAGCGCAACACGACGGGGCGGTAGCTGAGTCGGTCGCCGTCTCAGAAATTCTCGCAACTTTTTCGCCGGTCGATGCGTCCAATGCTGAAACACTTCTGGAGGATTCCATGCGCCGTTCGTTTCTCGCGTTTTGTGTGCTCATTTTGTCTGCAACGTCGTTAAGGGCCGAGGAGACGGTGGTTCACACCACGATCGACTCGGTCGGCCTGTTTAAGAACGGGCTGGCGGTGGTGGAGCGGTCGGTGGAGTTGGCGGGGCCGGGGACGTACCGGATAGAGGACGTGCCGACGCCGGTGCACGGGACGTTTTTCATCGAGTCGACCACGCCGGTGGCGACGCGCGCCACCACCATGCTGGTGGATTCGCCCCTCGATGTGATCGACGGGCCGCTGCAGGATCAACTGGCGGGGAAAGAAGCGGCCATCACGCTGCGCGAGCAGCCTAATCCGATTCTGGGCACGGTAGCGGCGATTGAGCCGGGGGATAAATCAAAGCAGTGGAATCGCGGGTACCAGGGCTCGTCGTCGATGTACGACGGCTGGGGCCGGGCGATCTCCGTGGCGCCGGCTGCCGGGCGGTTCCTAGTGCTGGAGACCAAGGACGGCCGAGTGCTCGTCGACCAAGCCGCGATCACCTCCCTCAAAATTACCGGCGACGCCAAAACTGCCAAGCGGCGCAAGCCGGTGTTGATGCTCACGCTGGCCGAGGGGGCACCGAAGCAGACGGTGCACCTGAGCTATCTAGCGAAGGGACTCGCGTGGGCGCCGAGTTATCGCGTGGACTTAGTCGATGACAAGAAACTCGCGATCAAGCAGAACGCCGTCGTGAAGAACGAGTTGATGGACCTGAAGGGCGTTGAAGTGTTCCTGATCAGCGGCTACCCGAGCATCGATTTCGCGCACGTCACCAGCCCGCTGGCGTTGCAGCAGACGTGGACGGCGTTCTTCACACAGCTTTCGAGCCCGCCGAGCGCCGACCGCTACGGCAACCGGGCCGCCATGCAGCAGCAGGTTCTCATGAATTCGATCAGCAATGGCGAGGGTGCAAGCGGCATGGCCGCGCCGCCGGACGAGTCGATTGACGTGCATTACGAATCGATCGGCAAGCAGACGCTGGAGGATGGCGATGCGTTGGCGCTCGACGTTGGCGCCGCACAGGCCGACTACGAGCGGTGATCGAGTGGACGGTGCCCGACACCCGCGACGCCAACGGCCGCTACCTGCAGGAGTATCAGCGGCAGCAGAACGCGGATCGCTTTGACGATTCCGCCTGGGACGCCGTGCAGTTCAAAAACCCGCTCGCGTTCGCGATGACGACCGGCCCGGCGACGTTTACGCGCGATGGCAAATTCCTGGGACAGCAGATCAGCCGCTGGGTCAATCGCAATGAATCGACGACGCTCCGCATCACCAAGGCGCTGAGCATTCGCACGCACGCCTCGGAACACGAAGAGGCCACGAAGGACCGCGAAGTCGTCTACGTCGGCGGGAATGACCTTCGTAAGGTGTCGGTGAAAGGCACGCTAATCGTGAAGAATTACCTCAAGACCGACGCGAAAGTGATCGTTAAGCGGCAGTTCTCCGGCGAGATGACCAGTGCTGATGATCAACCGGAAACCACGCTCCGCGAAGAAGGCGTTTGGAGTGTGAACCGCCGGAACGAGATGAAATGGACGATTACGATCAAGCCGGGCGAGGAGAAGACGCTGAACTACGCGTATACGGTGCTGGTCGACCTTTGAGGTGTGAAAAACGTGTCTACGCGGAAAGTGGTCGATATAATGGCTCCGGTCATCTCGGGAATCGTCAGGGGATATTCAAACAGGGAGAGCATATGCGGACTTTATTCGTGCTCGCGTCGGCGCTGATGTTGCTCGTCGCCAACGGTTGCGGCGGGGATTCGCATGAGAGCCTCGGCAAGGAAGGGCTTTCGACCATGAAGGATATGGTCGACGTGCTGAAAGGTGTGAAAGACGAAGCGTCGGCCAAGAGCGCCAAGCCGCAGCTTCAGACGTTGATGGACAAGCTGAAGAGCATTGACGAACGCCAATCCAAACTGCCGGCGGTGACCGACGCGGAAAAGAAGGAAATGGAAAGCAAATACGGCGAGGACGGCAAGCAGGTGATGCAGCAGTTCATGAGCGAAATGATGCGCGTCGCGATGATTCCAGGCGCCGGCGAAATGCTGCAGGGTCTCGACATGAAGGGCATGAAGTGACCGAAGTCGTCGTTCCGCCCGTGATCGAAAAATCGTCCGCGCCGGCCTATACGCTGCATGACCCGCTGACGGTGGGCATCGCGACGTTTCTCGGATCGCCGCTGGCCGGCGTGGGCATCATCGCGCTGAACTACAAGCGGCTGGGCGAAAAGCGGAAGGCGTGGCTTACGATCCTGATCGGCGTGATGGCGACGGCTGTGCTGCTCACCATCGCCATGCTGCTGCCGGAGGGGCCATGGGCGACCGGGCTGGGGATCGGCGCGCTGATGGCCACCGTCAAGACGGCCCGCGCGTTGCAGGGGCCGGCGCTTGAAGACCACACGCAGCGGGGCGGAAGAATCGGTTCCCGATGGATGGCCGCGGGGATGGGCCTGCTCGGGATTTTGGTGGTGGGGCTGGGGGTCGTTGTCTGGGCAGTGCTTTCACCCGCGCTGCCGGGCACACGCGTGGTGATCGGACAGAAGGACGAGATCTTCTATTCCGGCGCCGCCACCGAGACTGACGCCCGATCCCTCGGAAAGGCGCTCATCGACGCCCACTTCTTCGTCGATCGGGGCGTGAGCGTGCAGCTGGTGAAGGACGACAAGGGGACCACCATCGGCCTGGTCGTGCAGGACGGAATCTGGAATGACGAGAAGTCGATCCGATATATGCGCATGCTCATTCGCGAAATCGCCCCGTCCGTCGGCGGCATGCCGATCAAACTGCGACTGCTGGACGACGCCGGGGACGTGAAGAAGGAAGAAACCGTCGATAAGTGGGGCGATCTACCCGAAGTGTAGCCGCGGCGGAGCACCGCCGGGCGGGGTCATCAACAGCCGGTTCCAACCAGAGTATGAAGACGTGAAAGCACGCGGCGGCGGCCGTGGGGCTGAGGGTCTGGGCGCACCGTTGCAACCATCTCACCGAGGCGGCGAACGTGAAAAACATTTGTCGGCGGGTCACTTCTTCGATTCATCTGTATCTGGCGGCCGTAGTTTTATTGGCGCCGGCTTGGGCCATGGCGATGGAGGTGGCGGCGACGGTCAACTCTTCGCACCTGATGCCTTACCAGGTGTTCGAGCTCACCTTTCAGCACGCGAACCAGTACGTCGATCCGACGTGGGACGTGACCATCGACGTGACCTTCACCTCGCCGAGCGGAAAGACGTCGACGGTCGACGGATTTTTCTACGGGTCGAGCAAGAAGAGCGAGCCGGAGATCACCGAGGGGAAGAACAAGAAGAAAAACGTCGTGCAGCGCACCGGCCTGTGGAAGGCCGACCCGGCCGACCTGTGGAAGGCGCGGTTCGCGCCGAGCGAAATCGGCAAGTGGACCTACACGTGGACGTTTAAGAGTCCCAAAGGTGAGACGGCCGAGGGGAAGGGCGCGATTGAAGTCGTGAAGGGTCGCGTGCCGCAGCACGGGTTTGTGCGGCTGGATCCGGACAACAAATTCCGCATGCGGTTTGATGATGGTACGCCATTCGTAGCGGTGGGATTTCAAACCGGCGTGGGCCATCCGCCGGGAGCGTCGTCGTGCTTTGACAGTATGGGCCTGGAAGGGCCGTTCCGGCTCGGTCGCGATGATCCGCTCCCGCCGGGGCCGATGTTTGTGCGCGGGCCGAACATGGGGAAGACCAGCGCGGACGATTTCTTCGGCCGCATGTCGCGTGCTGGTTTTAACTTCTGGCGGTTCAGTCCGTACAACGCGGGCAATCTCGATCTCTTCTCGTCGCCGGATGACGCAGGCGTGCCGAGCCGCACCAACGTGCGGTGGGAAGAGGGCATCATGGTCGACGAGATGCTGCAGTACTGCCGCAAGTACGACATCCGCGTGATGTACGGCCTCTTCGGCTACATGGACGTGTGCGCCACCGGCGGCGCGGTGAAGAATGGCAAGGACGCGGCGGGCAATCCCGTCGGGCCAGAGTTGGAGAAGATCAAGCGGCTGATCAAGTATAGCGTCGACCGCTTCGGCGCGTACGCCGACATCTGGGAGCTGCTGAACGAGCAGCACGCCGACAATGAGTGGTACGCGATCATGGTGCCGTACCTGCATTCGATCGATCCGTACCACAAGATGGTGACAACGAGCTGGCAGAAGCCGGAGCTGGACGGGATCGATATCAATGCGCCGCACGCGTACAAGAGCGAGCCCGATGTAGAGAGCGATCGCGTGGCTGTGCAGATGGGCGAGAGTTACAAGCGCAGCAACAAGCTGGTGATCTTCGGCGAACAGGGAAACAGCGCGCCCACCACCGGCCCGCGCGAGGCGCGGAAGATGGACGTCAGCAAAGGCGCGGGCGGCGTGTGGGACCCGCTGTCTGCCCAGCGCATGCGCGTGCGGCTTTGGACGGCGTACTTTCGCGAGTACTCGGTGATCTTCTGGCTCACGAGCTATGCGAAAGATGGCCACCGAATGAACATCTGGGTGGGGGCGGAAGAGCGGCAGTACGTGCACGCGCTGCAGGATTTCTGCACGCATCTGGACGGCGGCGTGAAGATGGCGGAGGTCAAACTCGACGGCGTGCCGCCCAAAACCGTGCGGAGCTACGGCCTGCGATCGGGCACCAACGCGGCGGTGTATCTCGTGCACAGCACGTGCGATGAATGCACCAAGGCCGGCAAAGATCCGGTGAAAGAGCACGACATCGCCAACGGCACATGGAACCACGACCGCGGCGACGTGAGCGACCTATCGGTGGCGATCGACGTGCCGGGGGCCGGCGTGGCGTACTGGTACAGCCCAACCGATGCGACGATCCTGCAGAAGCTCGACGTGAAGCCCGGCCAACAATCGCTCAAGGCGCCCAAGTTCAAGATCGACCTCGCACTGCTGATCACCCCGGGCCCTGCGCCCGACATCGATCACGACGGCATTCCCAACGACAAAGACGATGACAACGACAACGACGGCGTGCCCAACGCCAAAGACGCCTGGCCGCTCGAACGCGAAGAGTCGGCCGACGCCGACCACGACCGCATCGCCGACAATTGCGATGCCGACATCGACGCCGACGGCAAGGCCGACGATCTCAATCACAATGGCACCCCCGACAACGAAGAAAAAGACTGGGACGGTGACGGCGTGCCGAACACGCAGGACGCTTTCCCGCGCGATCCAAAAGAGAGCAAAGACACCGACGGCGACGGCATCGGCGACAACGCCGACAAGGACATCGACGGGGATGGCTACACGAATGAAGAAGAGATCAAGGCGGGGACGGATCCGACGAATGGAATGAGTTTTCCAGCCACAAACTAAGCGGCTTGCGCATACTTGACGTACGGCAGCCGCGAGCTACTCGAAATCATTCGGGGGAGCCGGTTCTTTTTCGGGAATCGCTCCGCATTCAGGACAACGATCGCGTGTTGCCCGCAGATCATACCCGCACTGATAGCATCGGCGCCACCCAAGGCGATGGCGGCGTCCTCCGAGCAACGCGTCCAAGAGGCCAAACATTACGATAATCGCGCTCAGAGTGCCGATCGCCATGAGGGAAGGTAGGGTACGCTCCATCCATGATGGCCGAGGGAATGGCATGTTGCCGAGATGACTTGCACTGACAAAGCACGCGATACTTACCACGAATGCAACCACCGTGAGTCGCGTGATCCAGTTCGTCATTGATCTATCCCTGTCCGAGTGGGCCTGCGCGAATCTAGTCGCCTTCCCACTGCAGCACCGGAATACTCACGCCTTTGGGCGTCGGGAGGGCGCTGGGCGCGGTGACCAGCGGAACGTCTTTCAGCTCCAGCACCATTGCGATTTCGTCGCAGGCGTCCCGCTTGGGGCACTTCACGCAGTCGCTCCACACCTTCAGCGGCAGCGAATCCTTGTCGACCACCACGAACCCGAGCTTGGCGAAGAACTTTTCCTCGTACGTCAGCGACATGATATTGCGCACATGCAGCCGGCGGGCTTCGGCGATGGTCCATTCGACCAGCGCCCGGCCCACGCCGGTACCGCGGTGAACTTCGTCGACCGCGAGCGACCGAATCTCCGCCATGTCGGCCCAGATGATCGCCAGGGCCGTCGTGCCGATGACGCGGCCGTCGCGTTCGAAGACCGCGAAGTCGCGCAAGTTCTCGTACAGCTCGGCGTAGCTCTTAAAGAGCATCTTGCCCAGTTCGGCGTGGCTGTTGACGATCTCGTGGATGCGAGGCACGTCGTGAATGGTGGCGGGACGGATCATTTCTGAAGAATTATAGCAACTCAGTGGGGTTTGTCGTGACGACCTGATTCTGGCGGCTCACGCGATGTGAAAAATGAACTCGATTTCCACGGCAGCGTCCAGCGGCAGTGTGTTCACACCCACGGCGGCCCGCACGTGCTTGCCGGCGTCGCCGAGAATATCCAGCAGGAATTCGCTCGCGCCGTTGGCGACTTTCGGCTGCTCGGTGAAGCTCGTCTCGCTGCTGACAAACGCGCCCACCCGCACCACGCCGGCGATCGAATCAACCGATCCGAGTAGCGACTGCACCGCACCCAGCGCGTTGATCACGCACTGGCGAGCGCCTTCCTTGGCCCGGTCCACCGAGCACCGCGTCGGCACTTGCCCGCTGGCGATCAGTTTACCTTCGCGCATCGGCAACTGCCCCGCGACGTAAATCAACTTGCCGATTTGCTTGGCGGGCACGTACGCGCCAAACGGCCCAGCCACTGGCGGCAGCGTGATCCCTTTGGCGGCGAGTGTTTCGGAAAGTTTTGTCATCGTCTGGCCGCAGGAAATACGAACCTACTCGACCTCGGGCAACGGCTCGGCTTCCTCGGCTTCGTCCGACAGGTGCAGGCTCGCGCCGACGTACGTCTTTCGGTGCTCTTCGGGAGCTTCGATGATTTCGGCGTCGCCGAGTTCGTTGTCGCCTTGCGTGACGAGAATTTTCTTTTCGCGGATCAGCTCCAGGAGCGCCAGGAACACGCCGATCATTTCGCTGCGGCTGGATCGGCCTTCGATCAACTGTCGCAGCGTCAGGCGGTGTTCGCGCTTCAGGCGGTCTTCGATGTCGGCGGCGTGAAGGTCGATCGGCGTGTCGTCGTACGTTACCTCGTGGAAATTCTTGCGAACGCCCACTTCCTTCATCAGGCGGCTGAACGCTTCAAGCAGGTCCCACACCTGCACTTCTTCCAGATCGATGGGCGGCGGCTCATCCGTGCCGGTGAGGTTGGCGGGGATTCGGGGGAACCGTGCCTCGTGCTCGCGCTGGTGCTGCTCGAGGAGCATCGCGTTGTCTTTGAATCGCTTGTATTCGAGTAATTTCTGAACCAGCTCAAACCGCGGATCGGCGAGTTGCTCAGCGGCGGTGGGGCCGGCATTCGGATCCGTGACCGGTGCGATGTGCGGCAGCAGGGTGGCGGACTTGATCTCCATCAGCGTGGCGGCCATCACGAGGAACTCGCCGGCGACGTTGATGTCCAGGCCGTTGCCCTTCAGGTCACGCAGCATGGTCACGTAATGCATGTAGCTGTCGGTGATCTGCGCGATGGGAATGTCGTAAATGTCTACTTCGTCGCGCTTGAGCAGGTACAGCAGCAGATCAAGCGGCCCGTTATAGACATCCAGTTCAACTCGATAGTCCACGTCCATCCTTGTTAGTGGTAAGCAAAGGCGGGGCCTTCGCTGGGGTTGATTCTAAAGGGCGTGGCCTGATAATCAAAGCGAAACCAACCCATGGCCGATTCTTCTATCCGACAATTCGCCCTCCAGGTCATCGAAACCGAAGCCACGGCCGTCCGCGCGATGGCGTCGGCGATCGGGGCCGACTTTGAAAAGGCCTGCAAGCTCATCCTGGATTGCAAAGCCTCGGTGCTGGTCACCGGCATGGGGAAGGCCGGCCACGTGGCGCGAAAGCTGGCCGCCACGCTTTCCAGCACCGGCACGCCGAGCCATTTCATCTCGCCGGCCGATGCGGTGCACGGCGATCTGGGCTCCGTGCGGCAGGGCGACGTCGTTCTGGTCCTTTCCTACTCCGGCGAGAGCGACGAGATCGTCCGCATCCTCAGCCTGCTGAAAAAGCTCGATCACCCGGTCATTGCCATCACCTCCAACCCAGCCAGCAGCTTGGGCAAATATTCCACGATCGTACTGCCGATGGGGAAGGTGGAAGAGGCCTGCCCGCTGGGGCTGGCGCCGAGCGCGTCGACGACGGCCATGCTGGCGCTGGGCGATGCCCTGGCGCTCAGTGTCATGAAGCTGCGGAACTTCACCAGCGAAGATTTCGCGCTCTACCACCCGGCCGGGCAGCTCGGCCGCAAGCTGATTAAGGTGAAAGAGGCGATGACCTTCAAAATCGGCGAAAATCTGCCCGTGGCGGGCGATCATCTCACCGTCGGCCAGGTGCTGCACGAGGTCAGCAGCATCAAACGCAGGAGCGGCGCGGTCATTCTGGTCGATAAAGCTGGAAAGATGACCGGCCTGTTCAGCGACGGCGACCTGCGGCGGACCGTGACCGACAACGACGGTTCGGCGCTATCGCGCATGATCGCCGACGTGATGACCAAAAACCCCAAGCGCATCCGCGATGAGGCGCTGGCCAGTGAGGCGCTGGCCGTCATGCGGCAGTACCGCATCGACGACCTGCCCGTGGTCGACGAACACGACCGCCCGGTGGGGCTGATCGATATTCAGGATCTGATCGTTCTGAAAATGCTCGACGTTACCTGATGCACAACGAAGCGGTGGGCGGAGCTCACTCAACAGCGAAATGACGTCCCCATGATGCGACGGCTGATCCTGATCTTCGGATCGATAGTGCTGGCGACGATCGCCTTCCTCGGCTACCTGTTTTGGCAATCGCCTAACAGCGATCTGGGCGCGTCCAACGAACTGCACCTAAAGCCCACCACGCTCGTCGCATCGCCCACTATCGCGGGATCCGGCGGGCAGGGCGGCGAGGGGATGTGGATCAAGCAGTACGACAAGGACGGCAACCTCTCCTCGTACATGCACGCCAAGCGGTACACGCCGCGGCAAAATGGAACCGTCGTCGATGTGGTCGAACCGGTCAGCGAATTCTTCCTCTCCGGCGGGCGCAGGCTGGTACTGACCGGCGATCACGGCGTGATCAACGTCGAGCAGCGGCCGAGTGCCCAGCGGTCCTCCGGCTTCAACAGCGGCGGCGAGGCCGCGCCCACCAGCGGTTACCTGTACGACGTCGTCATCCAGGTCTTCGAGCAGGAGACACCGGACAAGCCGTCGATGACGCTGCGGACAAACAACATCAGCTTCGACAACCAGACGTTCCGGATCGCGACCGAAAACTTCGTCGACTCGTACGGACAGGCCGTGAAGGCGGACGAAGTGCCGGTGAACATCCGTGGCAACGACGTGGATTTTGACGGCCGCGGGCTGATCGCGCGGTACGACGATTTGAATCAGCGGATCGCCATGCTGCAAATCACGCACGGCGACACGATGGTGATCAAGCGCGCGGATTTGATCGCAAAACAGGGCGACAGAAAACCGACGACGCAGAGCGCTCCAACGACGGTGCCTGCGGTTCACGTGGCTTCGTCTGGCACGCCGGCAGCCCATGTAGGGTCCGCCTTGGCGGACCAAACCGCACCCCGATCCGCCAAGGCGGACCCTATAAAGAATCCATCAGCATCGGCCGACCCGAAAAAGCCGGTCGTCGTTGCGAATAAACTTCCGGCGACGACCAAGCAGGGCTCCGGGATCATCGGACCCACGACCGCCTCCGCCGACAAACTCGGGCCGACGGCGTACCGCGCCACGTTCCTCGAAGACGTCCGCGTCACGCAGGGCGATCAACCGATGGCCGAGGCCGACGTGCTGGCGATCGAGTTCTTCCCCCTGCAGGGCGGCACCTCAACGACCAAGCCGGCGACGCGCCCGACCACGATCCCCGCGATCCCTACCAAAAAAGCCACCGGCGCAACGGCAAGCAACGCTGCGCCGCTCACGCTCTCGGGCGTCAACGGTTACGTGCCGCCAGCCACCGCGCCATCGACTCAAGCGTCCACGCAACCGGCAACCGTCCCATCCACACAAGCCTCTACGCAGCCGACAACGAATCCGACCTCCCAGCCTGCGCCGATCATCGTGCATTGGAAGGGCACGCTGCGAATGGTCGCGATCGATCAGAACACCACCGTGCCGCTCGCCCCGGGCGAGATGGCAATGACCGCCGCCGGCCAGCCGCTGGTGCTGCATCAGCCGCAGGGCGTGGTGACGTGCGGATCGATGCTGTACCAATCGCGTGACAGCGCCGTGACGCTGAAAACAAGCACGACGATGCCGACCGTGAAGTTCGTCGACACGACCGGGCAGACCACGCTCATCACGCACAACGTCGATTACTCCGACGCTACCCGCGTGGCCATCCTCACCGGTGAAAGTTCGTTGCATATGGTTCAGCCGAAGCAGGGCACGCGGCCGGCGACGGACACCATCGTTACATGGAAAGACCGCTGCACGGCCAAGCTCTTTGCCGGCTCAGGCAGTGCGGTGGATCAGATCGATTTGGTCGGCGACGTGAACGTGAATCACCCGCAACTCAAGTTAAAATCGCGGTCGCTGCTGATGGCGTTCAAGGCCGACGCGGGCGACGCGGAGAAGAGCGACCTCAGTCAAATCATCGCGACCGGCGACGTCGATTGCGATCTGAGCGCGCCGGACGCGCCCAATCGCACGCTACGCGGCCAAAAGGTGATTGTGCATACCGAGAAGCAGCCGAGCGGCACTTTGTTCCCTCAGGTGGTTGACGCAAGCGGCGCCGTGCACGCCACGGACGGAGAACAATCCATCGACGCCGCTGCGATGCAGGTCACGCTCGCGCCCAAAGCAAAGCCAACCACCAATCCAACTGGAATGGTCGCTTTAGCAACCAGTAAACCCGCCTTGGAAGTTGGAAACGTCGACGAGCAAACCGAACTGAAGACGTTCCATGCCAGCGGCGCAGTCAAGATGATCTCCAAAGACGGCACCGCGACGGCCGACACCGTGGCGGTCGATCAAACCAGCGGCAAGCAGGTCATCGAACTGCGGGGGACTCCCGCGGTGCTGACGCAGCAGGGCCGCACGATCACCGGGCCGATCATCGTCGCGCAGCCGGATGATGGCCTGGGCCGGGTGGATGGCCCCGGCACGCTGCACGCGATCGAAGAAGACGCGGCCAAGCGATCGGCGACGCCAACGACCGCGCCGGCGAACGTGGAAGCGACCAAGGTGACGGATCGTTCGACAACGCGTCCGAAGAAGCCGGCGCTCGCACCTGCGACGAAACCTGCGGCCCGGCCGATCGACCTGGCGTGGAAGGGCGGCGCGAACTTCAACGGACCGGGCAACCTGATCACCTTCCGCGAGCAGGTCGTCAACCGCACCACCGACGCTGACGGCACCGTCCGCATGAGCACGAGTGACGAGATGACCGTCACCCTAAAGTCCGCGCCGCTGCCGCCGACCACACAGCCCGCGGCGGGCGTGAAGAAACCCGCAATCAAACCCGCTGCCGCCACCAAGCCCGCGCCTGCCGAGGCGTTCAAAGACAAGGTCGTGTCGGCAGTCACGCTCACCGGGCACGTGAACGTAGACTCGACGCTCAACGATGCCAAAGGCGATCTGCTCAAACGCACGCTGTTGCAAACCGAAAAGCTGACCGCGAATCTCGACGACGCACAGCAGCTCACCAGCATCGACATCCCCGTGCCGGGCCAGGCCTTGATCGACGACCGCAAGCCCACCACGCGTCCCGCCGACAGCAAAGACGGCGGCGCAACGGCAGTGGAGTGGAAGAAATCCTTCCATCTCGATCAAACGCCCACCCCGGTGGCCACGCTGCTGGGCGACGTGCACATTCATCATGATCCGGTCGCCGGGCCGGGCGATGATTCGGTCGATCTGACGAGTTCGAAGGTGATCATCACGTTCGCGCCCGAGGCGAAGACGACAACGAAACCAGTGGCCGCTACGTCCACGCGAGGCACGCAACTCGCCATCGGCGTGAAGCAGGTCTACGCGGCCGCCCCGGTCACGTTTACCGCCCGCGACATGACGCTCACCGCCCAGGCGCTGCAGTACACGCCCGACAACCACATCGTGCTGGTCAGCGGTACCGATCGCCAGCCCGTGGAATGGTTCGACGGCCAGAAACGTGCCAAGGGGCAGTTCCAGCAACTCTGGTACAACGTCGACACCCAACTGGTCGAGAACATGACCGGCGTGACCGTGCAGGGCGGGCGATAAGAAGTGCTGCGTTCTGAGATTTTTCCAAACTCAACACTCGGCCGTCAGAACTCAGCACTACAATCTCCGTAGGAGATTAAGATGACCTTCGATCACATCGCCGTCCCGTCGAGCAATATTGCCACCAGCATCGAGTGGTACAAATCGCGGTTCAACGCCGAGGTGCTGTACCAGGACGAGACGTGGGCGTTCCTCAATGTCGGCGGGCAGAAGCTGGCGCTGGTCAGCCCGCAGCAGCACCCGCCGCACGTGGCATACAAGGTGACCGAGCAGCAACTTGCCGACGCCGCGATGCAGACGGCGACGAAAATCGACCACCACCGCGACGGCACGACGGGGATTTACATCCACGATCCGTTTGGGAACGCGGTGGAATTGATCTGCTACCCGGCGGGGAAAACGGTGTATGACAAGGAGTGAGGGTGTTTCAGGAAAGAACCGTCATCCTGAGCGTACTCGCGAAGGATCTGGAATCGGTCGACGGTTGACGCAGATCCTTCGCGATTACGCTCAGGATGACGAGGCTTGACGCTTTGGCGTACATCGCAAGTATCGTGAACGTCTCGACAATCCACACTTAACCCTCGACAATCCTACCCGATGCAAAATGCCGACCTCTTCCAACTCGTGCAGATCATTTACTGGCTGGCCTTGGCCACGTGGTTCGGCGGGGCGTTGTTTATCGCCATTGCGGCCCAGGTGATTCATCGCACGGTGAAAGAGGCCAATCCCATCCTGCCGAACGTGCTGGCGGTGAATCTGGAAGGCCAGCACGCCACGCTGCTCTCGGGCACTATTGTGAGCAACCTGCTCAAGCGGATGACGATGCTCGAACTCTCCTGTGCGGCCGCGCTGGCGATCGCGTCGGTGGGGCAATTGTTCCTCATCGACCTGACCGACAACAACCGCGTCGCCATGATCATGCGGATAGCGATGCTGCTCGCGGCGGCGGCGATTGTGGTGTACCAGTGGCGGGTGGTGTGGCCGAAGATCGAAATTTTTCGGCAGCAGTATATCGAGCACGCGGATGATCCGGACGTGGCCAATCCTGCAAAGGACCAGTTCGACCAGGAGCAGAAGGGCACCGTCACCCTGCTGATGTTCGTGTTGTTTTTGCTGCTGGGAATGATCTTATTCAGCGGCAATATCTCGCCGCGGAAGATTGTCGTGACCGATCATGTTGCGGCCGCACCGAAATAGTTCTTTTCGAATATGCCCAAGCCGACCGCCAAAGTTCTCCTCGTCCGCCGCGAGCGTGTGAAGAAGATTCTTCCTGTCCTGAAAAAGCTCTACCCGAACGCCAAGTGCAGCCTCGATTTCGGCACGCCGCTGCAGTTGCTGGTGGCGACGATGCTGTCGGCCCAGTGCACGGACGATCGCGTGAACAAGGTCACACCGGGGCTGTTCAAGAAGTACAAGAACGCGAAAGAGTTTGCGGCCGTTCCGCAGGAGGAACTGGAGAAGGACATCCAGTCGACGGGTTTCTTCCGCAACAAAGCCAAGAGCATCCGTGCGATGGCGGCCTCTCTGCTCGAGCAGCACCGCGGCGAAGTGCCCAAAACGATGGAAGAGCTTCACGCGCTCGCGGGCGTGGGGCGCAAGACGGCCAACGTGGTGCTCGGCAACGCGTTCGGGCTGAACGTCGGCGTGACCGTCGATACGCACGTCACGCGGTTGTCGAATCGGCTGGGGCTGACTAAGCACGCTTCGGACGCGGTGAAGATCGAGCAGGATTTGATGCAGATTGTACCGCCGGGCGAGTGGACGCTCTGGTCGCACCTGATGATCGCGCACGGCCGGGCGATTTGCCAGGCCCGCAAGCCGCGGTGCCTAGCGTGCAAGTTACGCCCCGAGTGCCCGTCGGCTGAAAAGTTCATCCAGCAGGGCGTGGCGTCCGAGTAATTTATCGGACTGGTTTTTCGCTGTAGATTACCCAACCCCCATTTGACCGCCCCTCGAATTGAATCGTACTTCATTCTCGTGCAGGTTCCGCGATGGTCGCGGCTGCCGGGAGGAATTTGCGATGGGATTTTATCAACCGACAGGTAAGGCTCAGGGCGCCCAACGTTCCAGCGCAGTGTCGTTGCCGCCTACTGCCCAATTGTGGTCTGAAGTGCGATCGAACGAGGGTCAACAAACTTTCAATTCTCAGCGCGAGCCTTCAGGGCAGGAGCCGCGGCGATCACTGTTCGATCTGGCGCTCTCGCTTCGCGAGGATTGACGAAGTGTCAGAATGGTAAGCGAAGACGTCTAAGCGGCGTGTTCGAAGTTGCCGCCCGGCTGCGGCGTGATCGGCACGGTGCCGAGCAGTTCGGCGTGCTGCAGCGGCTTGGAAACAACGCGTTGTACCGCGCCGCTGTGAAGTCCTTCGACGAGTTGCGATAGATCCTCGAACTCAGTCAACAGCACGCGAAGAATGCGTGGGCAATCGCGGCGAACCACGTCGAAAAGCCCGAGCACGTCGACGCCTTTCGCGGTGGCCACGACGGCGGCTCGCACGTCGCGCTCACTTTTCAAGACGGAAAGTGCGCGATCGAACTGCGGCACGAGGATCACGTGGTAGTACGTGGACAATCCAGACTCCAACTCTCGAAGAGATTTGGGATCGGGCTCCACTACAACTATTTTGGTCTTAGCTCCCGGCACGAGGCCTCCCTACGTAGGGTTTTTATCGAGCGTCGACGCGCGGTTCTTTAAACAATTGGGGATTTCGCGGTCGAGCAATATTCATACAAACCGCGTGAAACGGAGCACTTAACAAAAATTGTTAAGCCGGATGTGGAGCGTCTTTTTCCTCGGCGCGGCCTTCCAGGATACGCAGAAATTCATTGGCGACGATCTGCTCCGCCACAATGACTCTTTCCGCGCCCCGACGGGTTGCTTCCAGCCCGGCCGACGTAAAGGCGCACCGCGCGATGATGTGGATCGTAGGGTTTAACCGCTTGGCGACCAGAATCGCCTGAAGCACTGCCTGATCGTTCGGCACGCAGATGATGAGCTGCGCCGCATGTCGAATCCCCGCGGCAATGAGCGTCGGTTCATCGGCCACGCTGCCGGCGATGATGTGTGTGCCGGACTTTCCGCAGCGTTCGACGGTTTGGGGATTGAGCTCGACGACGCAGTACGCGATGCCGCGATTCTCCAGCCACTCCGCTGCCGCCCGCCCCGGCACGCCGAACCCGGCGACGATCGCGTGCTGCGTGAGTGTGATGAGATCGGCCATGGGAACTCGCCGCTACCGATCCACTTCGCCCATGACGATGTCGATGGAGCCGATGATCGCCGGCACGTCGGCCAGCAGCACGCCGCGACAGAGTTCGGTGGTGATGGCGAGGTTGACGAAGCTTGGGCCGCGGATTTTCACGCGGTAGGGGATCACGCCGCCCTGGCTTTCGATGTAGAAGCCGAGGTGGCCGCGCGGGTTTTCGTACTCGGCGTACACTTCGCCGGGTTCTACCTTCATGTTGCGTGGGATTTTGGCGCGGTACGCGCCGTCGGGGATCTGGGCGATCGCCTGGCGGAGAATCTTCACGCACTCTTTCATCTCCAGCATCTTCACCCAGTAACGGTCCCAGCAATCGCCGAGCGCACCCATTTGGCCGGTGCCGACGCAGACGTTGAAGTCGAATTTTTCGTAAATGCTGTACGGCCGATCGCGACGCAGATCGAACGGAATGCCGCTGCCGCGGATCATCGGGCCGGAAAGGGCATAGCGGATCGCCTGCTCTTTGCTCACCACGCCGACGTTGCCCGTCCGCTTGATGAAAATGTGGTTGAAGCTGAGCAGGTTGTTGTACTCGTCGATCTTCGGCTCGAAGTAGTCGAGGAACTCGGTGAGCTTTTCAAGGAAGTCCGGCGGCAGATCCCAGTGAACGCCGCCCACGTTGATGTAGCTGAGCGTGAGACGGGCGCCGCACATCTGCTCGAACAAGTCGAGGATGTATTCGCGGTCGCGGAACGCGTACAGGAACGGCGTAAACGCGCCCATATCGAGGCCATAGGTTCCAAACGAAACCAAGTGGCTCGCGATACGGTTCAGTTCCGCCGCGATGATGCGGATGAACTCCGCCCGCATCGGCACTTCAATGTTCGCGAGTTTTTCCACCGCCATAGACCAGGCGTGGTTGTTGTTCATCGCGGCCAGATAGTCGAGGCGGTCGGTGTAGCCGATGTACTGGTAGTACGCGAGGTTTTCCGCGATCTTTTCCTTGCTGCGGTGCAGGTAGCCCAGGTGGGGGACTGCTTCCAGCACCATTTCGCCGTCGGTACGCAGCACCACGCGGAGCACGCCGTGGGTGGAAGGGTGCTGGGGGCCCATGTTGACGAGCATTTCTTCCGACTGAACGTCGACGTCGTCGTTCCCGCCGCCGGGAAGGAGGCCATAGTCGATGGTCTTGACGTTCGGGTCGGTCGGGCTGGCAGTGGACATGCGTGTTTCCTCGGGACTGTCTATTCGTGTGCGGTGGATTCTAAAGGGCAAGGCACCGCATTGCCAGACGTATGGCATTCCAAGTCGTTAGCAGGCGTCTTCTACGTCTTTGCCTTTCCGGTAGTCGCTAAATAGGCGCCCGCGACGATCATCACAATGCCGATCCAGTTCTTACCGCTCGGCCGCTCGCCGAGGATCGCTACCGACAGCAGGATGCTGATCAGAATCGAAAGCTTGTCGATCGGTGCGACTTTGGAGTTGTCCGCCAGCGCCAGCGCTCGAAACACGAAGATCCACGACAAGCCGCCCAGTATGCCGGCGCCGAGGATCGATAGGTACGCCTTGGTGTTTCCCTGTAGGGCCGACGCGTGTTTGAACACGCCGGCGATCGCCGCGAAGGCCACTACAAACGCCGCCTGCGCGATGGAGCGAAGTGCGGTTGCAAGATCAGAATTGACGTCTTTTAGCCCGATTTTACCCAGAATGTTAATCATCGCCGCACACACCGCCGCGAAGATCGCGTAGACGAGCCAGTTTGGAATCTGGAAGTTGGGGAATTGCATGGCAATATGATGGCAAACCGCCCGATTTCCGCAAATCTTTGCTTTGACCCTCGTTGCGATTTCCATTAAGCTCCCCCGGTTTTGCATTTTTAAGGACCGTCAGAAGATGAAAGAAATTGATTCCATCGAAAACAACGTAGTTGAGCAATCGCAGGAAACAGTCGCCGACCCGCACAAGGCCTCCCGGGCGAATCTCTCCACCGTTCACACGCTCGCTTCCCAACTGATCGAAGAACTCGAAAAAGTCCCCGACGGCGACATGGTCGGCGAGATCATCGCCAACGGCATGAAGCTGCTGCGCGACCAGACGAACCGCGGTGACATCAAGCTGATCAACAAGAGCTTCAAAGAACTGCGCTACGCGATCAAGGTGTTCGCACCGTACCGCGACGTGCGCAAGGTGAGCATCTTCGGCTCCGCCCGCACGCCCGAAACGCACGGCGACTACACCAGCGCCGCCGAGTACGGCCGCCGTATGGCCAAAGAAGGGTGGATGGTCATCACCGGCGCGGGCGGCGGCATTATGGCGGCTGGTCACGACGGGGCGGGGCGAGATCCTTCGTTCGGCCTGGCGATCCGCCTGCCGTTCGAACAGGCGACCAATATCCACATCGCCAACGATCCCAAGCTCGTCAACTTCAAATACTTCTTCACCCGCAAGCTGATGTTCCTTCGCTCGAGCCACGCCATCGCGGTGTACCCCGGCGGGTTCGGCACGATGGATGAAGGGTTCGAAGTCCTCACGCTCGTGCAGACCGGCAAGAGCGTTCCGTGCCCGATCGTTTTCGTCGACCGCCCGGGCGGCGACTTCTGGCAGGGCTGGCAGGATTACGTCACCAACCATTTGCTCGCCCGCAAGCTCATCGGCGAGCACGACCTGGCGCTCTATAAAATCACCGACAGCGTTGAAGAAGCCGTCCACGAGGTCACGCACTTCTTCAGCAACTACCACAGCGTGCGTTACTCGCGCGACGAGATCGTGCTGCGACTGCTCCGCAAGCCGACCGAGGCCCAGCTCGAAGACATCCGCGAGAAGTTCAGCGACATCAAAGTGAAGGGCGATTTCCGCCTCAGCGAGCCGCTGGCCGTCGAACGCGATGAACCGGCGCTGGCTAGCCTGCACCGCTTGGTCTTCCAGTTCAATCGCCGCGAACACGGGCGGCTGCGGATGTTGATCGACTACCTGAACGATCTGCCGGAGTAAGCGACTCGATGGCGTGATCCGCGCGCGGTACCATTCGGCCATGCCGATCACGCTCTCGCCGATCTCGCGACGCCGGTTTCTCGCTGGCGCGGCCGCCGCCGGCGCGGGATTGCTGCTCAGGCCGATCGCGTTTGGCGAAGTGTCGCCCGCGGTCGATCCGCGGCGCCTCGTTCTGCTTTCCGATTGCCATATTGATGCAGACGTCACCGTCGTCGATCGCGCCGCCAACATGGCCGATCAGCTTTCGCAGATCGTGAAGCAGATCGTCGCCCTCACGCCGCGGCCGGCGTGCGTGATCGTCAACGGCGACTGTGCCCACCAGACCGGCACGCCGGAAGATTACGGCACGCTCGTCAGCCTTCTCAAACCGCTGCGCGAAGCCGGCATGCCGATCCATCTCTCGCTGGGAAATCACGACGACCGCGCGAATTTCTGGAAAGCGATCCCCGACGCCGACCAACCCGCCAAGGCCGTGGCCGACCGGCAGATTTCGGTCATCGAGTCGCCGGGCGTCGACTGGTACCTGCTCGACACGCTCAAGCCCGGCACCGCCCCGGGCGAACTCGGCGAGGTGCAACTTGCCTGGCTCGCGAAAGCGCTCGACGCGAAGCCTGACAAACCCGCCGTCGTGCTGACGCACCACCAGCCCGATCTGACCGCCAAGCCGAAAGGATTGATCGACACGAAAGCGCTGCTCGACGTCCTCTCCCCGCGCAAACAGGTGAAGGTGCAAATCTACGGCCACACGCACGACTGGAAATACGCCAAACAAACCGACGGCCTGCACTGGCTCAACCTGCCGCCGACCGGCTACGTCTTCGCCAAGGGCCGGCCCGCCGGGTGGACCGACGTGAACCTCACCGACACCGGCCTGACGGCGCAGCTCATCTGCCTCGACGAGCAGCACAAGCAGCACCGCGAGAAACACGATCTTGTCTGGCGGTAATCGGCCTTCACGTCGTCCATCACCGGCTCGCCGGCCGCTGCCGTTGACAAACCGAAGCAAACGCCCGAAGAATAGCGTCTATGGACTCCACGCTGGAAAATCTCAAGTACGACGCGAACGGCATGATCGGTGCGATCATTCAGGATCACATCACCGGCCAAGTGCTCATGTTCGCGTTTATGAATCGTGAATCGCTCGAACTGACCGCCAAAACCGGCAAAACGCACTTTTATTCACGCAGCCGGAACAAGCTGTGGCTGAAGGGCGAATCCAGCGGGCACCTGCAGACGGTGAAATCCATCGCCACCGATTGCGACAAGGACGTGCTGCTGATCAAGGTGGCGCAAGAAGGTGCCGCGTGTCACGATGGGTATTATTCCTGCTTCTATCGCCAGTACGAGCCGGGCAACGACTGGAAGATCATCGGCGATAAGAAGTTTGATCCCGAAACGGTTTACAAAAAATAGTTTCGGGAGCAAACGATGGCGCGGCGCCGGTCCAGCAACAGTGTTCAGTCGGCGCAGCGATCTGCGCCAAAGCCCTCGACTCCGCCGAGGGAATCGGTCGCCGTTATTCCTCGGTCTGAATTCGGAAAGTCCCTCGTCAACTGGCTCTTCCCCGCGTACGTGCTGATGATCGCGTTCGGCTACGGCGTGCTCGTCACCGGCGCCGGCACGGTGCGCGGGAACGAGATTGGTTCTGATCGCTGCCTGTTCCACGTCATTAACGCCGCCACGCTTACGGGATTTTCCGCGACCATCGGCGTGCACGAGTTCACCATCGTTGGCCAGACGCTCTCGCTACTGCTCATGGTCGGCGGGGCGATGTTTAGTCTCGTCGTCGGCGGGCTGGCGATGACGCGAATCCTGCGGCTGCCATATTCCGACGGGCACGTGATCGGCGCGTCGGTCGTCCTGCTGGCGATTGCCGGCGTGGGCGGCGGGGCGGTGCTGATGGTGACCGGACATGGATTTTTCGATTCGATCTTTTTGGCCGTGAGCTGCTTCGCTAACTGCGGGCTGACTTCCGGGGGCGACCCGTCGTCGGGCAGCGCGATCACCCACCTGCTGCTCCTGCCGCTGTCGATCCTCGGCGGCATGGGCGTGACGGTGCTGCTGGAGTTATGCGACGTCGTTCGCCGACGGTCGAAGCTGTCGGTTCACGCATCGACCACGCTTGCGGGGCTGGCCGTGGTGTACGTGGTCGGATTCGTGGCATTGCTAGTGCTGCAGTGGCCCGATGGTTTCCTCTCATCCGATGGCTGGCGCGATCTGCTGGCATCGACTTCGGCGATGTCGATCAACAGTCGCTCGCTGGGCTTGCCGCTGGAGTACGCCACGTCGCTCTCGCGATCGGTGGTGTGGATGCTGATTGTGCTGATGACCATCGGCGCCGGCTCAGGCGGAACGGCCGGCGGACTGAAAGTCTCGACGCTCGCCGAACTGCTCCGCGGCGTGCGGAGCGCGCTCACGGGCAAGCCGATCTCGCGCGGGTTCGGCATCGCGATGGTCTGGATCGGGATCTACGCCGTCCTGGCGCTGATCACGCAACTACTGCTGCTGCACCAGGCCGACAAAATGCCGGCCGACCGGATTTTCTTCCTGTCGATTAGTGCACTAAGCAACGTAGGATTGAGCCACGACCCACTCTCGATCACGCGCGACGGCCTGTACACGCTGTCCGCGGCGATGTTCGCCGGCAGGGTGGCGCCGCTGCTGGTGTTGTGGTGGATGGCGGATACGACGACGGACGCGGATGTCGCGGTTGGATGAAAAATGTAGGGTGGGCCTCAGCCCACCACGACACAGAAGCGGTGGGCTGAAGCCCACCCTACACTAAGATTTCTTCTCTCCGCGAATCTCCCGTTCCAGCGCCGTGATCTTCTCAATCCGCCGGGCATGCCGGCCTTCAGAGAGCGAACCGGTCAGGAAAATCTCGGTGATCTTTCGCACTTGCTCTTCGCTCAGCAGGTCGACCCCAAGGCAAAGAATATTGCAGTGATTGTGCTCGCGGGCGATGCGGGCGGTGACTTCATCGTGCGCCAGGGCCGCCCGTACGCCGTGGATTTTGTTCGCGACCACGCTCATGCCGATGCCCGAGCCGTCGAGCAGGATGCCCAGGTCGTACTTCCCCTCGGCCACGCCGCGGGCGGCGGGGGCCGCGTAGTCGGGGTAGTCCACGCTCATCGTGCTTTCGCAGCCGAGGTCTTCGACCTCAAAGCCGAGTTTCTTGATGACGGGCAGCAGCTTGCGCTTGGCGTCGAAGCCTCGATGATCGCACGCGAGAACCACTTTCATGTCGTTTCCTTCTCTTGATCGATCCTTACGCCAGCACGTCGCTCTCGCTCAGTCGCTTTTCGATCAGTGTCTTCAGTTCGCGGGCCAGCGACTGGTACAGCTCCAGATCGCCGCCGATGGGGTCGTCGATGTCGCCCTTCGCGTCGAGCGTGAAGGTCTTGTCGGCCGCGCTCGGCACGAGCGACGCCACGGTGGACGCGTGGGCGCGGCCCATGGTGTAAATCACGTCGGCTTGGTGGATCAGCTCCACTGTCAGCGGCTTGGATCGATGGCCCGACAAATCCGCCCCGAATTCCTTTACCGCTTCAACGCCCTGCGGTGTAGCGCGCGAGCCGGTCATCGCAAACGTGCCGGCCGACAGGACGCTGATGCCGCGTTTTTCAAGATCGCTTTCATGCGCGTTCAACTTCTTTGCGATAACTTGCTTCGCGATCGCCTCCGCCATGGGCGACCGGCAGGTGTTGCCGCTGCAGACGAACAGCACGGTGGTACGCAGCAGCCGCTCGATGATCCGCTGATCATACACGCCGGCCCGCACGATTTCGTAACGATTCTCGTGAACTTTCAGCAACGTTGAAGGCTTGGCGTATTGCGGCTGGCCGGCGTTGTAGAAGAGATCAACCTTGCCGTCGAGCTCGCGAGCAAGCTCATCAGGGCGAGCGGTCGTGTCGCCGGCTTTGATGATGACGACTGGCCCGTCGGCTTCGCGCAGCACGTCGCCGGCCACCAGGTGATCGGGGAAGCGCAGCACGATCGATCCGTTCTCGTACAGCGTGCTTTCGCTGATGCCCAGTTCCTTGGTGGCCGCGGTGCGAGCCTCGGCGGGCACTTCAAACTGTAATCCGATCGGGCCCGGCCACAGCTTTTTCATCAGGCGGTTGGCGTAGTCGTTGGTTTTACCGAGGTACCGCTTGGCGTCTTCGCGGCGGGCGAGGTGAATCGTGAACGGCTTTGAGGCGTCGCCGCCGCGCAGGTCTGACAGTTTCTTCAACGCCGCCGGCTGCGTGAGCATCGCCGCGGCGCCGTAAACCGTCTCCGTCGGCAGAACCACGACGCCGCCGTGCTGGAGCGACGTCGCGCCCTTGGCGATCTGCACGTCGTAATCCGCTACGTCGAAAATTGATATGACTTCCGTCGCCACCATTATCATGCAGTATATGAGGCGACCCGGCGGGGATTGTCAAACCGCCGCGGACCAGCCCGGGCGTAGCGGGTTATGACAATTTGTACCTATTGGCTCAGCGGATCCTCCGGATACCGCTGCTTAAGCAGTTCCCGCAGTTCGGCACTGTGCTTGGCGTCGGATCTGGCCAGTAGCTTGCTCGCCTTATCCAGCAACTGCGGGGCGTAGCTGCTTTTGGGGACGGCCATCGCAAACGCCTCGGCGAGCTTGGCGGCGGCGGGGGCGTTGTTGCGGGTTTCGATCAGCCGCGCCTTCAGCACCACGCTGTAGCCGGTGAGGAACTCGACCGGGTAGCGGGCCTGCCACTTGTCCCACTGGTCGTCGCCGGCGTCGGCGTCTTTGTCTTCGATGAAGAACTCGATGGTGCGGGCCATCGCGCCGCTGATGGCGGCTCGCTTCTCCGGTTCTCCCTGCTCGGGCAACTCGCGAAGGATTTTCGCGCCATCCTCCACCGAGCCGTTCAACACCAACGCCATCCCCAGCAGCCGCTGGTTGTTCGGGTCCTTCGATCCCGCGGCCCGGAGCACCTGGGCGGCCTTGCCGAAGTCAGCGGCGCCCCACATCAGAGCCCGCGCCTGCTGACGCGTCGCCCGTGGCTGCAGATTCGACTGCGACGGCACCTTGCCCCACAGGCTTTCTACCGCGGCGTAACCTTTCTTAGATTGCAGCGACTGCGCGGCCTCGTAAATCGCTGCGTAGGAATTATCGACCTCCGGCTGCCGCGGCAGCGACGCCAGCTTCTCCGCCGCCGCCTGCATTGCGTCCCAGTGCTCGGCCCGGTGATGCATGAACACGGCCCGCGTCAGATCGCGCCCGGGCACGGAATCCAGATTGTACGTGGCCACGATTTTTGATTGTGTTGCGAGATCATCGTTCACCGGCTTCGCCAGGCGCTCGTACTGCCGGTCGACGACGATGCGGTTGCTGCGCGAATCGCTGTTGGCGCCGATGCGGATCGTGAGCTTGACGGGGTAAACGCCGCTGTTGAGGTAGACGTGATCGACCTTCTGCCCCGTGCCGGTTTGGCCGTCGCCGAAGTCCCACTCGAACTTCGTACCGTCGGCCTTGAGTGCATACGCGGTAAATCGCTCGCGGTGGGAGATGCGGTCGGCGTACCAAGACTCGCCTTGGTAATCGATCGCATAATCGGCCACGAGGTTCTTTTGCCGTTCTTCAAGTTGCCCGACCTGCCCGGGGAATGGGTAGCCGAGCGCCTCGCGGTTAACGACATCGACCTTTTGCGTGTCAGGCCGCTTCCAACCGAGGGAGATCCGCCACTCGCCGCCGTGATCGGCCTGGTAGATGACGAGGTCGTGCGCGCCGCGCTTGAGATCGAGCTTGGCATTGAAGCGAATATCGCCGGGGGCGCCGAACGCGAAGACGATCGGCTTCCCGTCGATGAGCAGTGCCCCGCGATCGTCTGCCGCCAGCGCGAATTGGTACTCGCCATCGACCGGCGCGAAAATCTGCCCGGACAGCTTCGAGATCGTCTGCTGCTGCTCGCCAAAAATATTGTTGCCGAGGAATGGCCGCTCGACTAACGCTCGGCCGACGGTGGTCGGCGCGGTTTCCCACGCACGTTCCATCTGTTTTGCGTTGTCGGCATTGCCGCCGGGGAAGATTTTCATCTCCAGCAGTATGCCGCGTTTGTATTCGAGCTTGAGCTTGCTGGGGCCGGGTTCGGGGTTGCCCCAGAAGACGTAGTACTTCTTCACGTTTTTCTGCAGCGCGAAGGCGACGCGCACCCGATCGCCCGGGCCCATCATCAGCACGTCACTGGCGACGAGCTTGCCGTCTTCGGTCGCCACACGAATGTCGGAGCCGTCCGCCATCGCGTGGGCGCCGGAGTAGAATTCGGCGTACGCCAGATCACCGCCGCTGGCGTGCTCGGCGTCCCAGGTGACGTCGATCGCTCGCCGGAACGGCCACGCGGCGTCGATCCAGGCGCTCGCCGCTTGCGCAGAAGAATTGAGCCACAGATGAACACAGATGGAGACAGATAAGACAAGAATTCTCTTCAATCTGTGTTTATCTGTGTTCATCTGTGGCTAATTCTCTTTTTTGATACCATGCTAAGCCGGACGATGTTGATCTTACCCAAAGCCATTCTCTTCGACATGGACGGCACGCTTACGCAGGACCTGATTGATTTTGAGGTCATCCGCGCCGACATGGGCATCGGCCCGAACCCGATCCTCGAAACGATCGACAAGATGAGCGGGGAGGAGCGCGAGCAAGCCGAGTTGAAGTTGCTCAAATGGGAGCAGAAATACGCCGAAGAATCGATGCTCAACGAAGGCTGCCTGGATTTGCTCGACTGGCTCAGTGCCCGAAACATCAAATCCGCCCTGATTACGCGGAATACCCGGCAGAGCGTACAAACTGTTCTCGAAAAGCACGGTCTAAGCTTTGAAGTGCAGATCACCCGCGAGGACGGCCGATTCAAGCCGCACCCCGAGCCGCTGTGGCTGGCGTGCGATCGGCTGGGCGTTTCGCCGGCCGACACGTGGATGGTCGGCGACTGGCGGTACGACATCGAAGCCGGCGCCGCCGCGGGCATCAAGAGCGTGTGGCTGAGCCACGGGCGGTCGCCAAGACCGTTCGAGGCCGAACCGTGGCGCACCGTGCGCGACCTTTGCGAATTGAAGCAAGTGCTGGAAGGTATTCCGTAGGACGGACATAAAAGCTTGTCATCCTGAACGTACTCGCGAAGGATCTGGCCTCGAACTTCTAGACCCGATACTTCGCGAGTACGCTCAGGATGACAAGCCATTAAAAACAACGGAGTGAACATGAATCGTGCGATCATCGCCTTGGGATTGGTGCTAACCCTCATCGGCTGCGCGACGGCGGAAGTTGCGATCGACATGAAGGGCAAAGTTCTCACCGCCGATTCGTCGGTGGAACAAACGCTCGATTCGCTCGATCAAGTCGGGCAGGGCCTGAAGGATTTCGACGCGAAGGTCTCGATGGGCCAATCCGACGACGTGACCGGCGAAGACTCCAAGCGAACCGGCCGGGTGTGCTACCAGATCGTCGCCGAAGGAAACGCCCGCGTGCACGTGGTCTTCGACAAGAAAATCATCGGCCGAAAGATTCAGGAGAAGAAGATCGAGTACCTGCTGCAAGACGGTTGGCTGACGGATCGCAATTACGACACCAAGCAGGAAATCCGCCGCCAAGTGATCAAGCCCGGGCGGAAGGTAAATCTTCTGAAGCTCGGTGAAGGACCGTTCCCACTCCCCATCGGCCAGAAGCGTGAGGACGTGCTGGCGATCTTCGACGTGAAGAAAATCGCCGCCGCCAAGGACGACCCGGCTGGCTCGGTGCACCTGCAACTTACGCCCAAACCCGGCACGAGTTTCGAGCGGAAGTTCAAAACGATCGACGTGTGGGTGGACGGCAAGACGCATTTTCCGGTGCGAATCGCCACGCTGGATAAGAACGAATCCACGCTGCGAACGACGGACCTGACCGACATTCGCGTGAATCCGGGGCTGAAGGATGCTGATTTTGAACTGACCAAGATCCCTGGCGATTGGCAGTCGACGCAGGAAGACTACAAGGAGTAGGGCGTCACTTTCCGGCGCCGTGCGGCTCGTCAGCCGCCTAAGCGCCTTTCCGCCGCGACCGCTGGTATCGCACCAAGAGCGCGACGAAGACGAGAATGCAGCCGGCCTTCCACGCCAGCAGCCACCACGGGTTCCACCAGGCGCCGGTGGTGGCTTCCACCCAGTCGCTCCAGCCGAAGAGCCCGAACGCGACGGCGGCCACCGCGGCGTCGAGCGTGGGGCGGATCAGGCAGGCGATGACAAAGCACGCACCGATTGTGCACCAGAAGACGCACTCGATGTGGTTGGAGAAGATGAACTCGCGGGTGATGACGCTGATCATGCGGCCACGCCGGGCGGGGTTTTGCCGTCGCAAGTCCAGAGGAAGTTCACGTGCTGACGGAGCTTGGGCGGAATCAGAAGCTTGAGCATAAACCGCGCGATCGGTCGGCCGATGACTTGGCCGACGACGATCATCGCGGCGGATAGAACCGTGTACATCGCGATCACCCGCACGATGTAGCCCAGCACTTCGCTGTTGTCGTCGACCTCAGACGTAATTGACCATAACACCACCGGCGCAACCAACACCGGCAGCGCGAGGAAGATCAGCCGCTTCGTAGACGAGAGGTGCCACGTCGCGATGGCCGTGAACGCGCCGAGTGCGATTGAAAGGCACACGTCGGAAAGAACGAAGGTGATCCACTGCGATTCCCAGTGCTCGTACGCCTTCAATCCCACATTGGCCACCAGAGGCGTGGTCATTCGTCGGATCATGGTGCGGTTGCCCGGCCCGGTCCAGGTTCGCTCGGTGTAGTTCCCCACGTGCACATTCGCGCACGCGCCGGTCAAGAATCCCCCGAAGCCGAGCACGAACAACAATGCAAGCACCCACACCGCGATCAGCATCACGCCCATCCGCGCCATCCACGGCCGCGTGGCGCTCACGCCCATTTCGGCGGGGTGGAATTTTCCGCACTCGGGGCACCGGCAGATGAGGATGTCGAGGCGCTCGTCGCGGGTAACGGTTTGGCCGTGCAGGTTGTAGCCGCAGGCGTGGCAGAACAGATCGGTCTCGAGCTGCAGGTGACGCTGCAGCGGAGGGATCGGTTTGGCTTCAGCGGGTGAATCCATGTTGAAGCTTGCGCGATGTCCAGCAGTGAATTCGTAGGGCACGCTATTGCGTGCCGTCACGTCATCCGACGAACGACACGAACGGCACGCAATAGCGTGCCCTACGAATACTTATGCCTTTGCGTTCTCGCGTTTGGGCTTGCTCGTGCGCGGGAGCAGCTTGTCCTGCAGGTTTCTCATCGCCTGGCGTAGGCGCTGCTCGTTTTCGACCAGCGCGATGCGGACGAATCCTTCGCCGAGCTCGCCAAACGCGCGGCCCGGGGCTAACGCGACCATGCCCTCATCCAGCATCCGCAGACAGAAATCGAGCGTGCTTTGGCCGTTCAAGTGAGCATCCGCCACGCGGGCCCACACGAACATGCCGGCGTGCGGCTTTTCGTACGTCCAGCCGAGCTTGTCTAAACCGCGGCAGACTTCGTCACGGCGTTTTTCGTACATCTTGCTCTGCTCGGCCGGCGTTTCGGGCACTTCGCGCATTGCGATTACGCTGGCGATCCAGATCGGGCTGAAGTGGCCGTAGTCGTAGTAGCCTTTGATCGTCGCCAGCGCCTTGATCATCTCTTTGTTGCCGCAGCAAAAGCCCACGCGCCAGCCGGCCATGTTGAAGCTCTTGCTCATCGTGCTGAACTCAACGCCCACTTCCTTGGCGCCCTTGGCGCTCAGGAACGACGGCGCGACGTAGCCGTCGAAGTTGATTTCTCCATACGCGTAATCGCTCATGATCATCACATTGTGCCGGCGGCAGACTTCAATCGCCTTGTCCCAGAACTTCGGCTCCACCGTCATGCTCGTGGGATTGTGCGGGTAGTTGAGGATCACCAGCTTGGGCGTCGGGTACAGCCCGCTGATCGTCTTCTCGATGTTCTCGAGAAACGCCTCATCGTTCCCCAGCGGCACGCGAATCACGTTCGCGCCGGCCATCGCGGGGGCGTACAGGTGCGCGGGGAAAGCCGGGTCAGGGACGACCGCGGTGTCGCCCGGGCCGAGCAACGCCAGGCACATGTGGCTGATGCCTTCCTTGCTGCCGATGGTCACGATCACTTCCGTGTCCGGATCGAGATCGACGTTGTATTTCGTCTTATACTTCTTGGCGACTTCACGCCGCAGCCCGGCAATGCCATTGCTGTCGCTGTAGCGATGGTTCCGTGGATCGCGAGCGGCCTCGGCCAGCTTGTTCACGATCACTTCGGGCGTCGCGTCGGTCGGATTGCCCATCCCCAGGTCGATGATGTCGACCCCGGCCACCCGCTTGTCGTACTTCATCTTGTTGATGCGTGCGAACAGGTAAGGAGGCAAACGGGCGATGCGGCTGGACGTTTCGATTTTGAACGGCGTTTGGTCTTTCATAGGAAGCTCGGAATTAAATGATACCGGAAAGGGGATCGCATCCAAACGCTCGAAATTTCGGCGTTTTTCTGCGTTAAATTGCGCCAGGCAACAGGATTACTGGGCAGCCGGCGCCGTCGCTTGGGTCGACGCCGGCATGGTCGCCGGCGCCGTGGTGGGTTGGGTGGCGATCGCCTTCATGGCCGCTTCGCGCTCTTCGGTGAGCTTCTTGAGGGTTTCTTCCTTCCCCTTTACCTGGGCGTTGCCGTCGCTGATTTTCTTGTCGAACTGGGCCTTCAGCACCGGATCGTAGATCTTCAGCGTCTTGAGCGCATCCTGGGCCAGCTCGTTGCGGAGCTGCTTCATGCTGTTGGTGATCAGGCTCTCGTAGAGCTGCTTGCGGATCGCGTCCTTCACGTCTTCCAGCTTCACAGCCGTCGGCGGGATGCGCTTCTCAAGCTTGATCAGGTGGTACGCGCCGTTGGTGATGACGGCATCGGAAATCTCGCCTTCCTTCAGCGCGAAGGCGGCGTCTTTGAAGACTTCGGTCAGCCCCGGCTCCTGCCGGCTGAACGGTCGCAACTCGCCGCCGAGTGGGGCGGTGCGTGGGTTGCGACTGAGCTCACGAGCCACGTCACCAAAGCTGATCCCGTCGGCCAGCATCTTCTTGGCGTCGGCGATCTCTTTCCAGTTGGCGCACTGAATGTGCCGCACCTGCACCTTTTCGCCGTACTGAAAACGGAAGCCGTCTTCCAGCATCTTGTCGGTGATCGCGTCCTTGAGCGTCGGCTCGACGATCTTACGCAGGTAGGCGTTGGTGCGGATGACCAGCTCGTATTCCTGGCGGGTGAGGTGCTTCTCGCCGAGGAACTGCTCCAGGCCGCGCTCGTTGTCCACCTTCATCTGCTGGCGGATTTTTTCGGCGACGTCTTTCTGTCCCTTCGACTCGGCCACTTCCATGTCGGAGAACATCTTGGCGTTGCTGTCCTTGAACATCGCGTCGAGCGTGTCGTCCATTTCTTTCTGAACGTCGGCTTCGGTGACGCGGGCGTTGTTCCGTACGGCCGCCTGCTTGGCCATCTCAAGCTGCACAAGGTTGAGGAGCACGTTGAGTCCGTACGCTTCGATCAGCGGCTTATCGAGTTGCTCGATCGTGATCGGCTGCCCGTTCACGATGGCGACGGTGGCGGCATTCGGAGCCTTGGCCGGAGCGACGGGAGCGGTTCCCGACGAGGACTGGCTGCGGCCGGTGCAGCCCACGAGCGTCAGTCCGAGGCACAAGATGGAAAGCGGTTTTTTCACGTCAAAACTCCTCGCCGACCGCGATTTTCGTCGCGTGGGCAGGCAGTATCGAAGCGCCGGCGCGGGGTGTCAAGCGGGGGCATTCTCGGCGTGTGGGCTTTAGCCCGCACGGAATACGCACACGTGCAGGCTAAAGCCCACACGCCGAGCGATGAACGCCAACCCCTTTGTCATCTCCTAACGTGTCCCGGGTAGCCTGATCGGATTGCCCGAACGCACCCTTATCGATACAAACTCATCATCCATCATGCGAAATATCGTCACCGCGTTCCTCGTCACGCTCTGTCTCGCAGCAAGCGCACCGTCCGCCGAGAAGCCCGCCCGCCCGTTCCCGGAGATTGAACGGGTCCTAATCGTCAGCATTGACGGCCTGCGTCCCGACCTCCTGCTACGCGGCGACACCCCGACTCTCCACGGCCTGCTTGATACCGGCACGTTCACCTTCTGGGCCCGCACCACGGAAATGTCGATCACGCTGCCGTCGCACGTCTCCATGCTCACCGGCGTGCCGCCCGCCAAGCACGGCGTGGTTTGGAACAAGGAAGCGCCGACCGATCGCTCTCCCTACCCCGACGTTCCCACGCTGTTCGAGATCGCCCACAAGTACGGCTACACCTGTGCGCTGGCGACCGGCAAGAGCAAGTTCGACACCTTCAACCGGGCCGGGGCGCTCGACTGGGATTACATTCCCGACAAAGCCAAGACCACCAACGACGACGTGGTGCAGCACGCGAGCCAGATCATCAAAGCCCATCAGCCGCAGGTGATGTTCGTGCACTTTCCCGGCGTCGATAGCGCCGGCCACGCGTACGGCTGGGGTTCGCCGCAGCAGATGGCCGAGATCAAAGCCGTCGACAAGGCGCTCGGGCAGATCATCACCGCGACGAAGCTGGCCAAGACATTCAATCACACGCTGCTGATCGTGACCGCCGACCACGGCGGCCAAGGCCGCGTGCACGGGCCGAACGACGTCCGCAGCCGTCACATCCCGTGGATCGCCGCCGGACCGGGCATCCGACAGAACTACGATCTCACGCGCATCCCCAGCCTCACCGTCAACACCGAAGATACGTTCGCCACCGCCTGCTTCGTGCTGGGATTGCCGATCGACCGCAACGTCGACGGCAAGTCGGTGTTTATGATTTTCGACGCGCCGATGCAGTTGCTGGTGGATTCGCCGCGGTGAAAAATTTGGAACGCATGTCATCCTGAGCGTACTCGCGAAGGATCTGGTCGCGAGCGTTTGATGCCGGATCCTTCGCGAGTAGGCTCGGGATGACGCATCGCTATTTTGGAGCCAAAGACTTGTCCGATCGCATCGCCGTCATCCTGCCCGCCGCTGGTTCGTCCACACGCTTTGGCGGCGGGCGGAACAAGCTGCTGGAATCGCTCGACGGCCGCACCGTGCTGGCGCGATCGGCGGCGGCGTTTCTGTCGCGGGCGGACGTTTCGCTGCTGATCATCGCGACGCGGGATGCGGGCTCGATCCGCACGGCACTGGGCGACTTGGCGAACGACAAGCGGGTGAAGATCGTCGCCGGCGGCGAGTGCCGAGCGCAGAGCGTGCATGCGGCGCTTTCGCACGTGCCGGCCGACGTGGAATGGGTCGCCATCCACGACGCCGCTCGCCCGCTGGTGAGTCAGCCGCTGATCGACCGCGTGCTGAAAGCCGCCCACGAACACGGCGCCGCCGGCCCCGCGCTGCAAGTCGCACTGACCGTCAAACAAGCCGCCGGCCCGCTGCCTGCTGCGGTGGAGAAGACCGTGCCGCGCTCGACGTTGTGGGCGATGCAAACGCCGCAGATCGCGCGGCGGCAGGAACTCGTTGACGCGTTCGCGTCGTGCCCGATTCCGCTCGAACAGATCACCGATGATCTGCAGGTATTGGAAATGGCTCACAAGCCGGTTTGGTTGGTGGAGGGGGAAGAGCGGAATCTGAAGATCACTTCGGCGATCGATCTGGAGATCGCCACGAAATTCCTGAGCGATGCAGCTTCGCCGTTCTGAGAGGGTGTCAAAGAAACACAGCGGACGTCATCCCGAGGTACTCCGAGGGATCTCGGGCGTCGAGAGTTTCTCGTAGGGTGGGGTTCATCCCCACCGTCTTTCCTTCAAATGGTGGGGATGAACCCCACCCTACAAAATCTCGGAATGACGTCGCTGGGTCGATTTTGTGTGCTCTGGTGCGACACACACAAAATGACAAATCCGAAAAATTAATCGTCGATTTTCATCGGCCCTGCGGGATTTGTGCGTCGGCGGTGCGCGGCCGCCTCGTCATTTGCGCACCGCCGCCAGTGCTTTTAGATGAGGGTCATTGCGCCCGCATCGATCGTTGCGCGCTGTTGGCGTGGCGGTCGCTCTTTGACAAGTGAATAGCAGGTCGAGCGCACCTAAAGTGTCACGTTTGCGCACCTAAGCGCACCTTTGCGCACCTTGGCGCACCCTGCCGAAAATCGCCAACCCCCGGCCCGGCCAGTGGTTAGCTGGCCGCGGTGCTGGATTGATGATTTGTCGGACGGGTGCGCCGAGGTGTCTCGCGGATGGATTCCGGGCGGCGGGACTCGAACCCGCACGGTCGGTTAAGACCTTCGGATTTTAAGTCCGATGCGTCTGCCAATTTCGCCACACCCGGGTTTGTCGGGATTGTCGATTGTGGAATGTGGATTGTCGAGAGTTTGGCACGATTTGTCGTCGCTCGACAATCGACAATCGGCGTTCTACATTCGCCGCCATGAGCGACATCAACATTACCGTGACAGAGCGTTTCGGCCGACAGTGTGCCAGCAGCGGCAGCAAGTGGGAGCCGCTGATGGGCTACAGCCGGGCGGTGCGGAAAGGGAACTTCATCGCCGTCACCGGCACAGTGGGCGTGCAGGCCGACGGGAAATACTCCCCGGAGCTCGGCGAACAGGCCCGGCGGTCGCTGGCGATCATCCAGGCGGCGATCGAAAAGCTTGGCGGGAAGATCACTGACGTCGTTCGCACCCGCATGTTCGTGGTCGACGTGAGCAAGTGGGAACAGGTCGCCAAGGTGCACGGTGAAGTCTTCGGGGAGATTCGCCCCGCGACGAGCATCATTGAAGTGCCGAGGCTCATCGACGGTGACGCTCAAATCGAGATCGAAGCAGACGCGATCGTGTAAGAACCCACTGGCGTGGTCAGCTTAGCTGACCACGCCGGAGCAACTTTCATCCCGCGCGCCCCATTCGTCCGATAATAAATTCGGTCGAACTGGAGCGCGCATGAAATGTGTCATCATCGGGGCGGGCGGACACGGCAAGGTCGTGTTGGAGATCCTGCGGGCGGCGAAAAAGCACACGCCGGTGGGGTTCGTCGATGCCGACCCGTCGTTGGCGGGCAAGAGCATGTGCGGGTTGCCGGTCTTCGGCAACGCGAACGCGCTGGGCAAGCTGAAAGCGCAAAAAGTGTCGGCGGCGATCATCGCCATCGGCGACAATCGGGCCCGGCGGTCCTACTCTCAAGTCTTGATTCAACAGGGATTTAAGCTGGTCAACGCCGTTCACCCGCGGGCGATCGTGTCGCCGTCGGCGAAGGTCGGCAAGGGCGTGGTCATCGCCGCGGGCGCGGTGGTGGGAACCGAGTGCCAGGTCGGTGACTTGGCGATCATCAACACGTCGGCTGTCATCGATCACGAGTGCGTGATCGACGAGGCCGCCCACATCTGCCCAACAGCGGCGCTGGCGGGGCGGGTACGGGTCGGGGCGTGTGCGATGGTCGGATTGGGTGCGAAAATCCTGCCGTGCCTGACGATTGGCGTGGAGGCCATTGTGGGGGCCGGCACCGTCGTCCTGCATGACTTGGCGGCGGGCGTTACCGCGGTCGGCGTACCGGCACGGGTTGTCAAATCCGTTAAAGCTGCCTAAATTCCTTTCAGCGAGGGCAATTCATACGAACTTAGCCATTTCCTCATTCGTATAACGATTGCATTCGTGCTAGAATTGTCAGACGGAGACAGGAACAAATGCTCGGGCAAGTCGGAAACGTCGAACAACAAGTCATCGCGGAAATTGAACGGCTGGAACTGGAAGCCCGCAATATCCGTCGGCGCGTTGAACACGCCGTTGGCGAAGCGGACAAGCGCGTCCTCAACCGCCTGTTGGCCGACGTGCGGAGCGAAATTCAGGTGCTTCGCGACCGGCTGGGGTGATTCGGTTATCGGCTTCGTGAAACGTAAGTCGTTGATTTGTGGTTCGTTCGTCGCCTGCGGTATCCTTCCCGCCACATGACTGCAGTCCTCCTCAGCTTGGTCGGGATAGGATTGGCCATCTCGCTAGTGCTGACGTCGGTCATGAAACGCCTCGCCCCGCGCATCGGATTTGTTGACAAGCCCGGACATCGAAAGATCCATACGAACCCTAAGCCGCTCGGCGGTGGTGTCGGAATTTTCTGGGCATTTGCGTTTCCGATGATCGTCGCTCTGGTCTGGGTGAACCTGCGACCCGCGCCCAACACATTTGATTTACGATTTTCCTTTACACGAGACATTGCAAAAGGGGACGGTGGTCGCGCCTTGGAAGCCTACTGGTCGGGCGTGCAACAGCAGACACCACTTGCAGTGGCATTTCTAACTGCATGCTTCGCTCTGCACGTAATGGGATTAGTCGACGACCGCAAAGCACTCGGGCCGTACCTCAAACTCTTCGTACAACTGGCCGTGACTGTCGCGCTGGTCATGGTCGGCAATCTGCGAGCGTTAACGGCGCTGGGTTACTGGCCGAGCGTGATCCTGACCGTGCTGTGGATCACCGCGATCGCTAACGCGTTCAACTTCCTCGACAACATGGACGGCCTTTCCGCCGGCATCGCCGCCGTCGCGACGACTGCGTTTCTCGTCACGGCGATTTCGATCGAGCAGTGGTTCGTTGCCGCGTCACTCGCGTTGCTGCTCGGTGCGCTGATCGGCTTCCTGTGCTTCAACTTCCCGCCGGCCAGCATCTTTATGGGCGACAGCGGTTCGCTGGTGATCGGCTTCATTCTTGGCGTGCTGACGGTCCGAACGACGTATCTCCGCCCGCACGAAGATTTCCACGTCGGCTGGTACGCCACCCTAGCCCCAGTCATCGTGCTGGCCGTGCCGTTGTATGATTTGATCGTGGTGAGCGTGATCCGCATCAGCCGCGGGAAGAGCCCGTTCGTGGGCGACACGAACCACTTCAGCCATCGCCTGGTGGCGCGCGGCATGACCAAGCGGACGGCCGTCCTCTGCCTCTGGCTGCTGACGGCGGCAACGTCGATCGCGGCGATCATTCTGCCGCAGGTCCGCAACGGTTTCGGCGCGTGTCTTATCGGCCTGCAGACGCTGCTGGTGCTGGCCGTGGTGGCGCTGCTCGAACAGCATCCGGTCACGCCGAAATAATCATGGCAAGCCTCCGCGACGAATCGTCTCCCCTCGCCGAACCTCCAACAGCTAGTTTCTGGACGTGGGTGGGTCGAAGCGCGCTGGTGCTTGTCATCGCCGTCGTCATCGCTCGCACCACGATGCTTGAGTACCTGCGCGATCCGTTCGGCGTCACGCCCGGCAGCGCTCGCAGTGCCCGGGCACCGGGGCCTAGCACGTCGCTCCTGCTCGATCTTCTCGCGGCGGTCCCTGCGCTACTGGTCCTGTTACGAGCCGCGTTTGATCGAGCTTTCTCGCTCCGCCGAAGCTGGGGCAACGTGGTAATGGTGCTGCTGGCGGGGTGGCTGGCGCTGTCGGTCGCGTGGGCCGACGACCGCTTCGCCGCAGCAGTGGATGCGGCAACAATCGGCTCGGCGCTGTCGCTTCTCTGGGCGACCCAGCAGCTCGTCCGGAGTTGGCGTCACGTGCGGATCATCGCGGCCGTCGCGTTCGGCGTGCTGCTGATCTACGCGGCGCACGGCGTGATCGACCGGTTCGTGGAACTCCCGGCCCGGCAGGAACAATTCACCCGCAACCTGCCGGAGCTGCTCAAGAATTTCCACGTTGAGCCGGGCAGTTTTGAAGCCAATCGCCTGGTGCAGAAAATCAAAGGCGGCGAGATGCTCGGATTCAGCGCGTCGATCAACACGTTCGCATCGGTCATGGTGCTGGCGGGAATCGTCGCGGCGGGGGCGCTCGTGCAGCGGATCACGGATCGCCAGGAACCCGGCGCCGCCGCAGCATCGATCGCGCTCATGCTTGGCGCGGCGGTCGTGCTCTATTGGACCGATAGCCGCACCGCGCTCGCGACGCCATTCCTTGCGGCGATGCTGTTCACACTCGTAGCGGTCGCCGGCCCGTGGATGAATGCGCAGCGGCACGTTCTTCTCGTCGTTGCGCTGCTGATCATCGCCAGCGGCACGGCGTTCCTCGTTCATCATGGCCTGAAGACGGGAACGCTCTTTCACGACAGCCTGAACTTTCGCTGGCGGTACTGGGTAGGCGCGTGGGGCGTGTGGCTCGAGCGGCCGATCGTAGGCGTCGGTCTCGACGGGTTCGGACTGCACTACGTGACGCACCGGCTACCGATCGCGTCAGAAGAGGTGAAGGATCCGCACAACTTCATCGTCCGCGCGTTTTCCGAACTCGGGTTCATTGGCGGCCTGCTCACGCTGCTTTGGAGCGCCCGCGCCGCTTGGGAAATGACCCGGCCTACAGGACTGGTGACTGTTCCATTCGCCGAAGCCGCGAACGCCATTCCCGCCAATAGCCGCACCGTGCCATCCGGCTCGCCGAATCGCGATTTCGCGAGCGGCACTGTGAAGATCAGCGACTTCGGGAAAATCGCCATTCTCTTCATCGCCGGCACGCTGCTGGCCATCATCGCGTCGTTGGATTTCACGTTGATCGACGGCAACACGTTTATCGAAGTCCTCACGCGGCTGCTGTATTTCTGCGTCGGCGTGATCGGGGCGGCGCTGGTCGCGCTGCAGTCGATGGAGCGGCAGCAGATCGACGACCGGCCGGCCCCTTGGATCCGCACCGGACTGACGGTCGGCGTGTTGATCTTCCTGGTCCACAACCTGGTCGACTTCGGCATGTTCGAATACAGCGCGATGTTCTTTGCGGCAATGATCGCCGGCGCGGCATGGGGCGTTGGTATGGACGCTCGTCCACCGCACCGCCGATGGGCGGTGGGGCAGTTCGCGATCGGCGTTATCGCGTGGCTTGGCGTGGCAATGGTGCTCGTCGTCCCCACGATCATTGCCGAACAGTCTGCCGCCGAGGGCGACACGGCTCTACAGAAGTCGGATTTCATGGTGTCGGCCCGGGCGTACAAGGCCGCGCTCGCGCAGTGGCCCGGGAATGCCGACTACGCGTTCCGCGCCGCAACGGCCCTGGCCAACGCAATGGCGCAAGAACGAGATAATCCTTCATGGCGGTCGGTGGATCGAGCAGATCCGGCTGAAGTGCGAAGTTTGCTGGACGCTGCCATCGCCGCCAATTCGATGAGCCCGAAGTATTACCGTGTGCGAGCACAGTTCGAGCCGCCCGACGGGTCGACTGCGTCGACGCTGATCATCTGCAGCAACTACGAGCACGCGCTGAGGATCGATCCGAATTCGGTAGACATGCGCCTGGAGTTCGCCGAGATGCTGGTGCACCTGAACAACCCGGCCGTCGCGAAGATGCAGTTTGAACGGGCGCTGTCATACAACAATCAACTCGACCCGAACGATCCGAAGCGGCTGAGCGCAGCGCGAGTGATGGAGATTCGAGAACGGATCGAGACGCTTCGCGAGTGACTACGAAATAGATCGGGCCACTGGCGATTGAAAAGAATTCAATCGCCAATGGCCCGATCGTTAATGCTTCAATTGTCAGGCGGCTTACGCCCCGCGCTTAAAGCCGACCAGTTCCACTTCGAACACGAGCGTCGCATTCGGCGGAATGGTATCGCCGGCGCCCTGGGCGCCGTAGCCGAGCTTGGAGGGGATGATGAGCGTGCGCTTGTCGCCCACCTTCATGCCGGCGATGCCTTCATCCCATCCGCGAATGACCATACCGCGGCCGAGGGTGAAGTTAATGCCATCAACGCGAGTTTCCGCGTGATCGGCAGACGAATCAAACTTTGTTCCGTTTTCGAGCTTGCCGGTGTACTTGACCCACACCGAGTCGCCGGCCGCGGCCACGCCCGTGCCACCCTCTTTCTCGATGATCGTCAGCCCGCTCTCGGTTACCGTCTTTTTCTCCGCAGGTTGCGTGGCGGGTTCCGCGAGGCAGAGCAGGGTTGCCAAGGACAAAATCACGCCGCCGCTGAGCCACATTGATCGAATTTGCATAGTACTCCTTGAAAAGATGCTGCAGTCCGCTCCGCAGCGGGTCCAAAGCATAGTCGCCGTTTCAGCCACGCACAATTGTTGTCGGGTTGTGACGGTTGTACGACGAGCTCGTCCAGTAACCGACGCTTTCAGGCTAAAACGGGGGGATTTTCGCAACGAACCGCTAAAAATAGATTTGGCGACAGGGAAGAAAAATATAGACTCAAATCGTGGATTCGCCATAAGATGGTCCCCCGTTTGTCACTTCTCTTTTACGGAGCAGGAATGTCGAAGAATCTTCAGGAATGGATCACAGAGGGCGAAGAAATCTACAGCGATCTTCTCTGCCAACATCGAGAGTTGGAATCGCAGCTCGAGGACCTTGAACACCTTTTGTCGGCCAAGCAGGTTGAAGTGAACCGCATCGCGGCGATCATCGGCAAGCCGCCGATTGAGACGAATCGCCGGCTGTCGGCTCAGCTCGTTTCTGTCTCCACTTCGAATACGGACGTTGTTGATAGCTACGGCAACACCACCGAAGCGACGAACAACATCGCGCGGGCGCTCAATGGTCGGCTGGGGCGGTGAGTTAGCGGGCGGGCTGTGGTTGCAGGGCTTTGCGCACTTCGGTCAGTAGTTGCTCGACTTTAAACGGCTTGAACAGCACGGCCGCCAAGCCTTCCTGGCTGGCACGGACAATGCTGTGGTTCGGATCGTATCCGAAGCCGGTCATGAGAATGACCGGGTTCTGCGATACCCGCCGCGACGCGGCGAACACGTCGTAGCCGGTCTTGTCGGGCATCTTGATGTCGCTCACCACCAAGTCAAACCGCTGGTGCTCGAGCAGCGAGATCGCATCCATCCCACACGCGGCCACCGTGACGTGGCACTTGTACTTCTTCAAAATGTCGCTGATCGTCGTGCGAATGTTCGGCTCGTCGTCGGCCACCAGCACCTGAGCGCCGGCGAGGATCGGGTCCTCGGTTTCTTTCACGTCTTTCGCGCCAAGGATCGAAGTGTTAGTTCCAACGGCCGCCTGTTTCAGGCTGGTGCGAATGGCGCCGACATTTTCCAGAATCTGTTGAAGGCGGACGCGCAGGTCGTCGTTGCCGATGTAGTCTTCCATCAGCGAGTTCGCGTCGGACGAAATGTCGTTCAGCGGCCCGGCCACTTCGCTGTTCACGGTGTCGGCCACCACGTGCGAGGTGCTGACGCGCTCGACGATCATCAAATCCAGAATGTTCAGCGCGATCGCCACATACCGGCCGAAGATTTCGGCGAACTGGCGGTCGTCTTCGTTAAACGCGGCGCGGGTGCGCGACTCGATGTTGAAGATGCCGATCACCCGGTCGTGCAGCCGCAGCGGCACGGTGAGGCTGCTCTTGGCGCTATCCAGACCCAGCACGTACCGCGGGTCGCGTTCCACGTCGGGGCAGATGTAACTCCGCTCGGTGGCGGCGACGTATCCGCTGATGCCGTTGCCTTCGGTCGCGGCGAAAAGATCGATGTTGAGCGCATCGGGCGGCAACCCGGCGCTGATCACCAACTCCAGCTTTTTGCTCTTGCGATCGAGCAACCGGATCGCGAAGTGATCGAAGTGCATCAACTCGCGCGTGAAGCTGATGATCTTGTCTTCCAGCAGCTTCAGTCGCTCGCCGACGTTCAGCTTCTGCAGCGCGTCGGCCTCCAGTCGCACCAGCTCGCGGCCGGCCTTGTCGATCGCGTCGATCTTCTGCTGCAGGCGCCGCGTGCCCGTCGCGTCCCACACCACGGCTACCACCTGCACAACCTGCCCGGTGGGGTTGATCACCGGCGAGGCGATCAGCTCCATAAACTGCTGCTGCTCTTCGATGTTTAAGGCGTATCGTTTGGATCGGTTGAAGGTAGGGGTGTCGACGTTTTGCGGGGAGACTTGCTTGCTGAACAGTTCGAACGCTTCCTTGCACGTGCGCCGGATCTTTTCATGAACCGGCGACGGCCAGGCGTTCATCTTTTTGTTCATCCAGTTGCAGCGGCCTTCACCATCCACAATGCAGACGCCTTCGCCGATCGTGTTCAGGATCAGATTGGCCTGCTGCGATACGAGCGCCCGTTCAAGCGGCAGGAAGTCGGCCGAGTCGGAAAAGATCGCGTTGAACTGCTGATGACGGAGAGCTTCGATGGCTTGATCGACCGAATCGATCTGCACCACTTCGCATTGGCTCTTAAGTGATTCGACAACTCCAGCGTTAGCCGTTGATCGGCCGCCAAGAATGAGAACTTTGTTCCGTGCAGCTTGCAAAATGAATACGTCGACCGCGACGACGGATCGTAACCTATCGATCGTCGGCTTTTCCACTGAATTCTATTCAGGTGACAATCGACTCCTCAACATATTAGGCGCGTCCAATGCGACAAGTTCGGCGTAAACCGCATCGGCCAGCGTGGGCAATCGATGTAACTGCTCCGATCGCACAGCACGAACGACCGGGGGGTTTCCCTCACGACAACCGACAGCGGCCTGCAACGTCGCGACACTGCCTTCAATCGTAGCCAGCGCGGCGATGGGCGAGTGGCAGTCGCCGTTGAGTTTGAACACCACCGCTCGCTCGGCTGAAACGCACTTGGCGGTCGGTTCATGGTGCAGCGAGCGAAGCACCGCAATTGTCGCGTCGTCGCGAATGCGGCACTGCAATGCGAGTGCGCCTTGGCCGGGCGCGGGGAGAATCTCGGGGATCGCATGACACGTGGCCGTATCCAGCAACCCCGCACGACTCAACCCCGCCGCAGCGAGCACAACGGCGTCGAAGCCGGCGTCGATCTTTTTCATCCGCGTGTCGATATTTCCGCGAATCATCTCGACGCGAAGGTCCGGCCGCGCGTTCAGGATCTGGCTGCGTCGCCGCAGGCTGCCCGTGCCGATCTTCGCGCCCACCGGCAACTCCGCCAGCGAGCTCGCGACTCGCGACACCATCACATCGTCCGGCTTCTCCCGTTTCGGCACCGCGGCGATCGTCAGCTCCGTCTGATCCACCAGCGGCATCGTCACCGGCACGTCCTTGTAGCTGTGCACGGCAAAATCGATCCGGCCATCAAGCAACGCGAGCTCGAGTTCCTTCGTGAACAGCCCCTTGCCGCCGATCTCATGCAGCGGCCGATCGGTCACCTGGTCACCGGTGGTTTTGAGGATGACGAGCTCCACGTGCAACCCGGGATTAGCCGCCATCAGCGCGTCGGCCGTCTGCTGCGACTGCATCCGCGCCAGCATGCTGCCGCGGGTGCCAAGACGAAGATGGGAGAGAGAGTTGGCCATTAGTGATGGGGCTCGGGGTCAATCACTGTTGGTTTGAACGGCGTTCCACATTCCGCACACACGCCGACACCGTTTCCAGTGAGGTCGTAGCCGCATTCGTGACAGTAGGGCCGGTTGGAGGGAATCATCTTGTCGAGAAGCCATCTAGCGCCGGCGAAAAGATAAATTCCAGGCAAAATGGTTCCCAGCGGGGGCAAAAGGCTCCAGAGAACACTCTTAAATTCTGGGACCCGTCCCTCCAATTGAAGACTGATGGTCCCCATGATAATCCGCCACTCCACTGCAAATCCTTCGATCAGAAAATAGATTCCCATCAACTTTATCAGCAGTCTGCACAGCGTCTTGTACTTCACAGTTCCTCCCCGATGGATTGCCACTGTTTTCAAATCTACTGTAAGCTGCCTGAAGCATTCGCAAGTCTACGATTTAAGCATCAAGGAGCAATCATGCCAGGCAAAGTGTTCGTCACCGGCGGGAGCGGGTTCGTCGGGTCGGCCGTTATCGCTGAACTCCTCTCGCGCGGGTATGCCGTGAGCGCGCTCACCAACAGCCGCAAGATCGACGCGGCCGTCACCAGCATCAAGGGCTCCATCTTCGACGACGCCGTGATGGCTGACGCCATGCGCGGGTGCGACGCCGTGATCCACCTCGTCGGCATCATCATGGAAAACCGCGGTAAGGGCGTCACGTTCGATCGCATTCACCACCAGGGCACGCGCCACGTGGTCGATGCCGCCAAGCGCGCCGGCGTGAAACGCTA